>Ga0126384_10003168_pt1 | contig 10002 bp, 7 predicted proteins | sample PanSoiMetPlot_36_FD_92543 | JGI IMG/M metagenome (GOLD analysis project Ga0126384, IMG submission 92543) | Tropical forest soil microbial communities from Panama - MetaG Plot_36 | ecosystem: Environmental > Terrestrial > Soil > Tropical forest > Bulk soil | place: Panama | collected 2016-02-17 | reverse complement strand
CAATCGAAAGAGCTGGGCGAAGAGGCGGTCCGGCGGAGTAGCATGCGGCGCCTGATCGTCAGGCCCACGATTGTTATCGGTCCCGGCGGCGGCCCCTGGCGCGCATTGTCAACATTGGCGCGCGGCCCATTCGTGGCCTTGCCTGGCGATGGGAAGGCGCGGATGCAACCAATCGCGCTCGAAGAGGTCGTCGCTTGTCTGCGAACGATCCTGGCGGAGGATCTGTTTACCAACCAGATTATTGAACTGGGCGGCCCTGAAGAGATCACCTGCGAACAATTCCTGAAGAGGATTCATAAGCGTTACCGCGGAAAAGAGCCTGCGGTATTCCACCTCCCTCTCAGGCCCTTGTTCGCGATCCTCTCGGCCATGGAAAAAATCTTCTCGAACGCGGCTCCTGTAAACGCAGGGCAGCTTTCGGCGTTCTGGCAGGACAGCACGGCTGAGCCGATCAATCCCCATTGGGCGCCGGCTTTGGCGGGATTACAGACTACGAGCGTTGATCAACTGATCGAACGGATGGTCGCGTATGAATGAGCGCAGGACGGCGCTTGAGGCGTCCATGAGCGAGCCAATGAGTGAGCCAATGAGAGAATTGGATCGAGAGTGCCTGGCGTTCTCGGCATACCTGATCAGACAGCGGCCAAACGAGTACGTGCTGGCGAAGTACCGCGACGCTCATAATGCGAGCGGAATCGTCGAGTTGAATGAAAGTCTCTTTCTGGATCGCTTGCTGGTTGGAGTCGCGGCCGCTCATCCGATCGGCGCTAAACTGGTTGACGCTTATACGGCGATCTTTTACAGAAAATCGGCCGTGCGCCGAAAGTGGATTCTCCTGCTGGCGATTCTGGAGAGTTGCGCGCCGACATATAAATACTTCGACCTCCCCGATGTTGGCGGTCGCTTCTCCTTGGCGGCCCGATTGCTGTGGCTGAGTTTGGGCTTCATTTTGGCTTTGTGTCTGTCGGTCATTTTGTTTATGCCTGTGCATCTCATCAGCATTGTTTGTTCCAGGCAAGCCGGTCGAACTTAATACAACGCAGCTTAATTCCTTTGTGAGGTCGTTTTTTGAAGATTTGTAAGGGAAGCAAAAAGGGCAAAAAGGGCAAAAGAGGCAAAAAGGTCCTTTTTGCCTCTTTTGCCCTTTTTGCCCTTTTTGCTTCCCTTCAATCATTAACGTTTTTCTGCGGGCGAACGCCTGGCGTGTTATGGGCAACGTCGTAATCATAGGTTCAGGCGCAAGCGGAGTACATTTCGCGCTCTCATTGCTCGGCAAGGGGTACGAAGTGATTATGCTGGACGTTGGGCGAGCCAAACCTCCGGCGGTCAATCCTGAAGACGATTTCAACGGTCTGAAGACCAACCTGATCGATCCGGCGCAGTATTTTCTGGGTTCGAAGTTCGAGGCGGTTGTTCATCCGGGTTCGGAAGGCGAGTACTACGGTTTTCCACCGCACAAGAGTTACATCTTCTCACGTCCCGATTCTTTCAGGTTGGAGGCGAGCGGCTTTGCGCCGCTGCTTTCGTTTGCGCAGGGCGGTCTGGCCGAGGCGTGGACGGGCGGCGTCTATCCGCTCAACGCCTCCGAACTGCGAGAGTTTCCTTTCGACTTCGATGAGATCGCGCCGTGTTACGACGAGGTCGCTAGGCGGATCGGCGTCTCGGGCGTGATTGATGATCTGGCTCGCTTCTATCCCGTGCACGACCACTTGCTGGAGCCTTTGCGGATGGACAGCCATTCACGGCTGTTGCTGGAGGCTTACGAGAAGCGCAAGCGTTTTCTCAACCAGGAGCTCAAATGCTTCTTTGGCCGCTCGCGTGTGGCGGCGTTAAGCCAGGATGTTGATGGGCGAAAGGGATGCTCTTACACGGGACGGTGTTTGTGGGGATGTCCGACGGGGGCCTTTTACACCCCATCGCTGACGCTCGATCAGTGCCTTCGGTATCCGAATTTCAAGTATCTGCCCGGCGCGCTCGTGAGCCATTTCAAGTTCAATTCCGAGAGGCGCGTGACGAGTGTCGTGGCCGAATCGCTCGGCGAATCGGGCGGACGGGAGATTGAAGCCGACCGTTTTGCGCTTGCGTCCGGGACGCTCTCTTCGTCGAAGATCTTCATGGACTCGATCCGGAAGGCCACGGGCGAAGTGATCAAGCTGACCGGGTTGATGGACAACCGGCAAATCCTGATTCCGTTTATCAATCCCAGAATGATCGGCGAGCAGTACGACCCGGCCAGTTACCAGTACCATCAAATCGCGATAGGCATCGAAGGCCAAAAGCCCGGGGAGTATTTTCATGGCCTGATCACGACACTGAAAACCGCTCTGACGCATCCGATACTGCAGAACATCCCGCTGGATCTGCGCACGGCTTTAGCGGCGTTTCGCAATCTCCGCGCGGGCCTCGGAGTGCTCAATCTCAACTTTCCCGATTACCGGCGTGAGAGTAACTATGTCACTTTGCAGGCCGATGACCGGACGGGGCAATCATCGCTGGTGATCAATTATGCGCCGCCCGAAGATGAATCTGAGACACTCCGGCGAATAGTGAAGATCGTGAAGAAGGCTTTGTGGAAGCTGGGTTGCTTCGCGCCTCCGGGGATGATGCGCGTCCGCCCGATGGGCGCGAGCGTGCATTACGCCGGGACGATTCCGATGTCGAAAACACGGTCGCGTTACACGGCGTCGGCCCGTGGACAGAGCCACGACTTCGACAATCTTTACCTCGCCGATGGGACGACCTTTCCGTCTTTGCCGGCGAAGAACCTGACGTTTGCGCTGATGGCCAACGCGGTGCGCATGGCGGATCAGGCTTTTTGAACAGAAAAGTGTCGGACAGAAAAATGTCGGACAGAAAAGTGTCGGACAGAAAAGTGTCGGACAGAAAAATGTCGGACAGAAAAATATGGACTGCCGGACCCAGTCTTATTTTTCTGTCCGACATTTTTCTGTCTGACATTTTCCTGTCTGGACTTCTGGCGTGGGCGTTGATTATCGCGGGAACTCTGCTCGCCGTCGCGGCGGCGTTAGTGTCAAACGGCGCGTTGGAGCGGGCGCTGTTGAGCGACGCGTCACGGACGCTCGGTTGGGGGGCGACGTTGTTTCGCGCGCTGCTGGCGGCGCACGGCGCGGCACTGATCGTCGCCGGAATTTTTTGGATGCGGCGCCCGCATACGAAGGGTCCAGAGCCGCCGGATTACCCCGTCAAGACGAGTCGTAGATCGGGCTTCGTTCTCGCCGGTTTATGCTTGCTCGCGCTGGCGCTGAGATTATGGCGGCTCGACACTGATCTGTGGCACGACGAGGTGCTCACGTTGCTCGATTTTGTGCGGGCGCCGTTCGGCGAGATCGTCACGCGCTTTCCCGCGCAGAATCAGCATATGTTGTTCTCCGTGCTGGCGCGTTTTTCAATCAATCTCTTCGGCGAAAGCGCCTGGTCGTTGCGATTGCCGTCGGTGATTTTTGGCGTGGGCAGCGTCTGGGCGCTCTTTCTGTTGGGCCGTCGTTTGCTAGGGGCGCGCGAGGCGCTGATGGCCTGCGCCTTGATGACCGTCTCTTATCACCACGTCTGGTTTTCCCAAAACGCTCGCGGCTACATGGGATTGCTCTGCTTCACGCTGCTGGCCACGTGGCTGTGGCTGGAATCGCTCGCCCGCGATCGGTGGCGTTGGGGCCTCGGCTACGCGGCCGCGGTGGCGCTCGGCGCGTGGCTACATTTGACGATGGCCTTTGTGGTCGCCGCGCACGTCTTGCTCTCGCTCACAGAGTTGACTAAACCGGCGGCTAAATCAGAGCAGACGCCATTGGAACAACAGGAACCGCGGATTTACGCGGATGCGGCGGATCAACACGGATTATCCGGAACAATCCGTCGCATCCGCGTAAATCCGCGGTTCCTGCGCCTGATCGTGGCATGGGCGCTGTGCGCGAGCCTGACGTTACAACTGCACGCTCTGGCCTTGCCGGAATTTTTGCGAAGCGGTTTGCATGAAGTCTCAGCGCCGTCGGAATGGACCAATCCCTTATGGGTGATCGCGGAGAGCCTGCGCAGTTTGCGGTTCGGTTTTTCGGGAATCGCGGTTGTCCTTTGCGGCGTGGCGATGGTCGGGGTTGGATGGTTTAGTCTGCTCAGACGTGATGCGCGAGCGGCATCGGCTCTGGGTTTGCCGGCGCTGCTGGCCGGAGGCTTGATGTTCGCGCTCGGCCACAATCTCTGGCCGCGCTTCTTTTTTTTCTCGATGGGCTTTGCGCTGCTGATTGTCGTTCGTGGAGCGATGGCGGCGCCGCAACTACTGGCTGCTTTGATGGACAAGTGGCAAGAATCGGGGCAAGGCCAAAGGACGCCGCGCGGGCCTTGGGCGGATGTTGCGGGAGTGGCGCTGGTCTGTTTGATCATCGCCGCTTCCGTTGCGACCTTGCCGAGGAATTACCGACTGCCCAAGCAGGACTTCACGGGCGCGCGTGATTATGTTGAACAGCATCGTCAACCCGGCGCCGCGATCGTCGCCGTTGGGTTAGCGGGCATGGACTACGGGCGTTATTTCGCCCCGCACTGGTCAGTGGCCGAGACGCAAACTGAATTGGAGGCCATCAGGCAAGCCCACGCGACGGTCTGGCTCGTCTACACCTTGCCGATCGAGGTCAAAGCCTACCGGCCAGACATCTGGCGGGCCATCGAGCGGGATTTCGAGGTCGTCAAACTCTTTCCCGGCACGCTCGGCGGCGGCGAAGTTTACGTTTGCATGAAGAGATGAGGTTCACAGGTTTGGAATGATCAAAACGGTCAGTCTGATTATCCCCGCCTTCAATGAAGAAGCGGCGGCGCCACAGGTGGTGGGAGAAGCGCGCGAATTGTTGAAGCGGCATGGTTACCGCGCCGAGATCATCGTGGTTGACGACGGATCGACTGATGGGACGGCGAACGCGACGCTCAGGAGCGGCGCCCGCGTGCTCCAACACCGACGCAACCGCGGTTACGGGGCCGCGCTCAAGACCGGCATCGCCGCGGCCACATACGACGTGATCGCGATCATTGACGCGGACGGGACCTACGCGCCGAAATACCTGCCGGCGATGCTGGAGGAGTTGGAGCGCGCGGACATGGTTGTTGGAGCTCGGATTGGCAAAGAAGCGCACGTCCCGTTTATTCGTCTTCCGGCCAAGTGGGTTCTCAGGCGTCTAGCGGACTATGTCTCCGGCACGCGGATTCCCGATTTGAACAGCGGCCTGCGAGTCTTCCGCAGAGACATGGCGATGCAGTATTTCCCGATCCTGCCGAACCAGTTCAGCTTCACGACGACGATCACACTGGCGATGCTCTGCGACAACTACGCCGTTTCTTACTTTCCGATTGACTATCACAAGCGGATAGGCAAGTCGAAGATCGTGCCGTGGGACGCGGGTAGCTTCGCGATTCTGATTCTGCGCATGGCCATGCTCTTCCGCCCGCTGCGGGTCTTTATTCCCATCGCGCTGGTGTGTCTGCTTTACGGAGTGACGAAGATGAGCGTTGACCTGACGCATGACCCTAATATATCGGCTTCGGCGATCTTCGCGTTCATCAGCGCGTTGTTGCTGGTCCTGATCGGCATGCTCGGCGACGCGATTGCGACGCGCCTCGGACGCTTCAATCCGAACGCGGTCGCCGGCGTGCAGCCGAAGGAGTACGTCGAGTTGGAAGGCGTCCCGGCGCCCACTGAATCGAACCATATAACATTGGGACAATGATTTTCCTGCGAATATATTTGCTGGCCGGACTGATCGCTCACAAAGCCTTGTGGGAGACGCTCAAACGGCGGAGCGCGAATGGCGGGACGGCGCCGCGGGAACGCCACCCGATCAAGATCAAATTGGTCAAAGGCGTCAAGATCGCCATCCTACTCGGCGTCACGGCGCAAACGATGACGCCGGATGTATTGCCGATCACATCGTCGCCAGTCGCGCTGCGCGTAGTAGGGGCGTTGATCTACACGGCGGGTCTGGTCGTCGCCATGCTCGGACGCGTCCAGCTTGGCTCGAACTGGTCGGACATCGAAGCGGCGCGGGCGACTGTCGCCCAGTCCGTTGTCTCGCACGGACTGTACCGATACATCCGCCATCCGATCTACGTCGGCGACCTGCTGCTACTCGCCGGTCTCGAACTGTGCCTGAACTCGTGGCTGGCGCTGGCGGTCGGATTGATGACGCCGTTGATCTTGTGGCAGGCGCTGCGCGAAGAGAGAATGCTTGTGGCGTCGCTACCCGGTTACAAAGCGTATTGCGCGGAGACGAAGCGATTCATCCCATTCGTCGTGTAATTGCTTGAAAGAATTGCCGAACGATCAAATCATTTCAAGCGCAGTCGCCGGGCGCCGGATCGCGCGCAACGGCAAGCCTCCGCTGGTCGCGATCCTTGGCGCGGGCCCGGCGGGGCTTGGCGCCGCGTGGCGGCTTGCGCGTCAAAACAAAGCCGATGCCGTCGTCATCGAACAGCGCGACGACGTGGGTGGCAATTCAGGCAGTTTCGATCTTGGCGGGTTGTTTGTTGATTACGGCAGCCATCGTCTGCATCCGGCCTGCCGGCCGGAAATACTCCGCGACCTGAGAGAGTTGCTGCAGGATGATCTGCTCGACCGTCCGCGTCACGGGCGGATTCGATTGCGCGGGCGCTGGATTCACTTTCCGCTCAAGCCGCTCGACATGCTCTTTGGATTGCCGTTGTCGTTCGGCCTGGGTGTGGCGCGGGACGCGCTGCGCAAATTCATGCGCCACTCCCGGAATGGCGGGCCGGAGACTTTTGCGAGCGTGTTGGAGCGCAGTCTGGGGCAGACCATCTGTCGGGATTTTTATTTTCCTTACGCGGTAAAAATCTGGGGCGCGCCGCCGCAAGAGCTTTCCGCTATTCAGGCGCGCCGGCGCGTGTCGGCCGGGTCGCTGGCGAAGATGGTTCGAAAGGCGCTCGGCGGCGTTCCTGGATTCAAACCGTCTGGCGCCGGGCGATTCTTTTATCCGCGTTGCGGCTTCGGACAGATCAGCCGCGCAATCGCCGATGCGGCGCGCGCCGAGGGCGCCGCAATCCAGTTGGGCGCCACGGTGCGCCAACTACGCCTTGGCGCTCCGCATCGGGTCGAGATCGAATGCGGCGGCAAAATAAGCGGGCTGGAAGCCGATTACGTCTGGTCCACAATTCCGATCACGGCGCTGGCCCGAATCGCCAACCCGCCGGCGCCACGTCCGGTAATTGAAGCCAGCAGACGCATCAGATACCGCGCGATGGTCTTGGTCTACCTGGTTATCGAGCAGCCGCAATTCACTCCGTTCGACGCGCATTACTTCCCGGAGACCGAGATCAGGCTGACGCGGTTGTCGGAGCCGAAGAATTACAGCTCAATGACGGAGCCGGCGAATCGCACCGCTCTGTGCGGCGAATTGCCGTGCGAGGTGAACGATGCGGTCTGGCGGGCATCCGATGAAGAGTTGGCCGAGTTAGCGCAAGATGCGCTGGCGCGTTGCGGCCTGCCCATTCGGTCGCGGATTTTGCGGGTCGAGACCAGGCGACTGGCTTACGCCTACCCGATTTACGATCAGGGCTACGAAGAAGCGTTCGCCCAATTGGACGAATGGACGTCGAGTCTTGATCGTGTGCTGACCTTCGGGCGCCAGGGGTTATTCGCGCACGACAACACGCACCACGCGCTCGCGATGGCCTACGCCGCGGCCGATTGTTTGTCGGAGGCGGGCGAATTCGACCTTGCGCGGTGGGCCGATTACCGGGACGAATTCGCCGAACACGTTGTTGAGGACTAAAGACTCGCGCCGCGTACCGTAGGTTGTCCAAGGGGGCGGATGTCTCGGCTATCCGAAACATCAAAAGAAACACGCGCAACGGCAAAAAGCGCAGGCTCTTCCTTAATTCTTGAGCAGCCGAGACATCCGCCCCCTTGGACAACCACGGTACGTTTATTTCTATAATTCAACCAGGAGCATTTTTAGTGTCTGAAGTATCTACCCCTACAAACTCAAACCTCATCTCTCCCTGCGGCGGAAGCCTGGTGGATCTGGTCGCTCCGTCCGAGGAGCTGGCAGATCTGAAGGCCTATGCCGGTTCTTTGCCTTCGTTGCAAATTTCGGAGCGCGCGGCTTGCGATCTGGAGTTGTTGGCGTGCGGCGCTTTTTCGCCATTGGATCGGTTTATGGGCGCGGCCGATTACCAAGAATCGATCGAAGAAATGCGATTGAGCGGCGGCCATATCTTTCCCATTCCGATCACCTTGCCGGTTGAGCGTCGTGATGACCTGCGATTGGATCGTGACATAGCGCTGCGCGACTCCAGGAACGAATTGCTGGCCGTGATGACGATTGAAGAGATCTACGAATGGGATCGGGCTGAGCTGGCGCGCCGGGTCTTCGGTTCGGAGGATTTGCGACATCCACTGGTGGCCGAGATGAGTGGCTGGGGGCAATACAATCTGTCCGGGCGCTTAGAGGTGTTGCGAACGACTCGTCATCACGACTTTCAGGAGTTGCGCCTGACGCCCGCCCAGGCGCGGTCGAGGCTGGAGAGTTTCGGTCGCGCCAACGTGGTCGCCTTCCAGACGCGCAACCCACTCCATCGCGTACACGAGGAGTTGATCAATCGCGCGGTTGAAGAGAAGAACGCGGCGCTGTTGTTACATCCGGCGGTCGGACTGACCAAGCCTGGAGATGTTGATCATTACAGCCGGGTGCGGACTTACAAGGTTCTGGCCGATCGCTACTTTGACGCGAGCCGCACGCTGCTCTCGCTTTTGCCTCTAGCGATGCGCATGGCCGGCCCGCGCGAGGCGTTGTGGCATGCGCTGATCCGGCGTAATTACGGCGCCAACCACCTGATCGTGGGACGCGATCACGCCAGCCCGGGACCCGATTCGACGGGCAAGCCGTTCTACGGCCCTTACGACGCGCAGGAATTGGTCGAGCGGTTCAGCGAAGAGTTGGGTGTCAGGGCGGTTCCTTTCGGCGAACTGGTCTACCTGCCCGATGAGAGTCGCTACGAGCAGATCTCCAAAGTGACGGCGGAAACACGCACTGCGTCAATTTCCGGCACACAGGCGCGCGAGGAATACCTCAATCGCGGGCGTCTGCTGCCTGATTGGTTCACGCGGCCCGAAGTGGCGGAGATACTGGCCGAGACTTACCCCCCACGACATCGTCAGGGAGTCTGCGTCTGGTTCACGGGGCTGAGCGGAGCGGGGAAGTCCACGACGGCGGAGATTCTGCTCTCGCTCATGCTTGAACACGGTCGTCCGGTCACACTGTTGGACGGCGACATTGTTCGCACGCATCTTTCTCAAGGCCTGGGATTCAGCAAAGCTGACCGTGACATCAACATCCGCCGCATCGGATTCGTGGCGTCTGAGATCGTGCGGCATGGCGGCGTGGCCATCTGCTCGGCGGTCAGCCCTTACCGCGCGACGCGCAACGACGTGCGTAATTTGGTCGGCGCGGGGCATTTCGTCGAGGCCTTCGTTGACACGCCGTTGGAGGTCTGCGAAATGCGTGACACCAAGGGACTGTACGCCAAAGCCCGGCGCGGCGAGATCAAGGACTTCACGGGGATTGACGATCCTTACGAGCCGCCTCGCCACGCCGAGATCACCCTCGACACTGTCGAGCGCGCGCCGGAAGAGAACGCGCGCCGGATTCTGGATTATCTGATCGCGCAAGGTTTCGTGAGGGCGCACACAATGACGGCGGCGGCCGGACTCAATGAAAATAGCACGGCGATCTCAAATAAGCCCTGAGTTATGAAAGCCCGCTCGGCTTGCCGCAGGTTTGTCCAACCTGCTGCAAGCCTCATCATCAAGCCGCTTGGCGCCGACTGAACGGCATATTAATCAAGTCATCCGCAGGTCGGACAACCTACGGACAATCTCCAGGGAGTATGAACTGTGATTATGACATTCGTTCCGATTGTTCAATTTCACCTTCATCAATTCGCCGCCATCATTCTGCTTTATTCCGGCCCGGATCAAATCATGCCGCT
>Ga0126384_10003167_pt1 | contig 10003 bp, 10 predicted proteins | sample PanSoiMetPlot_36_FD_92543 | JGI IMG/M metagenome (GOLD analysis project Ga0126384, IMG submission 92543) | Tropical forest soil microbial communities from Panama - MetaG Plot_36 | ecosystem: Environmental > Terrestrial > Soil > Tropical forest > Bulk soil | place: Panama | collected 2016-02-17 | reverse complement strand
CATCAATCATCGCGTCGTTTGGTGCGGCAATGGTCCCGGTGCTCTTCGCGTATGGAGGTTGGCAAAATTCAGGATTCGTCGCCGGTGAAATGAGGCAACCTAAAAGGGATCTTCCACTAGGTTTGCTGATCGGCGTCATAGGAGTCATCGTTCTTTATCTCCTGGTGAACTTTGTATGTTTGCACGTCCTTGGCCCTGAAGGTCTTGCAAAGACTTCAACACCTGCTTCCGAAGTAATGTCACTGGCGCTTGGTGATACAGGGCGAAGGATCATAGCTGTCGGTATCGCGATTTCAACTCTGGGGTTTTTAAGTGGAGGAATGCTTACCGCACCGCGCGTTTACTTCGCGATGGCGGAAGATGGTTTGTTTTTCAAGAGCGTTGGCTGGCTTCATCCGAGAATGCGCGTTCCGGTGGTTGCGATTGTGCTTCAAGGCACGCTCGCGGTTGTAATTGCTGTGTCGGGCAGATACGAACAGATCTTGAATTATGTGGTGTCTGTTGATTCGATCTTTTTCGGATTGACGGCGGCTTGTCTGTTCTCGCTACGCAAGCGAGCGGTCGTTCCCAAAAGCGAAGGACGCATCTATGCTCTCAAAGTGAGTTCTGTTGGCATAATTCTGTTTATCGTCGCGGAATGGTTGGTCGCCGCAAATGCGATTTATAAGGATCCTGGGAACAGCGGGATAGGGCTCGGAATCTTGCTTGCGGGGATACCAGTCTATGTCTTTTGGCGACGGAGAAATGCAAATGGTTGAAGCGCGACGCGCGAAACACTCTGACTATATCGAGTGGGCAAAGACCAGTTCGCAAGCCCGATTCAATCTTGCAACAAGCGGGGTTGCGCACTATCCGATATCCGAACTCGGGGCGACGATCGACGACATCGAACTGAGCGGGCCGAGCTGGTATGGTTATGAGCCGCTTCAGCAGGCCCTCGCAGCTAAGTGCGGTGTTTCGGCCGACAACGTAGTCGCAGCAACCGGCACGTCGATGGCTAATTTCATGGTCATGGCCGCAATAATCGAACCTGGCGACGAGGTACTCATCGAATGCCCGACTTATGATCCGCTTATTGCCGCCGCGTCGTTTCTTGGCGCGGATGTGAAGCGTTTCGAACGACATTTTGAGCGAGGCTTTGAAATTGACCCTTCTGAGGTTGAACGTTCAGTGACCAACCGAACGCGACTGATCGTGATTACTAATCTCCACAATCCAAGCAGTATGCTGGTCGATAAGAATACGTTATTGCAGCTTGGAGAGATCGCGAGGCGGATCGGGGCGCGGGTGCTGGTCGATGAAGTCTATCTCGAAGCCTTGTTCGAGAACTCTCCAGGTTCGGCTTATCACCTGGGACCGGAATTCGTTGCTACCAGCAGTCTTACGAAGGCGTACGGGCTGAGTGGTCTGCGGTGCGGATGGATCCTGGCAGAGGCTGACCTGGCGAAAAGGATTTGGCGGGTCAATGACTTGTTTGGAAATATCCCGGCCCATCCCGCCGAACGATTGAGCGTAGTCGCGTTGAATAGCCTCGAAAAGATTACGCTTCGCGCGCGCACAATCATTGAGAATAATCGATCAGTCCTTGATCAGTTTCTAAATGCACGTGACGATCTCGATGTAATCCATCCGGGGATTGGGACCGTCGTTTTCCCAAGAGTAAAAGGATGCAGTGTAGATAAGTTATGCGAGATGTTGCGTGAGAAATACGAGACATCAGTTGTGCCGGGGAAGTTCTTCGAGATGCCGGATCATATTCGCATAGGTATTGGTGGTGACGCGGCGTCGTTGGAAGAAGGCCTGGCACGTTTGGGTGATGCTCTCGATGAATTCAGAGACAAGGATTCTTAGCGTCTCTGCGGCTCGGCGTCTTTGCGTTTAAAAAGTAACTTCGAATTCGACGGCTTTATGGCCAGAGTTTAAACGCAGAGTCGCCAAGCCGAAGAGTCGCTAAGAAATCAAGTATTGAAGGTCTACCCACGACTGATTAGCATTGCCGGAATTGCATGTTCGGAGGAGGAGTTAGTCATGAACAAAATCGTGGGGTTGCGTTTTATTGCGCTATTAGTGGCCTCATTTGTATTGATTGGGATTCTTGGGTCGCCGGCGGATGCGTCCAAAAAACGCCGGCACAATCCGGAAGCAGGCAAGGCTAAAGCAGCGAAGCGAATTGGCGTCGGTGCTGCGATCGGCGCGGGTGCCGGCGGATTGATCGGCGGTAGGAAAGGTGCTTTGATAGGCGCTGGCGCCGGTGCGGGTGCAGGAACCGCCTATCACGTGCACAAGAAACGGAGTTGGGAAAAGCACCACCCTAATCGCTAGATCGTCGATACCGACTTCAAAGTGCCTGGCGCCGACCACGACGAACCGACAAAGTTTGGAGTAAACCTATGCCAAGTCGACGCGAGGTAATATCCAGTGTCCTGCATAGCTGTGCCGCAACCGCGGTCGCCGGAGCCGTAACGGCTGAAGCTGGCAGCTCGGTCGCGGGTGCAGAGCAGCAGCGTTATCTACTAATCGGTCTCTGCGGCTCAGAGAACCCTACCCGCGCAAATTTTCCGTTCGCCTGGGCGTCCGCTTTGAAGGAGGCCGGACACGAAGTTCGACTCGAGTTGGCAGGTGATGCAACGGTCTTAATGAGGACCATTGTAGCAAAGAGCGTCACGCCGGTCGGGTGGCCTCCTCTCAGCGAGGCCATTGCAAGAGTCATCAACCACAAGATACCGATCTTTGTCTGAAAAGCTTGTGCGACTGCCCGTGGGGTAGTCGAGCAGGATTTTGTTGGCAAGAATGCTCAATTTACGGATCCGAAACTAACGGCTGAGACCATGAGCTGGGCGACGAAGGTGCTCGTGGTTTGAAACATTCAAGTGGGAGGTATTTTTCTATTTCGAGGTGAACAGCACGGTCACCAATGTCGAACCTTCCTCATTCATCGCGGCCGTTATATACGCTGTTCGATTCTTATTCGAGCTTTCACCCATCGCCGTCCCTCCAGCAGTCTTGCCGTTCTGTTCCACGATGTTTGTGTTCACGGTCAATCCGGCTCGCTTCAGGCCGCCTTCATAGAACTTTATGACCTTATTGGGTGAGTCGGTCGTCGTGAAGTGGAATCCTCCGCTCGACCCGTCTTTGGTCTCTGCTGAATAGCTTCCTTCGATTTGAGTGTCTGCGTAGGCTGGTAACCACTCCGGAAGCTTGTTGACGGCGTTTGTGCCGAACTTTGCTGAACCTTCGGCTGATTTTAGCTCGAGAGACCCTTTGGATTCATCGCCTCGTGCTTCAACCGAAACACGGTCTTCACCGTCCGCACTGAACACCACCCTTCCATCCTTTGCCTTATCCAGACTTACCGTGACAACGCGGCCGGTCTTTTTGTCTTTGACGGTAATGAGCTCCTTCTCCTCATCGATCGATACCACCTCAATGTCCGGATTCAAAGCGGCCATCAGCTTTGCAGTAGCGACTGCAGGATGTTTCTCCATTAATTCCGGATCCAGACCTGCCTGCTTCGCTTTATTCCATACAAAGAAGCCGCCCAACACCACGCCTATGATTCCCATCACTACGAACGTGCCGCATCCGACCAGCACCCATGCCCACACGTTAGATTTCTTTTCGGGCGGTGGGGGGAATGACTGCTGAGGCGGAAACCCCTGGCTGGACGAACCACCGAAGGGAGTAGTGGGCGGTACATAGTTTGACATTCTCGTGAATCCTTTCGTCGCAGAGATCACCTAGCCCTTTTTGATAATCACTCGCGCTTCAACGGGCGCCCCATCAACTCATTTGCCGCTTCACTCGCTGGTTTGTCCCGGTAAAGCAATTCGAAGATGCTCGCGGTGATCGGCATATCAATCTGTAATCGTCTGCCGAGTTCGTAAATTGATTTTGTAGTCTTTACTCCTTCGGCCACTTCGCGCATTTCCGCCAAAATCTCTGAGAGCTTACGACCTCGACCAAGATCAATTCCAACCCGACGATTTCGCGAAAGCTCGCCAGTGCACGTAAGAACTAAATCCCCTAGTCCTGCCAGTCCCGCCATCGTCTCCGCTTTGGCTCCTTGCGCAAGCGCCAGCCGAGTCAATTCGGCCAGGCCGCGGGTGATGATTGCCGCTACCGCATTAGTTCCGAAGCCCAATCCCCGTACTACGCCTGCCGCTATCGCCACTACATTTTTGATCGCACCGCCGAGCTCTACACCGACCACATCTGTGTTGGTGTAAATTCGAAACGAACCTGAGCTCAGAGCGTGTTGAATCACCTCGCTCGATTCGCTATCGCGGCTGGCAGCAACCACTGCGGTAGGATCACCCTTTGCAACCTCCAGCGCGAAGCTTGGCCCGGACAACACCACGTATCGCGGTTCAAACTCCCCGTGGAGGACGTCGCGAACCACCTCTTCCATGCGCATCAGCGAATTGTTTTCAACGCCTTTCGCCGCGCTAACGAGAATCATGTCGCGCCTCAGATGCGGTCGCAGGCATTGCGTCATCTCGCGCATCGCGTGCGATGGCACCACGAGTATCGCGAATGTTGCTTCTTTCAGAGCCTCCTCGACAGCAGTCGTGGCGCGAATGCCGTCTGGTAAATCAAAGTCCGAAAGATAGAATGGATTGCGGCGGGTTTGATTGATTTCCCGGGCTACTTCAGGTTCTCGAGCCCAGAGCGAGACCTGATGGCGATTGCGAGCAGCGACCAGAGCAAGCGCAGTTCCCCAGCTACCTGCTCCAATCACCGCAACCCGGTTTGTAGGTGCTGAGCTCATCGGTATTCTGCCCTGCTAAGAAGGATTAGCATTCGGTGTTGTGTTAGCAGGTTTGACGCGAACGCCAACTTTATTTTCAGTTCCCTTTATGAGCCTTCCGATGTTCTCGTGGTGCGTTGCTACAATTATGCCACAACCTGTAATCGCGATTACCAGTAAAGCTTTTAAATGGGGATGAGGCTGAAGCGATCCGTAAAAAATGAAAGTCCAAAGCGGGACGGCAGCAGTGGCAACGATCGAGCCCAGTGAGACATAACGGAAAAAGTAAACTATTATGACCCAGAGCACGAGCGTCGCGAGAACCGAATACGGTGCCAGCACAAGATAAACGCCTACGCCGGTTGCGACGCCTTTCCCTCCGCGAAATCCCAGAAAGATGGGAAAGATATGACCGATGATTGCGGCGACCGCTGCCGCTCCAATCCAGAAGTAGTCGTCGTCCGCAACCGTCCGCATCAGTAATACCGCGGCAGCGCCTTTTGCGACGTCAAGAACGTAAGTCAGCAGTCCGCCCTTGATACCCGCGCGACGGCTCACATTGGTAGCGCCCGTCCCGCCGGACCCTATTTCACGAACATCCTCACCGGTGGTGAACACGTATTTCACCAGCAGATATCCGAAAGGGATAGAGCCAAGCATGTAAGCGATGACAACAAAAATTATCTTGGGAGCCATGTCGGGCGTCTCGTCGGCGGGACAATATATCAAACCACACTGCGGTTGTCAGTTAGGGGTTGGGGGTTAGGGGTTGGGAATTAAGGTTTGGCCTCTAGTTCAGGTCAGTACGTCAGCAGGGCGCAATTACTATTGCCTCATATGCGGGCTCAAAATAATATGGGCCAGTATTCGCAACGGCTCCCACTTAATCCGCTGACTCGCAGCACATTTTGATTTGTAACAATGAACATGGAGAGATATGAAGACTCTTTCCGCAAAACTACTCTTGCTCATCTTGGCAGGTACGGCCGTCACCGCCTGCAATGAACAACTGGGATCCGAAAAGTCCGCCTCACCGCAACAATCGGTGATGGTAACTGCGGCTAACGAAACCGCCGTGATGGCCCGGCTCCGGTCAATTGGCGTCGCCGAGGCTCAATACATGGCCGAGTCGGGAGGCGAGTATGGCACCCTGGATCAATTGATCCAGAAGCGCTATGCTGGCGACCCTTCGCGTGGAAAGCTGACTGGCTACAAATTTGATGTTCAAGTCAAGGCTGGAGGCTTTCAGGTAACAGCAGTACCCGAGAAATATGGGGTCACGGGCAATCGCTCTTTCTATCTCGACGAAAGCAACGTTATGCATGCGGCCGACAAGAAAGGCGCCCCAGCAACCCAATCTGACCCAGAGGTGTGATCGTGCTATTAGCAGTTAGTGCAGCAATCCAAGTTTCAAGCGCACCGTAGTCCCTAACCCCCAACCTTAACTCCAACCCCCAATCCCCAACCCTCAATCCCCAACCCCCAATCCCCAATCCCCTCCTTGACTATCCCGTTACAGGCAGGTAGTTTACCGGCGTTGTTGGCTCCAACTCATCAACGTCGCTGAAATCTTTAAGTAGCTCAGGCCTTCTCTCTCCGGATCTTCCGGGTTTTTGGACAAACGCAGGTCGGAACGATCAAGGCGGGTTCGATTCATTTAAGCGATAAGGAGACACTATGGCAAAACCCCTTGCAACCGTCGTCGGCGTAGTGTTGATTTTAGTTGGCGTGGTCGGCTTCTTTAGCCCCAACCTTCTCGGTGCCCACCTTGGCAAAATTCACAATGCCATACATCTCGTTTCTGGTGGAGCCTCGTTGTATTTTGGAATGAAAGGATCGGTGGAAGCCGCTCGGCGGTTCTGCATCCTGTTCGGAGCTGTCTATCTCTTGCTCGGTATTGTTGTTTATTTTGTAGGAACCGGGCCCGAACACATGCTTCACCTTCCGAAGTTGATCCTGGGCCTGCGGGACCACATCATCCATATTGCACTGGGGCTGATCTATCTGATTGGCGGCTTTGCAACGAAAGCGGGTGTTTCAACGGCCACTGCTTGAGTGAAGACAGCGAGCGGTCATTGAGGGCCGCTCGCCATTCCTTACCCGAGACCTAAAAATCGCTTCACGTTTCCGCCTCGCTGATCAAATGTTCGTCAAGCTCCTCCAGATTCCGTAGAAAAACCCAGTTCGCTCTCGCCAATAGTTTTTGATAGTGCTCTGCGGCAGCGCCGGCAATCCAGATTCTGGTTGCTACTGGCGCGAGCTTCGCAATCTCAACCAATTCGTTGGCTGTGCCTGGTAGGACACTGGTGAGGTTTAGCACCAGGACTCTGGCATTTGTTGTTCGTACTGCAAGCACTATTTCGTCCGCGGGCAAATCGACCCCAAGGTGGATCACATTCCAACCCTGTGCTGCGGCCAATAGCGCCGACAACAAGAGGCCTAGCTCATCACGTTCTCCAACCGGCGTCGCGAGCAGAATCATTCCCGAATTTACTGAAGGAGCATAAATTCTAAAGAGCGTGCCTAGTAATCTGTTGGCCACGCCAAAGGCGAGTTTTTCATGGGCAATGCCTAGCTCTTTGCGCGACCGGCCGCCACTTATTTCTTCAAACCCAGGACAAACAACTTTCTTAACCAACTCTCCGACGGGAAAGAGTGTAGCGGCTCGTGCCAGCTCCTGGTCCGCAGTGACAACGTCCATAGACCTCACAGCGTCGAGAAACCGTTCTCGAATCGATTTGTACGGATCTGGAGACTCGAGCGAATGTGGCGCTCCGGCTATCAATTCATCCAGTTCGAGTTCGCTGAGTTTTGACGCCTGGCCAATGCTGTATCCACACTCGACGGCCTTTCTCAGTCGTTTGAGCCGGTGAATATCCGCATCGGAATATAGCCGCGTTCCCCCACTGCTGCGAACCGGCCGGACGGCTCCATAACGTCGCTCCCAGACGCGTACAACGTCAATTGACAGCCCGGTTAGTTTCGTTACCCTTCCAATCAGATACTTGGGTGTGACGGACATTGCGTCGTCGGTTGCCATTTGGGGCATAATTCTTACCAGACGTCGCGATCGTGTCAAGATATTGAACTGAGGTTGCGGGGTTGCCACGTAGTGACGAATTCATTCGTTTTGAATTGCGATCCCTACGCATTCAAATCAGAACGAATAAATTCGTTGCTACCGGGGTTAGCGGCAGGGAATCTGGGCACAATCTTGACAGCCTATCGGACGCTGCTAAGCTCTTGGCATTCTGCTCAGATGAATTAGGGAGCTTCGAATGAAGATATTGGTAACTGGAGCAACAGGCCTGATTGGAAGAAGCTTGTGCCGCAGGCTGACGGATGATGGGCACACCGTTATTGGAGTGTCGCGTTCGAGCCGAAAGCCGCCAGGGCTCGCGGTCGCCGAGGTTCTGCAATGGGATCCGCAGACTGGTCCAATCACTTCGTCAGCGCTGGATGGCGTCGATGCGGTGGTTAATCTTGCAGGCGAACCGATCGATTCACGTCGCTGGAGCGAGCAGCAAAAAAAGCTCATCAGGGATTCACGAATCGTAACCACACGGAATCTGGTAGAAACGCTCCGTTCAATCGATCGCAAACCCGAAGTGCTGGTCAGCAGTTCGGCGGTCGGCTTTTACGGCGACCGAGGGGATGAGCAACTAGATGAGACATCGACGCCCGGCAGCGGATTCATGAGCGAGATTTGCCGCGAATGGGAGCGAGAAGCCGAACGAGTTACTGAACGCGGTATTCGTGTGGTCGAAGTGCGAACAGGAGTCGTGTTGAGCAGGGAGGGTGGAGCGCTGCAAAAGATGCTCACGCCCTTTAAGTTCGGGATCGGCGGTCCGTTGGGAAATGGAAAACAATGGTTTCCCTGGATTCACATCAACGACATCGTTGGTATTTATCATCACGCTATAGCCACATCGGCATTGCATGGACCTGTTAATGGTGCCGCTCCTGAACCGGTCACCAACAAGGAGTTCACGCGTGAGCTCGCAAGGGCGCTGCATCGCCCAGCGTTCCTGCCGGTGCCTGAGGCGGCATTGAGAGTGTTGGTGGGAGAAATGGCCGACGTGCTGTTCGGAAGCCAACGGGTATTGCCAAGGGTGGCATTGGAGTCGGGTTATCGGTTCCAATATCCGTCGCTGACAGAAGCGCTTTCGGATCTATTGTAACGTAGTCCTGTACGGGTGGCCCTCCGTGTCCGCCCCTCTTAGATAACCTTAATCGCGGTCAAGGAGGGGCGGCCACGGAGGTGGGCCACCCGTACAGGACTAGCGAGTTCTCCGTTACACGCCACTAGTTCCGCAGACTGGACAGTCTACCTACCTCAAGATCTTATCCGCACCGCGGGAGAGCAACTCGTCCGCAAGCTCTCGTCCAATTGATACCGCGTCCGACGACGCACCGCTTGTGAGGCCCCTCACCGTCTGAGATCCGTCAGGGCTCGCGACCAACCCCCTGAGATTCAATGTCTCTCCCTCAATACGGGCGTGAGCTGCAATCGGCACAAGACAGCCGCCGCCTAGTCCCTTGAGAAATGCACGTTCGGCATTGCAAGTCAGGCTGGTTGCCTCGTGATTAAGTTGTCGAACGATCCGGGCTGTAGCGGCATCGTTTGAGCGAATCTCGATAGCTAGTGCTCCCTGTCCAACTGCCGGCAGCATAACATCCTCATCAAGGTGTTCGGTGATTCGTCCCGCGTGGCCGAGCCTATGGAGACCGGCGGCAGCGAGTACGATCGCATCGAATTGTCCCTCGTCCAGCTTTCGTAAACGGGTATCGACATTGCCACGGACGGGTTCGATCAATAGGTCCGGCCTAACTGCGCGAAGCTGCGCCTGGCGTCGAAGACTGCTTGTGCCAACCCGTGCGTGCTCCGGAAGCGCGGCGAATGATCTCACATCCTTGCGAGCCACCAGTGCATCCCGCACGTCTTCGCGTTCGCAAATCGCGCCGACATCCAGGCCTGGTGGTAATTCGGTGGGCAGATCTTTGAGGCTGTGCACTGCCAGATCTACACGATTGTCGATTATTGCGTCTTCCAGTTCTTTGGTAAATAGGCCTTTGCCTTGTTCGCCCAGCTTTGGAAGAGATACATCGAGCACCCGGTCGCCTTTTGTTGAGATGACCTGAATTTGAACCTCAATCTTCGGTTGTAATTCGAGTAACCGCGCCTTAACCCAATTGGTCTGCCACAATGCCAACCGGCTTCCGCGCGTCCCGATGGTGAGCTTTTGAATCAAGGTG
>Ga0126384_10003166_pt1 | contig 10005 bp, 7 predicted proteins | sample PanSoiMetPlot_36_FD_92543 | JGI IMG/M metagenome (GOLD analysis project Ga0126384, IMG submission 92543) | Tropical forest soil microbial communities from Panama - MetaG Plot_36 | ecosystem: Environmental > Terrestrial > Soil > Tropical forest > Bulk soil | place: Panama | collected 2016-02-17 | reverse complement strand
CTGGGGATCCCGCGCAGCCCCAGCCCTTATGGCGCACAAGGCGTAGTGTCGGAGTGGAGGAGCGGGAACGGTCCGAGTCCGCGCGAGCGCAAAGCGCTGGTGTTGTACTGCGAGTTCTTACGTCGGGCGCCAGAAGACCCGCGGGCACCAGAGGTAGAACAGAAGGCGGAGGAACTGGACGCCCGGCGCAAAAGCGCGTTGGTCGAGGCCGAAATAGCCCAAGCCGAGGCTGCCGTGAAAAAGCAAGATTATTGGGTGGCCAATTTTCACTATCACCTCGCCTTACTGGTGGACGAAAACTCGGTCAAGGCTCGTGCCGGCTTGGAGAAGGTCGAGGCCAGTCTACAAAAACAGGACTCGCTGGACGCTGCGCAACCGCAGGACCCACTGGCGGGTGTCAAGCAAGCGGAATGGGAGCATGACAAACAAACCCTTAAATACCTGCTTCCAGGCGGCGGGTTTGTCAAAGACAATTTTATCGTTGCTGGAACACAGGTGGCAACGGAAGGGTTGGTCGGCGCTGCGACATTCGGCGCGCTCACCTTGTTGCAGACCGGAGGCAAGCTCTTTCACCTCGTCTCTGGGAACCCGATATCGCAACAGGGAGTGATTACCGAAGCCGAGAAATATATCCATGATACGCCGTCAGCTGAGCGCTCCCCCGAAGTGTATGAAGTGTTGGCCAAAGCATACGAAAAAGAGGGACAATTCGATAAAGCGATTACCTATTACCAGCTTGCTGGCAAAGGCGAACGGGTGCCTGGACTGCAAGAACGGGCCGGTGCGGCACTCCTCCAGATGGCTGAGCAGAGTTCGCACCAAGCACAAAAGGAAACCTACTTACGTACACTATTGGAGCAATACCCGCGTACCAAAGCTGCGCGCACGGCAGCGCCGCAAATGCGTGCGCTCAGCCTCCCGGAAAATCGCGGCTTGCGCCTGAGCAAAGAATTTCTTAAAGAAAACCCTGACCTTGCGGGTCCCCAAGGTCTCGGGCTCAAGCGCGAATTGTTTGACGGTGATTGGGATAACGTCGAACTTACGGACGAGGGTATTACTCTCTTGCCCACCGGCGATATCGCCTTGCGCCTGCAGAGCGATCAGGGACCACGCACCAAGGTCTATGGTGTGCCCGACGCAGCCTGGGAACGGTTCTGGCGTCGGTTCCGCGAAAAGGGCTACGAACAAGCGGCTACGCGCGGGGACCGTGGGCTGGCGCTCCTGGCCCAAGGCGCCGAAGTGGCGGATGTTGCCCTCAAGAGCCAGCGCGAAAAGAATGAACAAAGCGGCTGGCGTATGCTTCCTTACCTGTCAGGTAATGCATCCGGATCAGGGGTAGACGTGCACGGGACGCTGCCTCAGGAGATCGCTGGCACCCGTGTAGCCTTTGGCAGCGATCAACGTAGCGCCTACGTCGGCATGGAGGTGCCAATGCCATTTATACCGGTGGACTTTTTGTTTCTCGGCCGCAATGGGACGCCTTCGCTCTATCCAAGCATTCGTTTACCGAAGAAAGATCTGCAGGATGAGGAACTATACCGCTAACAGGCTTCTCAGCTCTTGCCGAGCGTATGCGTCTGTCCTCTGCAGGGGGAACCAACTGATTCCGCAGGGGGAGCTTTAAGACCAAAGGCCAACCCGCTCTCGGACCTCAACGATCGTCTGCTGTGCGACCCTGCGGGCTTTATGCGCACCTGCACGCAGAATCGCTTCGACACGTTCTGGATTTGCTTGTAGCTGCTTCTTGCGCTCGCGGATCGGTTGCAGATGAGCAATAACGTTGTCGGCCAACGCTCCCTTGCAATCAATACAGCCAATCGTGGCTGTCGTGCATCCTGAACGAACCCACTGAATGCGCTCGGCGTCCGAGAAGAACGCGTGCAGGGTATGAATGTTGCAAACATCCGGGTTCCCTGGGTCCTTACGTCGCACGCGCGCGGGATCAGTCGCCGCTGTTGCCAGCTTCTTGCGGATGCTCTCGTCATCCTCGCCTAGAGCAATGGTGTTCCCGATCGACTTCGACATCTTCGCTTGTCCATCAAGGCCCAAAATCTTTGGTGTGCTCGACAACAACGCTTGCGGCTCCGGGAAATACTCACCCCAGCGAGCATTGAATCTGCGCACGACCTCACGGGCTAACTCTATATGCTGCACCTGATCGACACCGACCGGCACGAGCCGAGCCTTATAAATGATGATGTCTGCCGTCTGTAAGATGGGATAATTGAACAACCCCGCGTTGATATTGTCAGTCTGCTTCTCCGCCTTGTCTTTGAACTGCGTCATCCGCCCGAGGTCACCGAAGGGGGTGATCGCGCTGAGAATCCAGCAGAGTTCAGTGTGCTCGGGTACACTTGACTGAACGAACAAAACTGAGCGCTCTGGATCGATCCCGCAGGCGATCAGGTCAGTCGCCATCTCCAGCGTGCGTCGGGATAACATGGCGGGGGTATAGTCTTGCGTTATCGCGTGGTAATCGACAATGCAAAAGAAGCAACGATATTCGTCTTGCAAAGCAACCCAGTTGCGCACAGCTCCTAGATAGTTGCCCAAATGCAATTCCCCAGACGGCTGGATGCCACTGAACACCGTTTCCATAGTCTATTGCTTGTACTTGTAGAGAACGGAGCCGTCAACTGAGCGCGGCTTTAATGAAACTTGGCGATTTGCGGCGGAGGGTGCAGGAAGACTGTATGCAGGAACCGAACGCCCGCTCATCCCGCGACAGCCTATCATGAACACGGTTGGAGCCTGTACTGAGGGGGAGTCGGTTCCAAAGTGAACGGAGCAAACGGCGGTTCCGTAAAAACCGTCCGTGCTGAGCTTGCCAAAGCATGAACGGGCACTGTCCAGATTGAGTAACGACTTGGTGGGAAAGGAGCCTCTACTCTTCTCTGCCCAAAGATTGGCGCAAGCGGGAAAGTGCCTGCCCATGGATCTGAGAGATTCGCCCTTCAGTCAGGTTCAAAATTTCCCCGATTTCTCGCAGCGTTAGTTCCTCATGGTAATAGAGGGTGACGATTAGCCGTTCCCGCTCGGACAACTCCTCAATTGCAGCGGTTAACTTCTCTATCAAGTCCTTGCTCTCCAGGCAGGTAAGAGGGTCCTGAAATGGATGTTGACAAAACTCCTCCTGAGTTTTTCTCCACTCCTCCTCTGAGGCGAGGGACAGATCATCGAGGCTCAACAACATCGCCTCATTCAGTTTCTGGTCAACTCGATAATACTGTTTAAGAGAAACTCCCAACTCTGCTGCCATCTCTTCAGCCGAAGCTTCTCGACCGAGTCGTCCGGTTAGACGACTGCGAGCTGCTGCCGCCTTTCGCCCCCAGGAGCGGATCGAGCGACTTACCCAGTCCAGAGAGCGGAGATACTCCATGATCTCTCCTTGGATGCGATAGCGGGCATAGGTTTGAAACACGCCACGGCTGGGATCGTAACGGTCCAAGGCCTCAAGCAGGCCCATGACTCCAGCTTGGACCAGCGATTCGAGGTCCATCCCAGGAGGAAGACGACGATGAATCCGCTCCGCTATCAGGCGGACAAGCGGTAAAAATGCTTCCACAAGCTCTTCCCGTTGTTTTTTGCAATCTTTTCTCTGCCTCGACCGCCTCTCAGCTTGTGGTTTTAGACCGACGATCACTTTGGAGTCTTCTTTTGCTACGATGGCCTGCAACATAAGTGCGTTTCCCTTTCCTTCGCGTTGCCTTCTCAGTCGACCAGTTACGCAAGACGTGTGCCGAGAGAAAGAAGAAAGGGAAACGCGGATTGGTTGGGAAAAATTTTGCTATCAACCATTTTGCAATAGAATCGACTGACACTTTATGTCAGTTCTTTGTTCCTGGGTGTCAAAATTTTGCCGATATTACCCAGAATCGTTATCGCAAGCGTTGACAAAATGGCTCGCTACACGTGTGCATCAACGTTTTAAAAACATGCAGAAGTGGGTGATTGGGCATTTCCAAGTGCATGGCGGCCAGGAGCCGTTGCGGGCCTTTACCACGTCTCGATCACCGAACGAACTACATGGAAGATATGGAAGAGATGGTAGCACTCAGGACTCCATTGTCTGAATCGAGTCGCCGCCAGGTCCTCGGCGAGAATGTGGCTTTAGCATATAGCCTGAGAACGAGTTCTATCGGCAAACGGTGGGCTCATCTATGAGATGAGAGAGGAGGACACTATGGCCTACGATATCGTAATCAAGAACGGACTGGTTGTTGATAGCAGTGGCGGCACGCCTTGCCCAACCTAGGCGGAAGAGAAGATCGCTAAACTGCGCAATTCTGAGTACTGGGCGACGACGATCCGTGAGGCGTTAAACGATCCTCCGCCGATCCACTTCAGCCAGATTTTCCTCTTTCCGGATGGAGAGGCGCGTTACGACCACCGTTCTGAAGAGAGTCTCCAGGCACATGCACAACGCCTGGGGTTGAGTCCGACCGAAGCTTTTATCGCACTGTCTCTAGAAAAAGCAGGTAAAGCCCTCTTCAATTATCCTTTCTTAACCCACAATTTCGAAGCGGTTGAGAAAATGCTAGATCATCCGCAGGTCGTGATTGGCTTGAGAGACTCCGGCGCCCACTGTGGGCAAATTATGGACTCCAGTCTGCCAACCTACTTCCTCAAGTACTGGGCGCAGGAGCGCCAGCACTTCACTGTGGAACAGGCAAGCCGCAAACTCATGTTTGATCCAGACCAACTCTTTGGCATTCAGGACCATGGCATCATCCGTCAGGGAGCCTATGTGGACCTGAATGTGATCGACTACGACAATCTACGTTTACCACCCCCAACTTTCGTCTATGATCTGCCGGCTGGTGCCGGGCGCTATGTGCAAAGGTCCTCCGGCTATCAGTACACTCTGGTGAACGGCCAAGTTTTTATGGAAGGGTTCGATCACGCCGGGACTTTTGCCGGTCGTGTGTTGCGCAGCGCCTAAAACTCCTCTTTCCGCCCCTCTCCCGCACACTGTGGGAGAGGGAGTCATAACAATTCGCTTTTCAAGGGCTTAGGATGACAACAGTGTGAGGAAAGTTCCTTTGCCTATGGCAAATTAGTATTATTGCGCTAGCACAGTTCTGACCGCTTCCAGCAATTCCTTGCGCTCAAAGGGCTTAGCTAGGGTACGCTGTGCTCCAAAGCTCTCGGCCATGGGCAAGAAATCGAGAGTGCCCGTGCGTCCCCCACCCGACATAGCAATGATCTTGACCTGAGGAAAGCACTTTCGCACCTCCATCATAGTCTCGATCCCTTCTTTCTCTGGCATGAAGAGATCGGTGATGACGAGGTCGGCAAGGTGGTCGTGCAGGAGCTTTATCCCCGCAACGCCGTTAGACGCTTCCTCTACCCCGTAACCTTCCTTCTCCAGCATCTGTCGCAGCAGATCTCGCACCGGTTCTTCGTCGTCAATGATCAAAATGCGTGGTGTCACTGGGCGCTCCTTTCTCGTCAAAACCTATTCCCACTGGGGAAGGCGAGTGATAGAGGACATTTTTTGACGACACGTGTTTTCCATTAATAGTAGGTAGATATATGCAAAATTTCGTGCCTTTCCCTGGCATGCTTTCAACCGTAATTGCTCCACCATGGCCAGTCACGATCCCATGAACAATAGCGAGACCCAGCCCGTTGCCTTCTCCAACTGGACGAGTGGTAAAGAACGGCTCGAAGATCCGCTCTTGGACTGCGGATGTCATACCGCACCCGGTGTCGCTAACCGTCAATCTGAGGTGAGGACCAGGCTTGAGATCTTTCTGCCTACGAGCAAAATCGTTTTCCACCTCGACTCGCTGTAAGCGAACCTCCAATACCCCCCCCTTTTCCCCCAAAGCGCCGATGGCATTGACGCAGAGGTTCGTCAGCACTTGCTGCAATTGACTTGTGCTGATGGCAACAGGTCCCGCGGTTTTGTCAAGCTGATGGCGAATTTCAATGGTTGGGGGTAACGAAGCTCGTAGGAACATCAGCACTTCTTCGATGGTAAGATGAAGCTGAATAGGTTCACTCTTTGGCTGGCTCGGGCGACTGAAGGTCAGAATCTGTTGCACCAGCCCTTTGGCTCGGCGACTGGCTTTCAGCACTTCTTCCAGATTACGGCGCACTACCGTGCTTTCTGGTACCTCGTCCGTAGCGAGTTCGGTAAAGCCCATGATCGCAGAGAGAATATTGTTGAAATCGTGGGCGACGCCACCAGCCAGAGTTCCGAGGGCTTCCATTTTCCGCGCTTGGAAGAGCTGCTCCTGGAGTTCCTGCTTTTCCGCTTCTGCTTGCTTGCGCGCGGTGATATCGCGATAGCTCGCGAGAACACCGATAGGCTTCCCTTGTCGGTCACGGATAAACCGGGAGCGGGCTTCAACTGGCACCACGCTTCCATCCTTGCGTAGCAGCTCAATCTCAAAGATCGAGGACACCTTCTCTCCGGCTTGAATACGGTGGGCTCGCTCTTCCGTAAAAATAACCGAGGAAGGAGTGAGGAATTCGCGATAATGTCGCCCGATTTGTTCTTCTCGGGACCAGCTTAGCAGCACTTCTACTCCACGATTTACAGTGGTGATAATGCCGTCCAGGGTAAGAGACACAATCGCATCGTTGGCACTTTCAAAAAGCTGTCGGTACCGTTCCTCACTTTGCCGGAGCGTCGCTAATTCCTTGATGAGCCGAGCTTTCGTCTTCCGTTGATCTTTCATGGTGTAGGACCAGACGCTATTTGCTGAGATTGACAGCCTAATGTCTGAATCATCGGCGTAAATCTAAAGAAGTTAAACCATGTTCTGTAAGGGTAGGACCGCACTAAGATGGAGAACGATTTGCTCCCGGTTATATCTTCCTATATCGCTGTCTATCGCTAAGGGTCACACCCGTGCCGCTGGCTTTGCACACCAACATCGGTTCGGCCAACACCTCGGCCGCGGAGTCGGAAATGTCGGGACAGGGCTGGATGACCTTCCAGGCAACAAATTCCAGCTTGCGCGACGTCCGTCCGACCTGGGTGATGCGACCGTGCGCCTCGATGAAGTCACCGGCATAAACGGGGGCGAGGAACTCTATGTTATCATAGGCGCGGAAAAGGCCCTCATCACCATCGAAACGAATGCTGAGTTCAGTTCCCACGTCACCGAAAAGTTGTAGCATCTTGGCGCCATCGACCAAATTGCCGCCATAATGCGCGTCGTGCGCGCTCATCCGTACGCGAATCATTGCTGTTGGTAGGCCGTTGATCGGTTCCATCTTTGGCATAGTTCGAGCCCTTTTCGCTTTTGCTTATTGTTGAATGTTGATCGCTAACCACTACTTTTGCGTCTGCCAAAAATGGCCTCCGTCACTATACTCGTATCGACCGCGCAACGGTTGGCCCTCGGCAAAACGGCTTAGACGAAACGGAGTCAAATCTGCCGTTTTACTCTGTCCTTGGGTGACCAACTCAGTCAGGCATTGGCCAATAGCGGGCGCTTTCTTGAAGCCGGTACCCGAAAGCCCACAGGCCAGGTAGAAGCCTTCTGGCCCTGCTTGGCCAAGGATAGCCTTGCCGTCCGGTGTCATGTCATAGATGCCACTCCAACCGCCGCGCGAAACCGCACGCTCCAATATCGGCGCCCGTTCGCTGGCTTTACGCCGGGCAAAAGGTGGAAAATCTGCATCCACTGCTTCAGTGTACGTGTCAGGAGCAACTCCGTCTTCTCCAGCACCGGCGCCGACCATCGTTGCTATGGACTCCTCTGGGCGGAAGTACATGCCGACTGTGATGTCCGCCACTACACAGTGGCGACGTAGAAGTTCGCGCGGCTGGCGGAGCAAGGCGATTTGATTACGTTGAACCGTGATAGGAATATCGAGGCCAACTAGACGTCCGAGCCGGGCAGCCCAGCAACCCGCCGCGTTAATGACTACCGGCGCTTCGATTGTGCCTTGGTCGGTACGCACGCCTCGCACACGGCTGGTATTGGAGAGAACGCCAGTAACGGCCACACCCTCGTGCAAATCTGCGCCGAACTCTCGCGCCCGTTTGGCAAAAGCAAAGGTCGTCAACAGTGGATCAGCGTAACCGCTGTCTGCCTCGTACGCGCCCAGCGCTACGCGTTCCAAAGTGCAGGCAGGCTCGATATCTTTCGCTTCTTGAGGACTGACAACGCGGGTGTTGACACCGATCCACTGATGCATTGTGACGTTGGCCTTGAGCTTCTCCGCCTCGGCATGGTCCACCAGCCACAGAACTCCAGTACGGGTAAACCCGCAATCTCCACCAACCACATCAGCAAAGTGGGCGTAGGTAAGGAAGCTTGCCCAAGCCAGGCGCGTCTCCGGTTCATTCTCGTAGTGCATGCGCACGATGGCAGTCGATTTACCGGTGCCGCCGGCACAGAGGTGTTTTTTCTCCAGTAGAACGACACGCAAGCCAGCTCTTGCAAGATGATAGGCAAGGCTGGTACCGATCACCCCACCGCCGATAACGATAGCGTCAGTTGTTGTCACCATAGGTCAACTCCTCAGACCAACAGAGCGAGGGAAACGGAGAGGGAGGAAATAAGCAGTCCCCCATTCTCCCATTCTCCGTTTCGGCAGCGTTTTAGCCCCTGCCGTCCCACCGTTCGACCTCGACCCGGCAGTCGTAGAAAGTCCCGCCGCCACCGAGATCGGTCAGCGCGGCCGAGGTGACGTTGTTCACGTTGCCTTTGCCGTTAGCCAGTTTGTCCCACCAGCCCCAGAAGGTCGCGACCGTGCCTGGGAGCACGTTCTGGGAGATCTTCACCGGCAAGACGAAAGCGCCACGAGCGTTGAACACGCGTACTTCTTCGCCGTCCTGTAATGCTCGCGTCGCCGCGTCCTGCGGATGCATTTCGAGAGTGCGGGCGTTTTGTTCCTGACGGCGCATGACCGGCAGGTGACCATAGGACGAATTGAGTGAGTCCTTGTGTTTGCGAGGGAGAAAATTTAGAGTGTAAGGACCATTTCCTAGCGTCTCGTGTGGTGGCACGAAAGCAGGCAAGGGATCGAGACCATCACGTGCCATTTTCTCGCAGTAGAACTCGAACTTCCCCGAGGGGGTGTGAAATCCACCCGTGGCGCGGGGCAACAGGTCGGGCTTGGCGCGAGTCACCATGAAAGGGCGGCTGGTGAACGCGTCAACTGATATGTTTTTCTTCAGCGTCTCAGCCATCAATTCAGTCGCAGAGACGTACACCGCCGGCTCCGTCAGTCCCAACGCCTCGCCTAGCAACTGAAAGACTTCCGCATTGGATTTTGCCTCCCCGAGTGGTGCAATTGCCTGACGGCTGAAGCTCCCAAAGTCGCCGCCGTAGGCTAGTATTGCGTCGTCGTGCTCCAGCGGCGAGGTGGCCGGGAGCACGATGTCGGCATAGTCTGCACTGTCAGTGAGGAACAGATCGTGGACGACTGTGAACAGATCCGGCCGCTGCAAGGCGCGGCGCAGCGCGGGTTGGTCAGGCAAGGAGGCAGCGGGGTTGCAATTGTAGTTGTAGACTACCTTAATGGGAGGAGTGAAAGAAGGGTCGAGGAGATGCTCGGCCAAACGCACCATGTTGACCTCGCGTGTGCCTGCCGGCGAGAGATCGACACGCATCGCCTTGCTCAGATCCTGAGCGGTGAACATGGCACCGCCAAAAGTGCAGAGGCCGCCACCGACCTCACGCCAAGCGCCAGTCTGTGCCGGCAGACAAGCCACCGCTCGCACGGCTGCTGCTCCACCGCCACAGCGTTGGATGCCGATACCCAGGCGGATTGCTGCCGGCCGGGTTTGGGCAAAGAGGCGGGCGAGTTCCTGGATCTTCGTTACTGGCACGTCGCAAGCGCGAGAGAGGTCGGGAAGAGACAAGGAGTGTAGACGCTCGGCTAGCATTTCGTAGCCGACAGTGTACTGCTGAACGTAGTCGGTATCGACCAGCCCTTCCTCTTCAATGACTTTCATCATGCCGAGCGCCAGAGCGGCATCCGTGCCCGGTCGCAGGAACACGTGTTCGTCGCACACACGCGCAGTGCGGGAGCGAT
>Ga0126384_10003164_pt1 | contig 10007 bp, 10 predicted proteins | sample PanSoiMetPlot_36_FD_92543 | JGI IMG/M metagenome (GOLD analysis project Ga0126384, IMG submission 92543) | Tropical forest soil microbial communities from Panama - MetaG Plot_36 | ecosystem: Environmental > Terrestrial > Soil > Tropical forest > Bulk soil | place: Panama | collected 2016-02-17 | reverse complement strand
CCAGACGCGCACGGCTGGCGAGGAGCGCGGCGGCGATGCGATCCATTTCGTCCAGACGCCGTTCCACGCGATCGCGCCCGATCACCATCTCGCCGATGAGGTTCATCAGCGAGTCGAGGCGCTCGAGGTTCACGCGGATCGTCTGGCGCGGTGGCCGCCGCGCCTCGGCCCGGCGTGTCGCGGGCCGTGGCGCGCTCAGCAACGCGGCCAGCGGCGACAGCGCAGGCACGGCCGCGGCCTCCGTCGGCGCCGCGCTGGATGCCGGCGCGGGCGCAGCGGAGATGATGAGCGGCGTGGTCTCGGCGACGGGCGGCGCGACGGCAGGCGCCGCGGCCTCGGTGGCGGCGGTCGGCGCAGGCTCCGCCGTCGGGGACGGGGCGAGCAGCGCGTCCAGGCGCACGCGCATCCGAGTCACGACGTCGGTGATATTGGCACGCGGATCTGGGGCCAGACCGAGCATCAGCCGCAGGACGCCCTCCGCCGCGTACAGCGTCTCGATCGCCGTGGGCGTGAGCGGGCGGCTCCCCTCCCGGGCGGCCACGAGCACGTCCTCCATGCGGTGCGCGACCTCGCCGACGCGCGTGCAGCCGACGACGTAGGCGGCGCCCTTGATTGTGTGCACCGCACGGAACAGCCGCGCGAGCGCATCGTCGTCGCTATGCTGCTCGAGCGCCGCGAGCGTCGTCGTGACGCTCTCCAGGTGCTCGGTCGCTTCCGGCAAGAAGTAGGAGGCGATGTCCGCGTTGTTCGCGAAAAACGCGTCGAGCTCCGCCCTCAGCGGATCCGCCGGCCGGGCCGCGGCCGGGGGGGCCGCAGCGGCAGCCGCCGCACGCAGGAGCTCCATATCGGAGCGTGTCTCGCGCGTGGACCGCGCGGGCTCGACACGAGGCGGGGCCGTCTCGCGTGCGGGCGGCGCGGCCTCGACACGAGGCGGCGCCGACACCGGAGCCGGCGCGCCGGCGGTCGCGGCGTCGAGCGCGCGCTTGAGGGGCCCGATGAGCGTTGCGATCCCGACCGCGTCCGGCGGATGCGCTCCCAGCGCCTTCTCCACCTGGGCGGCGATCTCCGAGATGTTCGGAAATCCGTGCAGCGAGGCCGCGCCCTTGAGCCGGTGCGTGACGACGAAGAGCTCGTCCACACCGCCGCGGCGCACGAGGGTCGCCGCGGCCCCTTCGAGCGCGGCCACGGTGTCCCACGCCTCCATCAGAAAGATGGAGCGCAGGAACTCCTGTTCGGCCGGCTCGGGCATCGTCCTCTCAGCTAGTCGCCAGTTTGAACCGCGAGAGGCTTCGCGTGAGCTCGTCCGCCAGTTTGACCAGGTCGTCGACCGTGCGGCGCGTCTGCAGCACGGCCTGCTCCGTATGGACCGCGACTTCCGCGATGGAGCGCATCGCGCGCACCACGCCATCGGCGCCGCGCACCTGTTGCTGCGATGAGGCCGAGATTTCCTGGGCGAGCTCGGCGGACGTCTTGGAGATGCCGGCGATCGACTTGAGGCTCTCCTCGGCGCGGATCGTGACCTTGTAGCCGTTCTCGACCTCGCGCGTACCTTCTTCCATGGCGACCACGGCCTCCTGCGTCTCGGCCTGGACGGCACGGATGCGCGCGGCGATGTCCTTGGTGGCCGTGGCGGCGCGCTCGGCGAGCTTCCGGATTTCATCGGCGACGACCGCGAAGCGCACACCCGACTCGCCGGCGCCGGCCGCCTCGATCGCGGCGTTCAGCGCCAACAAGTTTGTGTGCGACGCGATCTCTTCGATGGTGTCGACGATCTCGGAGATCTCCAGCGAGCGGTCGCCGAGGCTCTTGATGCGCTTGGAGATGACTTGCACCTCGTTGCGGATCCGCTGCATGCCGGCGAGGCTGTCGCGCACCGCGCCCTCGCCGCGCGTGGCAGCGTCGAGGGTCTGGCCGGCGGCAGTCGCGGCCGAGGCCGCGTTGCCGGCCACGAGCTGCACGGACCGCGACATCGTCTCCACCTCGCGGCTGACGGTGGTGGCCTCGCGCGCCTGCTTCTCCGCGCCGCTCGCCATCTGGTCGGTGGCGCCCAGCATGTCGTTGGCGCTGCCGGCCACGCGGAGGGCGGCGTGCCGCACGTCGGTCAGCAGGGCGCCGATCTCCTCGACCATGAGGTTGACGGCGTCCACGACGTTGCCGAGCACGTCGGGCGTGACCTCGCCGCGCTGGCGCATATCGCCCTGGGCGATCTGCGTGACCGTCTCCAGGAACGTGGCGATGTTGCGCTGCAGGTCTTCGCGCCGCTTGCGCTCGTCGTCGCGCTCGGCCTCGGTCAAGACTTGCGAGCGCAGCCGGGTGACCGTGTCGTTGAAGGTGCGCGCGAGCTGACCGATCTCGTCACGGGAGCGGATACGCAAGGTGTGGGTGAGGTCGCCGCGGCCGACCTGTTCGGCCACCCGCACGATCTCGGTCAACGGGTTCGTGAGCCGGCGTGCGAACACGGCGCCGGCGACCATGGCGACGAACGCGATGCCGCCGAACACCCACAACAGATATCGGCCGGCCTGCGCGGCGGCCGTCTCGATGATGGACTTGTCCATGCCGACGCGGACGGTGCCGAGCTGACCGCCGAGCATCGGCACGCCGATGTCGATGATCGAGCGCATGGCGCCGGTAACGGGGTGCGCGTAGCGGATCTCGCGGACCTGCTTGGCCGCGTCGCCGGGCACGATGTTCTTGTCGATGAGATCGGGCGGCACCACCGGGGTGAACGTGTGCGCGATGAGTGTTTTGTGCGGGTCGTAGACGATGACGTACGCGACGCCGCTGATGCTCACGAACTGATCGATCAGCGCCTGCACGGTCGACGCGTCGCGGTTGACGATGAGGTCGACGCCGGACGAGGCGAGGCTGTTCGCGATCGCCGTGCCCTTCGACGTGAACTCGTCCGTCATCTTTTCCCGCAGCGTGCGGATGGACACATACCAGGTGATGACAGCCAGCGGGACGAGAATGACCGTGAGGAACACGATCAGCTTCGTCAGCAGGCCGAAGCGAATGCGCAGATTGATCATGGCCGTTCCCCTTAGACCTGGACCGCCGCCGCCCAGTCGGCGATCGGCACCCAGTGGTCACCCTCCACGCGAGTGAAGTAGACAGAGTCGAGTCCCTGGTGTCGCTCCGGTCCGAACGTCAGGGTCGCGCCAATCCCGAGATCGAAACTGCGCAGCGACTCCAACGCCTGCCGGAATGTCGCGCGGGTGAGCAATGGCCCCGCGCGGCGCAGCGCCTCCACGATGACCTTGGCGTTCACGAACCCCTCGAGACTGATGAAGCTCAGCCGCTGCATGGCGTAGTTGGGGTCGCGCAGCGCCTCCGGGACCGTGGGGTTGTGACGCTCCATGAGGGCGCGGTACTCCGCAACGCCCGGCAGCGCCGTCTCGTCGTAGCTCGGCACCACCTGTGAATTGACGAGCGCCCGCGTGTAGTTGCGCCCGTTCGTTTTCCCGTGCTTGGCGAGCAGCGACAGCATCGCGTCGGAGCCGACGAAGGAGAGATTGGAGATCGGCGCGAGGAATCCCGCGTCGCGCGCGGAACGCACGAAGGCGCCACAGCCCTGATAGGCGCCCGTGCACATGACGACGTCCACCCCCGCCTTCTGGAGCGCGGTCACGGCGGGCGTCATGTCGTCGGTGAACTTGGCCCCGCGCGGATAGGTGGCCTCCGAGGTGATCTTCGCCCCGTGCAGGGCGAGGCCCCGTGCGACGCCGTCGGTGCCGCTGCGGCCGTACGCGTCGATCTGGTAGAACACGCCGAAGTTCCGCGCGCCGAGCGACCAGAAGCGCTCGACCAGCGCCATCATCTCTTGTCGGTACGAGGCGCGGATGTTGAAGACCTGATCGACGTACGGCGACTCCCGTTGCGGCTGGGCGCCCGTGAAATTGCCGACCATGACCACCTGCTGTTCCGCGTAGCGCTTGATCACGGGGAGCGCGCGCGTGAGCGTCGGCGTGCCGACGTAGTTCGACAGCGCGAACACCTGATCCTTGTCGAGGAGCTGGATCGTGTTCTTGACGCACGGATTCGGCTCGTAGTTGTCGTCCAGGGCGGCCACCTTGATGAAGCGCCCATGGATGCCGCCGCGCGCGTTGACGTCGTCGTAGTACGCCTGCGCGCCGCGGTAGAACTCGATGCCGAGGCCCGCAGCCGTCCCGCGAAAGGCGGCGCTCATGCCGATGCGGATCTCGTTGCCGGTGACGCCGGGTGCGGTCGCCGTCGGGGCCGGTCGTGGCGCCGCGGGCGGCTCGGTCGGGACCGGGCGGCCCGTCGTGCCACGCGTCACCTGCGCGGACGCAGCGCGCGTCGTCGCCAGCGCCGCCGTCGTACCGCCGAGGAAGCCGAGGAAGCGTCGTCGATTCATGGCTGAGCCTCCGGGCCGTCGGGCACCCACGGCGCGCGCAGCGCCTCGAGGAGCCTGGCGGCATCGAGCAGGATGGCGGGCGTGTCCGGTCGTGGCACGAGACCGGCGGCAAACGTTTTCAATGGGCCGTCCGGCATGCCCTCGGCTGGCATCGGCGCATCGAACCACTCCAGACCGAGGATGCCGTCGATCGGTACCGCCGCCTCCATACCGCCGGCGGTGAGGACGATGGCCGCGGCGCCGGGTTTCGTCGGTTGCGGGGCCAGGGCGAGCGTGGACCGCGCGTCCGCAACGGCCAGCACGGTCCCGCGCAGGTTGGCGACGCCGAGCAGCGGCGCCGGGGCGCCGGGTACGGCGGCGACCGTGTCCAACGTCATGATTTCGCGCGTCTCGGTCACGTCGACCGCAAACGTCCGACCGCCGATCTCCACCACGCACGCGCGGCGTCGGTGCGCACCCGGGAGGACGACGTCGACGGACGACGGCGCATCACTCGCGGGCGCTGCCGCGGCCGACGGTGCAAGGCTGGGGACGACGGCGTCGTCAGCGGGCAAACTTGCTTACCACGCTCAGGAGCTGGTCGGCCGTGAACGGTTTGGGCAGATATTCGTCCGCCCCCTGCTTCTTGCCCCACGCGCGATCGCTCTCCTGGTTCTTGGAAGAGACGAGCACGACCGGCGTTCCCTGGGTGCGTGAATCGCGCCGCAGCGAGCGCAGGATCTCGTAGCCGTTGCGCTTCGGCATGACGATGTCGAGCAGCAGGACATCGGGATGCTCCGCCTGCATGTGATCCTCGAGCTTGTCGCCGTTGCTCAGCGACACGACCTCGTGGCCGGCACCTCGAAGTATCGACTCCATGAGCTTCAGGTCGGAGTACGCGTCGTCGACCACCATCACCTTCGCCATGCAATCGCCTCCTTGACAGAGCGGCGTCTGCGCCAGAAATGCAACGCGTTTGCCACAGCTCGGGGCGGGGCGGCGAGTGTTTCCGATCGGGAGGTTAGCGATCGTGACGGTGTTGACGGAGAACTGGCGGTGCCTCAGTGTGCGGCAGGACTGGCACGGTGGGACAGGCTTGGCACGCCAGCCTGACCCGCGGCCGATTACGACCGGGCGTCGTGACATATCATGGGGCCATGACGACACTCACCGAGCGGGAGACACTGGACCTCTACGAGAAGACCGGCGCGCTCATGCGCGGCCACTTTCGTCTGACATCCGGCCTGCACTCCGATATCTATCTGCAGTCGGCGCTGGTCCTCCAGTATCCCGAGCATGCGGCCCGCCTCGGCGAGGCGCTCGCGGCACCCTTCATTGCCGCCCGTGCTCAGACGGTGCTGGCCCCCGCGATCGGCGGCATCCTCGTCGCCCACGAGGTCGCGCGCGCCCTCGGCGTCCGCGCGCTGTTCACCGAGCGTGAGGAGGGCGTGATGCGCCTGCGGCGTGGGTTCACGCTGACATCGAGTGAGCGCTGCCTCGTCGTCGAGGACGTCATCACCACCGGCGGCTCGACGCGCGAAGTCGTGGAGTGCGTGCGCGCGGGCGGCGGCGACGTCGTCGGCGTCGGCTCGCTGATCGACCGCAGCGACGGGCGTGCGGCGTTTGATGTGAAGCGCGCGGCGCTCGCCGCGGTGAAGGCGGCCACGTGGCCGCCCGAGTCGTGTCCGCTCTGCAAGACCGGCAGCCGCGCCGTGAAGCCCGGCAGTCGAACCTAGTGACTTGAGGGGCCCGCGATGGCCCCCAAACCCCCCAACACTCGGTCTTACGGCTTCTTCTGACCGCTCGTGAAGGCCTCAGGGTGCGCCTCGGCCCACTTGAGCCCTTCCTGCAGCTCCTTCTCCGCTTGCTTGACGAGGTCGAGCGCCTTCGCGCGATGGCCGTCGTAGTGATGGGCGGCCTTCTCAAGCTGTTTCTCCGCGCGCTCGAGGTCGCGGTTGGCAGCAAGGATGTGCGGGTGGCGGCCGGGCCGCGGCGGGCGCTGCTCGGTTTGTGGCGCTGGCGGCGGCGTCGACGGCGCCGGCTGCTGCGCCGTGACGGCGGTGGCGACCAGCATGGCGGCGAGCGCCGGCCCGAAGACCCAGAGATGTCGTCGCATGACGTGCCCTCCTGTCGTCTCAGTATGCGGGCGGGGCGTAGACGGTCACGAGAAAGAGCGGCGTGCGCCCCGAATTGCGGACGTGATGCCGTGCGCCGGCCGGGATGATGACGAGCGCGCCGGCACCGATCCGGCGCTCCTTCCCGTCTACGCGCAGCACGCCCTCTCCTTCGACGATGTAGACGATCTGGTCGCCGCGGTGCGTTTCTTCGGGGCCGGCGTCCTCACCCGCGCTGATCGTCATCACTGCCGTCTGGCTGCGCTCGGTCTCCTGCAGAACGCGGAAGAACTCTCCCCGGTAACGGTTGATGTCGCTGACGTCCATTGCCCGCCTCCGCGCCCGCTCAGGGCAGGAGCAACCCGTTGCGTGCCATGACGACGACCAGCCACAGGAGCTGGCCGGCGACGAACACCGTGAGCCCGCGCTCGCGGCCACGCCGGATCTGCGTGCGGTACTGCCACACGGCCCCCGCGACCGCGAACGCCGCGAACAGGCCTCCGTCGTAACGCGTGAGCACGCCGTAGTGCGCGGCGAGCCCGCCGGCAAATCCCCACAGCACGTAGGCCGTGAGCCAGAGCGCGATGACCGACCCGAGGCTCGACAGGCGCGAGCCCGACCAGCCCAGCGCGCGCGCCACGGTCACCATCGCGATCGCGCCGAGGATGAGCACGGCGCCCAGGGCCACGGTCCAGCGCGTCACGCGCGCTCCGTCCGGTATTCCGGCCGCCAGCGCAGCAGACGCCGTTCGACCTGCTTGATCGCGACGGCCATCAGAATGCCGATCACGCCCAGCGAGACGAGCGCCACCATCATGTCGGCGGCATTCAGCGTGCCCAGCGACTGGGTGATCAGGTACCCGAGGCCGCCGCCCGACTCGCCGCCGAGCAGCTCGCCCACGACGACGCCGATGAGGGCGAACGAGATCGATGGCGTGAGCGCGGCGAAGGTCCATGCGAGCGCCGAGGGGACAATCACCGTTCTCAGGATTTGGCGCTCGCCCGCGCCGAGGAAGCGGGCGGAATGAACCAGATCCACATCGACGGCGCGCGCGCCCTGGAACGTGTTGAAGAACACGATGATGCACGGCTCGAAGATCCGCGCCAGCCGCTCGTCGCACCCGCGCACGAGTCCGGCCACGAACCCCGTCGAAACCCTGACCGCGAAGCCCCACAGGGTGGACTGGACCGTCGAGAGCGCCATCTGCCAGAGGCTCAGGCGGACGTCGCCCGAGGGATCGACGACCAGTGTGCGCATCAGCGCCACGCGCTGTCGCATGCCGCCCGACAGCGTGACAGGAAACGCATCCTCGAAGCCGTCGAGTCCGGCCAGCGCTACGGCCTCCCGAACGCGCCGGGCCCGCTCCGCCGCCGCCACGCCGCGATACTGGAGACCGAGAGCGATGTTGCCTGCGACGGTGCGCCAGGGGAAAACGGTGTCCTTCTGGAAGGCATAGCCGACCCGTGGCGGCACGACGTCGCGGACCGGCGCGCCGTCAATGAGGACCGCGCCCGCCGACGGCCTCACCAGTCCGCCGATCATGTTGAGCACGGTCGACTTGCCGCAGCCGGAGGGGCCGACGATGGCGACGAATTCCCCTTCGAGGACGTCGAAGGGGGCGCGCTCCATCGCGGCCATGGCGCGTCGGGCGCTCAGGACCGAAGCTTCGTCAGGGCCTTCTTCACGAAGGTCATGTCGACGGCCTTCGCGTATGGGACCGGCTTGTCGACCGCGAGCGGCACCCAGACCTTGATCCCGTTGGCGTACGACGTCTCGTCGATCATGAAGTCCCAGTCGAAGATCGTCCGGTAGTACGTCACCGAACGCAGCACGATGTCGCGGCTGAAGGTGTCCATGTAGCGCTTGTGAAGCAGCTCGACGACGTCCTCGTCCTTCGCGTGGTGGATCCACTGCTGCGCGCGATAGCACGCGTTGACGTAGCCCTGCACGAGGTCCGGCGACTTCTCGATCGTCTCGCGGAGCGTGTAGCCCACCGTCACCGGGATCGGGCCGCCGAAGACGCGTGTCCACGCCTTCTCGTCCTGGACGTCGTAGATGGCGTGACCGAAATCCTCTTCCTCGGCGGCCCACCGCCACTCGGGAACGGCCATGATCGCGTCGAACTTCCCGGCCTTCAGCCCGCCCAGCATCGTGGTGGAGCCCCCCCCACTCACCCACTCGACGTGCTCATGGACCGACTGGCCGTCCGCGGCCTTGAGTCCCTTGAGCACGTAGACGCCATAGACATACGTGCCCGAGCCGATCGCGGTGGCCGCCACCACCGCCTTGCGACCGACGAGCTTGGCGTCGCCCAGTGCCTCCACCGATTTGACGCCGCGATCGAACAGGTCCTTGCGCACGACGATGTTTGCGTACGAGCAGCGTGTGTCGGTGGCGAACAGCATCAGCGCGTCCTTGCCCTTCTCGCTGATCTTCAATGGATGGTTGGAGTCGCCGACGGCGAACAACGCCTGGCCCGCGGCGAGGGCCTGCACGACCTTCGCGCCGCCGCCGGGGACGATGAACGCCGGCACGGTAACGCCTTCCTCCTCGAAGAACTTCCTCTCTTTGGCCACGAGGTGCTGCCCATAGCCGAACGTCGAGACGCTATGGGACACCGTGATGGGTTTCGGCGCCTGGGCGAAAGTGGATGAGCGGCGCCCGGCGACGATCGCCGTGGCACCGGCGGCCGTCAGCAAGCGACGGCGGGTCCACGTCATCAGATCCTCCTAGAATCGCAACCGAATGCGGAGTCGTCCGGTCGTCGGGACGCCGAGCGTACGCCCGCCCCCGCGCGTATGTCAACCGCAACATATTGACACTATAGAGAATTTCGGCGATGCTGGGGTCTCCTAATGGTCCGAAGCATGACGGGGTTCGGGCGGGCTGAGGCCACGGGCGAGTCGATCGTCGTAACCGTGGAAGCCCGATCGGTCAATCACCGCCACCTCGATGTGGCGCTTCGTCTGCCGCGCTCACTCGCCTCTCTCGAGCTCGACGCACGCCGGCTCGTCCAGAGTCGGCTCGAGCGCGGTCGCGTCGACGTCAACGTGCAGCTGACGCTCCTTGCCGGCGGCGCACAACGCGTCCACGTCGATGCCGCCCTCGCCCGGGAGTATGTCTCGCGCGCGCGTGCCCTGGCCATGGAGCTCGGGCTGGAAGGCGCGCCGAACCTGACGTGGGTGCTCGAACGTCCTGGCGTCGTGCGCGTCGATGAGCCGGAGCCGGCCGAGCCGGCCGCGCCGTGGCCGTTGCTGGCCGAGGCCCTCGGCCGGGCGCTGGACGAGCTCGTCGCGCGACGCACGGCGGAAGGCGACCGACTCGTCGAAGCGCTACGCACCCTTCACGTCGAGCTCACGACCGCGGTCGACCTGGTCGCCGTGCGTGCACCGGCCACGGCGGCGCGTCGCGAGGACCGACTGCGCGAGCGGCTGCGCGCGCTGCTGGCCGAGACGGCGATCGACGAGGCGCGCATCGTCACCGAAGCGGCGATCTGGGCGGACAAGAGTGATGTGACCGAGGAGCTGGCGCGCTTG
>Ga0126384_10003162_pt1 | contig 10011 bp, 8 predicted proteins | sample PanSoiMetPlot_36_FD_92543 | JGI IMG/M metagenome (GOLD analysis project Ga0126384, IMG submission 92543) | Tropical forest soil microbial communities from Panama - MetaG Plot_36 | ecosystem: Environmental > Terrestrial > Soil > Tropical forest > Bulk soil | place: Panama | collected 2016-02-17 | reverse complement strand
CGGTGGGCGTCGCGTCAGCGAAGAGAATAGAGCGGAGGTACACGCGCGCGAGGTCGGCCGGCGCGTCGCGGAACTCCTCTTTGACCTCGAGGACGACGCGGTACTGGTTGAGCTGGGTGAAGACCGTCGAGATCTGCCGCTGGCCGAAGGCGTTGTAGAGCGCGTCGTCGACCATCTGCGGCGTGATCCCGAGCCGCGCGGCGGTGGCACGGTCGATCGTGACGAGAGCTTCCAGACCCGAATCTTGCTGGTCGCTTGCGACATCGCGCAGCACGGCCTGCTCGCGCAGGCGCGCCACCAGACGGGGCGCCCAGATGCGCAGCTCCCTCTCGTCGGCGTCCTCCAGCCCGTACTGGAATTGGGTGCGGCTCACCCGGTCCTCGACGGTGAGATCCTGCACCGGCTGCAGGTAGAGCGCGATGCCGGACACCTGCGCGAGCGCTGGCCGCAGGCGATCGATCACCTCGGTGACGCCGGCGCGCTCGGCCAGCGGCTTGAGCGTGATCAGCAGCCGGCCGCTGTTGAGAGTGACGTTCGTGCCGTCCACGCCGATGAATGACGACAGGCCCGCCACCGCCGGGTCCTTGAGGATCACGCGGGCCAGTGCCTGCTGCCGCGCGGCCATGGCAGGAAACGAGACGTTCTGCGGAGCCTCGGAGATGCCGAGGATGACGCCCGTGTCCTGCACGGGGAAGAGGCCCTTGGGAATGAACACGTAGAGCGCGATCGTGAGCACGAGCGTGATGCCGGCCACCACGAGCACCGCCGGCTGATGCTCGAGGGTGCGTCTCAGCGAGCCCGTGTACGCGGTGACGACGCGATCGAAGGCGCGCTCGGCCGCACGCGCGAAGCGCCCTTCCTTGCGCTCGTCGGGCCGCCGCAGCAGCTTGGCGCACATCATCGGCGTCAGCGTGAGCGAGACGACGGCGGAGACGAGAATGGCCCCCGCCAGCGTCATTGCGAACTCACGGAAGAGCCGCCCGACGATGTCGCCCATGAAGAGCAGCGGGATCAGCACGGCGATGAGCGACACGGTCAACGACAGGATGGTGAAGCCGATCTGCCCCGAGCCGGTGAACGCGGCGGCCAGCGGCGCCTCGCCCTCCTCGATGTAGCGCGCGATGTTCTCGATCATGACGACCGCGTCGTCGACGACGAAGCCGGTGGCGATCGTCAGCGCCATGAGCGACAGGTTGTTGAGCGAGTAGCCGAGCGCGTACATGACCGCGAACGTGCCGACGATCGACACGGGGACCGTCACGCCGGGGATGAACGTGGCCGCGGCGGATCTCAAGAACAGGAAGATGACGAGCACGACGAGGACGACGGCGAGCATCAGTTCGAACTGCACGTCGTGCACCGAAGCGCGGATCGTCGTCGTGCGGTCGGTCAGCACGTCGACCTTCACGGACGCGGGCAGGCCGGCGGACAGCTGCGGCAAGAGCCGCTTCACGCGGTCCACGACCTCGATGATGTTCGCCCCGGGCTGGCGCTGGATGTTGACCACGATGGCGGGCCGGTCGTTCATCCACGCCGCCTGTCGCACGTTTTCGGCGCCGTCGATCACGTCGGCGACGTCGGAGAGCTGGACCGGCGCGTTGTTGCGATAGGCGACGACCAGCGTGCGGTATTGCGCGCTCTGGTGCAGCTGGTCGTTGGCCCCGATGGTGTACGCCTGATATGGACCATCGAGGCTGCCCTTGGCCTGGTTGACGTTGGCGGCGGCCACGGTGTTGCGTACGTCGTCGAGCGTGAGGCCATAGCCGGCGAGCAGCGCGGGGTTGACCTGGATGCGGACCGCGGGCTTCTGACCGCCGGACAGCGTGACGAGACCAACCCCGGGCAGCTGGGCGATCTTCTGCACGAGACGCGTGTCCGCGAGGTCCTGCACGGCGGTCAAAGGCAACGCGTCCGACGTGAGCGCGAGCGTCAGCACCGGCGCGTCGGCCGGGTTCACCTTGCTGTATACGGGCGGGTTCGGCAGGTCCTTGGGGAGGAACGACGAGGCGGCGTTGATCGCGGCCTGTACCTGCTGCTCGGCAATGTCGAGCGGCAGCGCAAGGTCGAACTGCAGCGTGATCACGCTCGACCCGGACGAACTGGTCGAGGTCATCTGCTTGAGGCCGGGAAGCTGCCCGAACTGGCGCTCGAGCGGCGCCGTCACCGCGGAGGCCATGACGTCGGGGCTGGCGCCGGGGTAGAACGTCACGGTCTGGATGGTCGGATAGTCGACCTGGGGCAGCGCGGACACCGGGAGCTGACGATACGCAATGGCGCCGGCGAGCACGATTGCGGCCGTCAGCAGCGAGGTCGCCACCGGCCGCAGGATGAACTGCCGCGACAGGTTCACGACCGCGTCCGCGCGGGCGCCCGCTCCCGGGGCTCGACCTTGGCGCCGTCCTGGAGCTTCTCGGCACCGTCCACCACGACCGCCTCGCCGGCGGCCAGCCCCTGCTTGACCGACACCAGCCCGCCATCGCTCGGCCCCAGCTCGAGCCGCCGCATCTGCGCCGTGCGATCGGCGGTCACCACGTAGACGAACGCGCCCTGCGGGCCTCGCTGGATCGCCTCGCTGGGCGCCAGGACCACGTTGGGCAGGACGTCGAGCAGCACGCGCGCGTTGACGAACTGGTTGGGAAAGAGCGCTCCGTCGTGATTCGGAAACGAGGCCTTGAGCTTCACGGTGCCGGTCGCAGGATCGATCTGGTTGTCGATGGCGGACAGGCTGCCCGTCGCGAGCTTCTTCTTGCCCTCGCGGTCGAAGGCGTCGACGGGCACGTCCTTGCCGCCGCGATACTGGCGCAGCACCGGCTGCAGGCTGTCCTCGGGGATGGAGAAGACGACCGCGATCGGCTCCACCTGCGCGATGACGACGAGGCCGCCCGGGTCGTTGGCCTTGACCATGTTGCCGGGATCCACGAGACGCAGGCCGACGCGGCCGGTCAGCGGCGCCGTGATTCGGGTGTACGAGATCTGGACTTTGATCAGGTCGACCTGACCCTGGTCGGCTTTCACGGCGCCTTCCGCCTGGCGCACGGTGGCCGCCTGGGTGTCGTACTGCTGGCGGGCGATCATCTCTTTGTCGACGAGGACGTGATAGCGCTCGAGATCGAGCTTCGCGTTCTGGAGCGCGGCCACGTCGCGCGCCAGCTGGCCCTCGGCCTGGGTCAGCTGCGCCTGGAACGGGCTCGGGTCGATCTCCGCGAGCAGGTCGCTCGCCTTCACGAGCTGTCCCTCGGCGAAGTGCACCTTGAGAAGCTGGCCGTCGACGCGGCTACGGACGGTGACGGTGTTCAGTGCGGTGACGGAGCCCAGGGCGGTGATCGAGACCGGCAGGTCGCCGGAGCGGGCGACGGCCGTGACGACGGGCGTCGCGCGCGGCACGCCGGCCGCGGACGCACCGCCGGCGCTCTTGCCCGGCTGTCCTTTGCCCGGCCGCGTGAGCGCGTATGCGCCGCCGGCCAGGACGCAGCCGGCGATCACGACGACGATCCACGCCCGGGTCGAACCGCGCATTTCTTCGAAGCATACCGCACCGCGCTGCATATGTCGCAGCGCGCGCCGCAGCGGACCTACGCGGAAATCGGCGCAAATCGGCGGAAATGGCCTGACTTCGCCAAATCCTCGATCGACAACTTGCTTGCTTTTGGCTCGAGTGAGGCGCGAGTGTTACATCGGCTGAGCGTTCCGGTCGCGGGCGGCGTACTGCAGATCGCGCGCGTTTCTGTACATGAAGTCGACCGCGTCCGGCGTCAGGTAGGCGACCTCGGTGCCGGCGGCGGCCGCCAGCGTCTCCGCCTGTGTCACGCGGCGCACCTCGGCCGCCAGCGTGTTGAGGCGGTAATAGGCCTCGGCCAGCGTGGCGCCCAGCGTGGTCACGCCGTGGTTCTCCATGATGATCGCGTTGGTGTCCTGGATGAAGCCGCCGACCGGGCCGACGTCCTGCTCGACGTCGACATGGGACGGCAAGACGACAGGCGGGCGTCCCATGATCAGCGGGAATTCCAGCGACAGCACGCGCAGCTCCTTCACCGCCCGCGAGGCGAACAGCGCGATCGTCTCGTCCTGGTGGACGTGGATCACCGCGCCGACGTCGGGCCGCAATCTCAAAATTTCTCGGTTGAGCTGGTGGCCGATGCTCGTCGGCTGATGCCCGTAGAGCAGCGCGGGGGTCATCACGTCGGTGACGACGATGTGGTCGACCGTCGCGTCCTCGAGCGAGATGCCGGCGTGCTTCGTGTAGATGACGCCGTGCGGATGGGCCGAATGCACGACGCGCACGGCCACGTTGCCGAGCTGATTGTGGATGTACCCGCGGGCGACGAGCCGCCGGGCGTAGGTGAGGATCTGTTCCGCGACGTTGCGGTCGAAGTGAAGATCCGTCATGGCTCAGTATCCGCCCGCCCGCCGACGCCTGTAAAGAATTTGTGCGTCAGCACGAATCACCGGGGCACGTTGCCCCGATCGGCCGAGCATGGCAGGATGCCCGGCGGAGGACACGCATGCGCACCTACTACGACATTCGGTTGGGCGATCGAACCATCACGAAGCGAGAGCTGACCGGCGAACAGCTCGTCAAGGGCGGCCGCTACCACATCGCCAAGACCTTGCTCGAGCTGGGTGCGGCCACGGCGGATCCGCTGTCGCCCGCCAACCCGCTGATCTTCTCCGCCGGCCCCTTCGCCGGCTCGTCGTTCTCCAACGCCAACCGGACGAGCGTGGGGTGCAGGAGCCCGCTCACCGGGGGCGTGAAAGAGGCCAACGGCGGGGGAACGTTCGGCTACGCGATGGGGCAGCTCAAGATCGCCGGCGTGACGCTGCACGGAGCCTCGCCCGACTGGGTCGTGCTGCACTTCAAGAAGGACGGCACGATCGAGTTCGACGACGCGAGCCCCTACCTCGGCAAGGGCAACTTCGAGGCGAACCGGATGCTGCTCGCCAGGTACGGCAAGAAGATCGCCACGGCGCTGTGCGGGCCGGTCGGCGAATACCAGGGCCTGCTCGGCGGCATCGCGTTCACGGACAAGGACCTGCGACCCTCGCGGCTGGCCGCGCGCGGCGGCGTCGGCGCCGTCATGGGCAGCAAGAAGGTCAAGGCCATCGTCCTGGACATGGACAAGATCCCGCCCTTCTCGGATCCCAAAAAGGTCAACGCGTCGATCAAGGACTACAGCAAGATGCTGCTCGCCGACGGCATCGTGACGAACTTCTACCAGCCGCTCGGCACAATGGGCATGGCCGACGTCCAGAACCAGATGGGCGGACTGCCCGTCCGTAACTTCAGCGCAGGTCAGCTCGCCGACGCCTCGAAGGGCGAGACCTTCAAGATGGGCGGCCAGTTCATCGCGCCCCTCAACACCGGGCGCGGCGGCGAGCAGACGCACGCGTGCATGCCGGGCTGCGTGATCCAGTGCAGCAACGTTTACGTCGACGCGAGCGGCAAGGAGATCGTGTCCCCCGTCGAGTACGAAACGCTCGGGCTGCTCGGCTCCAACTGCGGCCTCACGGATCCCGACGACCTCGCGGGGCTCAACGAAATCTGTAACGACATGGGCGTGGACACCATCGAGACGGGCGCGATGCTCGCGGTGCTGATGGAGGCGGGGCTCGGCCGGTTCGGGGACGCCAAGTTCATGGCCGAGACCCTGCGCGAGATCATGCGCGGAACGTCGAACGGCAGGATCTGGGCGCAGGGCACCGCGCGCGTGGGCGAGCACTACAAGGTGCGTCGCGTGCCGGTCATCAAGAAGCAGGCGATCAGCGCGTACGATCCGCGCGTGGTGGAAGCCACCGGCATCTCGATGATGGCGACGGCGCAGGGCGCGGATCACACGGCCGGCAACCTGCCGCGTCTCAAGACGCGCGAGATGGACCTGAACGCGCTGCTCGAGCAGAGCCTGATCGCGCAGACGAATTGCGCGGCCACCGACTCGCTCGGACTCTGCATCTTCGGCCGCAGCGTCACCGAGCCCAACACCGAATTCATCGCCAACGCGATCAACGGCGCGCTCGGCACGAATCTCACCAAGGACTTCTTCCCGGCGCTCGGGCAGGAGACGCTGAAGCTGGAGCGCGAGTTCAATCGCCGCGCGGGGTTCACCGAGCGCGACGACGAGCTGCCGGCGTTCTTCTATTCGGAGCCGCTCGCGCCCACCAATCACATCGCGCGCTTCCACGGCCGCGACGTGCACGACATGTACGAGCGGCTGCCGGCATGACGCTCACCGTCGAAAAGCCCTCGGAGCTCACGCAGCACGTCGGACGCGAGCTCGGTCCGTCCGACTGGATGACGGTGGATCAGGTCATCATCGACAAGTTTGCGGCCGCCACCGGCGACCATCAGTGGATCCACGTCGACGTCGAGCGCGCCAAGAACGAAATGCCGGGGGGCAAGACCATCGCCCACGGCTATCTCACGCTGGCGCTCGTGCCGCGCATGGCGCAGACGCTCCTGAAAGTCACGGGCCGCAAGCGCGGCCTGAACTACGGGAGCAACAAGGTGCGCTTCACCAGCGCGGTGCCCGCCGGCGCGCGGATCCGCTTGCGCTCGTTCAAGCTCAAGAGCGTGGAGCCGATGGACGGCAACGGGGTTCGCGTGACGTCGGAGGCCACGGTCGAGGTCGAGGGCCAGGAGCGCCCGGCGCTCGTCGCCGAGATCATCAGCATCCAGTACGGTTAAGAGCGAGCGGCGCTCAGCGCGCGATAGCGGGCAGGCGTAAGCCCGAACGCGGCCTTGAAGGTCCGCGTGAAGTGCGCCTGATCGGCAAAGCCCGCATCGCAGGCGATCTCGACGAGGGGTCGTTCAGCGTGTATGCGCTCGCGGGCGAATTCGAGACGCCGCATCATTAGGTAGCGGTACGGGCTCGTGCCGAGCACGAGGCGGAACTGCCGCGCGAGGTCGTAGCGCGTCAGGCCCGTCATGGCCTCCAGCTCCGCGGACCGAACGACGCGGGTTTTCTCGGCATCCAGAAACTGTCGCGCTCGCTCGACCGCCGCGACATCGACATGTCGAGAGGCGAGCGGGCCGGCGCCGCCCTGCTCGCCAGCCATCAAACCTTCGGCCACGTCCAGCATCACGCCATCGACGGCCAGCGGCTCGAGCGGCGCGCGAAAGGCGGTGTCGATCGCGTGCGCGAGCCGTGGGTTCACCGCGACGGGCTCGCGCACGAACGGCAGCGGCCAGGCCCGGCCGCGCAGCACGCGCACCGCTTCGGCGAGGCGGGAGGGCTCGACGTAGACGATCCGGTAGCCGAAGCCCTCAGCCGTGCCGGCGCGCCCGTCGTGAGCTTCGTCCGGATAGAGGACGACCACCTGACCGGCTCGGCTCGCACGGACGGCACCGCGGTAGTCGAAGACCTGGACGCCGCGGTCGGTCAGGCCGACCGCGTAGGTGTCGTGACGGTGCTTCGCGTACGCTGCGCCCGCGAACCACGCCCTGAACAGCTCGAGCCCGTCAACGGGCCGTGTGCTGGCGATCCAACCCCCGACCGACTCTCGGCACGATCGTTCAAGACCTTCGCCGGCCGATCTGGTTCCCTCGAGCATGGAGGTAAGGGTACGCCGACCGAGATCGCCGCGCTGTTCGAGAATCTGACGACGCCGCACGTTGCCGATGCGTGTCTGCGGCGAGGCGTCGACGTCCGCTGTGCGCCCTGGGATCTTCGACCGCTGACGTCGACGAGCTCGATGGCCGGCGGAGTTCGACCGGTCCGCCATTACGGCAGCGTCGATATTTTCCTCGAAGCCCTGGAGCATGCGCGGCCCGGCGACGTGCTGGTCGTCGACAACGGCGGTCGCGAAGACGAGGCCTGCGTCGGCGATCTGATTGCGCTGGAGGCGAAGATCGCCGACCTTGCGGGCATCGTGATCTGGGGACTGCACCGCGATACGCCGGAGATTCTCGAGATCGCCCTGCCGCTGTTCAGTCTGGGCGCGTGCCCCACCGGTCCGCTCCGGCTCGATCCCCGGGAGGCCAACGCGCTGGATTCGGCTCGTGTGGGCCGTTGGTTCGTCGGCGCGAACGACGTGGCGATGGGAGACGACAACGGTGTGCTCTTCGTTCCGATGGCGCGCGCCGAAGAAATTGCCGTTGCGGCGTGCGCGATTCGCGACACGGAACGCGCTCAGGCCGAAAGGATCCGGCGCGGCACGGCCCTGCGTGCGCAGCTGCAATTTTCCGACTCCTTGCCCGGCGTGTGTCGAATCCGCGGCTGACTTTTCGCGAGCATCTGCGCCGGATCGGCGGCGCGGTCGAGGAATAGACATGCTGGCGTTTCTCCTGTTCGCCGTCGTAGCCGCCGTCACGCCGGGACCGAGCAACGTGATGCTCGTCGCCGCCGGCGCTCAGGCCGGTGTGCTCCGCGGCGTGCCGTGCCTGCTCGGCGTGACGAGCGGCATGGCGGTCATGATGTTTCTCGTGCCGCTCGGCCTCGGCAGTCTCGTCCTCGGACGTCCGGTGGTGCTCACGCTGCTGCACTGGGGCGGCGCCGCGTTTCTTCTCTGGCTGTCGTGGAAGATCGCGACGTCCACGAGTCGCCTCGAGATGACCGGCCGGCGCGATCCGGTCGGTTACCTTGGCGCGGCCGCGTTCCAGTGGATCAACCCGAAATCGTGGCTCGTCACGGCGAGCGCCGCCGGGACGTTTCTGAGCTCCGAGGGCGGCAGCCCGGTCGCACAGGCGGCCTCGCTCGGGGGCCTGTTCTTCCTGGCCGCGCTGCCGAGCTGCTTCGTCTGGCTCGCGTTCGGCGCCGCTGTCCAGCGTCTGCTCGGCAGCGAGCGCCGGTTGCGGATCTTCAACGTCGCGATGGGGGTGCTGCTCGCGCTCTCGATCGTGCTGATCGTCCGCTAGCATCGGCCGCGGACTCCTCTATCCTTGAGCCATGCGGCTGCCCTTTGCCCCGCCGCTCGCGCCGATGCTGTCCACCTCCGCGGAGGCTTTGCCCGGCGGCACGGGCTGGCAGTTCGAGCCGAAGTGGGACGGCTTTCGCACGCTGGTGTTTCGCGACGGCGACGAGATCCTGCTGCAGAGCCGCGACGAAAAGCCGATGAACCGCTACTTCCCGGAGCTGATCGCGCCGCTCACCGCGGCGCTGCCCGACCGGTGCGTGATCGACGGCGAGATCGTCATCGTCGGCGTGAGCGGCCTCGATTTCGAGGCGCTGCTCTTGCGCATCCATCCCGCCGCGTCGCGCGTGAAGCTGCTCGCTGCGCAATCGCCGGCGTCGTTCGTGGCCTGGGACCTGCTGGCCCTCGGCGACGAAGATGTGCGTGACGCCCCGCTCGCGACACGGCGCGAGCGGCTCGAGCGCGTGCTGGGACGCGCGGCGCCGCCGGTGCATCTCTCACCGGCCACGCGTGATCGCGCACTGGCGGAGGACTGGTTCCGGCGCTTCGAGGGCGCCGGGCTCGACGGCGTGATGGCCAAGCGTCTCGACGCGCCCTATCTCGCCGGCGAGCGCACGATGATCAAGATCAAGCACGAGCGCACGGCCGATTGCGTCGTGGCCGGCTTTCGCTGGCACAAGAAAGGCGCGGGCTCGATGGTCGGCTCGCTGCTGCTGGGCCTGTACGACGACGCCGGGACGTTGCACCACGTCGGCGTGACCGCGGCGTTCACCAACGAGACGCGCAAGCAGCTCGTCGACGAGCTGTCGCCGCTGCGCGAGCACGCGCTCCGCGATCATCCCTGGCGCGACTGGGCCGAGGCGCAGGAGGAAGCGAGCGCGAACGGACAGCGGATGCCCGGCGCGACCAGCCGCTGGAATCGCGGAAAGGACCTGAGCTGGGAGCCGCTGCGACCCGAGCGCGTCTGCGAGGTGGCCTACGATCACATGCAGGGCACGCGCTTCCGCCACGCCGCGCGGTTCCTGCGCTGGCGTCCCGACAAGCGTCCCTCGGACTGCCGCTACGATCAGCTGGAGGTCACGCCGCCCTACGAGCTCGAGCGGGTTTTCGGCGCGCGCCAGGGGTCGTAGTCGGGATCCGGCGGCTCTTCCGCGGGACGTTCGTCCT
>Ga0126384_10003161_pt1 | contig 10011 bp, 8 predicted proteins | sample PanSoiMetPlot_36_FD_92543 | JGI IMG/M metagenome (GOLD analysis project Ga0126384, IMG submission 92543) | Tropical forest soil microbial communities from Panama - MetaG Plot_36 | ecosystem: Environmental > Terrestrial > Soil > Tropical forest > Bulk soil | place: Panama | collected 2016-02-17 | reverse complement strand
GCAATTCCTGCGGGGTGCGCACTCCTCCCCGCACGACGGAATAGTTATAAACCGGGCGCTTGCTTTTCGCAGTTTGAATGGGGCGATGCAAAGGCCCAGCCAGCACGGCCAAGTCACTTCCCTTGGAGTCTGGTTCGCTGGCTGGCGAAGTTTCCGATGAAGGATGATTACGATTGCAGACAAACCAGCCAGCCCCGAACAGGACCGTCAAAATCAGGGTTGCGCCCGCCGCTCCCAGAAGAATCCGTATGCAGCGCCGTCGACGGGTCCTCTTTCGGCGGATTGGTCTACCACCTGGGTAATTCACACACTGCTCCTCTCGCACACGTAACCTGGTCTGGCCTAGGGGAGCAGCACGTTCCATCAAGCAGTTTACGTTCCAGCCTCTCCCAATGCGATGCCCGCAACTCACGGATTTTTCGGGCACATCAGGCCAGTACTTTCACTTGCTTTTGCCTGTGGGGACTTTATTGCACACGAGAGTAGCACTTTCAATAGGCAACTCGTGCCATGGCGTTCCAAGTTGGGAAACAGAGTTCGAGAAATTTCAGCGATTCACCCTAGAAAACAACGATGGCGTGATTAAGAAGGACTCCGTCGCACCGGAGAGTCGGGACTGGCAAATACCCCGCAGGGTGTATTGAAACAGCTTGCAAAAGCCAAAAGCATGGCCCCTGGGGCCGCTATGAAGAAAGTTTCTCCCTATCCGCCTTCTGGTTATCCGCCTTGGCGGTTGCTCACCGGTTCCAGACGGGATTTGCTAGACTGCCTCGCAATGAAATGAAGCGAGTGAGGTACGCCATGATCATTGGATCGCACGTACTCTTCTATGACAACAACCCTGAAGCTGATCGCGCATTCGTTCGCGACGTGTTGAAGTTCCCATCCGTGGATGTTGGTGGCGGTTGGCTAATTTTTAAACTGCCGCCAGCGGAAGCCGCGTTCCATCCCGCAGACGGTCGTACTACCCTGGCGCACGGGGGACGCCAGCTTCTCGGCGCAGTGCTCTACCTGATGTGCAACGACCTGCAGGCCTTGATCAAGTCCCTCGAAGCCAGGAATTTTCGCTGTTCTCCCGCGGAAGAGGAGGAATGGGGTATCAAGACTACGATTCCCTTGCCCAGTGGCGGCGAGATCGGACTGTATCAGCCAAAACACCAGACCGCATTCGATCTACCGTCGAAGTGATGGCATATCCATTACCGCATTTCACTGGTGGGGAACAATGGCCTTTTCGAACGCGTTTTTGCGTGTACCGAGAAAGTACACCTGAATCAGGGCTGAGAGGAGACCTATGAAAGCACCAATGAATAGCAGTGGGTGAAGTCCAATTGGAATGAGGGCTGGTTTTGCCAATCCTGCATCCAAGGAAACACGGACTGCTGCTTTGTAATTAAAGAGACGAGGTGGTCGTGTCCCCCGGGTGCGAAATAAAAAACAGCAGAACTCAACATCCAGGATAGAAAGCAAGCAATACCCATCATTCTTGCAGCCCGCCTGAGGCGTAACAAGCCAATTCCGATATACACATGGAGCGCGATCGATGTCAGGCAGAAGGCAACCGCGGCCGAACCCGTCAGTTCGTTGGTGAACAGCACGACGGGTGTACGAAGTACGACTCCCCAGATCATGAAGAAACAACCTGCCAACAGCAAGCAACCAATCACCGTGATGCTTACGGGAGGTTGCATTTCGCCGGGTGTGCCCGCAGGAATAGCTGCCTGCGGCCGAAGTACCGGCTGAGGGTCCTGATACGACCGCGCAGCCGAATCGGCTCGTACGAGCTGTATGAACTGTTCCCTTACCGCTTGTCGAGTTAAGAATACGATCCACCATGCACCAATGCTGATCAGAGCGAGATAGAACACAGCCATAACCGCTTGCGCGACCGCTGGCAGCTGTCCGCCCAGCCCGCCATTGGTCCGCGAGGAAATCAGTAGAACTAACGCCCCGAGCCCTCCAAACGCGCCCATCAGAATCAAGAGCACCGAAGATACGATGGTCGAGATGCGTGCCCAGTTTCTGAGCCGGAACAAGCCAATACTGCTCGCTAGTCCCCAGATCGCGGGCAGAAGGTATATAAGTGTTCCCAGCACTAAGATCGCCCGAAAGACTTGGGGAGACGACAACTCCCTTGTGGCGCGTAGCGGAAATAGAAGCAGGCCTAAAGCCATGGTTATGCCGAACACGAGAGTAAGCAGCGATCCGAGAAGCGAAAGCACCGCGATGGCGGTTACTCCGAAAGACCGACGAATAGCGGGACTGCCGTTTATTGTTTCCATAATTTCCGAGGCGACACTGGAGCGTCGAATTGTACCTGGTAAGCGCAAGAATGAGCGTCGAGAAAGCGAGTAATTCCCCAGAGAACCAGTCTCTTGTGATCCGGATCATAACGGCAGGTGACACGATCCGTTGACCTTTCGAGGGCGGGGAGACTATCCTATATAGTTGAAATTGAAATTCATTTTCAAAATCACGAGAAGCTCATTTTCTTCATGCTCGAAGCGTTCATCATAACCTTACGCGAAGGGGTTGAGGCCGCTCTCATCGTGGGCATCACGGTGGCGTACCTGGCCAAGATTGGAAGGCCGGACCTGCGCAAGTCTGTGTACGCTGCCCTGGGAGCTGCCTTCGTGGGCAGCATTGGCGTGGCGCTGATTATTGTGCGCACGCATTTCAACCAGGACATCTTTGAAGGTTGGGTCATGCTGGCGGCCGCGTTTTTTGTGGTCACCATGATCATCTTCATGATGGGTACGGGCCGCAAACTCAAGGGGGAGATTGAGGGAAAGGTGGGCACTCTGGCCCGTGAGGGCTCATGGTTCGGGCTGTTCGCCTTTGTTTTTCTCATGGTCCTGCGTGAGGGGGTTGAGACCGTCCTGATGCTGGGTGCGATCTCGCTCAATACTGATGAATTGCTCAACGTGATCGGAACTGTGCTGGGGGTGGCGGCTGCTGTGCTGTTTGGCGTGATGTTCGTCAAGGGCAGCGTACGCATCAATCTCAAGAAATTCTTCCGCGTCACGACCGTCATTCTCGTCTTTGTCGCGGTCCAATTGATCATCTCGGGCCTGCACGAACTTTCGGAAAACGGGGTGCTTCCCTCTTCCCGGCGCGAGATGGCAATCATCGGCCCGATTGTTCGCAATGATCTTTTCTTCTTTGTGACCATTTTTGTGCTGGCCGCCCTGATGGTGCTGTTTGAAATGAAGCGGCGCGAACCCGTCCCCGAGCCAACTTCGCCTGCCGAACGCCGCAAGGTTGCCTGGACCGCGCGCCGCGAGCGACTTTGGATGGCTTCGGTTTACATCAGCTCGTTTCTGTTCATCATGCTGATGACGGCCGAGTTCATTTATGCCAAGAGTGTGAGTGCGGCTTTGCCCGCCACGGTCGTGCAATTCTCAAATGGCCAGACCATCATTCCCTTGAAGCAGATCTATGACGGCGACATCCACGCTTTCCAGGCAAAAGAGAACGGGGTGGACGTGCGCTTCTGGCTCTATCAGAAGCCCGATGGGAAGATTGCGACGGTGCTGGATGCCTGTGAAATCTGCGGCGCCGTAGGCTTTTACAGGAGCTCAACGGGCGTCGTTTGCCGCAACTGTGCAGCACCCGTCAATCCTCAGTCCGTGGGTATGCCCGGCGGCTGCAATCCCGTGCCTCTTAAGGCGACCGTCACTGCCGACTCCGTGATTATTTCCGAGTTCGACGTTGCAGCCGGCAGCCATTATTTCGAGAAACACTAATCATGTTCTTGCGTCTCGTCTACGAGTCGTTTCGGCGGCAGAAGCGGCGCAAGCTGCTGGCCGGCGTCGCAATCACTCTGGGCGTAACCGTGGCCACGGCGATGATCGCGATTGCGACTGACATCGGCGACAAGATCAATCGCGAGATGCGTACATATCGCGCCAACCTGTTGGTCACGCCGCAAGAGGACACGCTTGATCTGGAAATTGGCGGCGTGAATCTTAAACCGCCAAGCGATGGCGCATTTCTCGACGAGGCCGATTTACCGAAGATCAAAGGGATGTTCTGGCGGCACAACATCGTAGGTTTTGCTCCCATGCTGCCGGTCACGACACGTTTGGAGGATGGCAGCGAGGTGACGCTGCTTGGCACTTATTTCGCAAAACCTTTTTCCTTTGGCAAGGAACACTTCGTAACCGGCGTTCGCAGTACGAACGGTTGGTGGAAAGTCGATGGTGCGTGGCCAACTGATGATTCGCGGGACGTTCTCCTTGGGCAAGGACTCGCGGCCAAGCTGAAGCGCAAAGTGGGGGACTCGATCATGATTGGCGGAGCAGCACATCGCATTAGCGGTATTCTCTCCACGGGGGATGCCGAAGACCACCAGTTTGTCGCTCCCCTGGCGGTGGCTCAACAGATTCTGGGCAGGCCAGGCGCAGTGCGCCGCGTCTACGTCAGCGCTTTAACGAAGCCCGAAGACGCACTCGCGCGGCGTGACCCGAAGTCAATGAGCCCTGAGTTGTTCGACCGCTGGTACTGCTCGCCTTATGTGCAGTCGATCGCCTACCAATTGCAGGAGACTATCTCACACTCTCACGCTGAGCAGATTCGCCAAGTCGAGCAGACCGAGGGCACGGTGCTGTCACGCATCAAAGGTTTGATGCTGCTGGTAACGCTGGCCGCGCTGTTTGCATCTGGGCTGGCGGTCTCTGCCGCGATGGCAACCGCGATTTTCGAGCGGCGTGCTGAAGTCGGGCTGATGAAGGCGCTGGGCGGGGGAAATTCCTCCATTGCTGCCCTCTTCTTCACGGAAGCGGTGCTGCTGGCCCTGTTTGGCGGCGCCGCAGGCTATGCCGGGGGAATTCTGCTCGCCCGTCAGATGGGGCGTGCGATTTTCAACTCTGATATCGCGATTCAACCAGTTCTCTTCCCCTTCATTCTTGTGATCGCCATCGTCGTAACCTTTGCTGGAAGTGCAGCAGCGATTCGCAAGGCTGTGTTGTTCGATCCAGTATTTGCACTGCGGGGAGAAGCATGAGCCCCATCCCACAGCGTTCCGAGATCGTCGCTCGCCGCGCTGACAGGCCGCATACATCCATGTTCTTGCGCATGCTCGTGCGAGCAGCGGTACTTCGGCGCGGACGTGCCGCATCCGCGCTGGTGGCCATGATTGTGGCCGCCGCCGTAGCTACTGCCATGCTCAACCTGTACACCGATGTGCAGGCGAAACTCCGCAGAGAATTTCGCAAGTACGGGGCGAACATTGTTGTTGTCGGCAAGAATGGCGCTCCTCTGCCCGGGGATGCTTTGGCCAAAACCGAGTCTGCCCTTGCAGGTCGTGGCATTGCTGTCCCCTTCGCATACGTCGTCGCCCGGACAAAAGATGGTCAGGCGATCGTGGTGGCAGGAACGGCCTTCGAGCGGGTTCGGCGACTCAATAGTTGGTGGTCGGTAACCGACTGGCCATCAGGCCAAGGGCAGGCCCTCATCGGCACCCGCGCTTTCCCGGTCCTCTCTCCGAAGCAACAATCATTCGATCTGAGCTTTCGAGATCAGACCGTTCACTTGATCGCCGCGGCCAAGCTGCAGACCGGCGCCTCGGAGGATAGTCGCGTCTATCTTCCACTCTCGGATTTTGAGAAATGGACTGACGTACAACCCTCTACCATCGAGGTGGCCGCTGCCGGATCACCGGAAGAAGTTTCTGCGACTCTGCAGCGCATCGCGCAAGCGGTGCCGAATGCCGAGGTGAAGCCTCTGCGCCAGGTGATGGAAGCCGAGGCTTACGTCCTGGGCAAAACTCGTGCTGCTCTGCTCGCTTCTTGCTCGCTGATTGTCCTGACGGCGGCTCTGTGCGTACTCTCCACCCTGATGGGATGGGTATTCGATAGGCGCCGCGACTTCGCAATCATGAAAGCGCTGGGCGCCTCAGAGCGGTTGCTCAACGGCTTCTTTGCAGCCGAGGCTACAACTCTGGGGGTAGTGGGAGCTGTGCTCGGATTCGCGATCGGAGTCGGCATCGCTGCCTGGATTGGACGGGTCAACTTCCACGCTCCGGTGTTGCCCAGGTTCAGTGTGCTGCCTATCATTTTGGCGGGCAGTGTTGCGGTAGCACTATTGTCTGCAGCGCTGCCAATTAATCTGCTGCGGCGGGTGCAGCCTGCTATGATCCTGCGAGGTGAGTGAGATGATTCGGCTCAAGAATGTGATAAAAGCGTACCCCGTGAAGGCCGAGGGGAATGGCGCAGTCCTTCGCGCGCTGGATAATATCTCGCTCGAAGTCGCTCCTGGCGAGTGGCTCGCCATGATGGGCCCCTCCGGCTCGGGCAAATCAACGATCGTTAATCTGATCGGCTGCCTCGACCGGCCAACTTCGGGCGACATTTGGCTCGACGCACAGAACGTCGCCGAAATCTCGACCACCAGCCTGAATCGAGTGCGCGCAGAAAAAATCGGGTTTGTCTTCCAGCAGTTCCATCTGGTTCCTTATCTCACCGCGTTGGAGAACGTCATGCTTGCGCAGTACTTCCACAGCATGACCGATCAGCAGGAAGCGCTCGAGGCTTTGGCCCGCGTGGGATTGAAGGAGCGGGCTCATCACCTGCCTGCCCAACTTTCGGGTGGCGAGCAGCAACGAGTTTGCATCGCGCGGGCTTTGATCAACGATCCCAAAATCGTGCTGGCCGACGAGCCGACCGGGAATCTAGATGCCCAGAACGAGGAAATCGTTTTGCGCCTGCTGCGCGAACTGCACCAACAGGGTCGCACGATTGTCATGGTGACCCACGATCCGGTGGTGGCCCGCCTCGCTGATCGCCGCATCGAGCTCCATCACGGCCGTATTGCTATGCAAGAAGTCTTCTCCATGGCTGATGAGGAGCAGTTTGATGAAGTGCTCGAGGAACTGTGGGTACTGGCTGAGCAGGGCGAGCTCGCAGAAGTCGACCGCATGGAAGTACACGGCGCTTTACCTGTCAGCCTGGCAGTGGAGAAGATGGCGGCAATGGGTCTTGTAACTACTACGCCTCATCCGCCTAAGGCGCACGATCATCGCCCGTTTGTGAACCCCTGTCATGATGCGCTGAAGCCATCGGGCGTTTCGACCGGGGATGGCAGCATGCTGGTGGAACTTACGGAGCGTGGACGCAAGAGGGCGGCGGACATTATTCGCCGTCATCGGCTGGCCGAGCGTCTTTTTACTGATTCCCTCGCTCTCGACAGTGAAACCGAGATCGAACAACAGGCGTGCAAGTTTGAGCACATCCTGTCGCCGGAGGCTACCGATAAGATCTGCACGTTCCTGGGTCATCCGCGCACGTGTCCACATGGCGCTCCGATTCCCCGCGGCGCCTGCTGCGGTGGCAAGGATCAGGTATCGATTGTGGAAACCGTCAGAATGGAAATTCCCCGGGCGCGCTGAGGCTTATTGGTGAATGCTGCGCTGGTAATTTCCGGCTACTTCTGATCGAGTCGCGCCATCTCTTTCCCAAACAAAGGATTATTCGGGAAGTCTTCCTTGAGCGAAGCTAAGACTTGTCGCGCACGCGCGCGATCTTTATCGCGCACGTAGGCGATTGCGAGCAGAATTCGGGCAAAGGGTGCCAGGTAGTGCCCGCGTTCCGCTGTGAGTTCAAGTTCCGATATGCCTGCCTTCTTGTCTCCGTTCACGCCGCCTAAGCGCAAGAACCAGCGCACAGGCGCGGCCATGCTTCCGATGATGTACTTGCTGATACCCGACGCCAAGTGGGCGTCGTAGTAATCCGGGTGCACCGCCAGCAACTGATTCGCCCACGCGGTTGCCTCTTTGGTGAAACGAAGCGAGGCCATGTTGCGTTTCTCGATCAGGGCCGCATAGTCGGCCCTCAATCCGGAAGAAAGGGTCATGGCAAACAAAGCATTCTTGTCGTGCGGATCCCGGGCCAATCGAGCGCGCGCCAATGTCTCCGCCCGGGCGAGAGCGCCGTCAAAGGCTTTTCTTACTTCAGGATCGGGCGATAACTTCTTCCGATTGTCGAACTTGGCATCGCTTTCGTAAAACTGGGACTCGAGGACGCCCAACCGCTCAAACTCCGAAAATAAGTAACCAGCGGCCTGGCATGCTGGTCCAAGCGGATCATCCTCGTGTTTCTGCTCGTAGCTGGTGAACTGTTGCTGGGCACGGGCGAAATCGAGGTTGTACAGGAGTCGAAAGCCGTTATCGAGTGGCGAATTGACTAAATCGATAGCGGCGGGCCACACGTGGGTGCCAGCCAAGAAGAGGCAAAAAGCCAGCACGAATTTTGCAATGCTTGATTTCACGGGAGCGACGTTTTCATTGTTATGGTCTGGGGCCCCACGTCCCGGAAAGCCGGGTCTTGACAAGCCACACTCTAGATCTTAGATGCGGATATTCCACCCTTTTGCCATTAGATTGTCAAAGAATTGTTAAACTCTTGCCTCTCAGGAGATAACTTGTGACTCCACGCTGCTCACGGGCTGAATCGACGCAGAATTCCGTAATATCGCCTTCGCCTAGGAGCGTATCTCTTTGATGCACCACCCGAAAACGCAGCGCAAGCCTGGGATACCAGTCTTAGTAGGTATTCCATTCGATGGCAACTCGTCTTTCCTACGAGGCAGCGCTGGTGCACCCGGGTTGATTCGCTCGGCTTTTCATTCGAGTTCCTCGAATTACTGGTCGGAGTTGGGTGTCGATCTGGGCAGCGAAGGCGTTTTCGAAGACGTAGGCGATTTACATTTTCGACACAACGTCTTCAACGCCATCGAGCAATCGATCGGCGACCTGGTTGATCAAAGACTGCGACCAATCAGCCTGGGTGGCGATCACTCGATCACGTTGCCGCTGGTCCGAGCGGTGGGCAAGCGCATTCCTAATCTCACGATTCTGCACTTCGACGCGCATCCCGACCTTTACGACGAGTTGGACGGCAGCCGGCTCTCTCACGCGTGTCCCTTTGCACGGATCATGGAAGAGAATCTGGTGAAACGACTGGTACAAGTAGGCATTCGCACTCTCAATGGACATCAACGCGAACAGGCTGCACGGTTCGGAGTTGAGATCGTTGAAATGCGAGACTTACCCGCAGTCAACAGGATGAAGATTGACGGACCAATCTATCTTTCTTTCGACATGGACGTACTCGATCCAGCCTTCGCGCCTGGCATCTCCCATCGTGAACCGGGCGGCATGTCAGTGCGCGAAGTGCTAACCTACTTGCATGCGATCCAAGGCAAGATCGTCGCCGCGGATATTGTCGAATTCAACCCCGTCCAGGATGTCTCGAACCTAACGGCCATGGTGGCCGCCAAGATTCTCAAGGAACTGCTCGGAGTCATGATCAAGCAGGGTGGATGATTAACGGCCCCGACATTTCGGGGGGACCGACCCACTGGAGTTAAGGACCGCCACTCTACACCTGGTGCCGACTCCTAGAGATGCTTCTTCCAGAACGGGTCGTTCTCTAGTTCCGGCAAGTGGAGCACATCGGTATTTTGTGTAGCGCGAAAGCGCCAGACTTCTCGGAACCTTTCCTGGTCCCCGCGAGCACACGCGTAATCACACGTCGCAGCACACCGTCTTGATTCGCACGCGGCATTGTTTTGTCTCCCATCATCTCCCATAGGACGTGAGCAAGAGCGATTTCATCGCTGAGAAAAACTGAATCTCGTGGCGCAGTTGCCGAACTCGCGTGTGCCGGAACTGCGTGCGGTGCAGCTTATCGTGAACGGCTATCAATTTCGTTTGCCCGATTGAAGTGCATCCCAGGGCGTTTACAGAATCGGCATCAGGAGTGAAGAGCGTTGCCATCGCCTGAGTATCGTGGCGGTTCCAACTCTCCGTGAATCCAACCAGAGTTGAACTAATAGCGGCCAGGGAGGACAGAGCCAGCAGCCCGAGGACAGGCATTCCCCTTCACGTGTTAACGCCACAAAATCAGGGCAAAGGGCTCATCTGGGGCTGTCGGAATAGGTACGCAGGGAAACAGACAACAGGCGGGAATATGTTTAGCCGGTATACACCAATTCGACAACCGTACAGTCGTC
>Ga0126384_10003160_pt1 | contig 10011 bp, 8 predicted proteins | sample PanSoiMetPlot_36_FD_92543 | JGI IMG/M metagenome (GOLD analysis project Ga0126384, IMG submission 92543) | Tropical forest soil microbial communities from Panama - MetaG Plot_36 | ecosystem: Environmental > Terrestrial > Soil > Tropical forest > Bulk soil | place: Panama | collected 2016-02-17 | reverse complement strand
CGCCATGCTGATGTAGACAATGCGGTCGTTCCACTGGCGCACCGCCTCGTAACCGATGCCCCAGCGCTCTAGTACACCGACACTGAAGTTCTCGACTACCACGTCTGCCCGCTCGACCAAACGGCGAAAAATCTCACCCGCTTTGGGATGTTTCATGTTGAGACTGATGCTGCGCTTGTTGCGGTTCCACATCCCAAAGTAGGGGAAAGCATTGCTGTTTGCGCCTTGCGAGCGGCTTTCAGTTTGAATTTTAATCACATCTGCGCCTAGATCAGCGAGAATGCGCGTGCAATACGGACCGGCCAGCACCCAGGAGAAGTCCAGCACCCGTACGCCTGCAAGCGATTTCCGAGAAGCAGGAGTTGCAGAGTGCTTGGTCTGCTTGGGCGTCCAGCGCTGCAACACGGCAGTCGCAGAGGTCGCGGCAGGTGGCAGGGGAGAGGGAGCAGGGCAGCCGAGGAGACGGAAGAGCGGTCCCGGCATCCTTACCTCAGGACCGTGCCATTCGACTGTGCGAAAGAATCCACGCGCCTGCAGATGAGGATTATGCGCCACTTCCGCTACGCTTAGCACTTCCCCAAAAGGCAGGTGGCGTTGCTGCGCAGCGAGAAAAAGCTCATGGGCGTCTTTAGTAGCAGCCCAGGCTTGCAGCAGTTCCATGATATGCGGCAGATGGGGGAGCACCTTAAGGGTGTCGGTAAGGTCGAGTTCTTTGAGATCGCCGGCCATCCCGTCCGCATCCAGCCAGTCTACCAGGACGGGCATATGCGTCCCTGGCGTTACCATCACATGACCTGAGGCGCAGGGTGTCACTTTGAAAGCACCACTCCAATGCAGAGAAGCTTGCCGGGGAGCTATGGCGACAGGAAACATCTTCTGAAAGAACCAGAACATCAGCACCTGCTCGGTGCAAGCGAGGACGGATTGCTGAAGGGAGAGGTCGATGTGTTGCCCGCGACCTGTCTCGCGGGCAACGTAGACACCAGCGAGCCCGCAAATAGCAGCGAAGAAACTGGCAGTGTTGAAACACTGCCTGCCCCAGCCGTTCAGCGGTGCGTCGGGCGTGCCCGTCGCTGACAAGACTCCGCTGAGGGCTGCCGCCACCAAATCACTGATCTGCCACTGAGCACGCGGCCCTTGGCGGCTGAACGGAGTGAGGGAGACATGGACGAGGCGAGGGTTGAGCGGGTGGAGATCAGGAAAGTCGAGCTCCAGCCGGGCCAATCGTCCAGGAGGCTCAGTTTCAATCAGGAGGTCGGCACGCGCAGCCAGGTCTTTGAACTGGTGTTGTCCCTCTGGTGAGTCGAGGTCCAGTGCTAGTCGCTGTTTACCGCCATCGTACCACCAGTCGAGGAGACCGCCGTGTTCTCCAGCCGGACCTTTCATTGCCACCCCTGGTGAGCCGCGCCCGATCCGCAGCACATAGGCGCCAGCCTCGGTCAGCAGTTTGCTAGCGAAGCGTCCGGTGTCGTCCGTCAGGTCGATAACGTGGAGGTTCTGTAAAGCACCGCCTTCGGCCATTTCGCTCTCTCCTTTCTCCGGCGGGAGTTCGTGCCTGACCAAGTGATGAACTTACAAGGACATGGCATATCGTACCAGTCCTCATCTGCGCCAGAGGCCTCTAGCCTTCAGTCTCTATTTTCCGGTAAGAATGACGAGCAAAGTGCGAGACTATACGTGCCTCCAGGAAAGAGAGGAACCATATATGTTGCGTGGTGTATTTTCGGCGATGATCACGCCATTCGATAAAAACGAAAATGTTGATGAGCAGGCCATGGAGACCTTGCTCAACTGGACAATCGGCAAAGGGATTAATGGTGTCTTCGTCGTCAGTAGCACGGGCGAGTCTTGGGCTTTGAGTGTGGCAGAAAAGGTTCGGCTGTTTCAGCTCGCGGTCGCGGTGGTGAAGAAACGGGTCCCGGTGATTGCCGGGGTTGGTGTCGCTTCGACGCGTGAAGCGATTCACCTGGCGGAGGCAGCACAAATGGCGGGGGTTGATTACCTGTGCGCCGTTCCACCGAGCTTCGTGCGGCCGACCCAGGACGAGTTGATCGCCCATTATGGTACCTTAGCCCAGGCCACTACCGTTCCGCTGCTGCTCTATAACATTCCTATGCTTGCCGGAAACGCCTTGGGAACACCAGCAGTGAGATCTCTAGCTGAACGGTTTCCGCAGATTGCCGGGATCAAGGATAGTAGCGGGGACCTAACTCTACTGAACGATCTGCTGCTTCAGCGTCGCGCGGATTTCAGCGTGGTGACCGGCATTGATACGTTGGTGCTGCCTGGTTTGCTGGCTGGAAGTCAGGGGGCGATCCTCGGTAGTGCAAATGTCTGTCCGGAGTTGTCGCTGGAAGTTTTTCGCTTATTTGCTGCTGGGCGACTCCAAGAGGCGTGGGCAGTCCAGAACCGACTGACACGCTTCTGGTTGGCGATGAGTTTGGGCTCGTTTCCAGCGCCAGTGAAGGCCGCCGTGGAATTGCTAGGGCTGCCAGCGGGCCTCCCGCGACGACCCGTCGCTCCACTCGATGCACACCGCCGTGAGGTGCTGCGGAGGGAACTGCAAGTGATGGGAGTGGTGGGATAGTTTCGCCTCTACCATCCGAGCCTTGCGGAATAGGTGCCCACGGAGAAGAGTATAGATTGCTTGCAACAATGAGCGAATTCAGCTAGCACACAACCCATGGCTGGCAAGAAAGCTGATCCTTACGCTCACCTTGGTGATTTCATCCGCCGCCAGCGCGAGCTGGCCCAACTTTCAGTCCGACAGTTAGCCGAGATGTGTGGTATCTCGAATCCCTATCTGAGCCAGATTGAGCGCGGGCTGCGGACTCCCAGTAGCATGATTCTCCAATCCCTGGCCAAAGGGTTACGCCTCTCGGCTGAAACCCTGTATACCCAAGCGGGAATCCTTGATCCGCAGGAAGCCGAGGAGAGTGACGTGGTCAAGGCGATCATGCACGACCCGCATCTATCCGCTCGCCAACGAGAAATGCTCATCGATATGTACCGCTCGTTCCGTAAGGTGAATGAAGCTGAACAGTCGTCCTGAAATCCGCTTTTTGGTCACCTAGGAGACAGGAAATCCGCTGCTCGAACGCTTGCAAAAGTTAGCGTTGTGAGCTAGCATTGCAAACAACTCAGACGGCTCTTATTGCCGTTCTCTCAGAAGGAGGAGACCTCAATGCCAGAGAATACCCAGGCTACCAACCCGTTTATGAAGATGTTCGAGGAGCTGAATGCGCCCTTGTGTGAGCCTCTGAAGCAAGCGGCTGCTCAGTGGATCGACACGAGCGCGGAATGGGCGCACAAGGCTCTGGAGTGGAACGAGAAAATGACTACCTGGGCAAAAGAGACCCCCCTTGCCTCGGTGTTCGCGGCTCAGCGGTCTCTTGCCTCACAGGCGATTGAGAACTCGACGGCGTTGGCTCGCTCGTTGTGGCGCATTGAGCCTAAAACTGACGAAAAAGCAGAGTAAAAAAAATTCAGAGAGCGGAGTGCTGAATCTGCAAGAAGTGTTACTCAGCACTCCGGGCTTCTGGTGTAGGGCTGCTCCGCGATGACCACAATCACCCAACCGCTTCCAGACTGATCATCTCCTGTAAGCGGTGCGGCAGCACGATGAGCTTGCGTCCATCGCGCAGAATAAGTTGTTGCCGTTCCAGTTCTTTCATATGTTCGGTCACTTTTTGTCGCGAGGCCCCAATCAAGTCGGCCAAGTCCTCGTGGGTGAGTTGCAAGATCAGGATCGTGCCGCGATCATCTTGTACTCCGAATTTCTGCGCCAGTTCCAGCAAAGCCATGGCGAGGCGTTGCCGCAATCCCAATCCCTGAAAGTGCGCGTAACGATACAGTAGGCTGAACCAGCGGTTGACAGTCGTACCCATCAGCGCACTAAAGTCAAGGAACGATACGCCGAGCAGTGTGGTGACAAAGGTATCGGCCTGTACCATTCCCACCCAGCAATCACTAAACGCCTCGGAACGGAACGCTCGCTGCATGCCCGGCATCAACGCGGTAATGCCGAAGAATTCACCTGGACAGATGAGGCTGACTAATACGTCTTCTCCCTCAAGACTGCGCAGTGAGAGTTTGACTACGCCTGACACTAGCAAATACAAAACGTCAGATGGCATGCCTTCGTTGAAGAGGGCCGTACGGCGTTCGACCCGTTGGAGCGACATGTGGGCGAGCAATTGCTCAAGCTGACGATCCGACGCCCAAGGTAGTGCCCTGAGGCGCCGAAGCGCGGTCACATTTAAAATAGGTTCTCGTGCCATAGTCCGTCGGAAAAAGGGGCAAAGGGGATCGGATTGTCAGGCTGACTCTCCATTGCCGGCGACATTTTTGTCACCAAGGTGACAAAAATACAAGAGTCCCTCGGCGTGGCCGACACTAACGCCTGTCCGCAGCTTATCCAGCAACAAAGATAGACCGGCCCAGATTTTCGGTGTACAATCATGCGCCGTCCTGCGGAGAGTTTGGTGACCGCGAGACTTATACCCTGAGGGTTGGAGAAGAGGGGATGAAGTACGTGCAAATACTGACAAAAGCTGCGTTGTTGATTCTTACCCTGAGTTGCACGCTACTGTGGGCGTGTGGCGAAAAGAAAGAGATGGGGCCCAAAGAACAACAGGCGATCCAGATCATCAAATCCTATGCACCCGGAGAAGGCCTCTTCACTGTGATCTCAAACATTGACAAGCAAGCTGACGAAAGTGGGCGGAAGGGCAACAAGTGGGAACTTGGTCCCTGGCAAGCTGGGCTGCCCTCTCAGAAAGACCGTATTATCGAGGAGTTGAGTCAGTATTTCAACGTCTTCCGGCCTGCCGGTGACTATTGGGTGCGCTTTACCTACAAAGACAATGCTGGCATGCACGAAGCACTATGGGAGGTCAATATCTATTCCAAGAAAGTGGTCGTAAAAAACGACGTGGCACAGAGGTTCTCTGCAGCACAGTCTTAGAAACCCCCCTAATTCCCCCGATGCAGGAGCAATAGGCTCAGGCCTATTGTTAGGACCTGCCGCTATACATGACAGATCACGTCTTGCCTTGGACAACCATGCTCCAGGCGCGATCCACAGCGGCAAGATTCTGCAACCGTTCAATCTCGACTCTGTGCAACAGACGAGTACCTGACATTCTTCGCTGGGTAATCGTCACCGCATATCCTTGACGGCGCGCCGTTCGTGCCACTCTTTCTGCTTCCCCTTCGCCGTGAAATGACCCGATAATAAGATGATAGGAGCCATCCGCCTGTTTGCGAAGCAGGGTTTCACGCGTCAGGAAAGGTAACCAGACTTGTCTCCCTACGGCAATCCGGTCGAGGTCTACAATATGGGGATTGAACTCTTTGATGAGATCGAAAGCCAGTACGTTGTAATTCCCGTACACCTTAAAGACTATTGCTGCCATGGTATCACCGCGTGTAATGGTAACAGACTGGCCTTGCCACTTCTCTTCCGAGAAATTTGTCGCTTGAGTAGGGGAGAGCGGCTCCGGGGTCTCCGCTTTCGGGTCTTCTGAGTGCAACTCCGTCGTAGGTAGCGACGCGGGGCTGAGGGTGATCGGCGCACTTTCTGGTACCCCGGGTTCGTCCCTAGTGGGCAGCGGCGCAGGGTCGGGGGTGATTGGCGCACTTTCTGGTACCCCGGCCTTGTCTCTTTCGTGCTCAATGGGGGCATGAGACTCGCTCGAAATAAGGTCAGCGATACGTGCTCTCATTTGCTGCGGGGAGATCAGTACGCTGCCAATGCGAAGAAGAAGCACGATCGAGAGCGCGATTCCAACCCAAGTGAGCCGCCTCGACCAGGATCGAGAAGTCCCGGCCGCCGGCGCCTGAGGTGTTTCCTCCAGGCCGTTTTGTGGCGTCGTTGTCCCACCACTCTCTGCTGTCCCGACAGCATCCGTCCTGTCAGGCAGTGCTCGTTCTCGAGAGGCCCCCTGAGCGTTCCACAAGGCTTCCTCCTCACTGGTTTTCTCGTACGCAACCAAAGGGTACTCTCTCTTGAGCAGCAGGGCATTGGCGGCTTTCTCAATGATCGTTTCCCCGACGGTTTGTTGAGCGGTGCCGTAAGCGATGCGCAGTGCATTGTCGCAGATCGTATTGATGAGTCGCGGGATACCACCTGAGTAGGCTGCAATACGCCGTACGGCCTCTGGGGTGAATACGTCTTGACGTGCGCAGCCAGCTACTCGGAGCCGGTGGTAAATGAAAGGACCAACAGCCTGCACTTTCAGACGATCAAGCCGACAGTAAATCGCAATGCGCTGCTTGAGTTGGCGCGTTTCGGTTCGCCCGAGCTTCTTTGCCAGCTCGGGTTGACCGACGAGAACAATTTGGAGCAGCTTCTTGCTGGCCGTCTCGAAATTCGAAAGCAAGCGGAGGTTTTCCCAGACGTCGTCTGCCAGGTTGTGCGCCTCGTCAATAATGAGGACACCGGTTCCTCCTTCTTCTAGCCGCGTCAAGAGAAACTGGTTAAGCGCCTGGATTTTTTCGAGGCGTCTCCCTGCCTGCACTGGCAGACCGAAATCGCTACAGACAAAGTCTAAAAGTTCATCAAAGCCTAAGGTGGTATTGTAAAAGAAGGCAGTATGAATTGCCGGCTCAAGTTCCCGCATGATCCTGTACAGCAAGGTCGTTTTTCCTGTTCCCGCCTCACTGACGAGGGCGATAAAGCCCTTACGTTCACGGATGCCGTAGAGTAGGTTTGCATACGCTTCTTCATGTCCAGGATTGGCATAAAAAAATCGTGGGTCAGGAGTGAGATCGAAAGGCTGCTCATGCAGGCCGAAGTAGGCAGTATACATGGTTTTTCCTCTTGCTCGTGGGCTCGGCTTAGTCCACCACGAGGAAGCGCTCAGCCGCGCTCTACACCTCTTGCCGCAACGTGGCCTCTATAGGTAATGCCTTAGCTGCTGTCAACGTCGTCCTTATACAGTTCTCCTAAATCATTTGTGGCGTCTGCCGTTCATGCTTCGACTTCACCCTACGGGTTACGCTCAGCACGAACGGACACCGAACACCGTTCACCCTGAGCGTAGCGCAGCGAAGTCGAAGGGCGAACACCGCATCTTTCCGACACATCTCATTTAGGTTCCTTATACAGTGCGGACAGAGAATCGATTCTCCCACCATGGTGTACCTTCCGCAGCCTGAGGCTTAGCTCGACTGCGCACGGAGCCTCTGAGGGGAGAGCTGGCATACTTGTTCCAGAAAAACGACAAATCTGACACATTACCCAAGAGTCCTGGTTTTCATTTTCTCGCTCTTTGTCCCGCCTCGCGGAATGCCGAGGCCTTCACTCCCCGGCTGTGGGGGGGAGCCTTCTCCCAGAGAGAGTCTCCTTGCACGATCACCTTGTCGAAAAGGAGACCCTTTGCCTCTCCGGTCAGGTGGCCTACTCCGATCATCCAGCAATCATCACATAATCCCGCAATCTTGCTACGGAAGGTCTTGTAGAGCGGGGCCGCGCGGAATTCCTCAATGTATTGATCCGGATGTGCCCGAACCGCAGGAATCAAGCTTTCCACGTACCACGTGAGACTCACCTGATCTTCTTTGAAAAGCTTGCCCCATTCAGCCTTCGGGATCAGGAGCGCAATAGCAGGGTTTGCCGTCGCCAGCCCCCACACCATGGGCTGCACAGCTTGATACCTCTCCGCAAGATCCTCCAAGACCGCCTTTCCTCGCAGGGTGCGGGGGTTCTCAGAGGAACTCGCTGTAGGAGCGGAAGACATTGATTCAGTCTGTGTGGTGAGCGTAACCGGTTGTCCACTAGGAAGCCCCGGGTTTTGCTCTTGCAGTTGAGGACTGAGCTCACTGAACACCCTCGGTTCCGACGGTACCTGAACCTGCTTCAGCTCTGCGACTCGGGAAGTGAGGATGAAGAGCTCTAGAAGCGCCAGCAGGAGTCCTGCTCCCGCACTCCAAACGAGAGGCCTTGGGATGCGACCGCCAAACTCGGTCTTCGCTGGTTGGGAGGCTTGTGCAAGCGTCTGTGACCCTCTCTCGAGCAAGCGCTTTGGCGTACGCTGAGGAGGCTCGTCTGCTAATTCTTGCGAAGGGAGACTCTCCCTACTCCTCATTAGCGTCTCACCTTCCCGCGTCTCCAGTTGGGCGACTTTGCTTTCCGTGAGTTGGAGGTGGTAAGCAACTTTTTGGATAACCTGCGCAGAGATAGTCGTTAGGAAGTCCTCATAGGTAGCCCGAAGAGCGTTATCACAGAGGAGGTTAATCAAACGGGGGATCCCTTTCGAATACCCCGCAATGAGTTGGATGGCTTCTGGGCTGAAAAGGTCGTGGCGTTGGTAACCAACCAAACGCAGCCTGTGATGAATGAACGTGTCTACCTCTTCGGTCTTGAGGTGTTCAAGTTGGCAGTAGAGAGCGATACGTTGCTTGAGTTGGCTAAATCTGGGTTGGCTAAGCTTTTCCTCCAGCTCTGGCTGCTGGCCGACCAGTAACACCTGGAGCAGTGTTTCCCCTGAGGGCTGGGGATGCGAGAGCTGGAGGAAGTTCTCCAACACCTCTTCTTCCAGGTCTTGTGCTTCATCGATTAGGAGTGCTGTGGTTCCTCCTGCTTGGGCCCGGGCAAGCAAAAATTCGCTGAACGCTTGAATTTCCTCAAGGTACCCGCCGCTTTTCACCGCCAGCTTGAAGTCTTCACAGACAAAGCTGAGAAATTCTTCAAAGGAGAGGATACTATAATAGGAAAAGGCAACGCTGATAGTGGGATCTTTGTCCAAATGGTCCATCAACCGGCGCAGCAGGGTCGTTTTGCCGGTTCCCACTTCGCCAGTCAATACCATAAAGCCTTTGCGTCCACGAATTCCCTCCAACAGCCTCGTGTAAGCCGTTTCGTAAACCGGGTTGGTATAGAAGAGGTGCGAGGTCGGGGTCAGGCTGAAAGGCTCTTCTTGGAAGCCGAAGTAGGTCGTATACATCAGCAGTGTAGAGTCCTAAAGCTATGAAAGGAAATTCAGATGGATCCCCTTCCGCAAGTTCTCTGTACTAAGGCAGATTCTCTATGGGCACGCTTTTCTACCCTATAGCGGGAGCTTTCGTCAAGGGAAACCGATCCATACCACGGGGCAAATACATCTCAGTCTCTCCCTCTGAACCGACTCCCGCTCGGGAGGGAGATCGAAGGAGGAGCGTACCAACCTCGCTTTGACTTTTCTCTTTGCTCGGTTTCTACCGAGCCGCAGATAAACCTGGCTGATCGTTGCTTGACTGGTCGGCAGCCAGAGTGCTTGCCACGATACGATAGACTTCGCGATTGACAATCAGGCTGATATGTCGGCCGGAGACTTGGCGGTTTTTTCCTTGAGGATCAATGCAGGAGCGCCAGTCTACCACCTCGTCCCGTTTGGTGAAGATCGAGGTAAAGCTGACCCCTTCCGGGAGAGAAGAGAAGACGGTCTGGCCGAATCGACAACCACAGAGTGGGCTGCCACAGGCAGAGGACACGCCGTCCGTACGTTTCCGTAATATCTGCAGGGTGTGAAATGTGAACGGTACCAAAGGGTGAACCTTGAAGGTGTTACCGTCGAGGGGAGAGCCAAGAGCAAAAACGTGGCTGATTTTCTCAGGGAAATTGACACCCAGGAAGCGCGCTAACATACCGCCGAGGCTGTGGCCAATCACCGCGATCGGGCTCCTATTCTCTCTAATGATATAGTCAAGGCGCCAACGTAGTATTTCAGCTGTCTTGTTGGGGCAGTCAACGTTCCAATTGATTCCTGAAAAGTACGCGCGGTAGCCCAGGCGGTTGAGCCAGCCCCCTATGATCGTTAGGGTCCAGTCTCCGGCGAGAAATCCAGGGATGAGAAGGACTGGTTGTCCCTGCCCACGGGGAACCTCATTCCCGTAGTAGACTGGATCACGCAAGAGCGCGCCGAGTTGGTACAGGTAGTCAGGATAGGAAGCTACTAACTGCCACAACATCGCTTTTTCCTTACCGCTCTTCAGCATAACGATCACTAAAAACAACATACGGCTGGCTGG
>Ga0126384_10003159_pt1 | contig 10013 bp, 8 predicted proteins | sample PanSoiMetPlot_36_FD_92543 | JGI IMG/M metagenome (GOLD analysis project Ga0126384, IMG submission 92543) | Tropical forest soil microbial communities from Panama - MetaG Plot_36 | ecosystem: Environmental > Terrestrial > Soil > Tropical forest > Bulk soil | place: Panama | collected 2016-02-17 | reverse complement strand
TATTGCCGCTACCTCAGCGTGCTCGGCAGCTCCGGCATCCCTTGGCACCATTGCCCGGGCAACCACGATATCGATCGGGGCGCTGCCGACGATGCCTCCTCGCGCGACACCTGGAAGGCGAACTTCGGCCGGCGTCACTACGCCTTTCAGTATGCGGATGCGACCTTCATCATTCTCGACAACGTCTACTACCAGGGCGGCAGCTATTGCGGCCTGATCGGCGCCTCCCAACTGGCCTTCGTGCACAACGTGCTGGCGCAGCTGGCGCCGGATCGCCTGGTGGTCGTGTCCATGCACATCCCGCTCATGAACTACCAGAACGCCGCCAGCTCGGCCGACAATACCGCCGACCGCCGCGCCTTGCTCGGGCTGCTGTCGACACGTCGCTATAGTGTCAGCTTTGCCGGACACATGCATCTGACCGAGCACCACTACTTTGGTGCCGAGGCCGGCTTTTATGCTGCAAGCCCGCACCACCACCATGTGCTTACCGCCGCCTCCGGCGGCTGGTGGAGTGGGCCCAAGGACACGCGCGGCATTCCCTCGGCCGATGCCGAGGACGGCAACCCCAACGGCTATCACGTGCTGGCGGTCGACGGTTGCCACTATAGCACGCGCTTCGTTCCGGCCGCCGGCAAGCCGTCGGTGCAGCTGCGGGCCAGCATCGAGGGCCCGCACCAGTCGAGCTCGGCAACCGTGCGGCAGGCCGATCTCGGCAGCAGCGAGCTGGTCGTCAACGTCTTCGACGGCGGCCCCGGCAGCCGCGTCAGTTACAGCATTACCGGCCTAACCGGCGCACCCCGCGTCATGCAGCGCGTCGCCAGCACCGACCCGCATGTGGCCCGCGTGTTCGCGCGCCATGCCGCTTTGCAAAAGCCGTGGATGCGCGCGCTGCCGTCTTCCCACCTTTGGCGGGCGCCGCTGCCGCCCGAGCTCAGGCCGGGCGCTTACTGCGCCACGGTTAGCGCCGAGGACGAGTATGGCCGCAGGCTCGGCGCACACCTGCTGTTTGAGGTGATGGCACCGGATATGGGGACGTGAAGGCTGCTGCCATGACCGCGATCGTCGTGCCCCCGGCTGTTACCGGTCGGGCCGCCGTGTTGCCTCGGATTGAGACAAGGGGCCCAGCCAAGAGGCCCAAACAAGAGGCTTGTGGATGACCGTCACCGTTTGGCTGCTGATTGGTTTTTGCCTGGCGGCGGTGTCGCTGCACGCCGCCACCATGGCGCTGGTTTGGCGGCGCAACCGACGCCCGCCACCGGCGATGTCGAGCCGCGGCGGCGAGGCCGTCAGCATTCTCCGGCCGGTGTGCGGACTTGAGGACCTCGAGCAGCTGACCCTGGCGTCGAGCTTCGACCTGACCTGGCCCGATCCCGAGCTCATCTTTTGCGTGGCAACGCGCGCCGACCCCGCGGTCCCGTTTCTCAATCGTCTGATCGCCGCGCATCCGGCCGCCAACGCGCGCATTCTGATTGGCGACAGCTGCGAGACCGCCAACCCCAAGCTCAATAATCTCATCAAAGGCTGGCAGGCGGCCACGGGTGATTGGATCGTCATGGCAGACAGCAACCTCATGCTGCCGCGCGACTACGTCGAAGCGCTGATGGCGCGCTTTACACCCGACACCGGTCTCGTCTGCGCACCGCCGATTGCGGCACGGCCCGCGGGCTTCTGGGCCGAGGTGGAATGCGGCTTTCTCAATACCTATCAGGCGCGCTGGCAGTACGCCGCCGACGCCATCGGCTTCGGCTTCGCGCAGGGCAAATCGATGCTTTGGCGGCGCGCCGACCTCGAGCGCCTGGGCGGGATGGCCGCGCTCGGCAGCGAACTCGCCGAAGATGCGGCTGCCACCAAGCTGGTGCGCGCCGGTGGCCGCGCCGTGCGGCTTGCGGGGCCATCGTTCGAGCAACCGATCGGCCGCCGCTCGGCGGCCCAGGTCATCAATCGGCAGACGCGCTGGGCGCAGCTGCGGCGGTTGACCTTTCCCGCATATTTTGTACCGGAGATCCTGACCGGCAGCCTGCCCCCCGCCGTTGCCGGCGCCACCGCCAGTCTGTTGCTCGACGGCCCGGGCCTCAGCGTTGCCGTCCTGCTGTTGAGCTTTTGGTTCGGGCTGGAGGCGCTGTTGGCGCGCGCCGCAGGTTGGCCCTTGAGCTGGCGCTCGCCGCTGGCGTGGCTTTTGCGCGACCTGCTGATCCCGCTGCTCTGGGTGCGGGCCTTTACCGCCGGCGGCTACGAATGGCGCGGCAACAGGATTGCCATCGCCGCCACCGGAGATGCCGCCATGAGCCCGAGCGCGGCCTAGGTGGTGCGGGTGACCGTTGACCGAGGAGCGGACCGCGCTCGACGCCGGGGAGCTGCGACCTGGCCTTCGCCGGGCCTGATCGAGCCCAAGGCGTGGCCCGGCATGTCGCGCCAGCTTTCTCGCGGCGATGTCACACGAGTGAAATGCGAAGCAGCGATCCTGCTTCGTTACCTGAAGTCGAGTCGCATCAGCACACTTCACAGTTTGACCGAAGCCGCCATGCGCGCGGTTGCCGTTTGAGGGGCGAGGCAGCACATGAGAATCCTGGTCGCAACCGATGCCTGGCATCCGCAGATCTGCGGAGTTGTAAGGACACTCGAGTCGCTTGCAACCGCCGTTCGCGCCTTGGGATCGACCATCGACTTTCTCACGCCCGATGGCTTTGCCTCGGTGCCGTTGCCAACCTATCCGGGTTTGCGCTGCGCGCTGCCCACACCCGGCGAGATCGCACGCCGCATCGAACTGGCCCGACCCGATGCGCTTCATATCGCCACCGAAGGCCCGATCGGTTACTTCGTCCGCCGGCATTGTCGCAAGCGTTCGTTGCCATTCACCACCAGTTTCACCACGCGCTTTCCTGAATATATCGCCGCCCGCGTTCCGTTGCCGGTGGACTGGGGCTACGCGGTGCTGCGTAAATTTCACGCCGCCGCGGTCGCCACCATGGTGTCGACCCCGAGCCTGGCATCGGAACTGACGCAGCGCGGCTTCGAGCGCCTGAAGATGTGGAGCCGCGGCGTCGACAATGAGCTGTTTCATCCCGATCGTGCCATCGACCTTAGATTGCCGCGCCCGATCTTCCTCAGCGTCGGCAGGATTGCGCCTGAGAAAAACCTCGAGGCGTTTCTCTCCTTGCCGTTGCCCGGCACCAAGGTCGTGATCGGCGAAGGGCCGCAGGAAGCGGAGCTGCGGGCCCGCTTTCCTGAGGCGCGGTTTCTTGGCAGCATGGTCGGAGAACGGCTGGCCGCGCACATCGCCGCCGCCGACGTGTTTGTGTTTCCGAGTCGGACCGACACTTTCGGCATTGTGCAGCTCGAAGCCTTGTCGTGCGGCGTGCCCGTCGCCGCCTATCCGGTTGGCGGCCCGCTTGATGTCATCGGCGAAAGTTCCGCCGGCGTGCTCGATGAAGACCTGGAGCAGGCGTGCCGCCGGGCGCTTTCCGTGCCGCGCGCCAGCTGCCGCCCGCAAGCCCTCAAGTTTTCCTGGGAAGCCAGTGCTGCCCAGTTCCTCAGCCATCTCAGTCCGATCGCGGCCAACGTGTTTCAACCGGCGCCGCCGGCCCCGGAGGCTTGGCAACAGGGGGCGCTCGGATCGCTCAATGAGGGCGTGCGATGAACGGCGACCGAGCAATCGGCGTCTAGGTCAGCGGCCGGCCCCAGCGAGGTGCCGGCCCAGTGAGCAAGCTTAGGTAAAGCGGAGGATCAAGACTATGCAGGCATCGATGACATCGCAGCATATGAGCCGCGACGCGGTCATCAAGACCTACGCCCGCTGGGCGCCGATCTACGACAAGGTGTTCGGCTCCGTCTTCGAGCAGGCGCGGCGCGCCGCCGTCGAAGCCTGCGAGCGGATCGGCGGTCGCGTGCTGGAAGTCGGCGTCGGCACCGGCATCTCGCTGCCCTACTACTCGCGGCACTGTCGCGTCACCGGCATCGACATCTCCGAGCCGATGCTGCGGGTGGCGCGGCAGCGCGTCCTCGACGATCGCCTGGAGCACGTCGAGCGCCTTGAGCTGATGGATGCCGAACGTTTGACCTTTCCCGATGCGTCATTCGACGTGGTCGTGGCTCAGTACGTCGTCAACACCGTTCCCAATCCAGAAGCCGCGCTCGACGAATTCCTGCGCGTGCTGCGGCCCGGCGGCGAGCTGGTGATCGTCAACCGCGTTGGCGCCGAAAAAGGTCCCCGGCGTGCCTTCGAAGTGTTGTTTCAACCGGTCGCGCAACGGCTGGGTTGGCGATCGGAGTTTCAGTGGGAGCGTTTCGAGAACTGGGCCGACCACACGCTGTCGGCCTACCTGCTTGAGCGCCGGCCGGTGCCACCGCTGGGGCACTTCTCGCTCATCCGCTTCGGCAAAGGCGAGGCCGTACACAAGGCCTGACCGGGCGCGGGGCAAGCGGACGGTCAGGGATTTCGACGCCAGCGCAAGACACCAATGAGGCATTGACAATGCAGACCTTCTTCAAGGAACTCGCCACCCAGCGCTGGGATGACCATCGCTACTACCATCACAGCCGCATCAATCAGTCCCTGCATCTGTTGAGTGCCGTGAGTTTTCTCGTCGCCTATGGCCTATTGCTGGTCGATCCGCCGATGGCGGCCTTGATCGCCTGGCTGATCGGCATGACCACCAGGCAGGCCGGGCACTTCTTCTTCGAGCCCAAGGGCTATGACCACGTCAACGAGGCGACCCACGAATACAAAGAGGACGTCAAGGTCGGCTATAACTTGCGGCGCAAAGTGGTGCTGATGGGAGTGTGGGCGCTGTTCCCAGCGCTGCTGCTGCTGGAACCGGCGCTGTTCGGGATCCTGACGCCGCACAGTGACTGGAGCGGCTTTCTGCACAACCTCGGGCTGATTTGGCTGATCCTGGGCGTGGTCGGGGTGTTGGTGCGCATGGCGCAGCTGTTCGTCATCAAGGACGTGCAGGCGGGCCTGGTCTGGGTGACCAAGATCCTGACCGACCCCTTCCACGACATCAAGCTCTATCACAAGGCGCCGGTGTTCCTGTTGCGCGGTGAGCTGATCGATCCCACCATCGCATCAGAGCACGCGCCTTGAGGCCCGGCGCGGCGATTGTTCGCGTCACCGTCAGTGGGCGGGGGCGGCACCGAGCCGGCGCCGAAAGCGATGCTGAAGCATCTCTTTCAGAATCTGGCGCTTGATGCTGGCGCGCGGCTGTTGCGCTCGATCCCCCTCCCACCACCAGCCGTCGCCGCGCATGGCCTCGGCGGCAGCGACAAAGCGGTCGGCGACGGCGTCAAAGTCGGCGGCCGTATAGTTGAGGCTGAAGATCAAGCGGCCGGTGCCCACCCAGCTGAGCGCCAGTCCCTGGCTGCGCAGATAGTATTGCAGCATCCAATGGTAGCGGCTCGGCTGTCGATAGACGACGGTCCAGATGGTCGACAGGTTGGCGACCTTGACCGGCAGGCCACGCTCGGCCAGCCGCCGATTGAGGGTATCGGCCCGGTCGTTCCAGGTTTGATCGAGGTTGGCGTAGAGCGCCTTGACCTCCGGGCGCTCGAGGCTCTCCAAGAACTCCGACATCGCGCCCATGACGTAGGGGTGCGAGTTGAAGGTCCCGCGCGCAAAGCAGACGTCGACCGGGCGCTCCGCGCGGTAGCGCCGCATCAATTGCCGGCGCCCGCACACGACGCCGACTGGCAGCCCGCCGCCCAGGGTCTTGCCGTAGGTGACCATGTCGGCCTTGACCCCGAAGTAGTCCTGGGCGCCGCCGGGCGCCAGCCGGAAGCCCACGAACACCTCATCGAAGATCAAGACGATGCCACGCTCACAACAGACCTGGCGCAGGCGGCCCAGCCATTGGGCGTAGGCGGCCCGATCAAAGGCGGCGCCGCCGGCGCCATCGACCAGCGCCGAGTCGGCTGGAGCCGATTGATTGGGATGCAGGGACTGCAGCGGGTTGACCAGCACGCACGCAATATCCCGGCGCGTGGCCAGCACTTTGAGCGAGGCTTCCGACAGGTCCGCCAAGGTGTAACTGTCGTCGGCGGGGATCGGATTGCCGATGCCGGGTTGCACATCGCCCCACCAGCCGTGGTAGGCCCCGCAGAAGCGCACGATTTTGCGGCGACCCGTGTGGTAGCGGGCGAGCCGCACCGCCTGCATGACCGCCTCGGTTCCCGACATGTGGAAGGAGACCTCGTCGAGCCCCGAGATCTGCCGCAGCCGCTGCGCGTTGTAGGCCACCACCGGGTGGTAGGCGCCGAGCACCGGCCCGAGCTCGGCGACGCGGGCCGCCCCGCGCTCGATGCAGCCTTTGTAGAAATCGTACCCGAACAGATTGACCCCGTAGGAGCCGGCGACGTCGTAATAGTCATTGCCATCGACATCGGTGAGGGTGACACCGTTGGAGGCTTCGAGCAGCGGACTGCCACCCAGACACTCGCGTACCCGCCGGCTGTACTGGTAGGGCACGCGATAGGCCTCGGTGAACTTGAGATCGGACAGCGCTTCATCGAGGCCGGTCTTGAGCGCGATGGTGCGGGCAAACCGCTGCCGGTACTGTTGCGCCAGGGCCTCAAATCCCAACTGGCGCTGCCGCGCAACCTCGCCGGGGGCGCCGTCGGAGCTGAAAAATTGCGCCGCATCAAATTCATAGAACGGGATCAGGCCGGCAATGCGCTTGGCCCAGCGGGGATGGCCGGCCAGCGAGGCATGCTTGGCCCGCGACAGCTGCAGCCGCCGACCGACCTTAACCAGTGCGGCTCCCGCCGCCGCCCCGCCAAGCCCGGTCATGAGGTAGTAGAGATTGAGCGAATCCATACGTCGACAGGATGCTGAGGAAGACTACAGGACTATGACACTGCGCGCCGTCATCACGGGCTGGACCGAAAACGAGCGGCTCAACTTCTTGGTCACCAATCGCATACCGCGCCGCATCCTGACCCGATTCATGGGCTGGTTCAGCAAGATTGAGCTGGCGCCGATCCGGCACCCATCGATCGCGATCTTTCGCGCCGTATGTGCGCCCAACCTGGCGGAAGCAAAAAAACAGAGCTTTCGCAGCCTCCATGACTGCTTCATCCGCGAGCTCGCGGCCGGAGCCCGCAGCATCGATCCGCGCCAAAACGTCCTGATCAGTCCGTGTGATGGCATCGTCGGCGCCGCCGGCGCCATTCGCGGCAATACGCTCATGCAGGTGAAAGGCTTTGCCTACACCTTGGAAGAGCTGCTGCGCGAGCCGGCGCTGGCCGCGCGCTACCACAATGGCAGCTATGTCACGCTCCGCCTCACCGCCGGCATGTATCATCGCTTTCACGCACCCGACCGATGTCGGGCGCGGCGGGTAACGCACATTCCCGGTGACGCCTGGAACGTCAATCCCCCGGCGCTCAAGCGCATCGACCGGCTCTATTGCAGGAACGAACGCGCGGTGCTGAGCCTCGAGCTCGCCGGCGAGCGTGGCACCTTGACCTTGGTCGCCGTTGCCGCCGTGCTGGTGGCGGGCATCCGCTTGCGGTTTCTGAGCCTGCCCTTTGAGCGCAACAGCCCGGTGCCGACCGCGATCAGTTGCGATGCAACCTTTGAAAAAGGCGAGGAGCTGGGCTGGTTCGAGCACGGCTCGACCATCCTGGTGCTCGCCCCAGCGGGGTTCGAGCTCACCCAGAACGTCAGCGAAGGCGCGCTGATCCAAATGGGCGAGCCGCTGCTGGTGGCCCCCGGCTAAGCTCGCCCGGAGCCTTCGGCGGCTGCGGCATATTGGGCGTAGGCCTCGGGAAAATCGGCGATCGAGGCGGTGACGAGGCCGGCAACGGTGATCAAGCGCGAGGCATGGCTGCCATCGGGCTCGAGCACGTGTTCCACGTAGCCCGCTTGCTTCAAGCCATAGCTGGGCTGACGCGCATCCGGCATGACAAAGCCCGTGGACGGCGCCCAGACGTGATGGCTGTCGCCGTGGTGGCGCGACAGGAACTGGTGCACATGTCCCGAGCCGATCAGCGCCGGGGGCCGGCCGCCGAGCGCTGCCAATAGCTGCGCCCGCGGCCGCGGGTTGATAAAGCGCCCGCCGAGCTCGTCGTCGAGGGCCGACTTGTGAAACAGCGGTCGGTGGATGAAGAGCGCCAAGGACCGGCCGTTGCCGGCCGCCACGGTCTCGGCCACGAAGCGCACCAGTTCGGCCGCTTCGGCAAGGTCGCTGCCCAACAGGAAGTCATTGATGGCCAGGATTTGCCAGCCCGGGACCTCGATACACCAATAGTCCGGGCCGAAGTGGCGCAGGTAGCGTTCGCGCGTCGCCCGCGACAACCTCGGCAGCCCGGCCTCGCCCGGCGCGTCCTGGCTCTCGCCGATGTCGTGGTTCCCCGGAATAAAGCGCAGTGGCGGCTCGATCGCCCCGTGCAGCCGCCTGGCTTCGATCAAATCGGCATCGGCGGCGGAGCCATCGAGCGACATGTCGCCGGAATTGAGGACCAGATCGGCGCCGTGCTCGCCAATATGCCGGGCAACTTTCAGGAAATTGGCGACGAAATAGGGCTTCTGGCCGCTCAGGTGCGTATCGGAAATGTGCGCAATGCGAAAGCTCATGGGACGCCAGAAGGCTAGCGCTCCAACATGACGATTGCTTGACGCAACATGGGTGTGGTGGGCTCCCGCGCGGCCACGATCATCACCTCCCGAAGGGCGCCTCGGCGACATCGACCTGACACGCCAGGATATTACAACCGGCGTGCTCGCCGGCCCGCGACCTCGCCCCAAAACCCCTGCGCATGCCCGGCAGTTCGCGTTAGCGACGGCGGCAAGCGCTCGCAAGGTCGTGATGCGAGGATACCCTTGCGCGGTCGCCTGTTCCCCGCGACGATGCCGGCTCCCGGCGCAGTGCCTGCCGGTCGCAGTCGGGAGGCGCCAGGCAGCCTGTGCTGCAACCGAGCCGCCGGCTGCGAGATCAACCGGTGGAGGATCAAGGGGCAGGGGGCAAGAGCCCCGGGGGTCAAGAGGCAGCAGTTTTGAGGCCGGCGGGGAACGGCTGCCGGGCAAGGTTCACCAGAGGGAGCAAAGCCATGTTGGAACGCTGGGCAGTGCCGTTGGGAGCGCTGCTTTTCCTGCTGACGGGTACCTCGATCCCAGGTCACGCACAGGACACGACGCCGGGCGCCGGCGCCCCCGGCGCCATCACCGGCGGCAGCGCCTCGACCTCGATCGGCGGCCAGGCGGCGGCGCGCCGGGGCGACGCAACCGACGCCGGCAGCGCCATCGTTGAGGGCTCCAAGAACGTGTTCATCGATGGCAAGCCGGCCGCGGTCCTCGGCGACCGGACCAACTGCGGCGGTATCACCATCGGCGGCGCCGGCAACGTCTTCATCAACGGCAAGCCGGCGGCGCGCGCCGGCGACCTCACCACGCCGTGTCCCGGCAAATAGTCAACCAGCGCGCGTCGGGGGTTCCATGCGGCGGCTCACAGGTTTGCGGCGCGGGCGGTTGATCGCCGTTGCGGCGGTGCTGCTGGCTTCGGTCGGCGCGGCGCGTGCGCTTGAGCCCTCCAAGGAGCTGGCCGACCTGCGCCAAACCGCCAGCGCCCTCTACAAGAGCGGCGACTTTGCGGCCTCGCTCCGGCTTTATGAGCGCGCCACCCCGCTGGTGGTCCGCGATTTCGGTCGCGAGCACGAACAGACCGCGATCCACTACCATTCGCTGGGTCTGGTGGCGGAGGCCGCCGGCAACCTGGCCGCCGCCGAGACCTACTACCGCGCCGCGATCCCGATCCGCGAGAAGGTCTATGGACCCGACAGCGCCGCGACCGCCGTCGGCCTCGATCGGCTGGCCAGCGTCTACCTCAAGCTCGGTCGGCCGGAGGCGGCCGCGCCGCTGGTGGCACGGGCATCGACCATCCGCCGCGATATCGGCGCGCTCTTGGGCCCGAACCATTCCTTTTTCGCCGGGGATCATGCCAATGCCGGCGACCTCGCGCTGGCGCGCGGCGACTGGCCGGCGGCGCTTGCCTCCTATCGCGAGGCCATTCGCTTGCTCT
>Ga0126384_10003158_pt1 | contig 10015 bp, 7 predicted proteins | sample PanSoiMetPlot_36_FD_92543 | JGI IMG/M metagenome (GOLD analysis project Ga0126384, IMG submission 92543) | Tropical forest soil microbial communities from Panama - MetaG Plot_36 | ecosystem: Environmental > Terrestrial > Soil > Tropical forest > Bulk soil | place: Panama | collected 2016-02-17 | reverse complement strand
CGACACCAAGGCTCGCATCGCGGCCGATGCGAAGCTCTGGGCCAAGGTGGTGAAAGCCACCGGCATGCGCGTCGATTGAGGCGCACGATGCACCACAATGGCGCGACCCGCGTGGTTATGCTCGGCACCGGCACGCCGAAGCCTGATCCGGACCGCTCCGGGCCGGCAACGGCGATCGTTGTCAATGAAACGCCCTACCTGATCGACTTCGGGCCGGGCGTGATCCGCCGCGCAGCCGCCGCCTATGCCAAGGGCGTCACCGCATTCGGCGCCGGCGCCGCCAATCTCGAGACCGCGTTCCTCACGCACCTGCATTCCGACCACACCATGGGCTATCCCGACCTGATCTTCACGCCCTGGCTGATGGGACGCCGCGAGCCGCTCGCGGTCTATGGGCCCAAGGGCCTCAAGGCGATGACCGACAACATTCTCAAGGCCTGGGAGATCGACCTCGCCGTGCGCACCGTCGGCGGTCACGCCCGGCCGCCCTGCCGGGTCGATGCGCACGAGATCGCGCCGGGCGTCATCTACCGGGACGCCAACATCACGGTGACGGCCTTTCCGGTGCATCACGGCGACGACCTGGAGGCCTACGGCTTTCGTATCGAGACCCCGGACCGCACCATCGTGATCTCCGGTGATACCTCGCCCACCCAATCGCTGCTCGACCATTGCGGCGGCTGCGACGTGCTCATCCACGAGGCCTATCCGCTGTCGACGTTTCGTACCGCCTCGCCGGCCTGGCAGGAATTCCGCCGTACCCACCACACCTCGTCGAAAGAGTTGGCCGACATCGCCAATGCCGTGCAGCCGGGCCTGCTCGTCATCTATCACCACTCGAATGCGGGCGGCGGACCCCTGAGCGCGGATACCGAGGACGTGCTGCTCGCGGAAATCCGGGAGAGCTACAAGGGCCGCGTCGTCGGCGGTCACGACCTCGATATTTTCTGAGAGCCGAGCCCGTCACGCAGCGAGAGAGTCTCGCCGACGCCGCGCACCGCTGCGCAGCAGCGTCGCGGCGAACATGAAGATGATGCCCGACAGCGCCGGGATGATGGTCAGGCCGGTGATGCGCAGGCGATGGATGTCGTGTGGGGTGAGGCTGATGCGGCCGGCGCTCGCCCAGGCCAGGATATCGGCCGCCATCGTCGCCTGCGGATCGCCGCTCGTGATCGCCGGCAGCGGAGCGAGGCGGGCCTCGGCGGCACGCAGCTCGGCGTCGAGCGCGTCGCGCCGCTGCGCGGTGCCGAGCGCCTGCCGCAGCTTCAGCACCTCGGCGCAGGCGGCGCCCGAGGCCGCGAGCGTGACGTCGCTGCAGCCTGCGGTCTGCCGCCAGACCGCGGCGGCGGCGGGCTGCGCCCGCTGCAGCTCGGCCTCGATCGTCGCCACCGAACGGGTCTCGGCGATGCCGGCGCGCTCGCTGCGCAGCCGGGCGACGTCGGCGGCGAGCGCGCTCGCTTCGGCGGCGATCTTGCTGCGGCCGGCGACGCCGTCGCCGATATTGGTCGCGGCAAATCCGACCGCGGCAAGGAGCGTCATGCCGAGCGCGATGAGCCAGATCGCCCAGGCGGCGACCCCCGTCGTATGGTGCTGGTCGCGCCAGAACTGCGCGGCGGCGCTCGGCAGCACGATCGCCAGGAGATCGATCACGAGGCCAAGCGCCGCCAGCAGGGCGGCTGCTTCGGCGTTCTGGCCGAACGAGGCCGCGAACCGCGTATTGACGGTGAGCCCGACGACCGCAAGTGCGACCGCCGCGACGATGAGCGCGCCGGCCAGCATGATGCGGCCGACACTGCGGCGGATTGGGCGCTCGACCGCGTTGTCGATGACAACGTTGTCGACGATCGCGGCCCGGTGTTGTCGCGGGGGTGGAGCCGGGCGGCCGCGATACGGGGACGACCGGATGACCCTGGCGGGTAATGTGATTGCCGGACGAGGGACGCTTGGCTCGGGATCGGGGCCTTCGGGCCCACGATCGTGGTGCCACCAGACATCGTCGTCCAGGGGGATGATTGTGCTCACGACACTGGTCCGAAACGCCGCGTGCGGGGGCCCCGAATCAGGTCGTATCATGAGAACAAAACGGGTACGACTGCAAGCGAAAAATGATCGGCCTCAGGCCCACAGCCTCACGACCAGCACCAACAGGAGCAGGGCGATCGCCCACAGCGCCGCGGTGGTCCAGCGGTTGCGCCGCGCCTCCGCGCGGCCGATCGCCGCGACGGTCTCGGGAGCCAGCAGCAGGCCATCGCGCGTGATGGTATCTAATTGCCCGATGAGATCGGCGGACCGCGTCAGGAGCCCGGGCACCTCGCCGAGAAAGCGGCCGACTTCGACCGCACCTTCGGCCGCGCCTTCGAGCCGGCCGACCGGGCCGAGGTGGCGCTCGATCCACTCGCGCACCACCGGCTCGGCGGTGCTCCACATGTCGAGCTTGGGATCGAGCGAACGCGCGACGCCCTCGACCACCACCATGGTCTTCTGCAGCAGCAAGAGTTCGGGGCGGGTGCGCATGTCGAACAGCCCGGTCACCTCGAACAGCAGCATCAGCAGCCTCGCCATCGAGATTTCTTCGGCGGTGCGATTGTGGATCGGTTCGCCGATGGCGCGGATCGCCTGCGCGAAGCTTTCGACCGAGTGGTGGCGCGGCACATAGCCCGCCTCGAAGTGCACCGCGGCAGTGCGGTGATAGTCGCGGGTGATGAAGCCGTAGAGGATCTCGGCGAGGAAGCGGCGCTCTTTCGCGCCGAGCCGGCCCATGATGCCGAAATCGACCGCGATCAGATTGCCGTCGTCGTCGACGAACAGGTTGCCGGGGTGCATGTCGGCGTGGAAGAAGCCGTCGCGCAGCGCATGGCGCAGGAAGGTCTGGATCACGGCGCGCGCGAGCTTCTGCAGGTCGAAGCCCTTAGCGATCAGCATCGGGCGGTCGGACAGGGGCGTGCCGTCGATCCAGTCGAGCGTGAGCACGTCGCGCGCCGTGCGGTCCCAGTCGACCGCGGGCACCCGGAAGTCCGGGTCGTTCTTGGTGTTCTCGGCCATTTCGGAGAGCGCCGCGGCCTCGAGCCGCAGGTCCATCTCGATCGAGACCGAGCGGCGCAGCGTCTCCACCACCTCGACGAGGCGCAGCCGGCGCGCCTCCGCCGACAGCTTCTCGGCGGTGCGTGCCACGAACGCGAAGGATTCAAGGTCGGCCTGGAAGCGCCGATCGACGCCGGGCCGCAGCACCTTGACGGCAACCGGGCGCGGTCCTCCGAGCGCCGCGATTTCGGCGCGATGCACCTGCGCGATCGAAGCGGCGGCGACCGAGGGGCCGAACGCGACGAAGATGTCGCTGAGCCGACGCCCGAGCGCGGCCGCGACCGCGCTTTCGGCCTCGCTCTGCGGAAACGGCGCCATCCGGTCCTGCAGCGTCTCGAGGTCGCGCGCGAACGCCACGCCGACTACGTCGGGCCGCGTCGCCAGGAACTGGCCGAGCTTCACGTAGGTCGGCCCGAGCCGCGTCAACGCGGTCGAAAGCCGCGCCGGCGCGGCACCGGTCGCCGGTTTCTCGATCAGCCGCGCGAGCCGCAGCGCCGCCCGGCCCGCCACCGGCAAGGGCTTGGGATCGACGAGGCCGAACACGCCTTCGCGCGCGAACACGAAGCCGGCGCGGGCGAGTCGCGCGAGATGGTTGAGCGCGGCGATCACGGGGATCTCCTAGCGTGGACAGCAACGCTGAGGGGAACAGCACCTCGAGAGGCAACGGCGGTCTGCTTCCTCCCCCCCTGTGGGGCAGGGCTATCGCATATGACTGAGTGTTGCCATGAGATAGGTGTCGTCCCATCCGGCACGCTTGATCTTTCGACGTAGGGAGGCGCGGTAGGGATGCGTTCTGTGGATGTTGAGCGCCAGCTTGCGCAGGATCGAGAGGTTTTCGGGAGCGTTGTCCTTTCGCGCCCGGTTTCCATCCTCTGCGAAGTGGACGTCGAGCGCCCAATGGAGCCGGTTCTCGATGCCCCAATGACTGCGTGTGACCTGCAGGAATCGTTTCGGCGACATGTGTCGGGACAAGAGGTAATGGCGCACGAGCGGCGGGTCGGCACAATGGCCACGCTGGCGTCTGCGCGAGGTAATCCGGCCCACCGCAACGACACCGGGAAAATCGTGAACCGCAACCAAGCTGGTGTTGCGCATGATCGTCGCTCGTCGCGCTTCGCGCCGATCGTGACTGGACAATTCGACCTGCTCGGCGCGGCGGCGCGTGCCGGAGCGAGCAAACTGCTGTGTGACGGCCTTGAACAAGGGGCCGCGATTGGCCTTGATCGCCAGGACATAGTCGCCGCCCCGGTCGAGCACCGCCGAGGCAAACGCGCGATGGCAATGGAGTGCATCGGCTGTAACGATGCAGCCCTCGAGGCACAGCAAATCCAGCACTTCCAACGCGCCCGCGGTCTCGTTGCGATCGGGTGCCTTGCGTTGCGCCAGAGCCATGCGGGCCTCCACCGCAAAGACATTGACCAGCTGCAGCGGCGTTGCTTGTCGGCCGCGTTCGTAGGCGCCGCACAGAGCTTTGCCGTCGATCGCCACCACTCCCGTGAGTTTGAGGCCATTGGCTTTTGCAAACGCCGCCATGAAGCGCCGGAATGCGGCTTCGAACGCACGCGGATTGAGCAGTCGGAATACGCGGCTGAACGTATCGTGGCTCGGTATCCCATGCTCCAAACGCAGAACCAGCCGCAGCAGCCCTTCTTTGGAGAGGCCGAATTCCTCCATGTCCGAGCACGACGTTGCCCCGCACAGCACAGCCGCCAGCGCAATAAGCAGAACTTCCAAAAGATCGTGTCTCGCGTTCTCGGCCCGCGGGTCCGGCAAGGATCGAAAAGCCTTCCTGAAGTGGCGCATCCAACTCCCTCCGCGATTCGGGAGTCGCCTTCAGAATCCTCTTTCCGAACCAATGCAATAGGCACCTCAAGTCCAAATGCGATTCCCCTGCCTTGTGGGGGAGGGCTGGGGGAGGGGTAGCAGCGAGTTCAGTTCTCGATGAAGGACGTGCGCAGCACGATCAGGATCATTCCTTCATCGTCAGAATCTTGATCAGCTCGCTCTTGCCGGCGTCGATCTCGGGATGCTGACTATACCAGGCAACGGTGACTTCCTTGAATTTGACGTTGAGCTTCTTGTAGCCGTCGACCATCTTGCCCATCTGCGAGCCAGGGAACGAGTGCAGGTCGGTCTTCCAGGTATCGTAGGCGAGCTTCTGTCCCTCCTCCGTCATCATGAACACGGTGTAGAGTTTGGCGGCGTTCGGATGCTGGGCATTTTTCGGAATCGCAAAATAGTAGTATCGCTGCTGCGCGGCATCGAGCGGCATCATCTGGTCGAGCGGCGCACCCTTCTCTTTCCACTGCAACGCGTCCTGCCCGGTGCAGTCCATCACCAGCGCCAGATATTCGCCGGTCGCGATCCGCTCGGCCTCGCCGCAGCGGATCAGGCCGGTGATCTGTTTCGACAGCGCGCGCACGTAGGCGACGGTCTTCTCCTTGCCCCAGACGTCGTCGGCCAGGAGAATGTCGAAGCCGGCTGAATACGGCGTCGAGGCGATCTTTCCCTTCCAGGTGGGCTTGAGGAAATCCTCGAGCGTCGTCGGTTTCATCGGCGCGAGCGCCGAGTTGTAGGTCGCGCCGGACAGCCCGGTCACGATGCGGATAAGCTTACCGTTCCACTCGACCATTTCGTCGGTGATCCGTCCCGGCAGATATTTCTTCCAGTCCACCGCTTCGAAGAAGCTCGCCTTGAGCACGGGCACGACCTGCGGGGCAGCGCCGAGCGCGATGTCGACCGAAGCCTTTTGGCCGGCGGAATACTCGGTCGCGAGCGTGTTGATGATGCGCGCCATGTCGGCGCCGGGCAGGAAATTAATGCGGATGTTGGTGCCGAAATATTTGTTGATCGCAGCTTGGTAGCGCGCCGCGCCTTGGATACCCGACAGTGTCGAGCCGCTCCAGCTCAAGGTCAGCGTTCCCTCGCGATTGGCGGCGGCGGCGAGGTCTTTCAGCGCAGCATTGATCTCCTGCGCGGTCGCAGTCGCGCATGCGGCGAGGGCGAGCGCGACGGCGAGGGCGGCGCGCGACACCAACGGATTGAATGACGGCACCGAAACCTCCCGAAAGATCATTCTCCCAAGCATCTTAGTCCCAACTCCATCGCGCAGCATAGCTTGCACCCGGCGCCCTATCGCCGCGCCTTGCCATCCGGTCCGATCGTCACGCCATAGTCGCGCTGCGCGGCTGCGGCCGTGACGTAGCCGGTGTCGAGGTCGCGTTGGATCAGATCGAGCGCGCGTTCCAGCGGCGGCCCGTAACCGCCACCACCACCGGTCTCGACTGACACCAAGTCGCCCGGCTGCAGCCCGTAGGCGTTCTCCTTCTCGACGCTCTGCTCGCGGGTCTCACCCGCCTTCGTGAGGATGAAGCGGCCGGATTTCCCTTCCTTGCCGCCCTGCACGCCCCAGGGCGGATACTTGGTGCGGTCGAGGTTAGTGCCGAGCAGGCAGGGCCGCAGGATGCGGTAGACCTTCCGGAAGCCCATGCCACCACGAAACTTGCCGGCACCTCCGGAGTCTTCACGCAGCGAGAATTCCTCGATGCGGAACGGCATTAGGGCTTCCTGCAGCTCCAGCGGAATGATGCGCGTGTCGCCGTGCGCCATGGTGCGGTAAGGGCCCGAGCCATCGTGGGTGGCGCAGGCGCCCCAGCCGCCGTGGCCGCTGTCGTGGGTGTCGAAGAACGTGCCGTTGGCGCGCCGGCCGTAGAAACGCACGCCCGAGTGGGTGCCGAAGTGCCCGCCCGGCACGCGCTCAGGCAGCGCGTGTTCGAGCGCCTTGATCACCGCGTCGATCACGGTCGGGAACGGAGTCGGGTACATGAACATGGGCGCGGTCGGGTCGGCGCTGATCAGCTTGCCATGCGGCAGCACGAGCTTGATTGGGCGGAACGTCCCTTCGTTTGCCATCTCGTCGGCACCGATCAGGTACTTGAAGGCGACACGCGCAATGGTTTGGCCGCCGCCATAGTAGCCGGAGTTGATCGGGCCCTTAGCCTGCGGCGCCATGTCAGTGAAGTCGACAGTAAGCTCGTCGCCGTCGACGATGACCTTGACGATGATGGGGACCGGCTCGTCGCCGCCGGAGCGATCGTTGTCGAGATAGGTTTCGGTACGATAGACGCCGTCCGGCATGGCGCGGATGAACGCGCGCGCGGCGGCCTCGGACTGGTCGAGGATCAGCTCGACGGCCTGGTTGAAGGTCGCGATGCCGTATTTGTTCGCAAGCTCGACGGTGAGATCGCGGCCGAGCAGACAGCCAGCGAGTTGCGCCGCGATGTCGCCCAGGAGTTCGTTCGGCATCCGGGTGTTGTTCTCGACGATGCGGTAAACCTCTTCGATCGGTTCGCCCTTCGACCACAGCTTGATCGAGCGAAGCTGCAGCCCCTCCATGAAGATGTCGGTCGAGTTGGTCTGAATGCCGCCGATTTCGATCCAGTGCACGTTGATGGCGAAGAACCCAACCAACGTGGCGCAGTCGGGCCCGGCATAGATCGGCGTGTACATCACGGTGTTGTTGAGATGCTGGCCCTGCACCGCGGCGTGGTTGCAAAGCACGACGTCGCCGAGGTGCAGGCGATCGCGGCCATAGATCTTGAGCCCGTCGCGTACCGCCATACCGACCGAGTCGGCGACGAACGGCGGCATGCCGCCGGTGCATTGCGCGATGAGCTGGCCCTCGGCACCGACGAGGCCGACCGCGAAGTCGTTGTATTCGTAGATGTAGGGGCTGAACGCGGTGCGCTTGATGTTGGCGTCGATCTGGTTGGTGATCGAGACGAGGCCGTGGCGGATCACTTCGAGGGTGATCGGGTCAATGGCGAGCGCCGCTGGACTGGGCCGGATGTATTCCTGCATGAGTGCCGGTTATCACTTGTTGTCTGCGCGCCAGCGCGTGAGTTGATGCCAAAGAGGCGTTGGGCGAGCCCTTGTGATTTCAGAGGTCTGCATCGATCTTGCCAGAATGGCCGCGGCGAAACTACCTCTCGCCGTCTTGATGCCAGCCGACGCCTCGAGATGCCGCGCCGTCCGCTCCTTCAGCAGGAAGCGAATCGAGACCCCACACGGCGAGCTTGCGAGAGACGAAATCGGGGGAATACTCTTTTCATCGCGGTACGCGAACGGAGTGATCTGTCATGAGCCTCGGATCGAGGATTGTGGGCGTGGTTCTTCTAGCATGGGCGACCTGTTGTGACCCACTGCACGCGGGGCCGATCGCGCCTGGTTCGGGACACCAGCCGGCCGATGTCAATGGCACCACATTGGACGTCTACACCTATCGGCCGCAATGTCCCAATCCCACAATTCTCCTGGTCATTCATGGTCTCAATCGCAATGCCGACAGCTACCGGACATAGCGCGCAGCATCGGTGACCGACTTTGCATGCTGGTGATCGCACCGAAATTCGACCGCGAGCGTTTCCCCGGGTGGCGGTTCCAGCGCGGTGGGATCGTCAACAACCGCGGGGTTGTGCAGCCTCCGAGCCAATGGACCGGAAACCTGGCTATCGGTGTCGTCGATTGGGTCCGGCAGCAGGAGGCCCGCCCGCTCATCGCCTATTCGATGATCGGCCATTCGGCCGGCGCGCAGTTTCTCAGCCGGATTGCGGCGTTCAATCCCAATGATGCCGGTCGCATGGTGGTCACCAATCCATCGACCTACGTGTTTCCCACCCTCAAGACCAACGCGCCCTATGGCATGGGCGGCGTCTACTCAGACGGCGAAGCCGAAGCCGCGCTTCGTCGCTATCTTGCAGCGCCGGTGACGATCTTCCTGGGGCAAGAAGATCTTGGCGATGAGAACAGAAACGACGGGCCCGAGGCGGTCGCGCGGGGCAAGACACGCTATGAGCGCGGACTCAATGTTTACGCGGCGGCGAAGGCGGAGGCGCAGGCTCGCGCCTGGCAGTTGAACTGGCGGCTGGTCGAACTGCCTGGCGTCGGGCATAACGCCGCAAAAATGTTCTCATCCCGACAGGCGCTCGACGCACTGGCCCCTTGAGCCCAATCGCAACTCAGACAGTCAGATAGGGTGGGCAAGGGCGGCGCTCCGCAACGCACCCCACCAACGGCACCATGCAGCGCCGTGCCCACTAAGGGATCATCGGCAGCGCATGGTGGGCGCGGCGCTGCGATGTGCAAGGGATGGGTTCTGTGCCCGTGGTCCTCGCCTTTGCCCACCCCTACGACTACGATCGCGCTCTCGCGCCAATGCCGATCCTGATTTCGCCGAGCGCCCCGACCTCGAAGCGGTCGCCCGGGGCAATCAACGTGGTCGATCCGTATTCCTCGATCAGGGCCGGACCTTCGCCCTTGTGGCCGGGTGCGAGTGCGGCGCGGTCGAGAATATCGGCCGTCAGAGTGCCGGCATCGGCCCCGAAATAGACCGGGCGTTTCCGCGAGGGGCCGGCGGCGGCGCGTGCACGTGGCAGATGCTCGAGCGCCGGCCGTTTGAGCCGCGTGAAGCCCGAGAGATGCAGCGCCTGGAACTCGGCCGCCGCACGCGCATCGGCGTGGCCGTAGCGGCGCTTGTAGTCGCGATCAAAGGCCGCGCGGATGGCCGCCGGATCGGCGAGATCGGCAATCGGCACCTTGATGTTGTGACGCTGGCCGGCGTAACGCATCTCGGCATAGCGCTCGAACAGGACGGTGCCGGCGCCGAAGTCGCGCGCGAGCGCGGCGCGCGCTTCCTCCTCCATCTCGCCGAACATCGCGTTGAGCGAGGCGACGGTGGCCTCATTGAGCAGGCCCGTGAAGGTCTTGGAGAGATCGAGCCGGGCATCGGCCAGCAGCATGCCGACCGCGGAGAAATTGCCGGGCTCGGGCGGGATCACCACGGTCGGGATTGACAGTTCGCGTGCCAGGGCACTGGCGTGCAGCGGACCGCCGCCCCCATGGCAGAATAGCACGAACTCGCGCGGGTCGAGGCCGT
>Ga0126384_10003157_pt1 | contig 10017 bp, 11 predicted proteins | sample PanSoiMetPlot_36_FD_92543 | JGI IMG/M metagenome (GOLD analysis project Ga0126384, IMG submission 92543) | Tropical forest soil microbial communities from Panama - MetaG Plot_36 | ecosystem: Environmental > Terrestrial > Soil > Tropical forest > Bulk soil | place: Panama | collected 2016-02-17 | reverse complement strand
GAGCTCGAGCTGATGCGGCCAGGAGCTCGTACGCGGTCGGCGAGGCGACCCTGGGACGCAGCCCATTGCTCGCGGGGGATGATGCGGCCGGGCCGACGCGGCGGGCCGCGGCGCCGAGGATCACCCCCTCGGTCAGCTGTCGAAGCCCGAAGGCGCGTACCGCCGCCGGCGTCAGCGGGCGACGCAGCAGCAATGCCATCGGGAAGCAGAGCAGCGTGAGTCCCGCCATCACCCAGAACGTGTCGTCGAAGCCTCTGGCGACCTGCGCCAGCAGCACACTCTTGACCGCAGGCGGCAGGTGCACAGCCGCCAGCCCACCCCCGGCCGACGCCGACGCGCCCCTGGGTAGAGGGGGCAGGTGCGCCTCGATCCGATCGCTGAGGATGGTGGCTACGATGGCGACGCCGAGACCGCTCCCGACGCGGTTGACGACCTGGCTGACCGACGTCGCTCGCGAGATCAGCCGGGGCGCCAGCGTGATATAGGCGGAGGACATGGCCTGCATCATGGAGAGGCCCATGCCCGCGCCCCGAGCGGCCAGCATCAGGGCGATGACCCACCGGGGGGTGGCAGGTGTGAGAGTGGCCATCCAGATCGTAGCGCCTGTCAGCAGGGCCAGCCCGAAAGGCACCACCTGCCGGGCACCGAAGCGGTCTGTCAAGAGGCCGCCGATCGGCATCGCGACGGCTGCCGCCACGCCTTGCGCCGCCAGTACCACGCCGGCATCGAGCGCCCCGTAACCCTGCACCTGCTGGAGGAACAGCGGCACCAGCAGGACGGTCCCAAAGAGCGCCAGTGCGATCAGGAAGTTGACGGTCATCGCAGCTGAGAAGGCTGGATCTCGGAATACTCGGAGCTCGATCAGCGGAGACGACTGTCGCAGCTCGTACAGGCAGAAGGCAATGACCATGGCGGCGCCGCCGGCCAGCGGCAGGACGGTGTCAACCGACTCCCATCCCCTGGCGCTGGGCTGGCTCAGGCCAAACACGATGGCCACGACGGCCGGGATGCCCAGCGCCAGTCCGCCGAGGTCCGGCCGCTGACGAAGAGTGGTGCCCGCGGGCCCGCGCAGGTAGAGCGCCGAAAGCAGCGCCCCGACAATCCCGATCGGGACGTTGATCACGAAGATGAGTCGCCAGCTGACCCACTCGACCAGCCAGCCGCCGAGGAGCGGGCCGAGAACCGGCCCCACCAGCATCGGCAGGCCCATCACGGACATCATCCTGCCTCGCTCCTCGGGCCGGCTCACCATCATCAGGATGGTCATGCCGACCGGCATGATGAGTCCCCCGGCGAGGCCCTGGATTACTCGGAACGCGATCAAGGAGCCGGTGGACCACGCCAGCGCGCACAGGATCGACGACAGAGTGAACAGGATCTGGCTGACCATGAAGACGCGCTTGGTCCCGTAGCGGTCGGATAGCCAGCCTGTCAGCGGAATGATTGCGGCCAGGCCCAGCGCGTAGCCGGTGACCACCCACTGGATCTCAGTCAGCGAGACGTTGAAGTCGCTCTCCAGCGTTGGTAGAGCAACGTTCACGACCGTCTGGTTGAGGATGGACATCAGGGCGCCGACAACCACGACCCCGGACGCGATCCACTTGTAGTCGAGCCCAGGTTTCGGCCCGGGCGGAGCGGCAGCCGGCCGTCCGACAACCGCGCCCGCCTCCCTCACTCTCCCCCTCGGTCCCGAATAGCCGGCTGACTTCCGTTCAGGGTCACGTGCAACGCCCGGGCGAGGATCACGACTGCGCTGGCGGCGCTCAGACCCGCCACGACGGCGCCAACCCAGACGCTGCTCCACACCGAACTGCTCCAGCCATGCGACATCGGGTAGGTCAGCACCCACGGCGATATGAGCGCCCATATGCCGGCGCCGAGTCCGAGCGCAAAAATGAAGACGAGCGCCAGACCGCGGCTCAGCTCTGTCTTCACGGATCCCTCCAGTTCGGTCTCGCGGGCTGGTCACTGGTCGGGTGAGCCGGACGCGACGACGCCGACGCATCGCGTTGCGACTCGAGATCCTCTGCCAGCGCCTGCGCAAGCGCGATCAGGGCCTTCTCCATCTCGGGCGGTGACGCTCTGCCGGCCTCGGTCCGGGGCGGTCGCCCAGGTCGCACGTGGCTTGCCGGCTCGATTACGCCAGCCTCGCGCAAGGTGCGGACAGCCTGGGCCGCCACCACGACAGCCGCCGACAGTGCCAGCGCGATCATGCCCAGGCCGGTGAAAAACTCGGCTCTGGTCACCGTGGTCCAGTCCCCGCCGCCCTGCTCACCGAGCGCCCAGGGCGACAGGATCAGCCAGCCTCCAGCCAGGCCGGTGGCCAGCGCCCAGCCGAGACCAAATATCAGCCGAACGACCATCCGCTATCCCCCCACACCCACACGATCTCCATCCAGCAAGTGCCCCCCCGATGAGCCGCCGATGGCGAACAGCGCCTCCAGGCCTCGTACCAGAGCGGCCAGGTCGTCGCCATCCATCTGCTCCAGCCAGGCACGAAGCGCCTCGCGAGAGCCCTGCCGCAGGCGCTGGGCCAGCGCCTGCCCGGCCCCGGTCGTCTCGGCCAGGGTTCGGCGGCGGTCCAGCGGGTCCTCTCTGCGCTTGACGAGGCCCTGCTCGACCAGCCGGTCGACCAGCGAGCTCGCCGCCGGCAGGCCGATGCCGAGCCGGCGCGCCACTCTGCCGATGGGGGTCGGACCATAGTCGGCGAGCGTGAACAGGGCACGGAGCTGAGCGAAGGTCAGCTCCGTCTGCAGCCAGGCCGGGGCGCCGCGCTCGTGGAGCACGCGCGACACGTCCCGGTACAGGACCAGCCCCCGCTCCACCAGCAGGTCTCTGCGCACTTCCTTGCATGATAGCCAATAGATCGGTCGGATCGAACTATTCGGACGGCCAGATGATTGACAAGTCGCGGCAGTGCTGTGACGATCCCGGGCCATGGATGTGGGCGTGTTCCTGCCGATCTCGGGCCGCGCCGCCACGCCCGAGGTCCTGACCGAGGCGGCCCAGACGGCCGAGCGCCTCGGCTTCGCCGCCGTCTGGTCCGCCGACCGGGTAGTCACGCCGTGGCAAATCGAGACGCCGTACCCCTACAGCGCTGACAACGTGTTCATCGTGCCGCCCGACCGGCCTTTCTTCGACTCGATGGCCTGCCTGAGCTTCCTCGCCGGACGAACCGAGAGAGTCCGACTCGGCATAAGCGTGCTGGTCCTGCCTTACCGGCACCCGCTCTACTGGGCGCGCCTGGCGACCACCATCGACCATCTCTCCCGAGGCCGGCTGATCATGGGGGTGGGGATCGGGTGGATGAGAGAGGAATTCGAGGCGCTCGGGATGCCTTTCCGCGAGCGCGGCAGCATGACGGACGAGCAGCTGGAGGCCGTCCGGCTTCTCCTCACAGAGGAGCACTGCACCTTCGAAGGCAAGCATTACAGGTTCAACGACGTCAGCTTCCACCCCAAGGCGCTGCAGCCTCATCTACCGATCTGGGTCGGTGGCGAGGGGAAAGCGGCACGGCGGCGGGCTGGGCGCCACGGAGACGCGTGGTTTCCCTATTTCGTCGAGATCGCGCCGGAGGAGCTCCGGCTGGCGCACGAAGACGTGCGGGCGGCCGCGCGTGACGCGGCCCGCGATCCCGACGCGGTGGCGCTCACCTGCTGCAGCGCGGTCGATGTCACAGACGTTGACGTGACGCAGGACCCCAGGCGGCTCCGGGGCAGCCCGCGCCAGCTGTTAGAGGCGCTGCGGCATTACGAGCGGGTGGGGGTCGAGCACGTGGCGCTCCAGTTCACGGTCCCCCGCTGGCCCGACCGGCTGGCGCAGATGGAGCGGTTCGCGGAGCAGGTGCTGCCAGCGCTGCGATAGCGGGACCCATCGCGGTCAGGAAACGAAACACGAGGATGTCGTGCTCGCTGACCGGCACGGGTGCAGGCATCGGGACGCGCTATGACACGAGCGCGATCGGCCTGACCGGAGAGCCAGTGGCGCCACGGATCTGCAGCGGCGTGCAGATGAAGATGAAGTCACGGATGCCGGCCGCGGCGAGGTCCTCGAGAAAGAGGTTCTCCACGATGTAGATGCCGCTCCGCACCAGCAGGATGACGTGTCCGGGCAGCGAGATGCCCAGGTCAGGGTCGGGCCCGCCGATCCAGTCCCAGGCCATGTTGTCCGCGCCCACAGCGCGAACACCCACGTCGGCCAGCCACTGGGACACCTCGCCCTTGAGCCCGGCGCCACGAAGGTAGCGCGCCTCGTCGGCCCAGTTGACGCCGTTGCCGGTCCGCACCAGCACGACGTCACCCGCGGCAGGGCGCACTGCCTGCGCGTCGGCCGCACGCCGAACCTCGTCGAGGCCGATCCAGCGGTCCAGCTGGACGCCGCCAAGGTCGATCAACCAGCCTCTGGTGACGATCGGCTCAATCGTGTCCACGCCCAGCTCGCGGTAGCCAAAGGTGGTTGCAGCCGCCTGCGCGTCGACGCCGCCGCACAGCTGAAGACCTACCGCCTGGTGGCAGAGTGCGTCGATGTGCGTGCCCGCGTGGTCGCTTGTGATCAACGTCCCGGAGGAGCCCGTGCGGCCGTCAGGGGTGGCGGACTGCGCTTCGTGCCTGCGGTGCAGGAAGTATGAGAATCCGGGAGGGACGTGCGTAGGGTGCATGGGCGCCCCGTGATGGCGGGGCTGCTCCAGATCGAAGACCCTGAGCCCGGTCAGCTCCAGGCTCACCGGTGGCTGGGTGACAGCAGGCGAACGAAGGCGAGAAGGATGATCGCCCCGAGGGTCGCCACGAGCAGCGTACCGATGAAGCCGTAGGTGTTTTCGGGCACGAACAGGCTGACCACAGCTCCGCCGATGAACGCACCAAGGACGCCGATGACGACGTCCAGCAAGCAACCGTAGCCTCGACCGCGAACGACCCTGCCTGCGATCGCGCCTGCAAGCAGGCCGATGACGAGCCAGGCCAACCAGCCGCCGGGATTCAATATGCTCACGTCGCGGTGATTCTATCCGCTGGACGACCGGGGCCCGCGAAATCGGACATTTCGTGAGGTGGGAGATGCAGGCCCACGAGATGCGCTGCATGGGCGCCGAAGATCCGTCGACAATTCGGAATCCAATCATCTAGCATTGCTGCCCCGGGGACGTTTACACACGAGGCCATGCCCAGATCGATTGCTGCCGGGCTTCTGCTGCTGATGGCGGTCGCAGCGTGTGACGCGCCGGCTCTGCCCCGGGCGGCGGCTACCCAGCGTCCCGCCACCAGCGCCTCCGGCAGTCCCTCCGCCGGCAACGACGGTACAAGGCTGACAGGGGACGCTTGCCGGGTACTCACAGCCGCTGACGTACAGTCGACACTCGGCCTCCAGGTGCAGCAGCTCCCGATGAGCTCGCCGCCGCCGGGGGGCGGGCCTGACACATCGTTGATCAGCGGCTGCACCTACGCAGCGACCAGCGGCACGGTGGCGGGAGCGTCTGTGTTCCTCTTCAGGGATATGCCGATCGACTTCTTCGCCACGGTGCCCGGCTACACGAAGGTGCCGGGGATCGGGGATCGAACGTACCTGCAGGCGCCCAGGATCCTCGGCCAGAAGGGGCGAATGACGTTTCAGATCACGCTGGTGTCTGAGGCTGACGACCCCAAAGCTGACGACAAGCTCAAGATGATGGCCAGGATCGTCGCCAGCCGTCTCTGAGCAGAGAGCCGGAGGCGGGACGGCCGCGGTCACGACCGGAGGCCATCACGCTGCTTCGGACAGCTCCTGTCCCCGGGCTGCGGCGGCTTCGGCCGCCCGGGGGTGTCCCCGGCCCTGGGGTCACGGTGTGTCGGGGTGCCGGGCCGCGAACTCCGCCAGCTCGTCGAGGCGCTCCGCCGTGAGCGCGAGGCCTCGCTGCAGCCGGCGGTAGAACGTGGGCCGGCTCAGGTGCAGCCGCTCGGCGATGAGCTCGTGGCTGCCGACCTTTCTCACGTAGTACTCATCCAGCAGCCGTCCGGCCTCGGCATCGCGAGGAGCCCTGGCTGCGGCGAGCTCCTTCACGATGTCCACCAGCAGGCCCCGAAGTTCGGCACCCGCGGCGTCGCCTTTCGCCGAGATGCAGGGCAACTGCGTCAGTGCGCTGGCGGACAGCGTCTGGCGCTCTGCGAGGGCGTCGAGGGCGTGCTTGACCGACGCAGGCGTGATCTCCACGTGGCGCCGCGGCCACACCTCCTCCCACACTTCCCCCGCGACGACGGAATGCGGTCGCCTGATGCCCGCGACGTAGCTCACCAGGAAGCCTGCCAGGCCGGCCGCCATGATGACACCAAGCCAGAGCTGCAGAGGCCAGAGGCTACCCCCCTCGAGGAAGGTGATCGAGACGCCGTAGAGGATGGTGTAGAGCGCAGGCACCGCGGCAGAGAAGGCGCGCAGGCCCGCCGCCTGGCTCACCTGAGGCCGGAGCCATGGAAGCATCGCGTCCGCTGCCAGACCGGTCAGCACCGGAACGGCCAGCAGCTCGGGGTGGCGCCCGACGATCGTCAGGCAAAGGGCGTTCAGTGTGAGCAGGATTGTCAGGCTGCCAGTGGGAAGCGTGAAGCTCCTGATAAGGAGCAGGACCAGGCCGACCAGGATCGAGACCTGAACCAGGACATCGCCCACACCCAGCCGCTGGATGACCCAGGGCGGCAGCCCCTGGGGCCCCCAGCCACGCGCGGGCCAGAGGTCGATGAGCGGGTGCATGAACTGGGTGAAGAACGTGAGCGCGGAGAGGGTCGAGGCGGCCGCGAGCACGACTGGCCAGCCGGCGCGATCGGGGCGCTCCCTCAGGGCCTGGCTGAGCGGAGCTGCGACCTGCAGACTGCCGCCGACCAGCTGGATCAGATGAGTGGGCGACAGTAAAGCCTCGATGCCCTGGGCGATCCCCGACACGAGCTGGTAGTAGACATCCGCGATCGCGCCAAGGCCGAATATCAGCCCGCCCCCCAGGGCGAGGTGGTAGCCGGGAGGCAGAGCCGTCCTCCAGTCCTTGCCGTCGGCAAGATTCCGGCCCAGTACCGCCACGAGGAACCCCGTCAGGAGAAGCCATGCGCTGTAGACGGGCAGGTCCTGCCAGGGAGCGATGGGATTGGCCGGCTGCACGCGGGCCCAGGCGTCGACCCAGGCGGCCACGACAAAGCCGAAACCGATTATGCCGACCACCCATCGAAAGCGACCAGTCCCTTCCGACACCGGCGGCCATCATATTCGCAAGAAGGCGGTCACGGGACAGTGCGTCGGAGGTCACTCGCGAGCCTGGCCAGACGGACCTCGACCTCGGCGTCCAGCCCATCAGCCCGCGACGTGTCTTCAGGCTGGTCGCCGACCAGCCCGCCGGCCATCATCTCCTCGAGGGCGCTCGCGCGAGCTTGCATCCACATTGCGCTGTCCTCCGCCTGCTCCAGGGCCAGGCCGAGGTCGGCCACCTCGCCGGTGAGCCCCGCGAGAGCCTCGTTGATGCGCAGCTGTGCCTCGGCCGCGTTGAAGCGCGCGGCAAGAACCCGCTGACGCGCGTAGAAGGAATCAATTTGGGTCGCCAGCCGCTGCTCGATCAGCTCCAGCTTCTGCTCTTGATTCACCAGGTCGCCGATCTGCTCGGCCAGCGACTCCGCGTTGGCGGCAGCTGTGACGCGCCGCCTCAAGGAGCTGCGCGCCGCGGAATCACACCCGGCGAGCAGTGCAGAGCGAGCCCTCTGGTCAAGGACCGGAATTTGCTCAAGCAGCTCCCGCCTGCGCCGGTCGATCTGCTCTCTGGCTGAGCGGAGCTCGGATCGTGCGAGCCTCACCTTTGTGAGCAGGTCGCTGTGGCGCTGAAAAGCCAGGGCGAAACCTGGACGCGGATCGTCTGCGGGGGCGAGCAGCGCCCCCACCGACGACTTGAGCAACCGGCGGGCCCGGCCGAGTACATTCACCCCCTGACCGGCCCAGCGACGGCGTGGCGCCGCTGACGCTGGATCCGCCAGTAGTAGGCGCCCAGACCGCCAACGGCCAGCAGAGTTAGCAGCCGGACCAGAAGAATCTTCATCAGCTGGACGTCCTGTAGCCAGTCGGTGCCCGCAGCCACGACTGCGGCGGCGTAGACGCCCACAGCGAACAGCGTCAGGACGGCCGTCGCCCGAGGTGGGAAGACCAGCCCAAACGCGAACAGGACCGGGTAAAGAAGCACGAACAGCTGACTTTGAAAACCGCCCCACAAAAGCACCGCCCCCGTGATCAGGGCCAAATCGGCAACGGTGGCCAGCGTGATCAAGACGCGGTTGGCAGGCCGCCGGCTCAGATACCGGCCGTGTAGATAGAAGTTGACAGCCATGAGCACAGCCAGCAGGAGTACCCGTTCGGTCATCTGGCCCACATCACCGACATTCCAGAGGAAGAGCACGGCAAAGACCGCCACCACCGCCCACCTGGCCCAGATCATCACCACCTGCCCGTAGAACACGTCTTCGATGGCCTCGCGAGCTGCTTCATCGGATTTACGGGTCCGCATCACGACACCTCCGCGGCAGCTGGTTCGATCGCCCTGGACATGCCAGGATCTCCCCTGCGTCGCTTCGCCTCGATGCCCGAGTAGACGGTCCCGCAGACGGCCATGGCCACGAGCACGAGGCCGCGGACGAGCAGCTGCTCTTCGCCCCCGGCCGGCGTCCCGCGCGCCGCGACCGTCAGGTAGAGCACGATCGTCGCCGCGACGTAAGCCACCGTGATCGCAGGCGGGAAGGCAACGGCGAGGGCCAGGATGGCAGGAAAGTAGAAGACGTAGAGGCCGGACGCATAGCCGCCGTTGACAGCGACGAGGGCTGTGATGATCGCGATGTCCGCGGCGCTCGCGGCGTACGCAATCGCAGCCAGCGTCGGCTGCCGCCGCAGGATCTGAGCGTGCAGGCCAAAGTTGCACACCGCAAGCAGCAGTACGAACACGACCTGGGCTCGCAGCAGCTCGGGGCTTGCGGGCGCGACGAGGGCCAGGGCCAGGCCCGCCGCCACGAGCAGCCAGCGTGCCGCGACGATCACCGACTGGCCGAGGGAGAGATCCTCGCGTTCCGGACTGAAGAACCGCATAAAGTCCACCTCCGTCATTGGATGTGCGGCGCCGCTCGGGGGGTTGGAGCGGCACCGCCGTCAGCGAGGTTCTCCCGCCTCGCGTCTCGCGAGCCGTCTCAGCGAGGTGTCAAATTGCGTCTCAGAAACCGACATCTTGCATCCGTGTCGAGCAAGGCCCTTCAGGTACCACGCCTGGGCGACCCGAGAGCTCATCGACTTCTGCTCGGCCTTACATGCTCTCCCTGAGAGGGCCGGTGATCCAGGCTCTGAAGCCCACGATCTCGGGGATGGTCACCTTAGCCGCCCATAGTGCCCACCAGCCTCCTGACCGCAGCCGCGACAGGTGGGCCGCCCTCCCAGCCCCACGCGATGAGATACGGTGGCCCCCACCGGCGGCGGTCAGGTGCTGTCCCTGGGAGCAGCCTGGCGCAGTGCCGGCCACGTTTCGTCGGGGCGCCTCTGATGTGTTTCCGAACGTGGATTGTTGACAGCGCTGGCCAGTAGACCGGCTTGCTACAAAGTGGTACTATACGAACATGCGTTTGATGGTGGCGCCCGGGAAAGCCTCTGAGCTCTTCTATGAGGGCTCCGGTGGCTACGTGCCGCCCTCCTTCGCCAGCGTCGAGGAGGGCCTCGCGGTCATCGATAGGGGCGGCCCCGAGAACCTGACCAGCGACACCCTTCGCGAGGACCTCAAGTGGTTCACGATCCAGCAACGGACCCTGGAGGCGATGAGCGCCCGCTGGCTGGGCGAGCTCGACCGACGGGAGCAGCAGGCCTCAGCTGACGACTCAAGAGACGACTTCTTCTCCTGCACCCGCTGGCTGAGCGAGACCCTCAAGCTGACCCCCAACCAGGCCTACGCCCAGGTCCGCACCGCCCGCATGCTGGAGCAGCTGCCCTGGACCGCGGCCGCCTTCCGGCGCGGCCAGATCAGCTCTCAGCACGTGGCCGTCATCCGCAGGG
>Ga0126384_10003155_pt1 | contig 10018 bp, 9 predicted proteins | sample PanSoiMetPlot_36_FD_92543 | JGI IMG/M metagenome (GOLD analysis project Ga0126384, IMG submission 92543) | Tropical forest soil microbial communities from Panama - MetaG Plot_36 | ecosystem: Environmental > Terrestrial > Soil > Tropical forest > Bulk soil | place: Panama | collected 2016-02-17 | reverse complement strand
GTCGAGTGCGGGCCGGGCGGTGGTGGCGTCATCGTTTCTGCTCGGTGGTCCGTCCGGCTCCGGTGTCGCTACAACGGTGATGATCGGCACGGTAGCGTATCCAATGTTAGCCAAGGCCGGTTTCGAGAAAAACGCCGCAGGCGGATTGCTGGCGGCAGGTGGACTTGGCGCCATTATCTCACCGCCTGTACTTGGGGCAGCGGCCTTCCTGATCGCCGAATTTCTGAAGATCAGCTACCTCGATGTGATCTGGATGGCGACCATCCCGACCTGTCTCTATTACCTTTCGCTGCTGTTCATGGTCGAGCTCGACTCTCTGCGTTTCGGCGCTCATGAGGTGCTGTTCAAGCCGGAGATGACAGTCTGGGAGATGACCAGACGCTACGGCTTCCATTTTGTCTCGCTGGTTGCGGTGGTCATCTTCATGGTGATCGGCTATTCGCCGATGCTCTCGGTTTTTTATTCGAGCATTCTCGCGTTCGTCATGAGCGCGCTCGCGCCCGAAACCAGCCTCGGTCCGCGCAATGTGCTGATTCCAATGTTGTTGATCGGATTAGTAGCGGTGTTGACCTTCATGATCCCCGCGATCGGGGCATCCGACTTTGCGGCTCTGTTTGAAGCTTATTATCCGATGTTAATTCTGCTTGTGATAGCTGTCCTCGCGGTTCTTGGTCTTACTGCCGCTGGCCGACAGTTGGCGCCATCGTCCCAAAAACTCACGGCCGCCATGGCGGACGGATCAATCGGCGTGCTCAGCGCAGCAACAACCTGCGCTGCCGCGGGAATCATCGTCGGTATCGTGACGCTCACCGGCCTAGGATTGAAGTTCTCGTCCATCGTCATCGATTTTGCCGGGGGCAGCCTGCTCATGACCGCCATCTACACCTCGCTGGTAGTCTGGATCATAGGGCTCGCCGTGCCGGTGACTGCGTCTTACATCATTTGCGCGGTGATTGCTGCGCCAGCCTTGACTAAGCTCGGCGTGCCGGATTTTGCCGCCCATATGTTCATCTTTTACTATGCCGTCTTATCGGAGGTATCACCTCCGACAGCGTTGTCACCATTCGCGGCGTCGGCGATTACTGGTGGTGATCCATACGTCACCACCATGCAGGCCTGGAAATACACACTGCCGGCATTCCTGGTGCCGTTCGTATTTGTGCTCGATCCGCAGGGAGTCGGCCTGCTGATGAAAATCCCGAAGGATGGATCGATCTACGACATCATCTGGGTCACGTTGAAAACTGCAATTGGCTTGGGTGCACTCGCGGCAACGGCGCAAAACTGGGCGCTGCGGAAAAATACTCAGGTTGAGCGATGGTTGTGGCTGCTGGCAGGGCTGCTGCTGGTGTTCCCCAGCCTGCTTGAAGGCTTAGCTGAGACGATCACCGGGCTTGATGTGCCTCATCCCGCGCCCTTCGGCCTCGCCTTGGTCGCGGCAATCCTATTGAAACAGAGGTTTGCTCCGGCGAAACTTGCTGCATAGGTGGACAAGAACAAGGCGCACGAAGGAGAAATAACAAATGCCAAACCGCTCATCGAACGGGCAAAAAAAAACGTGTCTGACGGCGCTGGCGCTGGCTGCCACGCTCGTCACGGGCACGGTATTCGCGCAGCAGCGCGCCATTTCAATCGCTACCGGAGGCACCGGCGGTGTCTATTACCCACTCGGCGGTGGGCTTGCCAATGTTTTGTCGAAGACGATCCCCGGCTTGCAGGCAACGGCGGAAGTCACCGGCGGCTCCGTGGACAATCTCAAACTGATCAATTCTGGCAACAGCGAGATCGCCTTCTCGATGGTCGATGCCGCGCTCGACGCCTACAAGGGTCAAGACAAATTCAAGGGCACGGAAGTGCCGGTGCGCACCCTGATGGTGCTTTATCCGAACCAAATGCACGTGGTGACCGTCGAAGGGACCGGCATCGAGAAGGTGGCCGACCTCAAGGGTAAGCGTGTTTCCACCGGTTCCGGCGGCAGCGCCACCGAAGTGATGGCGTTCCGCGTGATCGAGGCGGCAGGTCTCGACAAAGACAAGGACATGAAGCGTGAGCGGCTCGGTGTCGCCGAGTCGGTCAACGCGCTCAAGGACCACAAGATCGATGCCTTTTTCTGGGTGGGCGGGTTGCCGACCTCGGCAGTGACCGATCTCGGCGCAACGCCTGGGGTGAAGATCAAGCTGATCGACCACGCCGACCTTGCGGCCAAGATGAACGCCAAGTATGGCAATCTGTACGCCGGCAGCATCATCAAGGCCAGCACCTATCCGGGGCAGACAACCGACAACAAGAACACTGTCGTGTGGAACATCTTGGTCGCCAACGCCAAGATGTCTGATCAGGACGCCTACACAATCGTCAAGACCATTTTCGACAAGAAGGCCGATCTTGTTGCCGTGCACAGCGAGGCAAAGAATTTCGCGCTGGAAAATCAGGTCAAGGATTATTCGCCAATCCCGTGGCACCCGGGTGCCGTGAAATATATGACCGAGCACGGCGTGAAGATGTAGTCACGCGGAATTTCGCGATGTCTAGGGGGCCGGCACTGGCTGCACTGGCCCGGTTCGCATTGACAGCGTGAGGCAGACGAAATAACCGAGCGCGCTTAAAATTGCGATACAGAAGCTCACTGGCCAGTCGGTATAAAAGGCCATCGTCAGGCCAAGCCAAGCTTCGGCAAGCGCTAGCGACGCCGAAACGAAAAGTCCGCTCCAGAGCCCCGTGGTCACACGCTGCGCCGCGGCCGGAGGACCCACCATCAGCGTGAATACCAGCAACACGCCGACGATCTGCGCGCATTCTGACACGGCCAATGCCACGATGGCGAGGAAGGCGGTCGAGACGAAGCGCAGCGGCACACCCTTGGCTTCAGCCAATTCCGGTTGCAGGCTGGCAAAGATCAAGGGCCGCATGATCGCGGCGAGCGCGCCAAGCGTTATCGCGCCGAGCACCGCCAGTGCGACTATCATCGCGTGGTCGACCGCGAGCACATTGCCAAATAAGAGCGCGGTCGCCTGTGTCGCAAACGATGTGTAATAGTGCAGAAACAACAGGCCGAAGCCGAGCGCCAGAGCCAAAATCACGCCGATTGCGACGTCGCGGTTGCTGATGCGCTCACCCAGGGCTCCCATCGCAATGCCGGCCGCCAGCGTGAACGCGAGCAGACCCCAAAGCGGCGCAAGACCGATCAAACCGGCGCCGGTCGCGCCTGCAAAACCGATATGTGACAGCGCGTGTCCCGCGAAGGTCTGGCCGCGCATCACTAAAAAATAGCCCACAATGCCTGACACGATCGCAACCATGCCGGCGGCGGCGAACGCATTGGTCATGAATTCATAAGCGAACATTTCAGTGATGATGGTCCCCATGGCTGTGGCCATGATCGTGATCATGCATATGATCCACCCGTTCCACGTCGCGGCCGCGCGACATCACGAAAATATGGCCGTCCGCACGGACGACCTGGATTTTGGCACCATACAATCGTGACAGCACCGGTGCGTTTACCACTTCGTCGACGGTGCCGAGCACTGCCTGCCGATTCCCCAGATAAAGCACACGGTCAAGCGTGCCGAGCAGCTGGTTGAGTTCGTGCGCACTGAACAAAACGGTGACCTTGCGCTCACGGCACACCTTGCGCACAACATCGATCGCGATTTCCTGATGACGTGCATCGAGACTGATCAACGGCTCGTCGAGCAACAACAGTCTCGGAGCGCCGATCAGGGCCTGAGCCAGTAAAAGCCTTTGGCGCTCGCCGCCGGACATGTCGGACAGTGGCCGCTCCGCAAGGTCGCGAACCCCGACGGCATCGAGGGTTGCCTCAATTGCGTCGCCATCACGTCGCCTTAGCAAAGGCAGGCCCCAGCGCTCGCCATAGAGCGAGCTGGCGATAAAGTCGCGCCCGCGCACGCGCAGGTCAGGCAGGACCGTGCGGAGCTGCGGAAGGTAACCGATTTCCGAATTTCCACGCTCGGGCGTTCCCCCGAGAACTTTCAAGCTGCCGCCGTCAGGCGAGAGCAATCCCAGGATGGCGCGCATCAACGTGGTCTTGCCGGCGCCATTGGGGCCCAACACACCAATGAATTCGCCTTCCTCGATTTTGAAGCTCACGTCAGAGAGTACGGTGCGCCCGCCGACACGAAGCGTGGTGTGATCAACTGTGATGATGCTCACGAGTTCGGCCCGCTCAGCGCCTTGTCAAGTGTGTCCAGTTCACCAAGAAGCCAGTCCTGGAATGAGGTGTTTGCGGGCATCGTTTCGGTGACACCCACCACGGGGACCTTGGACTTGCTGGCAGCGTCACGTAACCGTTCGGTCAGTTTCTCCGATACCTGGCTGTTGTAGATCAAAACCCGTACCTTGCGTTCTTTCAGGTCGCGCTCGAAGGCGGCGACGTCGCGTGCGCTCGGCTCGGTGCCGTTCATCATGGCAAGCTGAAAGCGCTGATTGCGCATGGTAAGTCCGAGAGCGTCGGCCATTGGCCCGAATATTGGCTCCGTAGCGGTCACAGCAGTACCGGCATGTTTCGTCTTCAGTTGTGCAACGCGTTGCGTGATAACCGCAAGCGACGCAAGCGTCACTTTAAGCCGGGCTGCGTAGTCGGACGCGTGCGTACTGTCCACTTTGCTCAGCGCCTCAGCGATCGCAGTTGCGACTACCGGCATGGTCGCAGGGTCGTACCAAAAGTGTGGATTATCTCCGGGCTTGCGTCTGGTGAGTTGGGCGACGTTGATCACAGTGCGGGGTGAACGCGGTGTTGCATCCAGCAGCTTCTCCATCCAGAGGTCGTAGCTTGCACCGTTCAGGATGACGATTTGTGCACCGGCGATCTGGCGTACGGTAGCGGGCGTCGTTTCGAACAGATGCGGGTCCTGGTCCGGATTGGTCATGATGCTAGCGACCGTGATCCGGTCTCCAGCGATCTGGCGGGCGATGTCACCGTAGAAGTTCTCCGCCGCCACTACCGCGATTTTGTCCTCAGCGGCAAAGGCGGCAGTGCCCTGGCCAAGAATAAGAACAAGTGCGAGCCCTGCAGCGACGGCTTTCATCAAGGAAACCCTTTATTTCCAAGCACTTCCAAGACACTGAGAAGCCACAGTGTAACATTATAACATTTCATACCGCGACTTGGTGCAAGGGCTCAATGTCAGGCGGGGCCTTCGTCACGCGGCAAATGAGCCAGAGACGTCGGTCGCTATCGGAGGAATTTCCTAAAACTAGACTTTTCAAAATAATTTATACCGGCAATCGGCCTTTGCAGGTATTTTACGCGCCGAAGCGGCTATTGCGCTTGAATGTTGCCCTCTTTGACAACGCGCGCCCACTTGGCGATTTCAGTTTTTACATATTCACCAAACTCGGCCGTTGTCATCGTCACGGGTGCTGCGCCTTCGCGATCAAACTGCGCCTGCAATTCGGGTGATTTCAGCGCTGCCTGGCTCGCAGCGTACAATTTTTCAACAAGCGGCACCGGCAAGCCGGCGGGAGCGGCCAAGCCCCACCAGTTGTCCGCCACATAGCCAGGGACGCCGGCCTCCGCGATTGTCGGCACATCGGGAAGTACCGAACTGCGCTTGGCGCCGCCGGTGCCCAGCGCCTTGAGTTGTCCGGACTTGATAAACGGCGTGGTCTGGATGAGCGACGAGAACATAATTTTCACATGCCCACTGATCACGTCCTGCATGGCTGGTCCGCCACCCTTGTATGGTACATGCACGATATCGACGCCCGCGGTGAGCTTAAACAGCTCTCCGCCCAAATGCTGAAAGCTGCCGACGCCCGCTGACGCGTAGTTGAGCTCACCGGGCTTCTGCCTTGCGAGTGCCACCAATTCCTTGACCGAGTTGACCGGCAGTGTCGGATTGATCGCGAGCACATTCGGCCCGGTCGCAAAGATGGAAATCGGCGTAAATGATTTGATCGGGTCGTAGTTGAGCTTATGCAGCGCCGGATTGACTGCGTGGGCGATCGATATGATGCAGAGAGTATATCCGTCCGGTGTTGCGGTTGCGCAGGCCTCCGTGCCGATAACGCCACCCGCACCGCCGCGGTTATCAACAAACACCTGCTGGCCAAGTTGCGCGCTCAATTGCAACGCGACCAGCCGCCCGACCACATCATTGCTTCCGCCGGGCGGGAAGGGAACGATCAAGCGTACTGGGCGGTTCGGGTAGTCATCTGCCAATGCGACCGGCATGAGGGTCGAGAGGAGCGTCGCGACCATGATTAACCGAGACAACAATGTCGGCATGATGCCTCCCAGATATCGAGATTTATTCAGTGCCAATAGGGTGGATAGTCCGTGTTCTTCTGCTCGGCATCGAGGCGGCGCAGCATCGCCGGCCATTCGAGAATACCGTAAGGCCTCCGCGTTCCCGGCTGATACATGTGCGCCGTGTGCGCCAGAACGTTTTCGCCAGGCATAGTCAGCTCGGTGCGCGCGGCCATCGCATCCACTTGCGACCGGCACGACAGTTCGAGGTGATACATTGTGTTGAATGCCTGCTGAACGGTCGCGCCGCAGGTGAGCAAGCCGTGGTTGCGCATGATCATCGCATCGTGCAGGCCGAGGTCGCGCACGAGCTGCTCGCGCTCGTCTAGCGCGACTGCCGGGCCTTCATAATCGTGATAACCGATGTGGCCGACGAATCGGATCGCGGTTTGTGACAGGGGTAACAGGCCGCATTTCATGGCGGCGACCGCCATTCCGGCGCGGGTATGTGTGTGTAGTACACAAGCCACGTCCGAGCGAGCTTTATGAATCGCGCCGTGAATCACGTATCCCGATTTATTGATGTCGTAATCGGTATCGGGCTTCCAGATGATCTCGCCGTCGACATGGATCTTCACCAGGCTTGAGGCGGTGATCTCCTTGTAGAGCAGGCCATAGAGATTAAGCAGGACAACGTCTTTTTCTCCCGGAACGCGTGCGGTGATGTGGTTATAGATAAGATCGGTCATGCCATAGATATCGACCAGACGATAACAAGCAGCGAGATCGAGGCGCGCTTGCCATTCCTCCGGCGAAACCCGGTTCTTGATCGACGGAAAATCGGTCGAATAGTTCATGGCGTTTCCGTTGCTCCGGTATTCCGGAAACATAGCCTTGGGTGGGGCAAGCGGCCAAGGGCGGAGCGGATGGAGGTCGGTGCGAATCCCGCTTGACCCACCTTCCCGAGCTTCCGCCAAAATGCCCCCTAGAATCTGCTAGCGTCCGCCCTCGGTCCCAGGGGAGCGCCGATGGTGCTCGTAATTGCAGGCTCGTTCCTGGCTACGCTGACAGGATTACCTCGTCTAGCGCGTCGCCGACGGGTTCTGGCGTGGTTCATCATCATCCTTGCGATGGCAGCAGCACTATTTCCGTTAGTCGACGGTCCGCTCACCGGCAACGAGTCACGCTATCTTCCAGCAGGAGCGTTTTCCGAAGACGCCCACGGCAAGGATCCGATCGTACTCGCGAGCGCGGCGCCGACGAACCTCTTCTCGCTCGTTCTCGCAGTCGGCGCTTGGTCGATGGCGGTGGCTGTGTTGAGGCGTTGCGAACGAGGTTCATTGGCAAGCCTGGAGAATAGATATTTTGTCACTCGGCTGTTATCTCGAGGGCGAATAATGCAGCTGATCTCGTCTTCTGAGGGGGTTCGCTTTTTGTAGTGCTGGCCGAGATTGCCTATATCACCTCCAAACGGAGCCCCCAGTTTATGCCCAGCCCTGACACGTCCTCTAAAATTCCCGTCACGGTCCTTACCGGCTATCTCGGTGCCGGGAAAACCACACTGCTCAATCGCATCCTGTCAGAACCGCACGGCAAGAAATTCGCAGTGATCGTAAACGAGTTCGGCGAAATCGGGATCGATAATGACATCGTGGTGAACGCCGACGAGGAAGTATTCGAGATGAACAATGGATGCATCTGCTGCACCGTGCGCGGTGACCTGGTGCGCATCATCGAAGGACTGATGCGGCGGAAGGGCAAATTCGACGCCATCATCATCGAGACCACCGGCTTGGCGGATCCGGCGCCGGTCGCACAGACCTTCTTCATCGACGAGGCAGTGGGCTCGAAGACAAAATTGGATGCCGTCGTCACCATTGCCGACGCCAAATGGCTGGCGGACCGCCTCAAGGATGCGCCGGAGGCCAAGAACCAGATTGCCTTCGCAGATGTCATCCTGATCAACAAGACCGATCTGGTGGCTCCGGAGGAGTTGGGCAAACTGGAAGCTCGCATTCGTGCGCTGAATCCTTACGCGCGGCTGCACTGTACCGAGCGCGCCAAGATCGACATCGACGAAGTGCTCGGGCGCAACGCCTTCGATCTCGACCGTATTCTTGAAATCGAGCCATCTTTTCTGGACGCCGACCAGCACCATCCTGACCACGATCATGACTACGAGCATGGTCACGATCACGACCATCATCACGGCAATGGGCTCAAGCACTACCACGACGAGGAAATGCAGTCTGTTTCACTGAGAACCGACAGGCCGCTCAATCCCGACAAGTTCTTTCCCTGGATTCAAGATCTCGTCGCCAGGGACGGTCCCAATATTTTGCGCTGCAAGGGTATCCTGTCGTTCAAGGACGATCCTGAGCGCTTCGTATTTCAGGGCGTGCACATGATCCTCGATGGCGATCACCAGCGGCCGTGGCACGCAGAAGACAAGCGCGATAGCCGCATCATCTTCATCGGCCGCAATCTGCCCGAAGACAGGATCCGACAGGGCTTTGAAAGCTGCATCGCGTGAGCTTTTAGTGCCGGCGCCCGATCGGCCTCATGCTGAGGGGCGCACAGCTCGAAGCATGGAGCCGCCCTCATCCTTCGAGACGGCGCTGCGCGCCGCCGCAGGATGAGGGCGGAGAGTGCGATGAGCGACGCGCAAGCACCAATTCCTTCGCTGGCTGACCGGGTCCGCCTAGTCAACGCGGCCGCGACCATCGTCAGCGTGCACTTCATTGGGACAACCCCGGTATTCGTGCTTGGCGAGGAAGCACTTCTGTTCGCCGGTGATGCCGAACGTCGCCTCGGGATTCATGCGGGCGCTATTTTGGCCAGCGCATCCGACGGAACACGCATTGTCACGGGAGGTGACGATGGTAGGCTCATCGAAATTACCGCTGGCGACAAACATCGCGAGCTTGCGTCCGATGACAAGAAGCGCTGGATCGATCAGGTCGCACTTGGTTCCGACGGTGCGGTTGCGTGGTCGGCAGGCAAAACTGCGCATGTGCTCACGAGGAATGGCGACGAGCGGTGCTTTGAGTTGCCTTCTACAGTGGCCGGCCTGTGTTTTGCACCGAAGGGCTTTCGTCTGGCGATTGCGCACTACAATGGCGCGACCCTCTGGTTTCCGAACGCTGCCGGTGCGCAGCCTGAGCGTCTCGAATGGAAGGGCTCGCATCTTGGCGTCACAATCAGCCCGGATGGGAAATTCCTGGTCACCTGCATGCAGGAGCCGATGTTGCATGGTTGGCGGCTGGCGGACAGCAAGCACATGCGCATGTCGGGCTACTCGGCGCGGGTGCGCTCGCTAAGCTGGACCGCCGATGGCGAATTTCTCGCAACCTCAGGCGCCGAGCAGCTCATCCTTTGGCCGTTCGACGGCAGTGACGGTCCCATGGGACGGCAGCCAAAGATACTCGCGCGTGCCGAACCCCGTGTCATGGTCGTCAGTTGCCATCCGCGCCAACCGGTCGTAGCGGTTGGCTATGCCGATGGCGCAGTGAAACTTGTGCGCATCAACGATGATGCGCTGGTTCTGGTGCGGCAAGGCGACGGACAAGCTGTGAGTGCGCTCAGCTGGGATTATGCTGGTCAAATGCTCGCCTACGGCACCGAGTCAGGTGAGGCAGGGATCCTCACTCTGTGATCGTCTTAATGCGCCCTATCACGGCTGACGCGTTGTCCCCGGGTCCATGAGGGCCGCCGGGCCCGCACAACTCTTCGCGCCGCACTTGCACGGCGCGCTTGAGCCACCGGCAAGCACCACGGGGCCTGCGCCGGCGTTCCTCGGCCGTAGGT
>Ga0126384_10003154_pt1 | contig 10018 bp, 6 predicted proteins | sample PanSoiMetPlot_36_FD_92543 | JGI IMG/M metagenome (GOLD analysis project Ga0126384, IMG submission 92543) | Tropical forest soil microbial communities from Panama - MetaG Plot_36 | ecosystem: Environmental > Terrestrial > Soil > Tropical forest > Bulk soil | place: Panama | collected 2016-02-17 | reverse complement strand
CGTGATTACGTCATCCGCGCGTTCAATAATGACAAGCCCTACGACCGCTTCGTGACCTCCGACGCAAAACTGCTCGGCACAAAGCGCATGTTCAAGCAGTATGGCCGGTTGACCGGAACCCGATAACCCTCTCGTTAGGGAAGTCGTCCGTCTCGATCCAGGCGAGCTTTTCATCAACGCCGCACATGCTAACTTTCCTTCGCAGGATCAATACATCGGTCACGACCTCGGCGCCCGCATTCTTGCGAAAGGCACTCTCGGGCAAGCGCGCCGCGGCGAGCAGTTCCGCGTGTTCGGCGATGTGGTAGCGCACCCGTGTATTCACCTTATCCAGTGTATATCGTGATGTGATGAACGCGACGATTCCGCCTGGCTTCACCAATTTCAGCCTGCTCGCAAAGTAGTAGTCGTGTATAGCGACTTTGAGATGACGCTGCTTGATTCGCGGATCGTGCACGGCGTAGTTGCCACTTGCGCCGTTGGCGAGGGCGATGGTGGCTATGCGCATGTCCAGACTGCTGACGCGATGACGCTAAAAGATCCGCCTCCAGTTCCTGGCGCAAGCGTTCAACATTTTCAATCACCCGAACTGCGGCGTGCCGGGTTTCTTCCTGGACAACCGTCACGGAAGCGCGTGAACTGCAACTCGCGCTGAAGCTCCACTTCTAAGGCCGATCGTCATGATGACAGTTGATTTTGGGTAATGTGTGATTGCAGGAGACGTCAAATCTTTTCAACCACACCCACTTCGTACGGGTGAACGACACGATTAGTAGGACAGCCCGCAGGCCTGGCTTAATCAAGAATCAGATTGACATATTGGTCATACTGATTATTATAGTGGTAAGACCGGTAAAATAGATCAAGCAGCTTACGAGGCGGACATAGAATTTTCATACCTCAAGGATCCGGGACAAGTATGGACATCGTGTTAAGCAGGTCGACGCTAGCTTCGGTTAAACAATGTTGGCCTGGCACCAGATGAAAGGCGCTTATTATTTCAAGCTCGAAGAAGTCATTCGTCAAAGTAAGAGAAGAATCTCCCGCCAGAAATGGCGCTGCGGGTTTAGTGCTTGGGGCGTTGCAGGAAATGATTCTCAAACATATGCAGCCTGGAATGAAGCTTCCGGCAGAAAGACAACTGGCCGACGAGTTGAAGGTCGGGCGGCCCGCGGTGCGTGAAGCGATCAAGGCGCTTGAGGTACTCGATGTGATCGAACGCCGTCGTGGAGACGGCAACTATGTCAAATCACTGGCAGGACTTGGGGGCGGATGGGCTACTATGGTGAATCACATCGAGGCGCGTTTCGATATGCTCGAGTTGCTCGAAGTGCGCAAAATGATCGAACCCGCGGCGGCGGCTCTCGCCGCCACGCGCCGCACCAACCGCCAGTTGCGTGAGATTGAAATCGAACTGCTCGCGCAGGAGGCCCGACCGGATGATCACGCCGTCCTCGAACGTCATGACTATCTTTTTCATGAGGCGATCATCCGTGCCGCCAGGAATCAAGTGCTTGCTGACACGATCCGCTTCCTCTCGCCAATGCTGCAGAAGAGCCGGCGGATCACGGGACGCACCACACCGGATATACCCAAAATCATCAAGCAGCATCGGACGATCTATGAAGCTATCCGTTTGGGCGAGATGGAGCTCGCGCAACTAGCGATGAAGGATCATTTACAAACGGTCGGTCTGGATTTGATTTCGGAACGAAAGCGCTGAAACTGAGGATGACCCGATGAAGATCACAGACATCTCAACGCTGGTGGTCAACGCGCGGATGAGAAATTGGGTTTTTGTCCGTGTTGAGACCGATCAGCCCGGACTCTACGGTTGGGGCGAAGCAACCCTCGAGTGGAAGACGAGAGCGGTCATCGGAGCAATCGAAGATCTCAGATCATTGCTGGTCGGGAAGGACCCGCGCCGCATCGAACACCTCTGGCAGGTGATGTTCCATCAGTCTTACTGGCCGCGTGGGATCATCAATTGTACTGCTATCAGCGGCATCGACCAGGCGTTGTGGGACATTAAAGGGAAAGAACTCGGCCGATCAGTCTGTGAATTACTAGGCGGACCCGTACGCGATACTCTGCGGCTATACGACCATCTTGGCGGCGGCACACTCGAAGGGATGTATCAGACCAGAGAACCGGAACAGTTCGCCGAGCGGCTCATGATCAGCATTGAAGATGGCTTCACAGCGGTCAAGGCAATGCCGATTCCTGTTTCCGAGATGATCGAATCTCCGGCTGTCGTCCGGCGCGCTGCCCGGTGCGTCGAGGCGATGCGCCGCGCAGCCGGCGACCAGGTCGACATTATGCTCGATCTGCATGCGCGAACCACTCCGGCAGCGGCAATTCAGTTTGGCAAAATGCTCACCGAGTTTGACCTTTACTGGTACGAAGAGCCTTGCCGCTCGGACTGCGTGGACGGTCTTGCTGAGGTCGCGCGAGCGCTGCCCTTCCCCATCGCATCGGGGGAGAGGTTGGTGACGCGCTGGGAATTTCGCGAACTGCTCGAGAAACGCGCCTGTGCGATCATTCAGCCCGATGTCTCACATTCCGGCGGCATCAGCGAGGTGCGGCGTATTGCGGCGATGGCCGAGACATACCAGGTTGCTGTGGCATGTCATAACCCGCAAGGTCCGGTTAGCACGACAGCTTCACTGCAACTGGGCTTTGCCACGCCGAACTATCTGATTCAGGAAGCCGTCCGACTTGACGTCCCGTGGCGCGATGAGGTCGTGCAGAACATGATCAAAATTGAGCGTGGGACGGCTTATGCTCCATCCTCACCCGGGTTGGGAATTGAAGTTAATGAAAAAGCTGCTGCGAAATACCCATTCCAACCCGAACTTGAAATGTCCGCGTTACATCGCGATGGTTCAGTCGCCGACTGGTAGAGGGATGCGAATGTAAGCCCCTGGATGAATTCGCGATCAGTCTTTCATGGGAGAAGACGCGTCGTCACCGAATTATATAGGCGATGATTGCGCCTATTCCCCCCAGACAAAAACTTCCGAAATCGTCTCAGATGATCTGGGAATCCTCGCAATCTGAGGACCCGATCAGCAATAGCAAAAATTTTCTATATTCAGTGGTAAGGCCAAAATGCATAAAGGTCAGACCAAAAATCCGAAGTTGATACGGGGTAAGTCGTAATGACGCATACTTCATTACTTTTCTTGTCGGCTTCTTCCGGAGATTTTGTCAGCGGGCGGCAAGCGCCCCACCCAGATTTCCGGAATACATATATTTCCCACGAAAGGAGATTTTCCATGAGACGAAGATCGCTGTTAGCTATAGCTTTAGCATTCGCGCTGTTCACGCTGGGCGGTTTCGGGCTTCGCGCCTTTGCGCAAGCCACCTTCGCCAAAGTTGTCGGCGATGTCCGGGATACCAGCGGGGCATCCGTGGCGGGCGCGAAAGTGACGATTACCAACAACCAGACCGGCGAGACCTTCACCCAGACGACCTCCGAACTCGGTAACTACAACTTCCAAACCCTCAATCCTGGCGCTTACCGCATTCGCTGTGAGGCCAGAGGTTTCCGTCCCATAGATATTCAGGGGATTGTGCTTCAGGTCAGTCAAATCGCCAGGTACGATCTCAAGCTCGAGGTCGGGCAAACGACTGACAGTGTAACCATTACGACAAACGCGCCGGTGTTGGCGACAGAGACTTCTGACATCGGTCAGGTAATCAACCGGCAGCAGATCGCCGAATTGCCGCTCAATGGGCGGAGTTTTATTCAACTGGCCGGCCTGACCAACGGCGTGCTTATTGGAGGTGGGACGGAAAGCGGTGGCCCACAGTTCACCAGTCAAGGCGGTCGTCCGACGCAGAACAGCGTGCTGATCGACGGCATCGAATCGCGTATTCAACGCGAGGGAGGCTATGGCATCAACCTGTCAGTTGAAGCGCTGCAGGAATTCAAGGTAATGCAGAACACTTTTTCCTCCGATTATGGCCGCGCAACCACCATCGTTAACACATCGATCCGGTCCGGGACAAACGATTTTCATGGGACGGCTTTTGAATTCCTTCGCAACGATATCTTCGACGCGCGCAACGCCTTCGACTTCCGGCCCAATAAGCCTCCGCTGCGCCGCAATCAGTTCGGCGGCAATTTCGGCGGGCCGATCTTCCGCAACAAACTCTTTTTCTTCACCAACTATGAAGGGACGACCGAGCGCCGCGCCTTTACCACCTTTGCCTTCGTGCCGACGGCAGACCAACTGGGCGGCAATTTATCCAGCTTCACTGCTGCGATTAGAGATCCGGAAACAGGACTGCCTTTCACCAATAACCAGATCCCGGATAGCCGCATTTCGCAGTTCGCCAAGGCATCGCGCAAGTATTACCCAACACCAACGCCGACGGCGCAGGCAGGCGCAAACTTCCAGGCTAATCGTTCCAGCAGCATCGACGCCCACCAGGGGTTGGCGCGCATCGATTACAAGCTGAGCGAGCGGGATCGCTTCAGTGGCCATTACATCGAATATAGATACCGGAGTGGCTCCTTCGGCGCATTGGCATTTAACGGAAGCCAGACGGTCAACGATGCGCGGAATATCTCAGCTGAATATGTGCATACCTTCTCGCCAAATATCATCAACACCTTCCGTTATGGCTATTCCTGGACGAACAATGTGATCGGTCAGCCGGAGTTCGCCCCGAGCAACGTGGTGGCCGAGGAGTTCGGGATTAAAAACCTATTGCCGGATTCCGGACTGTTCAGCGCGCCACAGATTATCATCAGCGGTTTCGGCAGCCTTGGCGGCGGCGCCTTCCAGCCTAATGGCTCGAAGGATCGCGGTAACCAATTCATTGAACAACTCACTTACATTCGCGGTCGCCACAGCATGAAATTCGGCGGCGATCTGCGCTTGTACAATTGGGACGACCTAGGGTACGCCACGCGCAACGGGCAATTCAACTTCAACGGCCAATTTACCGGCAACTCCCTCGCTGATTTTCTGCTCGGCTATCCCAATCAGGTTTATGCAACACAGGCCGGGGGCCAGGGCTTTACCTTCTTCACACAAAACAGCGAGTACTCATTCTACGCACAGGATGACATCCGCCTGCGCGGCGGTCTCTCTCTTAATCTGGGTCTGCGTTACGAATACGTTCAATGGCCGAAGGAGAAGAATAACGAGTTCGCCGTGTGGAACTTTGAGAAGGGCCGACTCGACCTGGCTGGCCGCGACATTGACGAGCGGATCGCGCCGGCCGACACAAACAACCTCGGCCCACGCATTGGTCTGGCATGGTCGCCGCAGAGTCTGAAGAACACGGTTATCCGGGCGGGCGCCTCGATAATGTATGGCAATTTCCGGCAGTGGGAGGTATCTCTTTTTCACTTCACTCCGCCATACGTCTTCGACCGCTTCCTCTTCAACGGAGCGCCGGTGGGCGCACCGACCTTTCCAATCAGACCTCAATACACGACTGCCAATTTATTCCCGGCAGTAGATACAAATCTTGACAGGCTCGATTTCCTGGCGGTGACAGTCAACTATCAAAGCCCGGATAAGGTGCTGCCAATTCAGTATCAATGGAATCTCGGCATTCAACGCGAACTGTTCAAAGATACAGTGGTCGAGGTGGCTTACGTCGGCAACCGCTCTGACCGTCAGCCCAACCGCTGGGACGCCAACCCGGCGCGCGCGAATCGTCCGGGCGAGAGTCTTTCGATTCAGGCGAGACGGCAGTACCAGAATGTCGGTTTTGTCAGCGGCAACACATCCCGCGCCTGGTCAAGTTACAATGCGCTCAACCTGCGCGTCGAGAAGCGTTTCTCCGATGGACTCTATTTGCTTGGCAACTACACCTATTCGAAGTCGCTGGCGATTCGCGGGTTCGACAACTGGACGGTCATGGACATCAATAATATCCGGCTGAATTACGGCCCAGGCAACGATTTCCGCCATATCGCCAGATTGAACTTCGTCTATGACTTGCCGTTTGGCAAGGGGAGGCATTGGCTGAGCAAACTGCCAGGCCCACTCGAATATGTGCTCGGCGGCTGGCAGGCTAATGGGATATTTCAATTCCGTTCGGGCGCCGCGATCGGCGTAGGGAGCAATATCTCAAATGATCGCGGCAGCCGTGCGGGTAACCGCGCCGACCGCCTTTGTGACGGTAATCTTTCAGGTGGAAAGCGAACGAAGGCGCAGTGGTTTGACAAGAGTTGCTTCCGCGATCCCGTGCCGGGAACCTTCGGCAGTGCGGGCGAAGGCATCGTTCTCGGTCCCGGAGCCGTTAATCCCGACCTCGGGTTATTCAAAAACTTACGGTTCCGCGAGAGGATTAACCTACAGTTCCGTTGGGAGATGTTCAATGCCTTCAACGTCGTCAATCTGAACAATCCAACCACTAACGTCAGTGACATAACCAATTTCGGGCGCATCAGCGGCGCCGGCGCCGCAAGAGAGATGCAGTTCGGGCTAAAGCTCCTTTTCTGAGCGTCGATTCTGCGTGGAATTATGCCGGCATTGCTGGGATGAATTATTATGAAATTATTCCTCTTAACAAAATTCCCCTTTCTTCTGCCAGTCTTTTTTGCGGTTTGCTTTTTCGGCGGGATCGTAAAGACGGCCGTAGCGCAAACCAGGCAGTTCGAAAAAGATTTCCTCTACGGTGCGAGCGTCTATCCCGAGTTGCAAACGCGCGAGGAATGGAATCGCATGCTGGACGAATTTCGGGATGCGGGCATCAATTGTGTGCGCGTCTCGGAATCATCGTGGGGCAATCTGGAAACGGCGCCTGGAAAGTATAACTTCGGCTGGCTGCATCAGTTTCTGGACGATCTAAACAAGCGAGGTATGAAAGCAGTCCTGGGAACAAGCAGTTATTTGCCGCCTCAATGGCTGACAGCAGCGAACCCCGCGATGTTGCAGGAATTCCGTCCTGGCGAGAAGGCGCATCCGATGGGGCGACACGCCGCCTCGTTGCATCACCCGCAGTTTCGCGCCGCCGTCAATCGTTATGTCACGGCAATGGCGCGTGAGTTCAAGGATAACCCGGCGGTCATCGGCTGGCAGCTTGATAATGAAGTCGAGTGGCGGATGAGGATGATCGATTACAACCCAGTGACGGAAGAGGCTTGGACAAAATGGCTCAGCCTGAATTACCGGAGCGCGGATGAGATTAATCGCCGCTGGGGCCTGGTCGGTTGGGGTCTAAAGGTCGGTTCACTCGACCTGATCCCGCAGTTGCGGGTCTCCGCCGATGGTAATCCAGCCATCGTTAATCTTGCTCACCTACGCTTCAAAAAAGATTCGATTCTCGATTATTTCCGAGAACAGAAAGACGCACTGCGATCAGGCGGCGCTAACCAGTGGATCACGACCGATTGGGTTCAAATATGGAACACGATAGCCGACGAACCGGCGGCCAGGCAAATATTAGATATCTCGGGTTGTAATAGTTACCCGCCTTCGGCCCCCGATCCTGAGTTTTATCGCAACGCTGCCTGGCACTACGATCTACACCGGTCGGTCTACGGAGCCGGACGATTTATCCTCACTGAAACACGCATTGGCGTTGCCGGCGACGTTAAGATGTTTGATGCATTTCCATCGCAGCGGCAATTCAATATGTGGATGCTCCACCCCGTAGCATTCGGCGCGAGCGGCTTGTGGTACTGGAGCGGCAACCGCTGGGTTAATGGGCACTGGCCTCACTGGGGAGGGCTGCTTGATTGGACCGGCCAGCCTGAGCCCGATTTCAAATGGGCTGCCGAACTCGGTCGTTTTTTTAGCAAGTGGGGCAAGACTCTCATTGAACAACCGGTGAAAGCGGAAGCCGCAATCATCACCGATTTCGATCAACGGGCCGCTCTCGATGTCTATCCACACACAAACTCCAGCCGCCGCGTGTTGAGCGAGAGCTTCGACCTGATGCACCGTCTGGGCCTCGGCGTCGATTGCCTCACGACGAGTGATGCAACCGACGTGAAGAAGATCAGTCGATACCGCCTGATTCTTATTCCGGCGGCAACGGCGCTTGACCGCGAAGGAATCGAACCTGCCCTGCAACAATATGTTGAAAGCGGCGGACATGTCATCATCACGCCGTTTACAGCCTATCAGCTGTGGGATGGCGTGTTCCGCAGCGATGGATTCGGCGCAAACCTGAAAAACCTGACAGGCACATTTGCGCGCACAGTGCGCCGAATGGGGACAGCCGCCGACGATGGGCGCGAAAACCAGCGCGTGGCTTGGATAGAAGAGGTAAAATCAGAGACCTCGCCGGTCGGAATCGATGGTTTTTGCGAATTGCTCGAGGTAGCCGAATCAACCGAAGTAATTGCCAAGTTTCAGAGTGAGGAGCCATTTCTGAACGGCAAACCCGCAGCAGTGAGAAGGAAAATCGGCAAGGGCTCCGTCGTCAAACTCGGCTTCTGGCCGAGTGATGAAAGTCTGGCTGTGATGATCCGCCGCTTGTTACCCGCCGAGGTTTTCTCCTTATCGGAGATCGCCCCGGCAGGTGTTATAGTTGTGCCGCGTAATGACGGCAGCATCTTTGTAGTGAATACGTCGCCCAAAGCCGCCAAAATACGGCTGAAGCGTGATCTAGGGGATCGTATTTCAGGCAAGAGAGTGAGTAGCTCTATAGAGCTCAACGGTTATGAAGTTTTATGGCTCGACTAATGGAATTACGATGGAGAGTGAAAACATTTTCACTGCGGAATTAGAATTTGAGCACGACGCATTACTAGGCGAAGGGCCGATTTGGGACTGGCGCACTGGGAGTTTGTGTTGGGTGGACATCGAAGGTTTTGCGGTTCACAGATATGACCCGGAAACGCGCAATCACAAAATTATCGATGTTGGGCAATATGTCGGCTCGATCGCAATACGTAGATCCGGAGGTCTGATTGCCGCCCTGAAAAGCGGCTTTGCCTCGCTCGATCCCGATACCGGAGAAATCGAAAATATCGCTGATGCAGAATCTCATCTACCCGGCAATCGGTTCAATGACGGCAAGTGCGACCCGGCAGGTCGTTTTTGGGCGGGATCGCTGGCGCTCGATGAAAAGGAGCGCGATGGGAAAGCAAATCTGTACTATCTCGATGTGGATTGCAGCGTCCATCTGATGAAGTCGGGCGTGACGATTTCTAATGGCCTGGCTTGGACGCGCGATGAACGCACGATGTATTACATTGACTCCCAAACACAGAGAGTTGTGGCCTATGATTATGACAGCATAAGTGGCGATATCAGCCATCCGCGGACAGTGATCGAAGTGAATGCGCTTGAAAAAGGTTGGCCCGATGGCATGGCAATCGATGAGGAAGGAATGTTGTGGGTCGCGCATTGGGATGGTGGCCATGTCTGTCGCTGGAATCCACACACAGGCGCAGAGCTGGCCGAAATCAGAGTTCCAGTGTCGCGCCCTACTTCGTCCGTATTTGGCGGTGAGGATTTCGACACATTGTATATCACTACAGCACGCACCGGGCTGGAACCGGAAATGCTGGCGCGACAACCGCTGGCCGGTAGCATCTTTAAATGTCGCCCCGGCGTGCGCGGCCTGCCGATGAATGAATTTGGCGGCTGAGCTGAGGTAGTCGGACGCCGAGAACGATCCGCACAAAATCCGCCAAAATACTAATGTAAGGGTCGGAGGTCGAACGAGCATCAATTCGCATTCGATCTCCGTCTCATCTCCATTCAATATGTCAGAATTGGCAATTGATAATTGATCGGCGGAGACTGCCGGTTCAGATCGATCCGATATTCGCCGTAGGATCAGGCTCCGGATGAGCAAAAAGAGAGCGGAGATGAGGACCATAAAAGCGAAGCAAACCCATCGGAATAAGGATGAGCCGGACGATCGAGCAGAATGGCTGATGATCTCTCTAACTGCAAGTAGTTCAATGCGGGATGAGGTTTTCGGGAGGGACAGGGTTGAAAATGGCGTTTTTTGAAAGGTTAACGGAACAATAAACGGAACATTAGGCTAAGTGGTAGAGAATAGCGTCTGTAAGTGATTGCAAATGTTGACG
>Ga0126384_10003153_pt1 | contig 10021 bp, 7 predicted proteins | sample PanSoiMetPlot_36_FD_92543 | JGI IMG/M metagenome (GOLD analysis project Ga0126384, IMG submission 92543) | Tropical forest soil microbial communities from Panama - MetaG Plot_36 | ecosystem: Environmental > Terrestrial > Soil > Tropical forest > Bulk soil | place: Panama | collected 2016-02-17 | reverse complement strand
GCGCCGCCGTCTATGTACTTGCGGTTGCCCAGTTCGTGGTTGTCCCAGGTGGTGTAGTTTCCTTGCCCCGCGTACATAACTTGCAGACTGTTTTGCCCACCGGCGTTAACCGGCAGGAAGTTTTCGCGATACTTCTTTTCATAGTCCGCTTTCAACTGTATCTGCGTCGCAAAGGGAGCGCTTCCTGGGATGAATGCTCTCGGAATGCCGTTAAAGCTCAATGAGTCATTCGAGAGCGTAACCGATGGCGAGTTCAGATAGGACGTGCCGATGTTTCCGCTCACGTTGCTTGCGGTTTCATAAATCACGTCGCCGAGATTCAAGTAGAAATCGAGATGCTGTGACGGCAGCACACTGCCAAGAGCGAAAGGCCGCATCAGACCATCGTTATCACCGCTGAAGGCGAAGTGCAGCGTAGCGGCGGCATTCGTTAATGGCGCGGTCTTGAAGGTGCCGGTACCACTGGTTGCCGGTGTGCTATCGTTCACAAATCGATAGTAGTAGCGCGTGCCGGGCACCAGACCGTTGGCTACCAGCTTCACAGTGTAATCCCTGGCCGGATCACTCATTCCGGCGAATGTCAGCACCGTACCGCTGAAATCAGAAGCCGTCGATACCTGCGCGTGCACCGGCACCATCGCCTGCTGATTGACCCGCGTCCACAGCACTGCGCTGTTCGTGTCGGCATCGCCCGCGGCCACGCCAAGGAAGGGCTGGACCCCGACCGCATTGTCCGTAATGGTGACCGTCGCGGTTGCCGGAGTGCCCACATCGTAATTCCCGGAATCGCCAAGCGTCAGAGTGACCGTTTCATCTCCTTCGATCAGCGTGTCCTCGACCGCCGTAATGGTGATGTCTACGAAGGACTGTCCTGAAGGAATGGTTGCTACACCTGTCAGCTGAGGCGTGAAGTCAACACCGTTGGTCGCCTGTCCGGCACCCGTAGCAGTGGTGTAGCTAACCGACAACGCGCCGACGGTGCTGCCGGTGCGGGAAATACGGAACTTGCCGGTATTACCACCCGGCTCTTCCGATGCACTGTTATCCGTGGCGGCGATGGTAACGACTGGCGTGGTCGGAGCGCCGATGGTTCCCGGAGAGCCGATCTGGTTCGGATCAGTTGAGGAAACGAATGCGCCATTGACGCCAACCACACTCAAGGTCGAAATGTTTGTATTGTTCAGTCCAGCCGCATTGTCGAAAGTCTGGAGCGGATTAACATTGTCCGACATGCCAAAGATGACCTTGGCTTGCAGAGTGCCGTTGGTGGCGTTGAATAAATTCACCTGATCGCCGCCGGCGCCAGCGCCCAGTCCGACTCCGCCCGCCATCCCCTGAGTGTAGCTTCCAATCTGGAATCCCGGCGGTGCGGTACCGCCGAACCAGACATTGATAAAGCCATTCTTAATAGTCGTCGGGTTTTGCCCTACCTGGACCTCGATAAAGACGACCGATTCACCCGGTTTGATTTCCGTGACGCCGCTCAGGAGCGCACTGTTCGGGTTGGCAGAATCGTCGTCCATAGTCCAGCCGGTGATATTCGCTGTGGCAGTACCGAAATTCGTGACTTCGAACCAGTCGGCGCCGACCGAACTGCTGCTGGACCAGGGCGTCACTTCGGTAATTCTGAGGTTTGCGCTGCCGCCAGGAGGTGGGGCAGTAATCGTCAGCATGTAGTTTATACTTGCATCCGGCGTTGCTCCGACAGTCGTGTCGTCTACACTGACAGTGACGTTGTAGCTGGGCTTCGTGGTGTGATTCAGAACGGTGCCCGCTTTCAGAAACAATGCAGTACCGATGATCTGGAAGAAGCTTGCATCAGCCCCAGTGACGCTCAAGTGATTATTGCCGAGCCCATCGTCTGTGATGATGATGTCCGCTAACTTCAGCGCAGTAGTCGTCAGGGTGTTGTCCGGGATCGAGCTTACCGGGCTATTCAGTGTCACTGCGGTGGGCGCCAGATTAGTATCATCGGTGTGCGCATACACCCAGAGCTGCGGATGGTTGGCGTCGCCGCCGCCATTCTCGTTGACAACGTAGAGATTTCCGTCGCGATCCATCGTCAAACCTTCATTCGTCTGGCCGGCTACGCTCAACGGATTGCCCGGATCCGAGACGATGGTCATCGCGCTGAAGATGTTTCCGGAGCGGTCGATATTGACGATCTGGCCCGACTCCTGGCTTATGATCAATAAGTGACTGAAATCGGGCTGCCCACTTAGAGATGGAAGATTCGAGAGCGCAAAGACGTCTGAAAAGTCCACAAGGTTGGCAAGAGCAGGATTAAATAGATCGGTAGAGCCGGTTGTCGTGGGCGAACCGTTGGTCGCTGTGCCCGTCATAAAGTCTATCCCCGTTTGGAATATGGATTGGGGGTCCTTCTCCTTGACGCAAATGTATCCACTCGTCAGTGGGTCATAGGAGATGCCTTCAATCCCGATGTTTCCGATCGTGGTGCCCAGCTTGACGGTTTGCGCGTCAGTTTTGTGAAGAATGCCGCCAGCCACATACGTGAACAAATTCGCCTGGCGATCTCGCTCCTCCATCAAAACGAACTTGCCGGCGCCGACGTAAGTAATTCCCTCGGTATCGTAGAAATCTGTGCCCTGAGGGCTGGGTCCAGGCGCCAGGGTCATTGAGTCGATCAATTGACCAGTCTTGGTGACCTGAACGACTGAAGTACCGCCATCGCCTACAACGAACAGCGTGTCGTTGTCCCAATTGTAGGTTACTGCCGAAGCTTCCTGGGCAAGCAGACTGCTTGGCGGGTGAGCACTGCGCGTAGGCTCGGGCAAATCGAATCGCCCCGCCCGGCGATATGTCGAGAGATCAACCGCCATCACAGAAGGAGGAATAGGGGCTAAACTTGTCGGGTTGGTAACACGGTTGCTTCGTGCAGCCTGAACCCGCTGAAGTGATATGCCTGCCCATGCGCTTAGCATGGTCGCCAGAACTAGCAGAAATAAGATCGGTTTAGCGGATCTATTGTTCACGTTTATCTCCTCGATTAAAGTCGTTGAAGTTTAGAATCAAGAGCTGTGTTTTCTTGACCAGAATGCCGGCAAAATCGGTGTCGGAGCAGAAGCTGCGGATCCCAAAGGGCCCAATAGTACGGATAGCGCACCCCAATTCCCTGGATCACTCTCGATAATGAAAATTTCGTAGCAAGAGACTTGGGAGGCAGGCAGTATATACTCGCCGGATTGATTCGGTCTGAACAGATATGAAAATAAAAGTTAACTTAATGTTGACTTATCGCCGCTTCGATTATTTTTGTATCTGAATGTAACGCTCTTGATTGAGTTTGGCGGCGCAGTGTATCGCCCTTTGAAACACTCAGCCAATTCCTGGGGATTCAGCCGCTTGTGATTACTGCGCGGGTCTCGATCAGCATTGAAATCCGCTCCAGTTCATGGGGAGTTTTCATAGCCGTATTTTGCCCGGGAGTAATAAAATAATCGCGGCTCTGCGTTAATGCTCGGTCTGATCACAAGCATGTTGTTGGCCGAAAGCGACTGATCACGTGAAGAAACAAATTCTTATTTATGGTCTCATCTACGGCCTTTGTGGCGGGCTGCTGATCGCGGCGCTCAAGGTCATTGAATACCGCTTTATAGTAGTGGAACACTCGATCGAGATTTACGGCGGCTTGACAGCACTGATCTTCGCGAGCGTGGGCATCTGGCTCGGGCTCAAGCTTACTCGGAAAGAGCAGGTCATCGTCGAACGGGAACTGATCGTCGAAAAAGAAGTTCCGGTTCCCGCCGCGACGCCGTTTGCTCTGAACGAAAAGCGCCTGCAGGAGCTGGCGATAACCAAACGCGAATTGGAAATACTGGGGTTGATTGCAAATGGTCTCAGTAACCGCGAGATTGCTGAAAGACTTTTCGTTAGCGAGAACACCGTCAAGACCCATTCCAGCAGGCTGTTCGACAAACTCAGCGCCAGGCGAAGAACACAGGCGGTCCAGAGAGGCAAAGAGCTGGGACTGATTCCTTAAGCAGAACTTAGGTTCTCGGGAGCACAGACGTTTCCGTCTGAGCTTCCTAGGTTCAATTCAAACAAACTAAAGTATTATTTTTGCCTGAAACCGCGAAAATCATACCAAAGTATGACGACAAAAAGAGTGTCTGCCGCTACTGTTACGACTCGATAGCGAACATTCTTTTGCGAAGGAGAGCTAATGAGATGAAAAAGATTGTATTGACCTTCGGACTAATTGGGGGAGCAGTCATGGCGGCGATGATGTTCGGCACGCTGCCCTTCATTGACAAGATCGGTTTTGATAGAGGCTTAATCGTTGGCTACACGACGATGATCCTCGCGTTTATGCTGGTGTTCTTTGGCATTCGCTCGTATCGCGAAAACGTGGGCGGCGGCCAGATAACATTCGGCAGGGCCTTTGCGGTGGGAATTCTAATCACGCTGGTTGTTTGTGTTTGCTATGTAGCTGCTTGGGAGATCCTCTACTTCAAATTCATGCCGGACTTCGCTGACAAATACGCGAGCTATATGGTTGAGAAAGTAAGGTCTTCGGGCGCCAGCCAGCAGGTAATCGACGCAAAGTTGCAGGAAATGAAGAGTTTTAAGGAAATGTATAATAATCCGTTCATCAATGCCGCGATGACGTTTGTTGAGCCGCTTCCTGTCGGCTTGATCATAACTTTGATTTCGGCGGCATTTCTAAGGAAGAAGACAATTGCGGGCACCGGAGATGAGGGTCAGCCGGCCCAGCTGCAAGTGCAGTCATAGAACTAATAGGAACAGTTGAACTGGTTTAGCGAAATTACACGAACATAATATCGGAGAAGAAAATGGAACTGGGAAATTTCTCTGTTAGCCTGGCGGTAAAAGATATCGAGGCGTCAAAGCTCTTTTACGAAAAGCTGGGATTTAAAGTGTTCGCAGGAAATCAGTCGCAGAATTGGCTGATCTTGAAAAATGGCGCCCACAATATTGGGTTGTTTCAAGGGATGTTCGATAAGAACATTCTCACCTTCAACCCCGGCTGGAATAGCGATGCTCAACCACTCGGAGAATTCACCGATGTTCGAGAGTTGCAGCTCCAACTCAAAGCTCAAGGCGTCAACATGATTTCAGCAGCAGACGAAAGCACTACTGGCCCGGCCAGCTTTATGATTGTTGATCCAGATGGAAACCCGATTCTGGTAGATCAACACATCTAGAAAAGAAAGAAGACCATTGTGGAACCGTTATTTGTCCGAAACGGGCGTCGAGGCAGGGGTCGCAGGTTCGGGTAATTTATATACTTGCCTGACCGAGATTCGGTGCAATAACTTTAGTGAGATTTATCGGATTCGCCGATAGTCGTCGATGGGGATCAATCTGAGCATAAGGAGATCATTATGGAACGCGTACTAGGCTTTGGCGGTTTTTTCTTTAAGGCAGCAGATCCCGATAAGCTGGCGCGTTGGTATGAGGAGCATCTTGGCGTAACCAGGGCCACACCAGACAATAACATGGAGCCTTGGCATCAAGAGGCCGGTGGGACTGTTTTCCAGCCATTCCCGCAAAACACTACGATGTTTCCCCATACGAGCTACATGTTGAATTTCCGGGTGTCCAATCTTGATGCAATGGTTGCCCAGCTTCGATCCGCAGGAATCAAGGTCGAAGTCGACCCGGAGAATTACTCGTTTGGTCGATTTGCTTCGCTGAGCGACCCCGAAGATAATCCGATTCAGCTTTGGCAACCGTGAGGTGAATCAACTTTGGGTAATTAGGCAATTGTTGAAATCGCGTTTTTAACTGTCCGCAACGGACTTCCAGGCAGGGATCTCAGATTCGAGTCCTGCCTTTTATTGTCCACGATTTACTTTTTACTTTTCTGTACTTTCGGACGGGTTCCCGCAGGTGCTTTCCTCTTCAAATAGATCTGATTGTAATGAATCGCGGCCCGCACGAGATTCTTTAGCGCACGCTTATTGATCTTATCGCCTTCGAAGAAATCGATCGCTCGCCACTTATTGCCTTCGAGGCCCGCGTTGAAGAGCTTGTCAGGATCCGAAAGGCTCGCCCCGTGAGCAAAGGTAAGCTTCACCTTATCTTTGTGGGCGTTGCCGACCGCGATGATGCCGTCGCGAGACCACGTTGGGCTTCCCATCCACTTCCATTCCTCGATTATCTCGCGGTCGGCATCAAGGATGGTCGTGCGGATGCTGGCGAGCGTTTTGCCGCGCCAGTCTTTGAGCTCTGCGATCAAATCGTCGATACGTTCCGATGGATTCATTGGATCTTTTACCTCGAATTCTGTCTCGTTTTAGGCCATGCCGTCAGCGGTTCGCTGCAGCGTCTTGTCAGTACGTCTCTTCGAAATAAGTCGTCGAAGGACGTGACCTTTCCACATCCATCTGCCGACTCATCCGAGAAAATCTTCACACGTGCCCACACCACGTCGGGGAGGCGCAGCCATCTAGCCACCACTCGGTGCGAACGATCTTCTTCTCGTAATAGAAGCGCGCCTTATCCGTCGTTTAGCCTCGTACGCCGGCAAGCGGTCCAACGTTCCGCATAATCCGGCCCGAGCTTGAATGCTTCTTGTTAGCTTGCAGATCTTACCAGGACACTATTCATCCCTTAACAACTCCAGAGCCCTCCCCTTTATTTCCACTTCTACCGCAAGCCGCTTTCTAATCTCCGCAAATAGGCTTGCACTCTTCCTATACTGTAATAGTGGTATCCACACCCACCTCCGCCTGTTCACGCATAACTCCAGCAAGAGCAATGTTCCTCCTCTACTTACTACAAAACCCATCCGCGCTCTCTTCACATCTCTCCACGGGATCAAGCGCGGCTTGAACACGGTCCATCTGTGAAGACCTTCCTCGGTGAATCTCAACCGATGCTGGAGCAACAGGTAGGGCAGCGTAAAACAGATGAAAGAAAGCAGTATTAAGCCAACGAATATCGTCTCGGCCAGAAAGCCTAACTCCGTGATTGATCTAAACTCCAATCGAGTTTTGGTCTCGGTGATGAATACAAATGTGAAGAAGCTGAAAACCAGCAAAAGCAGCGTCAGCCGTAACACGGACAGCCGTGGTCTAAAATCCATATCCTCAAGTCTAATTCTACTCGTCTCCATATACTCTGTAGCCACGAAAATGCCTACTTTGAGTTTTTTGCCGACAGCGGAATTCTACGCAGGTCACAAGGTTCCAGTGCTGTGGGGCGCCCTTATCTTAGATTAGTTGCAGCATATCTTCACATCTCAAAAAAATCCGACGTAGATAATCTTTTGGATTTACAAATCTGGATTGGCACTAGCACTTGACTCCAGTTCCTGGTTCGCAAAGAATCCTCGGCAATGACTTCTCACGAACGCAATCAATCATCAGTCCATGTCTGGAGTAAAGGATGGATCACATGACTCGACCTGCAATTGGGGGCATCTCGACTTTCTTCATCGTGCGGAATCTGGAAGCGGCGCTCTCGTTCTATCGCGACCGGCTCGGATTTGACATTACGTTTAAGGGACCCGATGAGGATCCCTTCTTCGGTATTGTGCGCCGAGGCGGCGCGATGGTCATGCTCAAGGACGTTGGTGTAGAACCGCTTCCCAACTACAAGCGACAACCGCAGGCACGTTGGGACGCCTATGTTTACGTCCCCGATCCAGACGGATTGGCGGCAGAGTTTTCGTCGCGCAATGTTGAATTCTCTGAGCCGCTCAAGGACACTGATGACGGTTTGCGAGGATTCGAACTCAAGGACGCTGACGGCTATGTTTTGTTTTTCGGTCGTCCTCGTTAGTGATACGTGTACACTGGCATCACCTTCATACCCACCCGCAGAGGTGTTTTTATGCACCCCAGCGCGGTGCATTCTGCGTAAACTCTAACGCGGTGCATTCTGCGTAAACTCTAATGTGAGTTGTCCGATGCGCCCCAGAGCAGTGCAATTTTCTCCAGAAAGTCGTTACCGAATTAATTAAGCGACGCGAAATTATGTAGAATCCTTTCGGTCCCGGATTGTTAGTTGTCTTCAAAAGCGGCTAAGACTTTTCCATGTGAGGAACTATGCAAACTTTGCGGCAAGACCTGCGCTACGGCGCCAGAATGTTGTTGAAGAGACCCGGCTTCACAGTTGCGGCAGTTCTGACGCTAGCGCTGGGAATCGGAGGCAATGCGGCGATTTTCAGCCTGGTTAATTCAATCCTGCTCCGCCCTTTGCCCTACCGCGAGCCCGAACGGCTTTATACAATTTGGGAAACCATACCGAAGGTCCGCGATCGGTTTCCATCGCTGCCTGTGTCAGCTCGTAGCTTCGCTGAATGGCGTGACCAGTCGACTTTCTTTGAACAAATCGCGGTCGTCTCGCCGTCCGCGATGAATTTCACGGATGCGGGCGAGCCAGAGCGCCTGGGCGCCGCGCGTGTTTCAGCCAACTTCTTTTCAGTGGTTGGAGTCGATCCGCAATTTGGACGCACGTTCGTAGAAGGAGAAGACAAGCCACAGGCTCAGCCAGTCGCGGTGATCAGCGATTCACTCTGGCGGCGACGGTTCAACACCGACCTGTCGGTGATTGGCCGGTCAATCACGATCGATGGAAAAGGATTCACCGTGGTCGGCGTGATGCCCAGAGGCTTTCCGTTCCCGCGCGGAAAAGAGTTACACCAGTTCGTGAATTTCGAGCAGCGAACAGACGTCTGGCTGCCATTGGTGTTCAAGCCTGAAGATCTGGTCGAGGTGGGCAGTTTCAACTATGCGGTAATTGCGCGACTGAGAAATGGAGCCACGCGAGCGCAAGCACAGGCGGAGATAAGCGCGATTCAGTCACGGATCGCCCAAAGAACTCCTGACTTGGAAGACCTCAATGCGTTTCTGCTTCCGCTCCAGGAGACGCTCGTCGGCAACGTTCGACAAGGTCTTACGCTGATGCTTGCGGCTGTCGGTTTTGTTCTCCTGATCGTCTGCGTGAACCTGGCCAACTTGATGCTGTCGCGAGCCCCGCTACGGCGCAGGGAGTTTGCGATTCGCATGGCGCTCGGAGCTACTCGCGCAAGGCTGATCGCTCAGCTGTTGACCGAGAGCCTGCTGCTGGCTCTGATTGGTGGCGGGCTAGGAGTGCTGCTGGCGCTCTGGGGTGTCCAGGCGCTCGCTACGAGGATACCGGTGGATCTGCCCCGCCTCGAAGAAGTTCGCATTGATGGTCCAGCGGTGCTTTACGCGATTATTGTCTCGATAGCAACCGGGGCACTCTTTGGATTGTGGCCGGCGATCCGCGCCACGAAGCTCGAATTGAACGAGGCACTCAAAGTAGGAGGACGCGCTCTCACAAAGGGTCCTGGGAGCGGCCGAGTGAGTAGCGCTTTGATAGTTGTCGAAGTCGGCCTGAGTGTTCTGTTGTTGGTGGGCGCTGGCCTGCTGTTGCGCAGCTTCGTGCGAGTAATGAGCGTTGATAAAGGATTCAAGGCCGAAAACATCTTGATGGCTGACCTCAGCTTGTCTCCAACGAAGTATATGGAGATCACCAACCGTCGCGAGTTTTATCGTCGGCTCCTGGAACAACTGGATAGTCTGCCCGGCGTCAGGGGCTCCAGTGTAATAAGCGGCGCGCCCCTGGCAAAAGAAAGCACCGTCACTGTGATCACCGACGAACACACTCCGAACGTACCGATCTTAGAACGGCCACTTGTGGATAGGCGGTATATCAGTCCCGGCTATTTTAAAACCATGAGTATACCGCTGCGCCAAGGCAGGCTTTTTGATGAGAGCGACCGTAAACGGGCGGTCACGATTCTGAGCGAAAAAATAGCCACTCGCCTGTGGCCCGGAGAAGACCCGATCGGAAAGCGGGTCCGTGAAAGCGATAGTTCGCCGCCGACGGAGGTTGTAGCGGTGGTTGGTGACATCCGCGCCTCAGCTCTCGAAAAAGATCCGAGCGCAGCGATGTACCTGCCATACTGGCAGGGCGATGTTTCAGATCTGTCAGACATGTCGCTGATGGTTCGCACGGATATTGATTCGCAGTCAATGGCCGGGGTCCTGCGCGAGGAAATCCG
>Ga0126384_10003152_pt1 | contig 10023 bp, 5 predicted proteins | sample PanSoiMetPlot_36_FD_92543 | JGI IMG/M metagenome (GOLD analysis project Ga0126384, IMG submission 92543) | Tropical forest soil microbial communities from Panama - MetaG Plot_36 | ecosystem: Environmental > Terrestrial > Soil > Tropical forest > Bulk soil | place: Panama | collected 2016-02-17 | reverse complement strand
TCCAGGTAGATAGGCTGGCTTTTGTCCTGCAAGACAACTTCGCGCGTAGCGCGTTGCGGCGGCTCCTGGGTGCGTAGAGGCTCGGGAGCCGGTCCGGCGGGGATCCTTCCGAAGAAGCGCTCGATGATCGGCAACGCCTTCTCGGCCTTTACGTCGCCCACCACGGTAACCACCATGTTGCTGGGCACGTAATACTTGCGATAAAAATTCTGGGCATCGGTGGCAGAAAAGGCGCGCAGGTCAGAGGGCCATCCCACCACCGGGCGGCCGTAAGGATGCGCGGTGAACGCAGCCGCCAGGAATTGCTCGATCAGGCGGCCCTGGGGCGAGCTATCAGTGCGCATGCGGCGCTCTTCCGTTACCACGTCGCGCTCTTTATAGAATTCGCGCATCACCGGATGCAAAAAGCGCTCCGATTCCAGATAGGCCCAAAGCTCCAGCCGGTTTTCGGGGAAGGAGTAGAAGTAGACCGTTTCGTCCCAGTTGGTGGAAGCGTTCAAGCCCACGCCGCCCTGGCTTTCCACGATCTTGCCGAATTCGTTAACCGCCACAAATGCGTCAGCGGCTTCAATCGCTTTTCTCCATTCCTGTTCGAGTTCGGCCACTCTCTTCGGATCGCGCCCGACTTCCTTCAAGTTTTCCTTCTGATATGCCGCGTATGCCGTCTCCACTTTGGCCAGAGCGGCCTTCTCGGCAGCAAAGTTCGTTGTCCCGATCTTGTCGGTACCTTTGAATGCCATGTGTTCGAACATGTGGGCCAGGCCGGTAATGCCCTGGACTTCCTGCGCCGATCCCACGTCCACGTGCGTATAGAAAGAAAGCACGGGGGCCTCCGGGCGCTCCATGATGATCACGGTTATGCCGTTGGCAAGCTTTTTAGTTGTGATTCTTTTCTCAAACGACGCGATGTCTTGCGCGTGAGCGCCAACTACCGCAGTCGAAATCAGAACAAGGTGGGCAAGGAAAGTACGAACAGCTATCTTCATAATCAATCTCATTAGGTTAAAGCAGCGCCTGGGAGTTTTCAAATGCCCGAAAGAAGTAAAGTGAGGGAGGCAACGAGCCGCCTACCCATCATGTTGGTTGCTGGTATGATGTTGCGCCTATGAAACCCCTCAACGTGCTGCTGTTCCTCCTGGCAACTGCAGCTGCCGTCCTCGCCCAACCTAAGGCTTTCACTCTGGAGCAGGTGATGAGTTCGCCTTTCCCCTCAGGACTGACCGCTGCATCCCAAGCCAATCGCATTGGCTGGGTTTTCAACAGCAAAGGTGAGCGCAACATCTGGGTAGCTGATGCACCCAACTTTGCGGCGCGCCAGGTGACGCATTATCAGGGCGACGATGGGCAGAGCATCGTCTCGCTCCGCCTGACGCCGGACGGCAAGTCGGTAGTGTTTGCTCGTGGTTCTGAGGTCAACGGCGAGGGGCACGTAGCGAATCCGGCCAGTGAACTGAAGGAGCCCAAGCAGCAAGTGTGGGTCGCCGATGTCGGAACCGGAGCCCCGCGGCTCCTGGGCGAGATGGGGTGTAACGAGGAGGATTGCGAAGACGTGCAGCTTTCCCCGGACGGCCAATGGGCGGTCTGGCAGGGACCAAAGCATCATCTGTGGATTGCGCCGGTGGCTGGTGACAAGCCGGCACGGCAATTGACGGAGCTGCGCGGCGAAGAATCGGAGCCGCAATGGTCGCCGGACGGGAAGCACATCGCCTTCACGTCGAACCGAAGAGACCACAGCTTCATCGCCATCCTGGATCTGGCTCCCGAGGGGACAGCTCAGCGCGTGCACTATCTCGCGCCGAGCACAGACCGCGACTTTGCACCGCGGTGGTCGCCGGACGGCAAACAGCTTGTCTTTATTCGAAGGGCGGGATCGGAACAACATTTGCCGCTGATTCCGTTGCGGCCGCAGCCGTGGGCCATCTGGCTGGCCGACGCCGAGAGCGGCGAAGGGAAGGAATTATGGCACAGCGGTAAAGAGATCAACGATTCGTTGCCCCCGTTTGCAGGCGAGTCGCTTAAGTTCATGGCCGAGAGCCAAGTTGTTTTTTGTTCTGAGCAGGATGGTCGTAACCACCTGTACATGCTGCCGATTTTCGGAGGTACGCCGATACTGCTAACTCAGGGAGATTTTGACGTCGAAGAAGTCACCTTGGCGCCTGGCGGCGCAACGCTTCTTTATACGTCGAACCAAAGCGACATCGAGAGGCGCCATCTGTGGATGATTCGCCAGAGATTTGTATCAGGGAAGAATGTCTATCCGACAAAGCCTGTGCCACTGACCAGTGGCGCTACGGCCGAGTGGCACCCGCTGGTATTGGCCGACGGCAAAACCATCGTCTCCTTCGGTTCCAGCGCCACGTCGCCGGCCATGCCGTATCACCTTACAGACAAGGGCCGGGAGATGATTGCCGCAGAAGCTCTTCCCAAGGATTTTCCTTCGCAGCAGTTGGTCGAGCCGCAAACCGTGACGTTCAAGAGCGACGATGGCCTGGAAATCCACGGACAACTCTTCATCCCGCGCGGCGTCGCCACCTTACCTGATGCCGCGAGCGCGACCAAGCGAAGCCCGGCTCTGATTTTTGTGCACGGCGGCCCGCCACGGCAGATGCTGCCGGCCTTCCACTACATGTACTACTACCACAATGCCTACGCCGAGAATCAGTATCTGGCCAGCCTGGGGTATGTGGTGCTCTCGGTGAACTTTCGGCGGGGCATCATGTACGGCCGTGCCTTCCGTGAGCCCGCCGACGGCGGCTGGCGCGGCTCCGCGGAATACAAAGATGTGCTCGCAGGCGCGAAATATCTGCAAAGCCTTGCTTACGTCGATCGCAAGCGCATCGGTATCTGGGGAGGCTCTTACGGCGGTCTGCTGACGGCGCTGGCGCTCTCGCGCAACTCTGACATTTTCGCCGCTGGGGTAGACTTTCACGGCGTGCATGACTGGTCAACCCTGCTGGGCAGGCGGCTCAGCGGCGCCGACGAAGCGCCGGACTATAAAGACGCGGTCAAGCTGGCCTATGATTCGTCACCGGTCGCGACCGTGGTGCAATGGCGCTCGCCGGTCTTGTTGATCCATGGCGATGACGACCGCAACGTGCCCTTCCAACAGACCAATGACCTGGCCCAGCGCCTGCGCAAACAGAACGTTGCGTTTGAAGAGATCATCTTCCCTGACGAAATCCATGACTTCCTGCTGTGGAAGAGTTGGGTCAAGGGATATCAAGCGACGGCGGATTTCTTCAACAAGAAGCTTCCGAAATGAGAGGAGACGTGAAATTTAAAATTTGAAATTTCAAATTTAAAATCTCCTTACGCATTCTTCTCGTCGTAATACTCGAGAAAGTCGGTTGCGATGGGCTGCGCGCCCAACTGGCGCAGAAGCGTCGTGACTTGTCCGCGATGGTAGCTGGAATGGTTGACGACGTGGACCATCTGCTGCCACAGAGGATACTCGTAGGGTTGCCCGGCCCGGTTGATGTAAGCGAGGTTTTTCTGGAGGCGCGCCAGGCTGAGAGAATGCAGGAATTCGTGGTAACCCTGCTCCACGGTCTCCCAGCGCACTTTGAGCGATTCCACTGTCGGGAAGGCGGCGGCATCCAGCAGTGCTGTCGGTGAGATTCCATTCCACCGCTCCAGCCAGATCCACTCGCCGCTCAAGATGTGGGCCAGGGTATCTCGGACCGAAGAAAAACGATTGGCCATGGGACGGATGAAGGTGGCATTGTCCAGCTTGGCGGCGGCCGCCAGGCTGCGGTGGTTGGCCCAGCGGTTGTAAACGTAGAGCTCGCGGATATCGTTGAGGTCCATGACGGTTCATAACTTGCGCCTGGCGCAGGCGCGGTGTCAAGGGCCCAAGCCGTCGTGCTGAGAAGTGGCGTAAGATGTTTAAAATAAAGGTGGAAGCGAGAATCCAGCCATTACCTTCGTAACCGGCAGGACGTGCACTTTCAGACAACTCTAAGCCCGTCCTTAGGGTATGATTCGCTCGTCCTCTCCCAGGCGCTTGCCATGGTGCGCCACCAAATGCCGGAAACCATGGAAAACGCCACTGCTCCAACCCCTGCAGCTGCTCCGCGCACTGACCGTTTGGAGTTGGTCAAGGAAATGGCCCGCGGAAGCATCGGGGTCGTCCACAAGGCAAAGAACGCGCAATCCAACCGCGTGATCGCCTTGCGCCAGTTTGAAGTTCCGGAATGGCTGGACGATGTCGAGGAACTGCTGAAGCGGATTCTTGCCGAAGCCCGTTCCGCTAGCTCCCTCGATCACCCTAATATCGCCAAGCTTCACACCTGCGGCTACAAGGGATTTACCGTCTTCATGACCTCGGAGTTCGTTGAAGGCAAGACTCTCAAAGAGGTGATGGAGGAGCGCCAGCCGGAACTCGGCGAGATCTTGTCCATCGCCAAGCAGCTTTGTGCGGCTTTGGATTACGCCCAGGAAAAAAGTGTCGTCCATCATTTTCTAAACCCCTCGAACATTAAGTTGCGCAAGGACGGCACGTTGAAGGTCCTGGATTTTGGCTTGGTCAAAGAGAAGAACCTGCTTTCGCAGACTCCGGCGAAGAAGCTTGAAAACGAGCCCTACCTTTCGCCGGAGGAGGTGAAGAATAAACCGGTCACCGCCGCGGGAAATCTGTTCACTGCGGCCGCGATTCTCTACCAGCTCTATACCGGCCGAAGCCCGTTTGCCGGCAAGCATCTGGGCGAAGTGGACCGCGCCATCACTGACGTGGAGCCGCATCCGCTGAACATGGCGCATCCCCGTGTCCCCCATGCGATTTCGGCGGTGATTCTGAAGGCCCTCTCGAAATCCGCGGCCGAGCGCTACAAGAGCGGAAAGCAATTGGTGCTGGCCCTGGAAGACGCCATGAAAGGAGTGCCCCCGGCAGCGCTGGCGCCCAAACCGGCTGCGGCACCTAAGCCGGCCCCGGCTTCGGCTTCCGGCGTGGAAAGTGTGAATTATTCCGGTGGGTATGCCCCAGTCCCCGCCAAACCCGCTCCCGCCCCGGCTCCGGCGCCGGCGGCGAGCACGACAAGAATGCACCCGGCGACGCCTCCGCCCGCGCCTAAAGTGCAAGTCGGATCGGCCACCCATTGGAAACTGGTCGGGGGCGTGGTGGCGTGCCTGGTAATTGTCGCGGTAGTAGCCGCGCTGTTTCAGCGCAAGCCGAAAGAGATCCCAGAGAACGTTGAGCCTCAGGCGGTCGCGCCTAAGCCCGCTCCGGTGCCCGCCCCAGCCCCGGTCGTCGCGGAGAGCGAGCCCTCACCGGCAGTGGAAGTTTCGTCTGTGCCGGTTGTTTCCAGCAAGAGAGGCAAGCCCGTACGTGCGCCGCGCGTCGTGAAGGCTACCACTCCGTCTGCCCCGCAAGAAGGAGAAGTCTTTATTTCTTCTGTGCCGGCGGACGCAGTGATTGAGATTGAAGGTTTCAGAGGGCAGGTGTGGAAGACGCCGCAGGCCATCGGCGCGCTCCAGCCTGGGACCTACAAAGTTACGGTCAGCAAGCCGGGCTATGCCACCGATGTGCGCAACGTCCAAGTGAGCGCCGGGAACCGCGTGGGAGTGGACGTCAGACTCACTGCGGTGAAGGGCTGGGTGAATGTTTCCGGCTCCCCCGCAGGCGCTAACATTTTCGTTGACGGCAGAGACTCCGGCAAACTCACTCCGGCCACGCTCATCCTGGATCCCGCAACCCACAACATAACGTTGCGTAAAGCCGGATATCTGGACGCCGGAGGCGACCTGCAGCTTGCCGCCGGCCAAACCACCAGCTATTCGCCCACTTTGATGGTGGCCGGACGCACCGACAACATCAAGATCGTTGGCGGCGGCATGGGCGTGGGCAAGATCTTTGGCGGGAACTCGGGGCAAGGAAGGGCCCGCATTGAGATCAAGAGCGAACCCAAAGGCGCGCAGGTGATCATCAACGGCACTCCGCTGCAGAAAACCACTCCCGTGGAAATTCAAGTGGAAGCTGGAAACTACGATATCACCATCCAGAAAGACGGCTATCAGACGGTTCGCGAGAGCGCGATTGTAGGCATTGACGACCACGTGAGAATCAGCAAAGCGCTGGCCCGCTAAACCCGTCGAACGATTCTCGGGACTCCGTAGAACAAGGTGGCAGGCGGCGTTCGCGCCGCCTGTCGCTTTTGTCGGTTTCCGGACCGCGCTGCGAGCGGTTTGCGGATAAAATGGTCTTATCCAGACATTGATGATCATCCAACCTGAGAGACAGATTTGAATCCCGCAATCCGCAACATTGCCATTATTGCCCACGTGGACCATGGAAAAACCACGCTGGTAGACGCCATGCTGCGCCAAAGCGGCGCGTTTCGCGCCAATGAGGCCGTGGTGGAGCGCGTGATGGACTCGAACGAACTGGAGCGTGAGCGTGGCATCACGATTCTCGCCAAGAATACGGCGGTGCTGTATCACGATGTGAAGATCAACATTGTAGATACGCCCGGTCACAGCGACTTCGGGGGAGAAGTGGAGCGCGCATTGAAAATGGTGGACGGCGTAATGTTGCTGGTGGACGCCAGCGAAGGCCCGCTGCCGCAGACGCGATATGTGTTGAGCAAAGCCCTCGAAGCCGGATTGCCGCCGGTGGTGGTGATCAACAAGATTGACCGTGCTGACGCACGTCCGCAGGAAGTTCTTAACGAGCTCTACGACTTATTCATCGACCTGGACGCGCACGAGGACCAGCTCGAGTTTCCCGTGCTGTACACCAATGCCAAGGCGGGTACGGCCTCGCCCAGCATCGATGTTCCCGGCGAAGACCTGCGGCCCTTGTTTGAAGCCATTCTTTCCACGATACCTCAGCCCGCGGGTGAAGCGGTCAACCCCCTGCAGATTCTGGTGGCCAACCTTGACTACAGCGACTATCTCGGCCGGCTCGCGATTGCCCGGGTTTTCAACGGCAGCCTGCGTACCGGGGAAGAAGTTGCGATTGCCAAGCTGGATGGTTCGTCCCAGAAAGTAAAGATCACCAAACTGTTTTCCTTTAGCGGCCTGAAGCGCGTGGACATTGACCAGACCGAGATGGGTGACATCGTGGCTATTGCCGGAGTTGAGGGCATCAACATCGGCGAGACCATCACCAATGTTGAAAACCCGGCGCCGCTGCCGCATATCGTCATTGACGAGCCGACCATCGCCATGCAGTTCACGGTGAACACGTCGCCCTTCGCGGGCCGCGAAGGCACGTACGTAACCTCGCGCAACCTGCGCGACCGCCTGCAAAAAGAATTGCTCACCAACGTTTCCCTGCGCGTGGAAGACACCGATACTACTGATTCCTTCAAAGTCGCGGGCCGTGGCGAGCTGCAGCTCTCCATCCTGATCGAAACCATGCGCCGCGAAGGCTACGAGCTTATGGCCGGCAAGCCGGAGATCGTCACCAAGCGAATTGACGGCAAGCTGATGGAGCCGCAGGAAAAGCTGATGGTGGACATCCCGGAAAGCTTCGTCGGCGTGGTGATCGAAAAACTCGGCTCGCGCAAAGGCCAGATGATCAAGATGCACAACCACGGCTCCGGCCGGGTACGGATGGAATTCACCATCCCCAGCCGCGGCATGATCGGCTTGCGTTCGGAATTGCTCACCGACACGCGCGGCACCGTGATTATGAACTCGCTCTTCGACGGCTACACCGAATGGCTGGGCGAGATTCCCCACCGTATGACCGGCGCGCTGGTGGCGGACCGTCCTGGTGCTTCGACTGCGTACGCCCTTTATGGCCTGCAGGAGCGCGGCGTGCTTTTCGTTGGCCCTGGCGTTGAACTGTATGAAGGAATGATTGTGGGAGAAAACGCCCGGGAAGTTGACCTTGATGTGAACGCGGTACGCGAAAAGAAACTTACCAACATGCGCGCCTCTACTGCCGACGACGCCATTCGCCTGGTGCCGCACAAGGTGCTCACCTTGGAGCAGGCCATTGAGTTCGTCGCCGACGACGAAATGGTGGAAGTCACGCCTAAGTCGCTGCGGCTGCGGAAAAAGGTTTTGCAGTCCAACCGAAGGCCGAAGAAGAATGCAGTGCCGGCAACGCCGAGCCTTGTCTAGCCGCAGATGCACGCAGATACACGCAGATCGGGCACGAGATAGCCGCGAATCAACGCGAATGAACAAGAATTGCTATTCACTCCGCGGGCCAATCGCGCCTCTTCGCGTTAGTTAGCGGCTGAGCTTCGTTTGATCTGCGCGTCTCGGTACAAATCTGCGGCTATTCCAATTGTTTTCCTTTCGTCTCCGGCAACTGCGTGGCCATGAATGACGCGAGCAGAAAAGCAACCGCGCAAATCACGAACGCCCAGCCCAGCCCCTTGCTGTCGCCGACGCGGCCGATGGTGTAGGGCGCAACGCAGCTCAGGGCGCGGGCGCCGTTATAAGTAAACCCCAGCGCACGGGCACGCACCGCGGTAGGGAAGATTTCACTGCCTACCAGTCCTGAACCGGAAAAAAATCCGGTGCCGAAGAACCCAACCAGCGCCCCCAGAATCAGGATCAACCACTGGGCGCGCGCAGCCGCGTAAAGCGGAATCAACAACGCGGCGCAAAGCGTAAACAGGGCCAGCGATCGGCGGCGGCCCAGCCTGTCGGCAATCCAACCGAAGCAAAGATAGCCGGGATACATGCCTACCAGGTTCAACGTAACCAGCAGCCAGGTCGTGTTCATCAATCCGATGCCGCGGCCGCCTTTTTCCACAGGCAGCGTCAGGTAGGGCGGCATCCAGCTAAAGAGGCCCCACCAGGCGAACAGGCCGAAGACGTTCAGCAATAACAGGACGATCGTCTTCCGCCGTAAGCCGGGCGCGAAGATTGCCGAGAAAGGGATCTTTGGTTCGGACTGGATCTGATGCTTCTTCCACATCTCTGATTCGGGAACGCTGGTTCTGATCCAGATGGTCACCAGCGCCGGCAGCAGACCGACAAAAAACACGTAGCGCCAGTTCAGATGCAACCGCTCTAGCACGATCCAGGCAGTCACTGCCGCGCCAGCCAGTCCCCAGGCCCATGAGCCCTGTACCAGGGCCAGGGCCCGTGCCCGCAGATGCATGGGCCAAGTCTCCGCAACCAGCGTAGCGCCGGTGTTCCACTCGCCGCCCATACCCAGGCCAAGCACGAAACGAAAAAAGATGAGCACGCCGAGAGACGTCGAAAGGCCGGAGCCGAGCGAACAGAGAGAGTACGTCAGGATGCTCAACATCAGCGCCTTCGTCCGGCCGATGCGATCCGCAATGAAACCGAAGAGCACACCCCCAATACCTGATGCCAGGAGCATGAAGGCGTTGGGCAGGCCCGCGATTGCCTTGGAATGAATCCCCAGCGCCGCCATGACGTAAACCTGAACGTTGCTGTAGAGCAGCACGTCGAATCCGTCGAGTCCCCAGCCAAGCGCGGCGGCGATCAGCGTACGCTTTTGCGCCGGAGTGACCTGAGAGAAGGTGGTAGCGGCGGTGGCCATTGGGTTGGGGGATTGTATCAGCTTTCTTCCTTGTCTCGAGCGAAGCCGCTTCTGAAATCTCGAGCGTAGCGAGAGATCCATATCGCTACCGCCGAGCAACCGTACTCGATTCACGAAGGGTCCTTCAAGGTCGTATGGACCCCTCGTTGCGCTTCGGGCGTTTCAGAAGGAACTCGTTGTCGTTGGCGTCACTTCACTCTCAGCCTAAAATATCTCTTCGCCCGCGCTACATCCTTCCCAATCTGCTCTCGCAGCGCCTCGACTGACGGAAATTTGATCTCCGGGCGCCGCCACTGAAGAAAGGAGATCTCGACTTCGGTTTGCGCAGTTACGTCCAACGGATGAAAGTCGAGCAAGTGGGTTTCGATGGCGAAGGAGTCTGCTCCAAACGTCGGACGGTTGCCGATGTTGGTGACGGAGTTGAAAGTTTCCTGGTCCACGCGCGTGCGGGTGAAGTAAACGCCGTCACCCGGGACTAATTCATCAAAGCGGCTCAAGTTGATGGTGGGCACGGTGTATTTGTGTCCGTAGCCGCGGCCGCGGCCGGGGGCGGC
>Ga0126384_10003150_pt1 | contig 10027 bp, 10 predicted proteins | sample PanSoiMetPlot_36_FD_92543 | JGI IMG/M metagenome (GOLD analysis project Ga0126384, IMG submission 92543) | Tropical forest soil microbial communities from Panama - MetaG Plot_36 | ecosystem: Environmental > Terrestrial > Soil > Tropical forest > Bulk soil | place: Panama | collected 2016-02-17 | reverse complement strand
GGGCGTCTTTTTCCTTCGCCAGTCCGAGCGCCTTATGCGTTCCCAGCGACCCCACTTTGAGCGTCTGGATAGGCAGTTCAAGGTAGTCGATCGGGCTGGCTGGAGAGGCGAAGTGTAAGATCGCATCAACCGGCCCTTTAACGTAGATATAATTGGTCACGTCTTGTGGGATATAGGAGAAGCGCCGGTTGGGGAAGAGATGCGCGACATTGTCGGCGTTCCCAGTGATCAAGTTGTCCATGCAGATGACTTCATCCCCCTCGGTAAGGAAGCGCTCGCACAGATGAGAGCCGATAAACCCCGCGCCGCCGGTGATCAAGATCCGCGCCATATTTTCTTCCCTCCTGTTGGCCGGAGCACGGCGTCGTTGCGCCCCTACTGCACGACTGGAGTTCGCCCGATCGGATGATACATGAACCCTTCCTGTTGCATGACCGCTGGCTCATGCAGATTGCGGCCATCAAAGATGATAGACGTTTTCATCAGCGCTCGCATGCGGCTGAAATCCGGCCGACGAAACTCGTTCCATTCGGTAACGATCAGCAACGCATCCGCGCCACTCAACGCGTCATAATTGACCCGATGATAGGACACCCGCTCGCCAAACAACTCCCGCGCCCGACCTAGAGCCTCGGGGTCATGGACGGCAATCTCCGCCCCGGCTTTCAACAACGCCTCAACAATCACGAGGGCTGGGGCTTCCCGCATATCATCGGTGCGCGGCTTAAAGGCGAGCCCCCAGATTGCGAACTTACGACCGCGCAGGTCTGCACCGAAATGGGCGTGCACTTTCTCTACTAAGAGGTATTTCTGGCGCTCGTTGATCGCTTCCACCTCCCGCAGCAAAGTGAAGTCCATCCCGCTCTCTTCAGCCGTGCGGATCACCGCGCGCACATCCTTAGGAAAACACGAGCCTCCGTACCCCACGCCCGGGAAAAGAAAGTAGTGCCCAATGCGTCGATCGAAGCCGATGCCCCGCCGTACTTCAGCCACGTCGGCCCCAACCTTTTCACACAGATTGGCGACCTGGTTGATGAAGGAGATGCGCGTGGCGAGGAAGGCATTGGCGGCGTACTTCGTCATCTCCGCACTGCGGTTGTCCATGACGAGGATAGGATTTTCCGTCCGCACAAACGGCGCATACAGCTCCTTGAGCAAAGAGAGCGCGCGCTCGCTGTTGCCGCCAATCACCACGCGGTCGGGCTTCATGAAATCTTCGACCGCCGCTCCTTCTTTGAGGAACTCAGGGTTCGACACCACATCGAACGGATGTGGGGTGTTCGCCGCCAGGGTTTCCCGCACGCGATCCGCAGTGCCTACCGGCACCGTGCTCTTGAGCACGACGATACGATAACCGGGCATGGCTTGGGCAATGTCGGCCGCGGCTTGCAACACCGTACGCACATCGGCTGACCCGTCGATGTCTGACGGCGTACCGACAGCGATAAAACACACCATCCCTTCTTTGACCGCCGCTGCGAAATCGGTAGTGAAGCGCAAACGTCCATCCGCCATGTTCCGGCGGATCAACTCCTCCAGACCTGGTTCGTAGATCGGCACTTTGCCGTTGCGCAGGTCAGTAATCTTGCGTTCATCTATATCAACGCACATGACATCGTTGCCACTCTCGGCAAAGCAAGTGCCGGCCACTAAGCCTACATATCCGGTGCCAATGACACAAAGATTCATCTCTTACCCTTTACTCTAAAACTTCCTTGATCCAATAAATCGGCTTTTCTTGGCTCTCGTGATATGTCCGGGCCAACATCTCACCGATCAGTCCCAGGGTGATAAATTGTACGCCAATGACCACTAACAGAACGCCTAGCAGCAACAACGGTCGGTCGGCTAGTCTAGCACCAAAGAACACCTTCTGTATACCCAATAGCAGCGTGATCGCTCCCCCGAGTAAAACCGCCAGCAGCCCACACAAGCCAAACAGGTGGCTGGGGCGAGTCGCGTAGCTCGAAAGAAACTTAACCGTCAACAGATCCAACATCACCCACAGTGTTCGAGTCAAACCATACTTAGAGCGACCGCGCCAGCGCGGGTGGTGGGTAACCGGCAGCTCGATGATCCTGGCTCCCAGGTCACCCGCCAGGGCAGGAATAAAGCGGTGCATCTCGCCGTACAGTTTGAGTTCCTTGGCCAGGTCGCGACGTAACGCTTTGAGCGTGCAACCGTAGTCGTGCAGTTTCACCCGGGTAGTCAGCGAGATCAGCCAGTTGGCGATCTGCGAAGGCAAACGGCGTCGGAGAAAGGGCTCTTGCCGATTGATCCGCCAGCCGCTGACCAAATCGTAGCCTTCATCGAGCTTCGCCACCAACCGTGGGATGTCGAGCGGGTCATTCTGCAGGTCGCCATCTAGCGAGACGATCACCTCGCCGTGGGCGTACGCAAACCCTGCCGCCAGGGCTGCGGTCTGACCAAAATTGCGGCGGAAATGCAAGACTTTCACCTGGGGGTCTTCAGCATGCAGGCGCGTCAGGATCTGCGCGCTGTCATCCGTGCTCCCATCGTCGATCATCACCACTTCGTATGTCCAGTTTGTCGAAGCGAGGGCCTCGTGGATGCGCTGGCAGAGCGGCTGGAGGTTGTCGGCTTCGTTATATACAGGAATAACAAGCGAAAGGTCCATAAGTAGCGATTGAGGGTACGGAGCTAAGGGATCAGGGGTTCGTCTCACACTGTGGCCGTGATTTTTGCCTTTTCCCAATCTCTAGTCCCTACCCCCAGTCCCTAGAATTCGGTGAGGCTCACAAACTGGCGGTAGCGTCGCTCGATGTCGTCGCGCGTGAGCGTGTGCAGACGGCGCAGGCTGAAGTCCTCCACGACAAACGAGGCAACGACACTGCCATATACGATGGCTTTGCGTAAACCCGCTTCGGACAAGTCGCCAGACTGGGCCAAATAGCCGAGAAAGCCGCCGGCAAAGGAGTCGCCAGCGCCGGTGGGATCAAACACTTCTTCCAGTGGATACGCCGGCACGGCAAAGACCGAGTTAGGCGAGAACAGCAATACACCGTACTCGCCCCGTTTCACCAACAAGGTCTGCGGTCCTAAGGCAAGAATCTTGCGCGCGGCGCGCACCACGTTGCGTTCGCCACTGAGCAAGCGCGCTTCTTCATCATTGATAACTAGGGTATCAACTTTCTTCAGCAAAGCCTCTAACTCGGGTCGGGCGCCTTCGATCCAGTGACTAATAGTGTCACAGGCAATCAGTCGGGGATGGGTGAGTTGATCCAGCACCCCGCCTTGCAGGCCAGGGTTGATGTTCGCCAAGAAGACAAAGGGAGCGTCGCGAAAACTGGCTGGCAATACCGGAGAGAAATCCGAGAAGACATTGAGTTGCAAATCCAAAGTATCGCGGATGTTCATGTCTTCATGATACCTACCTGCCCAACGGAAGGTCCGTCCCTTGCTCACCGTTAAGCCGCTGAGGTCGATATCCCGCGAAGCGAGAAACGCCCGTTCATGCGACGGGAAGTCCTCACCGACCACCGCCACCAGCTTGACCGGCGCGAAATAGCTCGCCGCCATCGCGAAATAGGCGGCCGAACCACCCAACACTTCTTCGGCTCGGCCATAGGGTGTTTCGATCGTATCAAAGGCGACCGAACCCACTACCAGAATGCTCATGCCATCCCTCCCTCACGCACCCAAATATTTCCCCACAATGACTCCTAGTTCTTGTTTGACCGCCGCGGGAATCACGGTTCGGTCGGTAATAATCGCATCCTTTAGTGCCTGAGCACAGGGACAAGACCGCGCGGCCGGGAGCCGCGTCACCGCACCACGGATGAGGTTCTGCGCGGTCGTGACATTCTGGCTCAGAATCGCCAACACGTCCTCGATCACCACATCCCCAGCCGCAGTATTCCAGCAGTCATAATCCGTGGCCAAGGCAAGGGTCGCAAAACAGATCTCCGCTTCTCGTGCGAGCTTCGCCTCCTGCAAATTGGTCATACCGATGATGTCCGCTCCCCAACTGCGATAGAGAAAGGACTCAGCGCGGGTAGAAAACTGTGGTCCCTCCATACAAACGTAGGTGCCACCAGCGTGAATTGTGGTGTCGCTCTCGCGTCCGACGGTAGCCAGCAGCGCGGTAAGATTGCCGCACACGGGATCGGCGAATGAGACATGGGCAACGATACCTCTGCCAAAGAAGGTACTGATGCGACCACGAGTGCGGTCGATGAACTGATCGGGAATCACGATATGGCCGGGAGCAATTTCCTTTTTTAGGCTGCCTACCGCACTCACGGCAATGAGCCACTCGACGCCTAACTTCTTCATGCCGTAGATGTTGGCGCGAAAGTTTAATTCCGAGGGTAGAATGCGGTGTCCACGCCCATGTCGTGGCAGAAAGACCACGCGCACGCCTGCCAATTCACCGACAAAGTAGGCATCCGACGGCGCACCAAAGGGGGTATCGACGGCAACCCACTCGCCCCGTTCAATCCCAGTCATCTGGTAGAGACCACTCCCGCCAATGACCCCGACTGTGGTCACCTCTGATTGCCTCCGGCAAACGTCGGGGCACGGCGCGCCCTACCCCTTCTGTCTTCTCTCATGCTCGTCAACCTATGCTCATATTCATACAGCTTGTATCGGCTGCCGAACGCCATCCTTAAATCCCGCTGCGAGTTGACCACACGCTGCTAACACATCCCGACCGCGGCTCTCGCGCACCGTGGCATGCACGCCCCTGTCTAGCAGGTACTGGCGGAAGCGCTCGATCTGCGGTCGCGGGGTAGGAAGAAACGGTGCACCCGGGAAACGATTGAACGGAATCAAATTGACCTTCGCCCGCAGCCCGTGCAGCAGCTTGACCAATCTCCGGGCGTCGTCGTCGCTGTCATTGATCCCTCTGAGCATGGTGTACGCAAAGGTGACCCGCTTGCGTGGCGCAATTGGTAGGGTACGGCAGGTATCGAGGAGCTGCTGCAGAGGGTAGCGTCGATTTACCGGCATCAGCTCGTCACGCAAAAGATCCGTCGTCGCGGTCAGGGAAACGGTCAGGTTAACATTCGTCTCTTCCAGCAGGCGGCGCATTTGTGGCACCAGACCGACGGTCGAAACGGTCACCCGCCGTGGCGAAAAATTGAGGCCCCACTCCGCCGTGACGATAGCCAGCGCCTTCACCAATTGCTCGTAGTTCGCCAGTGGTTCGCCCATACCCATAAACACCAAGTTGGTCAAACGTTCTCCTGGCGGAAGGGTGCGCTGCACCTCCCACACCTGACTGACAATCTCGCCAGCGGTAAGATCGCGCACCGGGCGTACTTGGGCAGTCGCGCAAAAACGGCAACCCATGGCGCAGCCGACTTGGGAAGAGATACACAGCGTCAGGCGATCCTCAGCGGGAATGAGCACGCTCTCGATCTGACGATGGTCAGCCAGGGCAAATAGATATTTGCAGGTGCCATCAGCCGCTGGAGAAAGGTGTAGACACGTCAGGCGGTCAATAGAGCACTCCTGGCTGAGCAAGGCTCGCAATGAAAGCGAGAGATCAGTCATTGCGGCAAATGTCTCTGCCCCTCGTTGATAGAGCCACCTGAACACTTGCCGGGCATGGAAAGGCTTGGCTCCTTTCTCCAGGAGCCAGGCTTCCAACTCAGCCTTGGTGAACTCTTTGATGTCCATGACCGCTAGCGAGAGTGAATCTCCAGCTCGCTGAAGAAATAAGCAAGCTCCCAGCGGGCGGTATCAGGTCCGTCCGACCCATGTACTGCGTTCTTCTCTACGTCAGTCCCCCAGTCACGGCGAATCGTGCCAGCCTCGGCCTTGGCTGGATCAGTCGCGCCCATGATGCGGCGGTTGGTCTGAATCGCATTCTCACCTTCGAGCACAGCAACCAGAATCGGCCCAGACGACATGAATGTCGTGAGACTATCAAAGAATGGGCGTTCCTTATGGACGGCGTAGAACCTCTGTGCTTCTGTCTTACTCAAGAAGATAAGCTTCGCGGCAACAACTTCCAGTCCTGCACTTTCAAAGCGGCGTAGGATGTCTCCGATGGCGTTCTTTTTCACTGCATCGGGCTTCACAATCGACAACGTGCGTTCGTTCATTAGGCTCCTTCCCTACGGTCGCAGTAGTGTAACGGTGCGCCGGGAGGGGGTCAACGAGGGAGGAAGGGCGGTCAAGGCACGTCCGAAGTCAGGAAAAGTCTGGAGTCAGGAAGGTAGAGGGTTCGGAGTCATCCCTCACAGCGCTCAGCAATAATGATACTGTCGATAAACACCAAGCACCCGTGTCCGCGCGACGATCAATCATCGCGTTGACTGACCCAAGCCCGGTGAACCGGCTCGACGGAGAGGAAGATGACACAGAGCATCCACATCATTCCTGACGATACTTACAACCGCACTCTCGTTGCGCACACCCACCCTCCTGACTGGGTGAATCCCGAGCCCGCACCGCGCTACAACCTAGTCGTGATTGGGGCCGGAACCGCAGGACTGGTGACAGCCGCAGGGGCGGCAGGCCTCGGCGCCAAAGTTGCGCTGCTCGAAAGAGATCTCATGGGCGGCGACTGCCTCAATGTCGGCTGTGTTCCCTCCAAAGCACTGCTCCGTACTGCCCGCGCGTATGCTGAGGTACGAGAGGCTGGACGTTATGGGGTGGAAGTACCACCAGGGACCAGAGTCAACTTCCCGGCGGTTATGGAACGGATGCGCCGGTTGCGCGCTGAGATCAGTCCTCATGATTCTGCCGCTCGTTTCCATAACCTTGGTGTGGACGTCTTCCTCGGAGAAGGCCGGTTCCTCAACCCTGACACTATCGAAGTGGCCGGGAAAAAACTGCGGTTTCGCAAGGCCGTCATTGCCGCAGGGGGACGTGCTGCGGCGCTGCCGATTCCCGGCTTGGCTGAGGCTGGCTACTTAACGAACGAGACAGTCTTTTCGCTCACCGAGCTTCCTCGGCGGCTTGCGGTGATCGGCGCCGGCCCGATCGGGTGCGAGCTGGCGCAGGCATTCGCACGTTTCGGATCGCAGGTCTCGCTGCTGGAAGTCGCTCCACAAATCCTTATCCGTGAGGATCCAGATGCTGCGGAGCGAATCCAAACTGCACTCGAGCAGGATGGGGTATCCATCTCTCTGGAGTGCAATATCCATACAGTGAAAAATCAAGGTACAGAAAAGCTGATCATCATGGAACAGAAGGGAGTGAGCCGCGAACTGCACGTCGATGCCATCCTCCTGGGGGTCGGTCGCGCACCTAATGTCGAAGGGCTAAACCTCGAAGTTGTTGGAGTAGAGTACGACACAAAAGTGGGGGTAAAGGTCAACGACCAGCTCCAAACGACGAATCCCCGCATTTATGCCGCCGGTGATATTTGCTCAGCATACAAATTCACCCATATGGCGGACGCCCTGGCGCGCATCGTTCTCCAAAACACCTTGTTTCTTGGACGTGCTAAGGCTAGCGCTTTGACCGTTCCCTGGTGTACCTATACCGATCCAGAGATCGCCCATGTTGGGTTCTACGAGAAAGAAGCTGAGGAAAAGGAGATACCAGTGCAGACGTTTGTACAGGAACTGCGCGACGTGGATCGGGCGCGCCTCGACGGCGAAGTCGAGGGCTTTGTGAAGGTACACGTGCGGAAGGAAAGCGACAAACTCCTGGGCGCAACAATCGTAGCTCGGCACGCTGGAGAGATGATTTCAGAGCTGACGGTAGCCATGGTCGGCGGACTTGGGCTGAAAACCCTGGCAACGGTTATACACCCCTACCCCACCCAGGCCGAAGCCATCAGAAAGACAGCCGACGCCTACAACCGTACGCGACTGACACCATTGGTAAAATCACTTTTTGCAAGGTGGCTGGCGTGGGGCCGTTGACGCTCAATCAGACTGCAAGAGATTTGCACCTCAGGGCTATCACCCTGTAAGGAGCGTAGGCACGCCGTGCGCTGAGCTGGCTTTATGGTCTCCAGCCCTGCCGCATCAGCACCCTTCTCAACTGCACCCGATCCTCAGCGTTAAAGTCCAACAGTCTCACTGTGGCTCGACCCTCCGGAGTCATGCCTTCTATGCGACCGTCTTCTCGCAAGTGAAAGTGCTCCGGCCACCGCTGCTTCCGTGGGTGAAATAAAGGCACGATATGGTGCACGCTCCTTGCACCGGGGTCGGTCGATGCGATGTTGGGGCCCTTCTTGAGGTTACAACGCAGGCAACACAGACATAGGTTGTTCTCGTCATCTGCCCCCAGATGCTGCTGAGCGATAATGTGGTCGATATGATGGGGAAGAATAGAGGCTCTTTGTGGCAAGTGACAGTATTCACAGGCTTGCTGTGCGCGACGCCGTATCCGCGCTCGCCTTTGCGCGGACAGGCTCATGAGGCAATACGAGGAGCCCAATATTCCTCTGCCTGGAGTTTGAGCAGGCTCAAGAGATCGTTGAGGCGCACGATTTGTTCATATTCTGCTCGCTCTTCCTGAGAGAGCTTTCCGGAGGAACTCTTCGCTGCTAACTCCGTTACCCGCGCTGACAGATCTTTCTCCACTGCCTTGAGAGCTGCCGCTAACTTGTCCAAGGTTTGCTTTTCCATCGTGACCCTCTATACCCAAGATACATTGATATTACTATAGAAGGATTGAGGACTGAGTAAAACAGGCATAGAGCCAAGAGATCTATCACTCAGTCCTCATCCAAAACACCTTGTTTCGCGGACGCGCTAAGGCTAGCGCTTTGACCGTTCCCTGGTGCACCTATACCGATCCGGAGATTGCTCATGTCGGGCTCTACGAGAAGGAAGCTGAGGAAAAGGGCATACCAGTGCAGACATTCGTGCAGGAATTGCACGAGGTGGATCGGGCACGCCTTGATGGCGAAGTCGAGGGCTTCGTGAAAGTACACGTCCGCAAGGGAAGTGACAAACTCCTGGGGGCAACGATCGTAGCTCGACATGCTGGAGAAATGATCTCAGAACTCACGCTCGCCATGGTCGGCGGACTCGGGTTGAAAACCTTGGCCACGGTTATACACCCCTACCCCACCCAGGCCGAAGCCATCAGAAAGACAGCCGACGCCTACAACCGTACACGGCTGACGCCCTGGGTAAAATCGCTCTTTGCAAGGTGGCTGGCGTGGGGCCGTTGACGTTAGGTCTATAGCGGCACTATTGCCCTTGCTGATTCCTTCCCTTTGGAGAGTACGTCTACGAAGAATATCTGCTCTTCGCCCGAAGCCTGTCTCCTCCTTCTGCGTCGATCTTCTTCCCTCCCCTCTTGTATCCAAGAGAGAAAACAGGGATCTCAATGGAGCCGGAAAGTAAAAAGCATCCTTACTAGAGTGTGTCTATGCGGAAGCGGAACCATACTGATTATCCAGTTCGCGTCATCCAGAATGTGGAGATTCCTATGCCGGACGGCGTCCGGCTCGGCGCTATGATGTACCTGCCCGATGCTCCCAATGATGGACCCTTCCCGGCGATTGTGGAGTACCTGCCGTATCGCAAAGATGACAACAAGATCCCCAGAGATTGGCGGACCCATAGCTACCTGGCCCGCAAGGGGTACGTCGGGGTGCGGCTCGATGTCCGCGGTACTGGGGCCTCGGAAGGCATCGCCTGGAACGAATATACCATTCAGGAACAGCAGGACTGCCTGCAGGCGTTGGCCTGGTTGGCTGCTCAGCCGTGGTGCACAGGCGACATTGGGATGTACGGTTCCTCTTATGGGGGTATCACTGCCATCCAGGCCGCGATGCACGCCCCGCCGCAACTGAAAGCCATCATCGCCATGCACGCTACCGCGGATCGCTACACCGACGATGTCCACTATCATGGGGGTTGTCTGCCGGTGAACGAATCGGTGGCTTGGGCGGGCAGGATGGTGGCCTTGAATGCCCTTCCCCCACTGCCAGAGGTAGTTGGTGAGCGCTGGTACGCTCTGTGGCGCGAGCGCCTACAGCACACGCCGCAGTGGCCCTGCGAATGGCTTCGCCATCAGACCCGCGACGCTTATTGGCAGCAGGGGTCGCTTTGCGAACACTGGCAGGCCATTCAGTGTCCGGTGT
>Ga0126384_10003149_pt1 | contig 10027 bp, 8 predicted proteins | sample PanSoiMetPlot_36_FD_92543 | JGI IMG/M metagenome (GOLD analysis project Ga0126384, IMG submission 92543) | Tropical forest soil microbial communities from Panama - MetaG Plot_36 | ecosystem: Environmental > Terrestrial > Soil > Tropical forest > Bulk soil | place: Panama | collected 2016-02-17 | reverse complement strand
GGCGACGGCGGGCGCATCCCTTGACGACGCACTCCGCGCGCTCGTGTTCGAGCCGCTCGGCGTCCCCGGCGTCACGGTCGCGCGCGCGCCCGAAGACCTCGACGGTACGGCCTGGGGCAACCGCGCACGCTATCACCCGGGTTGGGTCTATCACGGGCTCGCCGTCGGCACGCCCGCCGAGGCCGCGCTCTTCCTGCATGGCCTGCTCGCCGGCGGCCTCCTGCCGGCGCCCCTGATGGGCGCCATGCAGGAGCCGTATCCGCTCGGGGGGCCGGTCGAGGGTCGGCCCTGGCGGACCGCCGGCTACGGGCTGGGCCTCATGGTCGACGTCGCCTCGACCCGAGGGCTCGCCATTGGCCACACGGGGCAGGGGCCGGGCAGCGTCTCTGCCGCATTCCACTTCCCCGAGCTCGCGAGGACGGTCGCAGCTTTTGCACCGGTCGAAGATCCGGGTGTGGTCGAGCGCGCGGTGTTGGAGGCATGAGGCTCTCCGCGTGCGGTAGGGCTTCGCACTACTTTACACTCGACACATACGCTCTTGACACGCTCGCCGCAGATTTGGAAACGGAGCGGGCCGGCACAACCCGCGTAACCGATAGGACAACAGGAGGACGCGATGAAAACGTTAGCGGCGCTCGGAGCATTGGCACTGGTCGTCGGGCTGACGCTGCCGGTGGCGGCGCAGTCGCCCGGGGCCACGGAGGCAGTGCAGGCACAGATGGGGCCGGGAGGCGGCGGCCCGGGCGGGCCCGGCATGGGCGGCCCAGGGATGCAGCGAGGGAAGGCACCCGGAGGATGGCAGCGGCACGCTCGCCACGGCCACATGCGCCGCGGGGGCCGATCGGTCGTCTTCATGGCGCTCCGCCATCAGAAGGAGCTGGGGCTCTCCCCGCAGCAGGTGAGCGCGCTCCAGCAGCTCGGCACGGATGCCGCGCGGGCGGGCATTCAGCGGCAGGCGAACGCCAAGCTCGCCCGCCTCGACCTCATGACCATGCTGAGGACCTCGCCGGTGGACATGGCGAAGGTGGAAGCGAAGGTGCGTGATATCGAGCGGCTCCGGGCGGACGGCATGATTGCCAGGATTCGAACCAATGAGGCCGCCAAGGCGCAGCTGAGCGCCGACCAGCAGGAGAAGCTCAAGAGCCTGCGTGCGGCAGGGTGGCAGCGCCGGGGCGGCGGCGAGGGCGGCGGTGACGCCGAGCCGTCGGCGCTCGAGGAGCGCTCGTAGCACGGCGGCTCCCGCGGTTGCCTATCGGGTGTGGCCTCTCTATGATGAGGCGCGCGCGGGGCCGGTGAATCGGCTCCGCGCGTGACCCCGTCCCCAGCCGGAGAGGAGGCCGCCATGGTAGTCGAGCAGGTTACCCGCAATATCCCCAGCCACGCTGGATCGAAGTAGCCCGCAATGCCCGCCTCCACGCCCGGCAAGGACGAGCTCCGGCAGCGCGTGTACGCCGCGATCGATCGCCGCGCCGAAGAGATCATCGGGTTGGGCGAGCGCATCGCCACCAACGCCGAGATGGGATTCAAGGAGGTCAAGACGGCGGAGCTGGTGCGCGAAACGCTCCAGAAGCTCGGTCTGGAGCCGCGAACGGGCCTGGCCATGACCGGCGTGCGCGCCGACTCGCGGGGCCGCGGCGGGGACGGGCCGACCTTCGCCCTAATCGGCGAGCTCGACGGGCTGCGCGTCGCCGGCCATCCCAAGGCCGATCCCGTGACGGGCGCCGCTCATGCCTGTGGCCACAACGCGCAGATCGCGGGCATGCTGGGCGCGGCCATGGGGCTCATCGAGGCGCAGGCGTTCGATCATCTGGCCGGCCGCGTGGCGTTCTTCGCCGTGCCCGCCGAAGAAGGCGGCGACATCGAATGGCGGCAGGCGCAAATTCAGGCCGGCGCCCTCGAGTTCCCCTGCGGCAAGCAGGAGCTGATCCGCCTCGGCCACTTTGACGACGTCGATCTCGCCATGATGATCCACACGAACTGGCGTCGCGAGGACGGCAAGGCCGGGGTGCCGGCGTCGAACAACGGCCGCGTGGGCAAGACCGCGCGGTTCATCGGCCGCGCCGCGCACGCAGGGAGCGCGCCGCACCTCGGGATCAACGCGCTCTATGCTGCGCAGGTGGCGCTGGCCGGCATCAACGCCGTGAGAGAGACATTCCGCGACGAAGATTCGATCCGCGTCCATCCCGTCCTCACTCACGGCGGCTCGCAGGTGAACGTCATCCCCGGAGAGGCGCGTCTCGAGATGTACGTGCGCGGCAGGAGCGCGGAAGGCGTGGCCGACGCGAGCGCGAAGGTGGATCGCGCGCTCCGCGCAGGGGCCCTTGCCCTGGGCGCCCGGGTGGAGATCGAGACCCTGCCCGGGCCGATGCCGCTGCTCTGCGACGGCACCATGGCGCGGCTTTTCGAGCGAGAGGCCCGCCGCCTGGTTGGCGACGAGCACTACCGCAATCTTCCCCACCGCTCCGGTTCCACCGATATGGGCGACCTGAGCCAGATCATGCCCATCCTTCATCCATACATGGGCGGGGCAATCGGGACGGGGCACTCCGCGGAGTTTCGGATCACCGACGCGCAGCTAGGCTACGTGCTGCCCGCGAAGGCGCTGGCCAGCATGGCCATCGATCTCCTGATCGACGGCGGGGCCGGCGCTCACGAGGTACTGCGCACGTCGAAGCCGCCCATGACGCGCGACGGCTACCTCGCGTTCCAGCGCGGCATCGCCTCCCGCGAGCAGTTCGACGGCGGCGCCTGATTGCCGTCCGCACCCACATCCCTAGGCCCCCGTGAGGGGGAGAGGGCAGGGTGAGGAATCCCGATCCGAGTCAGCTTCTCGCCAGCGGTCCGCGCAGCAGGCGTCCGGGCAGCGCGCCGGTGTGCTTGCCGTCGCGCAGCAGGACCTCGCCGTTCACCACGGTCGCCGCGATGCCGCGGCAGCGCTGGGTGAGCCGCTTGGCGCCGGCCGGGAGATCGGCGACCACCTCGGGCATCTCGGGTCCGATCGTCTCCGGATCGAAGACGACGAGATCCGCCGCGAACCCTTCGCGCACGAGGCCGCGATCCGCGAAGCCCCAGTGGGTGGCCGTGTCGTACGTCAGCATGCGCACGGCCTGCTCGAGCGTGAGCGCCTGCTTGTTCCGCACCCAGTGGCTCAGCAGGTGGCTCTGGAGCGAGGCGTCCATGAGCTGCGAGACGTGGGCGCCCGAGTCCGAGAAGGTCACCACCGTGCGCGGGTGCTTGATCAGCTCGAGCGCGTGGTCCTGGTTCTCGTTGGCGATGGGCTGCAGGAAGAAGAGGTCGAAGTCCTTCTCGAGGGCGAGGTCGATCATGGCCTCCACCGGATCCACACCGCGACGCTTGGCCACCTCGGCCACGGAGAGATGCGGCCCTTCCACCGTGTCCATCACGAAGATCCAGTCGTAGATGGGCGGGCGCGCCTCGGTGCCGAGCGCCTTGCGAGTGTCGCGCTCCTTGGCCGCTTCGATCAGGCGGCGGCGGACCTCCGGGTCGCGCAGCCGCTGCTTCTGCTCGGCGAGCGGCAACGCGCGCAGGTCCTTCCACACGGGAAGCCGGTCGAAAGGCAACTGCGTCTTGAAGGACAGGATGGCGGAGAGCCACCGGCTGTGCACCTGCGCGAACATGCGGCCGCCCGCGGCGGCCGTGTCGTCGATCAGCTTGATGTAGCGGCGCCAGATGTCCGGCGCGTCCTTGCGGCTAAAGACGCCGAAGGTGATCGGGCGCCCCGTCTCGACGGCGAGCTCGCGGAGGCGGCGATGATAGTCCTCGAGCTTGGGATTGCCAGGCTCACGGTCCACGCCCTCGCCCGCGATCTCGAAGATGCCCGTGTTCATGTCGCCCATCACGCCCACCAGCCGGCGCACCTCGCTCCACTCCGCGACGCGGCTCGCCACCGGACGGCGGTCTGGCGTCTCGTGGCTCGGCGAGCGCGAGGTCGTGAAGCCCAGGGCGCCCGCGGTGAGCGCGCTCCGGAGCTCCTTCTCCATCGCCTTGAGGTCGTCTTCGGTAGCAGCCTGGTCGAAAGCGCGCTCGCCCAACACGTAGGTGCGGAGGGCGGAGTGGCCCATGTAACCGGAGTAATTGATGCCCTTGGGCAACGACTCGAGCGTGTCGAGGAATTCGGCGTACGTGGTCCAGCTCCACTCGATGCCCGCCTCCATCGCCTCGGCTGAGATGTCCTCGGCACGCTGGAGGTTGCGAATGACCATGGCCCGGTCGGCCTTGGCGCAGGGAGCCAGCGTGAAGCCGCAGTTGCCCATCACCACGCTGGTGATGCCGTGCCAGCACGAGGACGTTCCTAGCGGATCCCAGAAGACCTGAGCGTCCATGTGGGTATGCCCGTCGACGAAGCCGGGCGAGACCACCCGACCCTCGGCGTCAATGACCTCGCGTGCGGACTCACGGATGCGGCCGATCGTGGCGATGCGTCCCCCCGTCACGCCGACGTCGGCGCGGTACCGGGGCAGCCCGGAGCCATCCACCACCCAGCCGTTCTTGATCACGAGGTCGTAGGACATTCACCTTTCCTCCCTGTCCAGAAGCCCTGGGGCACCGCAGCCTATCGAGGTGGGCCTATGGTACTCCAGTCGGGGGTGTACTCAAGGGTCGGGATTTCCGGCTTTGACATGGCGCCGGAGGCGCGCCTAGACTCCGTGGGCGCCCACATGGACATTGGAATCTTCGACCATCTCGACCGGCGGGACATGCCGCTCGACGAATTCTACGAGAGCAGGCTTCGCCTGCTCGAGCGGTACGACGGCGCGGGGTTCTACTCGTATCATCTCGCCGAGCATCACGCGACGCCCCTCGGCCTGGCGCCGGCGCCGGGCATCTTCCTCGCCGCTGCCACCCAGCGCACGCAGCAGATCCGGCTGGGCCCCTGCGTGTACTGCCTGCCGCTCTACGACCCGCTGCGGCTCATCGAGGAAGTGTGCATGCTCGATCAGCTGTCGCGGGGCCGCTTTGACTTCGGCGTGGGGCGGGGCATCGTCCCGTACGAGATGGCGTACTTCAATCTCCACCACCTCGAGACAGAAGAGATCTACAAGGAAGGGCTCGAAGTCATCTTGCAGGGGCTGCAGAACGAGGTGCTCGAGCACCGTGGCCGGCGCTACACCTACCGCAAGGTGCCGATGATCCTGAGGCCCTTCCAGAAGCCGCATCCGCCGCTCTGGTACGGGCTGAGCCATCTCGCGGGCGCCGAGTGGGCAGCGTCGAACAAGGTGCACGTGCTGGCCAACGGGCCGAGCGACGCCACCCAGCCGCTCTTTCAGCGGTACCGCGAGGTATGGCAGCGCAGCCACGGCGGCGCGCCCATGCCGAAGATGGGGATTGGCCGCCACGTGGTCGTCGGGGCGTCCGATGAGCAGGCGGAGGCGCTCGCGCGTCCGGCCTACGCCGCGTGGTACGCGAATCTCACCAAGCTCTGGCGGGACTTCGGGTCGCTGCCCATCCGCTTCGCCCGCGACTTCGACGAGGCGCGGGAGCGCGGCATCGCGGTGGCGGGAACGCCGCGCCGGGTGCGCGAAGAGCTGGAGGCCCAGATTCCGGCCAGCGGCTGCACGTATCTCGTCTGCCGGTTGATGTTCGGTGGCATGAGCGAGGCCGACGCCACGGCGTCGATCGATCTCTTCGCCGCGGACGTCATGCCCCATCTCGCGAAGCTCTCGCCGCGCTGACGCGGTCGTGATCGACATCGACGGCGCGTACGACCTCCACGTGCACTCCGCGCCGGATCTCTTCCCGCGCATCGCCGACGATCGGCAAATGGTCGCCGACGCGGCCCGTAAGGGCTTTGCCGGCGTGGTGATGAAGAACCATTTCGAGAGCACGGCCTCGCGGGCGATGCTGGCCGGCGAGGCGGCGGGCACGCTCAAGGTCTACGGGTCGGTTGTGCTCAACCGCTACGTCGGGGGAATCAATCCTCGCGCCGTCGAGGCCGCCCTCGGGCTGGGTGCGCGCATCATCTGGATGCCCACGCTCGACGCCGCCTGCCATCGGCGCGCCTTCGGCTTCGGCGGCGGCTTTGCCGCGCAGTCGAGCGGGCTCGAGACGCAGGCGGAAGGCCTCACCCTCCTCCACGCCGGCCATTTGATTCCCGAGGTGAGGGAGATCATGGCGCTCGCGAGGGATCGAGGCGCGGCGGTGGCCACCGGTCACGTCTCGTTCGAGGAGATCGCCGCGCTGGTCGCGGAAGCACAGGCCCAGGGCTTCCGGAAGCTCATCCTCACGCATCCGTACGACAAGGCGCCCGGCCTCACCCTCGAGCAGGTGCGGTCGTTGGCGCGGCCCTGGGTGACAGTGGAGTTCGTGTTCTGCTCGATCACGCCCAACTGGGCGTTCACCGACGCGGCCACGATCGCCCACTGCCTCAAGACCATCGGCGCGGAGCGCTTCGTCATCTCCTCGGACGGCGGACAGGCCCACAATCCGATGCCGGCGGACGGCTACCGCCGCTTCGTGGATCTCCTGCATGCGGAGGGAATCGGCCAGGACGACTTCCGCGTGATGTGCCGCGAGAACGGCGACTTTCTCCTCCACGGTTGAAGACGCCGCGAGCCTTCGGTACGTTCGGAGAGCATGAAGAAGACGCTCACCCTCATGGCCCTCGCCGCCCTGTCGCTCGCTTGGCCGTTCGCGGCCGCGGCGCAATCGCTGGCACCGGTGCCTCGGATCGGCGTGCTGCGCTTCGCCGGAACGCTGGAGGGCGACGCGCCCTTCAGTGAATCCTTCCGCCAGGGCCTCCGCGAGCTCGGGTACATCGAGGGCAAGAACATCGCCATCGAGTGGCGGCTTGCGGAAGGACGCGGCGACCGTGCCGCCACGTTCGCGCGGGACCTGGTCCGCCTCCGTGTGGATCTCATCGTCGCGTCCGGGACGCCCGCCGTGGAGGCGGCGCGAGCCGCGACGCGCAAGATTCCCATCGTCATGGCGAGCGTCGGCGATGCGGTGGGGTCTGGATTCGTCGCCAACCTGGCTCATCCCGGCGGCAACATCACGGGCATGTCGCTCAACTTGCCTGGCGTCGCCGGCCGGCAGCTCGAGTGGATCAAGCGGCTCCTCCCCGGCGTGACCCGGGGGGCCTTCCTCGCTTCGGCCCGTGATCCAGCGGCCCGGCTCCTCGCCGAGGCCACCGAGCGGGCGGGCGGCCGCTTGGGCATTCGCATACAGGTCCTGCCGATCGACAGCGCCGCGGCAGTGGACGCAGCCTTTGCCACCATGCGCCGCGAGCAGGTCGGCGTCCTGATCGTCCCGCCCTCCGTGCCGGAAGGCCTCGAGCGGATCGTGGAGCTGGCCGGCCAGAGCCGCCTCCCGAGCGTGTCATGGCTCAGAGGCTTCGCAGAAGCGGGCGTGCTCATGACCTATGGACCGGACCAGCGCGAGATCTGGCGCCACGCCGCCATCTATGTCGACAGGATTCTCCGAGGTGCCAAGCCGCGAGACCTGGCCGTCACCGAGCCCACGAAGCACCTGCTCGCCATCAACCTCAAGACGGCGAAGACTCTCGGCCTCACCGTGCCGCCGGCCGTATTGAGCCGGGCCGACGAAGTTATCCAGTGATGCGCCGGCGCGGCTTCATCGCGCTGGTGTCGGGCGGACTCGTCACCCGAGCACCCGCGGCCTGGGCGCAGCCATCCGGGAAGTCGGTGCGCATTGGCTTGCTTGGCCCCGGCTCGGCTGCCGGCTCCGCGGGTGACGTGGAGGTGCTCCGCGCGCGATTGCGCGATCTCGGCTACGTCGAAGGCAAGAACATCGGCATCGAGTCACGCTGGGGGGAGGGAAGCAACCGCCGTCTCGCCGACCTCGCGGACGAGCTGGTCATGGCCAAGGTCGACATTCTCGTCACGCAGGGAACAGCGGCGACGCGGGGGGCAAAGCGATCCACCACCGAAATCCCCATCGTGATGACCGCGGCCATCGATGCCGTCGGTGCCCGTCTCGTCTCGAGCATCGCGCGGCCCGGCGGCAACATCACCGGGACGACCATCTTCAGCCTCGAGACGAGCGCACATCGGCTGGAGGCGCTGAAGGAGGCGATGCCGCGGATCACACAGCTCGGCATGCTCCTGAACCCCGAGAATCCCGAGGCCGAGGTCACACGCCAGGCGACGGAGCTGGCCGCGCAATCCCTCAAGCTGGGCGCGCAGAGCTTCGACGCCCGCCGGCCCGAACGCCTCGACGCCGCGTTCACCGCCATGGCGAGGAGAAGCGTCGACGCCGTCCTCGTGCAGCAGGATCCCATGTTCGACGCCAACGCCGGCGAGATCGCACGTCTCGCCATCCGGCAGCGCTTCGCTTCGGTCGGGGACAGGGAGTTTGCGGTGGCCGGCGGTCTCGTGGGCCACGAGATGAACGCGGCGGACGTCTGGCGGCGCACCGCCTATTTCATCGATCGGATCCTGAAGGGGATCCGACCGGCCGACCTGCCGGTGGAACGGGTGCAGAAGTTCGTGGTGATCCTGAATCTCAAAACCGCCAAGGCGCTCAAGCTCACGATCTCCCCCGTGGTGGTGGCGCGGGCGGACGAGGTGATCCGGTAGCCGTCCGGGGAAGGAGGGCCCCCCCGGGGCTTGCCAAGTGGAGTACTATTTCCCTCTGCCGGCCACCCCGTCGGCGGGCGGCCGTAGCGAACCCCCTACCAGAGGAGAGGACGACATGGCTCAGCTGATGATTCCGCTCGACTCGGCACGCTTCTCGAAGGGCATGACCTGGAAGGACTACATGGCCCAGATGGGCGATACGCGCGCCCGGACGGAGGAGAACTACAGCAAGGCGTCGCTCACCGACGACGAGCGCAAGTTCTTCAGCGGCATCGGCCAGGTCAAGTACGTGCTCATGCTCGGCGAGAACTGGTGCGGTGACGTGCACCGCAATTCACCCATGATCGCCCGCATCGCCGAGGCCATGCCCAACGCCGAGCTGCGCATGTTCCTCCGCGACCAGAACGTGGACCTGACGGACTGCTTCCTCAACAACGGCTATCGCTCAATCCCCATCGTGGTCTTCTTCGACAAGGACTGGAACGAGATCGGCCGCTGGATCGAGCGGGCAGGCGCGGCCACCCAGAAGTCGTTCGCCATCCGGTCCGTCACTCTCGACGTGGCCACCGAGGAGAAGAAGGACGCGGCGATGGCCGAGTTCCGGAAGCAGGTGCAGGGCACGTACGACGGGCCGTCTGACAAGAGCATGTGGCGCGAGACGGCGAAGGAAGTCCGCGCGGTCCTCGAACAGCGCCTGGGCCTGGTGGGCAAGAAGTAAGACTCGGAGGGGGCGTGAGCCCCCTCCGAGCTAGGACACCATGCTGTAAGTGCGCTCGACGTTGCGGGCGAGCCCCGCGCGCCAGGGCCGGTATTCTCCGTAGGCCGAGAAGGGCTTCTCGTAGGTCGGGGCGAGCTTGTCCGTGACGCGACGCTGGGCCTCTTCCAGCGTCGCGCCGCGGGCGGCCTCCTCGCGCACCGCCTCGACCATGTCGTGGACGTAGCCGCGGAACGTAGCCAGCCACTCGCGTCCCGTGGGCGCGCCGTGACCCATGATGATCTGGTTGAAGTCCAGCGCCGCCAGCTTGTCCAGCGTGTCCGCCCAATCCTCCGGATAGCCGTCGCCCATGTACGGCGTCCACCCGATCAGCGCATCGCCGGTGATCACGACTTTTTCCTTCGGCAGGTAGACGAAGACGTCGCCCGCGGTGTGGGCGCGCCCGAGGAAAAGGAGATGGATCTCCCGATCGCGCCGGTAGAGCTTCATGGTCCCCTCGAAGGCCATGGTGGGCAGCGCCGGCTTGAGCGCCGCGACCTCCGCGAGGTAGGACTCGGCCAGCTTGAGCTCGCCCCGGAGTCGCTCCCGCTCCCCGTCTCCCGCGGCCTTGGCGACCGCGGCCTTGAGCTGCGCAATCTCGTCGGGCATCTGGCGCACGTGATCCTGGATGCGCTTCAGCCCTTTCTTGACCATGGCCTCGCGCGTGAGCTGGTTGGTGACGATCTCCGCGTGGGGATACACGTCCGGGTAGACCTCG
>Ga0126384_10003147_pt1 | contig 10028 bp, 5 predicted proteins | sample PanSoiMetPlot_36_FD_92543 | JGI IMG/M metagenome (GOLD analysis project Ga0126384, IMG submission 92543) | Tropical forest soil microbial communities from Panama - MetaG Plot_36 | ecosystem: Environmental > Terrestrial > Soil > Tropical forest > Bulk soil | place: Panama | collected 2016-02-17 | reverse complement strand
TTGATGTTGCCGCTCGGCGCAATGCCGATGGTCCCGGTGCAGGCGGGGCCGAGATCGGACAGGATGTCGCCGAACAGGTTGGAGCCGACCACCACGTCGAACCAGTCGGGATGCAGGACGAAGTTCGCGGTAAGAATGTCGATGTGGAACTTGTCCCAGCGCACGTCCGGATAAGATTTCGCGACCGCTTCGACCCGTTCGTCCCAGTATGGCATGGTGATGGAGATGCCGTTGGACTTGGTTGCCGAAGTGAGATGCTTCCTGGCCCGCGCGCGCGCCAGCTCGAAGGCAAATTTCACGACGCGATCGACCCCGATCCGGGTCATGTACGTCTCCTGGACCGCGAACTCTCGTTCCGTATCGGCAAACATGCGGCCGCCCACGTTGGAATACTCGCCCTCGGTGTTCTCGCGCACCACGTAGAAATCGATGTCGCCGGGCTTGCGGCCGGCGAGCGGGCAGGGGACGCCGGGCATCAGCCGTACCGGCCGCAGATTGATGTACTGGTCGAACTCGCGCCGCCACGTCACCAGCGAGCCCCACAGCGATACATGATCCGGGATCTTGGCCGGCCACCCGACGGCGCCGAAAAAGATCGCATCGTGGCCGCCGATCTTTGCCTTCCAGTCCTGCGGCATCATGCGGCCATGTTTTTCGTAGTATTCGACGCAGGCGAAATCGAACCAGTCAAGCCTGAGGTCGAAGCCATGCTTTTTGGCAGCCCGCTCGAGCGCGCGTACGCCCTCGGGCGTAACCTCCTTGCCGATACCATCGCCCGGTATGACGGCGATGCGATAGGTCTTCTTCATGTGAGGGGTCCTCGACCTGCTGGGGACGTAGGGCGGCTTCGCGCTTTGCGCTACCCGGGAACACGCGCTGGTTGTATAAGGTTCGACCGGGACAACAGGCCGCACAGAAGCGCATGCGTTCGCATGTTGCACGCCATCGCTTTGACTGGAAGATAAAAGCTAAAAAAGATTTTCGCGGAGGAGTTTTCCATGGCCATCAAATTCGGCCGCCCACTCGAGGCGACAGTGCGTTTTTCACCGGCTGAGGCCAAGTCAACATCGGCCCGGCTCGATCTCAGCGTGCGGCCACGGCGCAATCGGCAATCGGACTGGGTGCGCCGGATGGTGCGGGAGCACGTGCTGACGGCCGACGATCTGATCTGGCCGCTGTTTCTCATCGACGGTGAGCGCAAGCGCGTGCCGGTAGCCTCCATGCCGGGCGTCGAGCGTGTTTCGGTCGACGAAGCCGTGCGCGATGTGGAGAAAGCGGCGAAATTGCGGATTCCCTGCATTGCACTGTTTCCCTACACCGACCCCGACCGGCGCGACCATAACGGCACCGAAGCGCTCAATCCGGATAACCTCGTGTGCCGCGCCATCCGTGCCATCAAGAAGGAGGTGCCTGACGTCGGCGTGCTGTGCGACGTGGCGCTCGACCCCTATACGAGCCACGGCCACGACGGCCTCTTGCACGACGGCGAGATCCTCAACGACGAGACCGTCGAAGTGCTCGTCCGGCAGGCGCTGGTGGAAGCAGAGGCGGGCTGCGACATCATCGCGCCGTCGGACATGATGGACGGGCGGGTCGGAGCGATCCGCCGCGCCCTCGACGCCGCCGGCCGCATCGATGTGCTCATCATGGCCTATGCGGCGAAATACGCATCGGCATTCTATGGACCATTTCGCGATGCTGTCGGCTCCTCCGCCACGCTCGTCGGCGACAAGCGAACCTATCAGATGGACCCGGCCAACGCGGACGAAGCGCTGCGCGAGGTTGAGATTGACCTGGCCGAGGGCGCTGACCTCGTCATGGTCAAGCCCGGCATGCCGTATCTCGACGTGCTGCGGATCGTGAAGGACACCTTTGCGGTCCCGACCTTCGCGTATCAGGTCTCCGGCGAGTATGCGATGATCATGGCGGCCGCCGGTAACGGCTGGCTTGACGGCGAGAAGGCCATGGTGGAGAGCCTCACCGCCTTCAAGCGCGCCGGTGCCGACGGGATCTTGACCTATTTCGCGCCGCGGGTGGCGCAACGGCTGTCCGGCATTTAGCCCACTCCGCTAACGCTTCCGCGAACATTCAGCCTGCCCGCGAAATGACCGGTTCGACCTTTGCGATGCGGCGCAGCGCCCCCCCTCCCCCCGCTAACGCAGGGCAATCGCATGTGGCGGGGGGGCCCGCTTCTCCCTCTCCCCGCTTGCAGTGAGAGGGTCGGGGTGAGGGGTTCTCCGCAGGCTCAGACTCGCGGAAGCGCCCCCTCACCCAGATCGCGCAAGCGCGATCCGACCTCTCCCCGCAAGCGGGGAGAGGTAAGAAGCCGCGGCCACATGCGATTGCCCTGCTGCCAACCGGGGGCCAAGTGGCGCGTTTATTTTTCACCGACTCATTAATTGAAGCGCATTAATCGAGCGGGTTTATCGGAGATGTGACTCGGTCCTCGGTCAAGACGAGCCCGGCGTGGGTCGGCTGCACGACTTAAGTCGGTGAATCGAATGAGACTGAGTTGTTGATTACGTGCAAATCGCGGATGCGGTTGATATCGTCGGCCTGCGTTGCGTGATAACCGTTGTCGCGGTTGCACTTGGTTTGCGCACGTCATCAAAGCTCATATCCAAGCAGCCCTCGCCCCCTCGGCGCACCGCTGCGCGGGCCTCGTGGTATTCACTTCGGAGCGTCGACCTATGGCGGGAACCGGCCGCGCCCGTGAAAGACCCTCGCGGATATCGCAAGGACTGGCCCTCGGCTTGAGCATCGCCATAGTCCTCATGGCAGGCTGGCTCGCCATCACGATCATGCTCTCGCGTTACGCCACGACCGCGGCATCCGGCGACACGGAGATGACGAACCCGCCCGCCCATGTGGAGAATGGTTCACCCGTGCCGGATGAGCCTCGCACAGCGATCGGTGTGAATTCGGCCAACTACAAACCTATGGCTCGGGATTACGCATCGGAGACGCCAACGCCGCCGCGATCGGCCCTGCCGCTGGCGCCCTTTGCCGAACCTCCTGCGGCCGCCGCTCCCCTCCCCGCGTCCGCCCTGTTGCCGACCGCGACGGCCGTGCCGGAAGGCAATTACCGCAGCATTCCGGCCGTCCCGTCCTATCCTCCCCGGCGCGCCCGGCAGGTCGCGGTTGTGGCAAGGACTTCCGCCGAAGCGGCCGAAGCCATTGCCGACCTCCTGCGGCCGCCGCCACTGCCGTTGCCGCAGTCCTACCCCGCCCGGCGCGCGGCAGAGGGCAGCGTGGGTGTCGCGTCCGTCCCGGTGCCGCGCCCGCGCCCTCCTCTTGAGGACGAGGAGGTTCAGCCGAGCCCGGAGCGATCCGCCTTCGATTTTCTGATCGATCGACAGCGGTGACGCCCCCGTCGCCTCGACGGCGTCCCCGCCCTCGTGGCGCTCCTTGGCGATCCGCCGGCCCAGGGTCACCCGGGACAGCGGCGCTCCATTCCTCCAGGGCGAGATTGCCCCAGGTCTGGTAGCGCGCCCGCCAGGCGGTCCGGCCGTCGAGGACGAGGACGTTCAGCCGAGCCCGCGGTGGCGATGATGTTGCCGAGCGCCTCCCACTGATGCCGGATCACCGATGCATCAGCGACCTGAAACGGTCAAGATAATATAACTTTTGTCCCATGCATAGTGACTCCGCGGGACAACGCTTCATTAATCCCTTGTGTAGCACAGTCAATAATCAGGTCTCGCATATTGGTGTACTTATCATAATCAACAGGTATCGTCCAGAATTTGGTGGAGTCCAAGGCGGGGCGCCTGGCAAATTTATCTTCGTTTAACCCGTATACTGCATGATTAATACTCGGCACTGGAATAATAATAGTAATTTCACGTTCCTTAGTTGATGGGTATGTCCGTCCTCTTTTGACAACACCGATCCACTCAGCCTTAGAGAAGGACAGCACAAATATCAATGTCCAATCTACAGGATCTTTCTCTTTCAATATTTTAATTTTTTCATCGATGTTTTTTTCAATTTCATTCTTCCCATAATCAAAATTTGGAAATTGAAAAATATTTGATGAACCTAACAATTTAATCTTCATTGGCAGCCACCTGGTTTATATTTTCTGACCCGTTCTCTGTTCAGCGGAAGCTCATGACCTGCCTCTCTTAGCTCTCTCACCGTCTTAGCTTCCGCATCCGTTGCAGCCGCAGTCGTAGTGTGTCCTAAATCCTTTAGCGGTCTTTGCTCGGCGTCAGGATAGCCGCGTTTTCTTGCCAGTCTCGTCTATGAGGTCAGATGAGGGCATACGCATCGCCGACATGCACTAAACCCACTCTTCATCTTGCCAGGGCCAGAAATAGGCGCCACCGCCGCGTATGGCGTACGCATTAGGCAACTTCTCAGCATCGCTTGCGTATGATTTAGTGAATAGGTCGCGGCACCACTCTCCGAAGAAAAGTCCGGTCAGACCGAACCCATTTGAGGCAAGGTTCGGGTCAGACAAATCCCATTCCAGCCAGCGTTCGAGTTGATCCTTACTCAAAACCTTAGAGCCAAAACAGAACAAAGAGGATGTACCCGCCCGGCATGCATACTCCCATTGTTCCTCGCTCGGCAGCGATCCACCAAGCAGTCGAGTCACTTCTTCCGCTTCACTTCTCGTAAGAAAGGCTGGATATGTTGCTGGTACGTCGTTGTAAGTGTGCTCGGCGCGGGCGAGCGGCACGTCGCTGCCGGCGTCCTCGTAGACGGTCGTAATGCACTGGCCCGGGGACGGCTCCTCCTGCACCATGCGCATGCCGTCCCACACGAACCACGTCGCCTCGACGACGCTCCCTGCGAAGTCGCCGCCCCGCTGCGCCACCCGGTGGAGCGCCGCCGTCTCCTCCACCACACGGGGCGGGCTTAGCCTGCGAGAGTGGTGTCGTCTGAGCGAGCGCGGTGGTGCCGAGATTGATCTGCAAGTGCCTGCTGCCGTAGCGCGGGTAGCGCAAGGCGGGCCGCGGGGCAGCGTGGTGACAGTGAATGTTGCCGAGCGCGTCGCCCTGGTGCCGGAAAGGGCTTGTAAATTTTACCGTAAATCGCCTTAATAGTGAACTCCATCGAATTGTGTTTTACCGTCCTTGTAGAAGGTAAACCCCATGACGATACCCGCATCTTCTGCCACACCAGCGTTATCTTGACGAAAAAACGCCTCAACATCGAAAAATTTTTCGTTTTCAAATAAGATCCGAGTTGAGGGATGACCTGGTTCCCACGGAAGTAGTTTCACAAAGTAGTGATCCAACATCTGATCCAATGCATCTTTCCGGTCAGATTCGAGAGGCGCTTTCATATTATCGCACGGTATTAGATTGTATTCTCTCGCAATCAACCTTTCACTTGTTTCTCTAATTACAGCGGCCCAGCGCCTTCCTCTTTCGGTGTCATAGAATTCTCTGTCTAAAACCATTTCAGCCTCCTTAACATCTGTTGCCCGGCTTCTTTGTTGTGGTTGAGTCTGTGGCGCCAATTCCTTTAAAATATTTATCTACGTTGCCCATCGCCTTAGCGATTACGTCATCTGGAACACCAGCCGCCTTGAGCGCGTTTACTCCAACACTCTTCTCGACCCCCAACGTTCCATAGCGGGTGGCTTGCCGCTGCGCAGCGTTCGCCGACCAGTGTTCGCTGCCGGTAGTTCCCCACCGGTCTATTAGCCCGATTGTTGGGGCCTTCTGACGTTCATAACCCGGCAGCTTCGCAACAGCGTCATCTTGTACAATATGATGCGAAGAGGCATCTACGTTATTAGCCCTGTTCCATGCCTGAACATCCTCATGGGATCCTAGTACATAGCCATTATATAGCGTGACATTTGCTGGATTGCCCGCCAGTCCCCACGGGTCCACCCATGCAAGCGGGTCCGGCGCATACTGATAAAGATTGAGCCCACCTCTGAGCCCGATCGGATCCTGCGAGATGAACCGCCCCACGTCCGGATCGTAATACCGAAACGTATTGTAGTGCAATCCGGTTTCCGCATCATAATACTGCCCCTGAAACCGCAGGTTCTGCACCCGGGGTTGTGGAGCGGGGTCGCCCTGGGCGGCGGTGCTCCATTCCTCCAGGGCGAGATTGCCCCAGGTCTGATAACGCGCCCGCCAGGCGGTCCTACCGTCGTGGGTGGTCAGTTCCTCCGGGGCGCCGTTCACGTCGGTGTGGAAGTGGAAGATCTGCCCCGGCCGCACCGTCCGCTCATCCGCCGGGTGCTCGGCGCGGGCGAGCGGCACGTAGCTGCCGGCGTCCTCGTAGACGGTCGTGATGCACTGGCCCGGCGACTGCTCCTCCTGCACCATGCGCATTCCGTCCCACACGAACCACGTCGCCTCCACGACGTCTCCGTTCTCGTGGCGCTCCTTGGCGATCCGCCGGCCGAGCGCGTCGTAGTGGTAGGTCCACTCGCCGCCGCGTTCCGACCAGCTCTGCACCAGCTGGTGCTCGCTGTTCCAGGCGAGGAAGATCTCGTTGCCCGATGCGGTGCGCTTGCGGGTCAGGCGGCCGTGGGTGTCATAGGTATAGGTGCTGCCGTTCCAGCGCAGCACGCGGTTCTGCACCGTCTCGCCGGAGATCACCCGCAGCGCGCGGTCGAGCGGGAGCACATTGGAGGCGGCGTCCCAGCCGAACTCCTCGTCGCGCGGGCCCGGATGGCCGCCGAAGCCGAAGGTGCTGGCGGTGATGCGCCCAGCCGGATCGTATTCGAAGCGGCGCGGGCCCTGCCAGGCGTCGCGGCGCTGCGCGAGCAGGCCCTGGGCGTCATAGCGGTACTCCTTCGCCATCGCCCCGGAAGGAACACCCACCTCGGCTGCGCCCGGGCCGCGCTCATCCTCCGGCAGGCCAGTGCGGTACGACAGCCGCCGCCCCATCGGATCGAGGCGGAACCGGGCTTCGATCGCGCCCTGGCTGCGCTCCACCTCCCGGTGCAGATCGTCCCGGGTCATCTCGGCGACCACGGTGGCGCCGAGATTGATCTGCAGCAGGTGCCCGCTGCCGTAGCGCAGGTAGCGCACGGCGGGGCCGTGCGGCAGCGTGGTGACGGCGATGTTGCCGAGCACGTCCCGTTGATGCCGGATCGCGGTCTGCCGCGGCGCCGGCAGCGCATCCCATTGCCAGGCTCCTGGGCGCCCCGCCGAGACGGCGCCCCGCCGCGCCACCCGGTGGACCGCCGCTGTCTCCTCGACCAGGCGACCGACTGCGTCGTAGCCAAAATCGATCTCGTCGACCAGCGTAACGCTGTCTGGCGCGAACCGCTTCACCGCGACGACGCGTCCCGCCGGATCGTAGGTGTAGCGGGTGAGCGATTCAAAGGTGCGCTTCGCCACCAGCCGGCTGCGCAGATCGCGCTCAAGCGTCAGCCTCACCGCTGCCCCGGTCCCCGCCGCCTGCACGACCTCGACGGGGAATCGCCGCACATCGAGCCGGTACTCCGTGCGCAACCCATCGATCCCAACCTCGGCGATCAGCCCGTCGGCGGCGTCATATGCAAAACGGGTCTCCTGGCCGGCGCCATCGATCAGCGCCGCGAGCCGGCCAGCCGCATCGTATTGCCGCTCGACCACATTGCCGACCGGATCGATGACGCGCGTGAGGCGGCCCGACTGATCCCACGTGTACTGGGTCCGCGCCCCGGCGCGTTCCTGGCTGGCCATGTATCCGCCCGCCGTCCAGCACCACGTTATCTCGGTGCCGTCGGGCGCCCGCTGCGACGCGAGCCGCCCGGCCTCGTCCCAGGAAAGGCGGGTGACGTGCCCGGCGGCATCGGTCGCGGCCACGAGCCGGCCCTCGCCGTCATAGGCCCACCGCGTCACCTTCCCGGAACAATCGGTGTAGGAAGCGGCCTGGCCATCCGGGCGCCGCTCCCACGTGCTTTCCCGTCCCGATTCGTCGCGTCTCGCCGTCAGCTCGCCCCTGCGGTTGCGGAGAAACTGCACGCGGCCGCCGGGATGCGTGGCGGCTATCAGGTTGCCCCTGCCGTCATATTCGTATCGGGTCGTTGCCCCGTCCGGCTCGGTCTCCGACTCCGGCAGGTCGAAGCCGTCGTGCCACGTCGTGCTGTACGTCCCGCCCATGGGATCGACGGCTGCGACGATGTCGCCGCGCTCATTATAGGAATGGGACCACACCCCGCCGTCGGGCTCGGTGCAGGTCACCGGCAGCCCCGCGTCATTGTATTGCCAGCGCCATGTGCGCCCGAGGGCATCCGTGTAGCTGGTGATCTGGAACGGTCCCGCCCATTCCCAGCGCTGCACCCGGCCGAGGTGGTCGGTGACCGTGGTGATCCCTACTCTTCCGTCGATGCGGATGCGGTAGGAGGCGCGCCATTCCTCGCCGGCGCTGGTCCAATGACGGGCGACCCGCGGATGCGACCCGGGGATCTCCGTCCACTCGTAATGGCAGACGAGGCCCGAAGGCATGGTCTGGGAGGCGATGAGGCCCTCCCCCGGCCCGGACCGGTGCCACGAGAACTGCCGCACCACCTCGCCGGCGCGGTTGGTCACCGACACCAGCCGGCCCTCGGAATCATAGCCGTAGCTGACCAGCGGCCGCCCGCCCGCGCTCGCACACGTGACCGCGGCGAGACGGCGCACATGGACCGGGTCATACTCGCAGGCATAGCGCCGCCCGGCGCCGTCGGTCAGCTCGATCAGGCGGCCGGCTTCATCGTAGCGCAGCGCGATGCGATTGCCGCTGCGGTCCTCCATCCGCTGCAACAGCAGGGCCGTGCCTTCGCGATAGGGACCGAAATCATAATAGATGCCATCCGGATCCTTTGCCACGCAGAGGCCGCTGCGGACCCGTCCCAGCGTCCATCCATAGGAGACGTTGTGCGTCGCCGCCTCCGCCGCCACCTCGCCGAACGGGATCTCGATGCCCTTCTGATCGGTGAGAGTGAAGCGGCCACCGCTCACCGTCAGCGTCACCCCGACCGGCAGCCGCCAGCCAGGCCCCAGGAGCCCGTCGGCGGTGTCCATGCTGTTGTAGGTCCGCACCCAGGGCAGCGGCAGCGTCGCCGGAAGCTCGAAGTCCAGATCATCCGACCCATCGAGGAACTTGGCGCCGGTCGGCGCATGGACTGGTTTGCCGAAGGCCGACGAAAGTGCCCAATTGGTGACCGCCGACGCCCCCATGCCGATGCCCAGGCAAAGAAGCTTGCCGGGGATCGATTTCCAATTGCGGGTGCACACGGCCAGCGCGATTCCGAGGGCCATGGACCCCCATTCGAGCCACCAGGGCATGTCCGACGCGATCGCGCGCGTCTGTACCGGCGGCCCGCCGATGAACACATTGGACGAGCCCTTGGCGGTCTTGCCACTGCAGTCGAGGCGGTCGCTCACACGGTGCGCCGGCCAGGTGTTGATGAAGACCGTCTCCGATCCTTCGGCCAGATGCTGCACGGGAGTGTGCCGTCCGCAGATTGCGCGATTGTCGTCCGCCTCTCCGCCGATGGCACGCGCTGCGGGTCTGCCGTTGATGAACACATTGGGCGAGCCCTGAACGATGTTCCCCACGATCGTTGGCGGAAAGATCTGATCGAGCACACCTCCTGCAGCGTCGCTCAACATGCCGGGAAGATCGCTGGGTCCGGGAACACCCGCGGCGTGCGCCAGCTTGTCGGCGCCGAACTGCATCCCGGTCGCGACGACCGCCCCCAGAACCACCGCTCCCAGCCCGCCGGTGCCAACAACCAGAGCGGCGGCTGCTCCGAACGCGACCCCCACGGCAAGCCCGGCGAGCAGGCCGGTCCCGACCTTGCCGATCTGGGCAAGCAGGGATTCATGCTCTATCGGATCGAACTTCCTGGCTGCGGCCGGCATGGCTAGGGCGCCTGATGACTGGCGCTCAGCCTGCCGTCCGGCGCGCCCGATGCCGGCTGCAGCCCTAAAGATACGCGCGACAACACGTCATGCTTCCCCCGGGGACGCCGCAAACCTGAAGGCCTGTATGGTCTCCAAAAGAGCGCGGCGTGTATCGGCTTCGACGGCTCCAGGTATGGTGGCCGTGAAATTCAATATCTTGCCACGGTCTTC
>Ga0126384_10003146_pt1 | contig 10030 bp, 8 predicted proteins | sample PanSoiMetPlot_36_FD_92543 | JGI IMG/M metagenome (GOLD analysis project Ga0126384, IMG submission 92543) | Tropical forest soil microbial communities from Panama - MetaG Plot_36 | ecosystem: Environmental > Terrestrial > Soil > Tropical forest > Bulk soil | place: Panama | collected 2016-02-17 | reverse complement strand
CGCGGCCGTGCTCAGCCGCTGATTCCCCCGGCACGGACTTTGAGCCCGCCCGTGATCAGGGCCAGAGTGTCACGCGGGGCCGGCCGCTTGCGGCGAACTGGCCCGGCATGATCCGGCCGGCCGGTGACCATCAGTCTTGTGGCAGCGTGCGGGGAAGCCCGAAGCGAGCGAGGAGCCCCCGGTCGCCGAAGCGGGTGATCACGGAGACCTGGTTCCCCCGCAGCGTGAGCACCGCGAAGCTGCTGGCCCGCCAGATCGGCGTGCAGGGGTCGGCGAGGTAGAAGACGAGGGCGGGCTGGCCGTTGGCCCGGGTGTGAACGAGTTTGAATTCCTGGCCCCAGAAATGGGTTTCGCGGAGGAACCCGGCGATCGCCAAGGGTCCGCGGAACTCGAACGGCTCGGGCGGCATCGCGAGCCTGGCGTCGTCGGCCAGCACAGCCACCAGCTCGTCAACGTCGAAACGCTCGAACGCGTCGACGAAGCGCTCGACGACCGCAGCCTCGGCCGCAGATCGTGGCAGGGGCACGTCGTGCGGATCTCTGTCGGGGCGGAGGCCGGCCCGGGCCCGGATGAGCGTGCTGTTTACGGCGGCCGGGGTCGTGCCGAGGATGGCGGCGACCTCGGCCGCCGGGAAGCCCAGCACGTCTCGCAGTACGAGGACCGCCCGCTGCTGAGGCGGCAGGTGCTGCAGGCCCGCCACGAACGACAGCGCGATCGACTCCCGGGCGTCATAGCGGGCTTCGGGCCCGGGGGCCACGTCGCCGAGCTGCGCATCGGGATAGGGCTCGAGCCACCACGGGTCCTCGGACCTCACCAGTCCCGTCCACCCCGCGCCCTGATCGGGCAGGCCGGCTGACTGGGGACGGCGGGATTCGTCGCGGAGGTAGTTGAGGCAGCGGTTGGTGGCGACGCGGTACAGCCAGGCCCGCAGGGAGCGGCCGTCGAACCGGCCGAGTGAGCGCCATGCGGCCAACAGAGCCTCCTGAAGCACGTCCTCGGCGTCGGCGACCGAGCCGAGGATCCGGTAACAATGCGCCTGCAGCTCGGCCCGGTAGGGGTCGATGAGCTCGCGGAAGGCCTCGCCATCACCGTCCTTGGCCCGGGCGAGGGCTGTCTCAGTCATGGCGGGGCCGTCCCTTCATCTGGATAACGCCTCCTGTAGGTGCAACACCGGCGGCACTCAGAATTCATCGGCGAATCGCCGATTCCGTCGGTGTTTCAACCAGTGAAGAGTCACCAGTAAGGATCGGAGACACACGTGACCTCGCTCGACCGCAAGACCGGCGTCAGCCACGAGGGGGCGGCGATACCCGGCAAGGCGCGCCGCTGGCGGGCCTTCTCGCTGCTCGCCGTCGCCTTCTTCATGACGGTCATCGACCTGACGATCGTCAACGTCGCGCTGCCGACCATCGGCCGCAAGCTGCACTTCCCCCAATCGGACCTGCAGTGGGTAGTGACCGCCTACGCGCTCACCTACGGCGGGTTCCTCCTGCTCGGCGGCCGGGCCGCCGACCTGCTCGGCCGCCGCCGCCTGTTCATGACCGGGCTGGCCATCTTCACCGCGGCCTCGCTGGCCTGCGCGCTGGCCACCGGCGACACCTTCCTGATCATCATGCGCGGCCTCCAGGGCCTGGGCGCCGCCGTGGTCCTGCCCGCCGCGCTGTCCATCGTGATGAACATGTTCAGCGAGGGCGCCGAGCGCAACAAGGCGCTGGGCGCCTGGGGCGGCATCGGCGCCACGGCTGCCACGGCCGGCCTGCTGGCCGGCGGCCTTCTGACCCAGTACGCAGGCTGGCGGTACATCTTCTTCCTGAACGTGCCGATCGGCGCGGCCGCCCTGCTGCTGGCCCGGCGGGTCGTGCCGGAAAGCAGGCTGCGCAGCGCCCGCCGCCGCTACGACCCGCTCGGCGCCGTCACCGTGACCGGCGCCCTCGTGCTCCTGGTCTATGCGATCTCGCAGGCGCCCACTGCCGGCTGGGCGTCGGCCCGGACGCTGGCCCTGCTCGCTACGGCGGCGGCGCTGCTGGCCGGCTTCCTGGTCATCGAGACCAGGGCCGAAGCGCCGCTGCTCCCGCTACGCCTGTTCCGGCTGCGCACCCTCGCCGGGTCGAACGCGGTCGCCTTCCTGCTGGGCGGCAGCTTCTTCAGCCTGTTTTTCATCGGCACCCTGTACATGCAGCAGGTGCTCGGCTACTCCGCCCTCAAGGCCGGGGTCGCCTGGCTGGCGACATCGGTCACCGCGCTCGCGCTCGCCGGGCCGGCGCAGATCCTCGTCACCCGCGCTTCGGCCAAGCTCGTCATGGCGGCCGGGATGGTCCTGATCGGCGCCGGAATCCTGTGGGCGACCCAGGTGCCTGCGCACGGGCACTTCTGGGCGAACCTGGCCGGTCCGTTGTTCCTCGCCGGCGGCGTCGCCTTCGCGTTCGTCGCGGTGTCGATCGGGGCCCTGGCTGGTGTCACAGATCATGATGCCGGGATCGCGTCCGGACTGCTCAACACCTCGCAGCAGATCGGCGGGGCGATCGGGGTGGCGGTCTCCTCCACCGTAGCGGCGACCCACTCCCGCCTCCTTATGAGTCAGGGGCACGCGGCCGCGGCCGCGCTCACCGGCGGGTTCCAGTGGGCGTTCTGGGTCAGCGGGCTCACCGCACTGGCCGCCGTCCCCCTCACGTTCCTGCTTATCCGGCGCACAGAAATCGCCGGTGCCGTGGCTGCCGCCCTGCAGCAGAAGCCCCCGGTACCCGCTCCCGCCGAGTGACCTCGGTGCGCTGCCGAGGAGAGCACGATGAAAGCCTGGATCGCAGGGGTCGCGACGGTGACCGGAGGATCCGGCGGTATCGGGTGCGCGGCGGCCAGGAGGTCGTCGTAGCGAGGCGCGCAGCCCCCGGCCGGGGGGCCCGGGTGCGGGCTCTCGGCCGGGGCATCGGCCCGCAACCCCGGACCGCGGAGCGACTTCACGCCGGACGCGGGCTCTCGCAGCAGGCCACAGCAGGGGAGCCCGCGATGAGCCTCAGCCACTACGAGCAAAGCCGGCTCTGCCACATCGAGGCCAGTCTGTGCCGGTCCGGCCCGAAGCTTGCCGGCATGCTGGGCATGTTTGACCGGCTCTGCGCAGGCCAGCGCATGCCCGCCTGGGAGCAGGCACCGTCCCGGCTCGACCAGATCCGGCAGGCGGCTGCCTTGCTCGCGGCGGCGCCGATGAGGCCGGCGTAGTGGGAGCCTCGGCAGGTGGGGCCTGGTCTGGACGCTCCGGCCGGCTTAAGTCATTCAAGGACTTAACGCTCCAGCATGCTCTACTGCCCGTTGTCCGGCCTCATCAGGCAATCGTGACCTGCTGCTTGTCGAAGGCGACATAGCCGCTGTAGTCCTTGCCGACGCGGTCGAAGGACGCCGGGTACGGGTCTGGGTAACTCCACGCTGCGTCGTGATGGGTGGTGCCACCCACGGAGATGTCGTGATACTGGGCGACACCCTTCCACGGGCAGGTATACGGCGTCGGGCTGTCACTGAGCACGCCCGCGCTGATCGAGGAGGGCGGGAAGTAGTAGTTGCCCTCGATGGAGATCAGGTCCGACTCCGGAGCATCCGCCACAACCGCGTCATCGATGATGGCCTTCATGTGCCGTTCCCTTCTGGCTGTCGGAAGATTCCCTTGCGTCAACTCCGCGCTGGCCGTATGACTTCCCGGCCGGCCCGCTCACCATCTCGCCTGGTGCCGCCAGCGCGCCGGCGGCCCAGGGTCCCGGCAACTGCGGATCAGCGGCCCCGGCCGCGATTTAAGCGCACCGGGGGCGTGGTCAGTCGGTGAGGAAGCCAGCCACTTCTCCGGGTGATCCCTCCGCCACCAGGCGTCCGGCCCGGAGCAGCAGAGCCCGGTCAGCTGCCAGCAGAACGCGGGGATCGTGGGAGGCAAGGATCACGCCACCGCCGCGCCGGCTGACTTCCCGCAATGCCTCGATCACGACGTTCGCCGCCTCGTGGTCCATCTCGGCTGTGGGCTCGTCTGCGAGGACGATGGCGGGATCGGGTGCGAGCGCCCGGGCCACCGCGACTCGTTGCTGCTGCCCGAGTGAGAGCTCGAACAGGCGGTGTTCCGCCCGGTCTTCCAGGCCAACACGGCGGAGCCACTTTTCCGCAGCCGCGTCTGCGGACTCCGGGTCGGCCCCGGAGATGAGGAGTGGCAGGTAGACGTTCTCGCGCGCGGTCAGAGCCGGGAACAGGCCGAGCGACTGGAACACCACGCCGAACTCGCTCGCCCTTCGGCGCGCAACCTCGGTTGCGGACAGACCGGCGAGCGGTCGGCCGTGCCACATCACGACTCCGCTGTCAGGTGGTTCGAAACCTGCGGCAATGCCGAGCAAGGTGCTCTTTCCCGAGCCCGACGGCCCCATGACGACCACCAGCTCGCCCGGCGCGAGCTGAAGCGAGACGTCTCGAAGGGCGGCCGTCCTCGTTCCCCCGTGGCCATACGTGCGGTGAACATGCTCGGCAGCAACCAAAGGTGCCTTCACGCGTCCGGCGGCGATCACGGGGGCGGCGGCCTTCGCGGTTTCGCCTGTCAGGGCCGCCGGGGCATGCGGTCGGACCGCCGCTGCAGCCCATCCGGCCGACCCTCCTGGCTGGGATCCGATCGCCTCCTGGAAACGCCGGATCCTGACCTCGCCTCCCTCCAGCTCCACTTCGAGCTGCGATGCGGCCGACCTGAGCAACGATGCCGCGGCCTCCGGGAGGGTCATACGACCTGAGGAGTCGAGGTTTGCCCGCCCGGCTGGTCTCCGCACCCTGCCGTCGATCAGGCGGAACGTGATATCGGCCTTGGAGGCCGCGACGAGGTCGTGGGTGGCCATGACGACTGTCGCCCCGAGCTCGGTGCATGCTGCTCGGAGTGCCTCGACCACCTGGTCCGCGCCCTCGGCGTCGATCTCCGCGGTTGGCTCATCGGCGAGCACGACGGCCGGCTTGTGCGCCAGGGCCACGGCGAGGCCCGCCCGCTGCTGCTCACCGCCGGAGAGCATCGCGGGAAGGTGGTTCGCCCTCTGCGCCAATCCCATGCGCTCCAGCAGGTCGGCGGCTCTCCGGCGGCGATTCGCAACCGGCCGCGCGCCGGCGAGCAGCAGGGGAAGCTCCGCGTTCTGGGCGACAGTGAGGTACGGGATCAGGTTCTTGGACGTCCCCTGCCACAAGAAGCCGACCGTCATTCTCCGGTATGCCGACAGTCCGGCGGCGTCGAGCTGGGACAGATCCGTGCCCCCCACCGATACCAGGCCGGCCGTGGCCGTGTCGACGCCGCCGATCAGGTTCAAGATGGTGGACTTGCCCGCGCCGCTCGGCCCCACGATTGCCGCGTACTCACCCCGCGCGATCTCGAGCGAGACGCCCCCCAGCGCCGCGACACCCACATCTCCCACTCGGTGGACCTTGTAGACGCGGTCCAACCGGATAAAGGCGGAGCTATCTCCGTCAGTCTGCATGGACGGTCCGGCGGGCCGGGCGTGCCCGTAGTTACGCACTCCGTCGGTGCTCATTCGGGCTCGCCTCGCAGGATTGCCACGGGTGATAGCCGGCGGATTCTTAGGGCGGTAACCAGGAGCGTGCCGGACAACGATGCGGCGGCTGCTATTGCGGCGGCCGCGATCACTGGCCAGTCGACAAGGACACCCGTGGCCGCGGGTCCACCTGTGGGAGAGGTGACGTACGGGTGCGTGACGGCCAGCAGGCCAAATCCCACCCCCAGTCCGACCGCCGCGGCGCAGAAAACCACGGCGCTGTATTCGAATGCGAGCGTCGAAACCACGTTCCTCAGCTTGGCACCAAGCGCCTCGAAGGATGCCGCCTCGTACTCGTAACGGCGCCCTCCGAAGTACGCCGACAGGACGAGGGCGAGCATCGCGAGCCCGACGCCTGCGAGTGCCGCGGCGAACTCGATGCCGATCGCGAGGTTCTCCTGATGCGACGCCAGTTGAGCCTCAATTGCCGCCGCGCTGGAGACCGCAGTGACCTCGAGCCCGGCGCGCCTCGTCAAGCCGACCGGGCTCTCACCTCTCATCGAGAGCACCACGAACACGCCACCGCCGGGTGGCTGAAGTGCCTGCTCGAAGCGCTGGATGAGAGCCCGCACGGGCACCACAGCGAAAGGAAGCCCTCGCTCTGTGGCCACGGGGAAGGCGTTCATCGTCCCAACTGCCCGGACCGGAAGGACGACCGAGCCGACCTGAAGAGTCGCTTCCCTGGGTGCGCGGCCTGGACCGGCGCCGCCGATCAGAACCGGCACGGCCGCAGGCGCGGGAGCGATACCTGCGAGCGGCCCGCCCCTGGACACTGAGAGCGCCGCTTGAAGCCCTCCAGCCCCAACAGGCATGACGCCGACCGTGGCTCCGCCGGCTGGCAGGCCGCGCCAGGCCGAGACGTCAACGGCCCGCGCGGCACCGGCTCCCGACAGGACAAGGTGCTCGAAGGCAAGACGGACCTTGGGCTGGCGAAACAGGGGTGCCACCGCCTGCGGCGAGCCGCTGACCATGATGGAAAGGAGTCGAGACGCACCTTCGATGCGCGCCCGATACGTTACGGCTCCGGGCCGCAGCACGCCAAGAGCACGGTGAAAGAAGATGCCGTTCGGCGACGAGAGCACCGCCCACAGGCGCAAGCCCGTCCCGCCCGAGGCGCTCACCCGAAGCTGCAGGGTCCGCGCGCCCTTCGGCAGGGCCATCCCGGTCGGCGGAGCTGAGAGCCGCGACAGCAAAGACGGCAGGGGCCGGCTCGCGTCCCGGGCCTGCCACCATCCGGCCCCCGCGTAGGACGCTGGATCGACACCGATGATCGTTGCCAGCTGCAAGGCGGGGGCCGAAGAGGCCGCGGCCGATCCGTAGAAGGCCAAGGTGGCCCTGGAACCGAGCCTGTTCGCGGAGGCTACGCCCTGGGCCGGCCAGGCAACGGACAGGTTCCAGTCGGCTCCGACCTGCGCCCGCGCCGCGTCCTGGTTGCGGGTCAGCTCCGTCGTCCGGAGGGAGGTCGCGAAGGCGAACAGGGCTGCCGACAGGACCAGCAGCAGCGCGAGCCAGGCGGTCGAGCCCGACCGTGACAGCCGGCGCAACGCCAGGTAGGAAGAAGGCTCACGAACCTTCGTTGTCACCCGATCCAGCCTTCTCGCGACCGCGAGCAAAAGACGCGCGGCCAGCGCCGCGACCCCGAGCAAGAGCAGCGTGGGAGCGCCTACCGCGAGTGGGTCGAGCCCGGTTCCCGGGCCGCCGAGATGGTGGCGATGCAGCTCCGTCAGCGCCGCGGCGCCCAGTAGCAAAGGCACGAGCTCGTACGGGAGCCGGGCCCAGATACCGCGTTTGGTCCTGGAAAGCCGTTGGCGCTCCTGGATCACGGTGTGGCGAAGCCGCGGCAGCGATACCACCACCAAGGCCAGGGCACCAAGGACCACGCCACCGAGCGCAACTTGGACCGCTGGCGCGTTGAGGCCGATCGGAAACGGCGTTCCCGGCAGCGCCGGACCGTGGGCAGCGCGAGCAACGAGCGCCAGCCCCAGGCCTGCCAGGAGCGCAACAGGCAACGCCGCGATCGCAGCGATGGCGGCCTCCGCTGCCTGAATCGCTGCAAGCTCGCCCGTGCGGGCCCCCCGCGTTGCCAGGACCGCCAGCTCGAACGACTGACGCTCGAGCTTCAGCAGGCCGATGCCGAGCAGCACGCCCATGCTCACCAGGGCGACCTCGCCGGCTATCACGTAGATCGGCGCTAGCCCCGCGGTGACTGCCCGTTCGGCTCCAGGGATGAGCGACGACAGGCCGGACGAAACGGTTGTCCCGCCCAAGGTTGCGCGTATCCGTGCGCTCGACTGCTCCTCCCGCGGTACGAGCATCCTCAGATCCGCGACGGTCAGCCCGCTGAATGAAGGCTCCGCGTCCCATTCCATGGCAATGTCGGATGTCTGACCGAACGAACGCGTAAGCGCGGCGAATCCAGCGCGCGTTGTCAGCAGGGGCGCGTGCGAAGGGTTGGAGAGCAGCCGATGATCCGCATAGACGAGAGGATCGTTACCTCGCGCTGACCAATACACGCCGCTGACCGTGGCCTGGGTGGTCGCATTATGGCTGAGGGATATGCGGGACCCCGGGGCGAGCCCTAGAGCCGCGGCCAGCGGCTGAGGAACGAGAACCTGATCCGGCTTGGACGGGTACCGGCCCCCGACTAGCGGCAGCTTCTGGAACAGCCCGTCGCGGTAGGCAACGGGAGCTTCGGCCGACCGGTGGCCGAGCGAGACTATGGAGTTTCCGGACTCCTCCTGCAGGATCAGCTGCGAGGTGTGCAGCGGTGCGAGCCCGGAACGAACGCGCTGCGAGGCGCGCGCCATATCGAAGCCCGGCCAGGTCAGCAGGCTCACGAACGTGTCTTTGGTAAGCGGATTCGCGCTGCGCATGTACGCGTATACGATCGCCTGCTCGGCCCCCGCTGCGTAGATCGGCCCGGCCGCCAGGACACCAACAGAAAAGGCCAGCGCGCAGACCGTAGCCGCCGTCAGGAAACGTTGCGCGATAGCGCGCCTCACCGCCAGCCCCAGGTGGCCCACCACGAAAGTATCGTCTTCAGGGCTAACAGAGCGCCAGAAGCCCAGGCCTCGGGGTCATCGCCGCAACTGCGCAGCTTGCCGTACTAGGAGACGCTGCAGACGCACATCAGCACCGCGCGAGCGAAGTGTACCGCCGCGGGCAGGTGCGCGGGCTCCTGCCGCCGCCGCGGGCAGGTCAGAACTTGCACCAGATCCGGCAGCGGCATCGCATTGCCGGGGGGAGCTGTCTGCACCTTCACAGCGGATCAAAGACAAGGCTGGCTAGGCGATTGGCAGGTTCTTGTGCGGGTCGAAGAAGGGGATCGCCGCGGTCTTTGCAGGGATTCGTTCTCCGTTCTTCCACTCGATCTCCAGGTCGTTGCCGGGGGCTGTGAGCTCGGTTGGCACCCAGACGTACCCGATGTTGCGCTCAAGGCGCGGCGACCAGACCAGGTCGGTGACCCGCCCGACGCGCTGCCCGCCAGCCAGGGCTGGCACCGCCTCGGTGATCTCGAAGAAAGAGGGGTCCCCGGGGGCTTGGATGCCGACGAGCTTGCGGGTGACTCCTCGTTCGCGTATCCGCTCGAGGGCAGCCTTGCCCACATAGTCGGCCTCTTGCGCCTCGACCAGCCGCTCTAGCCCGGTGACCTCGAAGGGGTTGTTCTCCACGGTGAAGTCGGAGTTGTAGTTGAAGATGCCGGCCTCGATGCGGCGTGCCTCGCACGGGGCTATCGGCCGGATGCCGTGCGGCCCGCCCGCTTCCATGATCGTTTCCCAGAGTTCGTCGCCGCGGGACGGATCGGTGAGAAAGACCTCGTACCCGATCTCACCGGTCCACCCGGTGCGGCTGACGACGACCGGAATGCCGGCAATCGTTGTGTCCAGGCTCCAGTAGTACTTCACATCGAGGACGGCGTCCCCGGCCAGCTCGGCCATCACCGCTTTGGCCTTCGGCCCCTGCACCTGCACCGGGTAGGCCTCGGGCAATGACACGGTGACGTTCAGGCCCCAGCCCCGAGCCAGGCCCATCGCGTACAGGTGGGCGTCGCTATCGGCCAGGCACAGCCAGAAGGTGTTCTCATCACGCCGCAGCAGCACCGGGTCGTTGATGATGCCGCCGTCTGGGGCGATGATCGGCGCATACTTGCCCTGCCCAGGCGCGCACCTGGTCAGGTCGCGGCAGGTCAGCGCGTTGGCCAGCGCAAAGCCGTCCGGGCCGCTGATCTGCACCACTCGCTCCACGCCGACATCCCACAGCGTGACGTCGTTCACCAGCGCCCAGTACTCGGTCACCAGGTCGTCGTAATACGCGGGCAGGTACATGTGGTTATACACGTCGTAGGCCGTGCAGCCCCACCGCAGCGTCGCTTCGAAAAACGGCGACTTCCGATACCACGGGCCGAAGTACAAGGTGCTCGATGCCACCTCCGGGATTGCCCTGGTCTGACCGTTCACCGCCCCACCGTCCCTCCGTCAAGTGTG
>Ga0126384_10003145_pt1 | contig 10031 bp, 8 predicted proteins | sample PanSoiMetPlot_36_FD_92543 | JGI IMG/M metagenome (GOLD analysis project Ga0126384, IMG submission 92543) | Tropical forest soil microbial communities from Panama - MetaG Plot_36 | ecosystem: Environmental > Terrestrial > Soil > Tropical forest > Bulk soil | place: Panama | collected 2016-02-17 | reverse complement strand
TAGCAGTTGACTGAAGCCGGGGTTGAGTGATTCAGCCTGGAAGTTACAAAGTCAAAGACCAAAGACCCAAAACCAAAGACCGTTTTTAGAGGTAAGTTATGCCGCGCGATAATATTGTGCTTCAGTGTAGCGAGTGCAAGAGCCGAAACTACGTGACGACAAAGAACAAAAAGACCACAACCGAGCGCCTCGAGTTTAGTAAGTTTTGCCGTCGCTGTCGCAAGCATACTGACCACAAGGAAACGAAGTAAAGGATGAAGGATGAAGGCGGAAGGATGAACGCTGGTTGCGGAACAGATTCCTTTTCATCCTTCATCCCTCCTCCTTCATCCTTATGATGGAGGGGTATAGTGTCAACGGCTAGCACGTCGGTCTCCAAAACCGAAAGTCCGGGTTCGAATCCTGGTACCCCTGCCAGCGTAATAAGAGGAAGAGTTAGTTGAAGAGAGTTAACGAAGTTATGGCAGACACGGACAATCCAGACGCCCTTCCATCTCCCCGAACGACACCGTTCAGAGAAGGAGTTGAAGGACGCAGTGCGCGACGCGAACGCGGTCTTTCGTCGCCCCGGACCACCGCGCCCGGACGCCTCGCTCAGTTCATTAAAGATGTCCGTGCCGAGATGAGAAGGGTTTCGTGGCCAACCGCGAAGGAAGTCAAGAATACTACGCTGATTACTTTGGTTGCTGTCATCTTCTTTGCCGCTTACTTGTTCGCGGTAGACCAGGCTTTGGCAAGAATGATCAATGGCCTGATTTGGCTGGCAAATAAGCTCCTGGGAGTGGGCTAGGAAAAGAGTTTTCAATGCAGCAGTGGTTCATCCTTCATACTTACTCGGGTCACGAGAAGAAGGTTCGCGACAGCCTCAAGGCTCGTATACGCGACACTGATCTGCAGTCGGAAGTCGCCGAAGTGCTTGTCCCCACCGAGACGGTGGTGGAGATGCGCGGCAACAAACGAGTGGAATCCTCTCGCATGTTTTATCCCGGCTACGTGCTGGTACAAATCGAATGCGATGAGCGCGGCCATATTCCCGACAACGTTTTTCATTTGATCAAATCCACTCCGAAGGTTACAGGGTTTGTCGGTGGACACAATCCCACGCCTCTGACGCCGCAGGAAGTAGATCAGATTGTGCATAACGTTACGGAGGCCGCTGAAAAGCCCAAGCCGAAATTCTCTTATGCGCCCGGCGAGACCGTGCGTATCAAGTCGGGGCCGTTCCAGAGTTTTACCGGCAAGGTTGAAGAGGTTAACGAAGATAAATCGACATTAAAGGTCACCGTGACGATTTTTGGACGTTCGACTCCAGTTGAGCTGAACTTCCTGGACGTTGAGAAGGTCACCTTTGCGGAAGAAGAATAAGAGTTATGGCAAAGAAGATTACTGGATACGTTAAATTGCAAGTGCCGGCCGGCAAGGCTAATCCAGCGCCCCCAATTGGTCCGGCGCTGGGACAGCACGGCGTGAATATCATGGAGTTTTGCAAGGCCTTCAACGCCAAGACGGCGCAGATGGATCCTGACCTCAAGATTCCTGTCGTAATCACGGTTTATGCGGATCGTTCGTTTACCTTTGAAACCAAGACACCCCCGGCGGCGGACCTCTTAAAGAAAGCCGCAGGAATTCCCAAGGGTTCTGGTACCCCTAAAAAGGACAAGGTTGGCAAGATTTCTCGGGCGAAGGTCGAAGAGATTGCTAAAACAAAGATGCCCGATCTGAACACGAAGAATCTTGAAGCAGCCATTCGCACAATTGAAGGTACGGCTCGCCAGATGGGCCTCACCGTAGAATGAATTTGGATTTGCGAATTTCGGATTGCGGATTTTATCCAGCGCCGAAATCTCTTTGAGAGGGAGAAGTTATTGTTGGGCATCGGTTGTGAATTCGAGAAATTCGCAATTCGAAATCCGCAATTCTTCGGTGGCACCTCAGAGGTAGGAAATGAAGAAACACGGTAAGAAGTATGTCGCCGCGGCAGCAAAAATCGAGGCCGGGCGCAAACACAATCTCGAAGAAGCGGTCGCGAAAGTAAAAGAAATCGCTTTTGCAAAGTTCGATGAAACGGTTGAACTGACGGTCTGGTTGGGAGTCGATCCCCGGAAGGCGGATCAGCTTGTGCGCGGCACGATCGTCCTTCCCCATGGGCTTGGAAAGAGCAAAACGGTCCTCGTAATTGCTCAAGGCGACAAAATCAAGGAAGCCGAAGAAGCAGGCGCCGATTTCGTCGGTGGCCAGGACATGGTGGACAAGATCAAGGGCGGTTGGCTCGATTTCGACGCCGTTATCGCTACACCTGACATGATGCGTCTGGTTGGCGGTTTGGGAAAAGTGCTCGGCCCGCGCGGCCTCATGCCTAATCCCAAAACCGGCACGGTGACTTTCGATGTCAAAACGGCTGTGCAGGAAACCAAGGCCGGCAAGGTTGAGTACCGCGTTGATAAGACTGGCGTCATCCACGTTGGCGTGGGCAAGGTTTCCTTTGAGGCTGACAAGATTCGCGACAACGCAAAGGCCCTGCTCGACGCAGTGGTCAAAGCGAAACCAGCTACCGCCAAAGGGAAGTACGTTAAGAAGGTGAACCTGGCTGCTACGATGAGCCCCGGTGTGTTGTTAGACGAGGCGGCTTACGTGAAATAAGGTGAGGAGTAATCTACGATGAAAACGAAAAAAGAAAAACAAGATAGTCTGGACAAACTCACCGAGCAATTCAAAAACGCGAAGGCGGCGATGGTCGTCGGCTTTAAGGGCATGACTGTCTCGAAGGATCAGGAATTGCGCAATCAATTGCGCGAGTCAGGCATTTCGTACTCGGTAGTCAAGAACACACTGGCACGCAAGGCGGCTGTGGGTACGGCTCTCGAACCAGCTGTCGAGCACTTCAAGGGAGTGACCGGTGTAGCGCTCAGCTCGAGCGATCCGGTCAACCTTTCAAAAGCCATCGCGAAATTTACCAAGGCTAATCCCGACGTCTTCAGTTTTAAAGCCGGAATTGTCGAAGGCAAAGTCGTGGCTTTGCGAGATGTCGAGGCAATTGCCAGCTTGCCGTCGCGTGAAGAGTTACTTTCCAAGGTGCTGTTCCTGGTGAACTGCCAGGCGCAGCGGCTTGTAACCGTCACCAGTGCCGTCGCGCGCAATCTTGTCGTTGTGCTCGATCAGGTGCGGACACAGAAAGAAGCCGCGTAAGAATTTCGGATTTCGAAATTCGAATTGCGAATTTTGATCCGACTTGAGAGTTGAAAATTTTAGGGCTTTAGAGATAAGCGGCCACGGATTGCAATATTTAAATCCGCAATCCGCAATCCGCAATTTTGTTGGTCGTTCGCCTTAGTCAGTGGAACGGCCAGGTTGGAAGCGTAGCGGGAGATGCAAACCGGCGACGCAACCAGTAACGCAACGGAGGCATCAAAGCCGCCCGTCGCCAGAAAAAGAGTTTTCAGGAGTGAACTTTAGTTATGTCTACAGATAAAATTCAGTCAATTGTTGATCAGGTAAAAGAATTGACCCTGCTCGAAGCTTCTCAGCTTGTTAAGGCGATGGAAGATGCTTTTGGTGTTTCAGCGGCTGCGGCTACCGTCGCGGCGGCACCGGCGGCGGCTACTGGCGGCGAGGTTGGTGGTGCAACCACCGAAGAGAAGACCGAGTTTGACGTGATCCTGCAGGCCATCGGTGGCAACAAGATCAACGTCATCAAGGTTGTCCGCGAGGTCACTGCCCTCGGTCTGAAGGAAGCCAAGGATCTGGTCGAGGCAGCGCCGAAGGCCGTCAAGGAAGGCGTTTCCAAGGAAGAGGCCGAGTCCATCAAGCAGAAGCTTAGCGACGCAGGCGCGACCGTCGAAGTAAAGTAGTAGTCATCAACCATTATGGTAGACGCTTGGTTTGCTATGTAGCCGAGTTGTTATGAATCGTCGAGTTGTCTTCTTCGTGTGTGGCTTGACAGCTGCATCGTTACTGGCTAAGTTAAGGGAGTATTGAGGGCGCTGGCGTTACTCCCCGATAATCTGTCGAATGGAATTAGCTGCTTTTTGGTTCAGAAGCGGTCAGGGCGTTTTATGCTCTGACCGCGCTTTGTCGTGTTTGCGTGTTTTCGAGCCGTAGGACCGTGTCTCGCCACACGATTTCATCCGGGACTGGCTTTCGTTAACACCCACATCTCATAAGGAACTTTCAATGTCTGCAAATTTGCTTCAAACGGAAAACACAGGGTTGGGTCGGCGCACAAGCAAGGCGCCAGACCGCGTCGATTTCTCCAAGATTCAGACCGCGGTGCAGATTCCGAATCTCATCGAGATTCAGCGGGAATCCTATAACCGATTTCTACAAATGGATCTGCTCACCGAGGAACGTGAGAACACGGGCCTGCAGGCGGTATTTCGCTCAGTTTTTCCGATCTCAGACTTTCGCGGAACTGCTACGCTCGACTTTGTCGAGTATCAGATCGGTAACTGGCAGTGCAAGTGTGGCAGGCTCGAAGGATTGAACTATCTGCGCGCAAACTGCAAATCGTGCGGATCGACAATCAAGGTTAATCCCCTGGCTGCCGGCGAGACGCTCTGCCACAAGTGCGGCACCTTTAATAATGTGCGGCCTCAGTTGTGCGAGAACTGCGGCGAACCCGTGGGTCTCAAACACAAGCACGACCAGCAAGAGTGCCAGGAACGCGGCATGAGCTACAGCGTGCCGCTGAAAGTAAAAATCCGTCTCACGGTCTATGACAAGGATCCCGAGACCGAAGCCTTGTCAATCCGCGATATCAAGGAAGAAGAAGTCTTCTTTGGCGAAATTCCCCTGATGACCGACAACGGCACCTTCATTATCAACGGGACCGAGCGCGTCATCGTCTCGCAGCTACACCGGTCACCGGGCGTCTTCTTTAAGAAGGGCCCGGTCTTCGTCGCCAAGATTATTCCCTACCGCGGCTCATGGGTGGAGTTTGAATACGACCAGAAGAACCTGCTCTACGTCCGCGTCGGCAAGCGCAAGTTCCTGGCTTCGATCTTCCTTCGTGCGCTTGGCCTTTGGTTCAACCGCGAAGTGGAAGCCAAGGGCGCACGTACCGACGCACAGCTTGAAGATGCGGTGAAGAATGCGGCTTTCACCGACGAGGACTTGCTGAGAGCGTTGTACGTCACGGATGAAATCCACGTGAGAAACGGTCAGCTCAAGATCCACGTGCCTGAGACTGGGCCGACCAACCTGATCGGCATGAAAGTGGATTTTGACATCAAGGGAAGAGGCGAGCCGATCGTGCGCGCCGGCAAGAAAGTGACGCATGCGGCGCTCGAGGCGCTGCATAAAGCGCACATCCAGGAAATCGAGATCGATACACAGCAGCTCGAAGGGGCCTATGCCATCGCCGATATCGTGAACACCGAGAGCGGCGAGGTTTTGCTCGAGGCCAACAATGAAATTACTCCGGCCAAGCTGGCGGAAATCATCGAAGCTGGGGTCGACAAGTTCTCCGTGTTCTTTCCGGAACGCGATGACGTGGGCCCGATTCTTTCGTTGACTCTTAAGAAAGACGTGATCACCAAGCCGGTCGACGCGCTCCTTGAGATTTACCGGAAGATGCGTCCGGGCGATCCGCCGACTGTGCAGACCGCTTATCGCTTGCTCGAAGCAATGTTCTTTGATCCGCGAAAGTTCGACTTTTCCCGAGTTGGGCGTCTGAAGTTCAACATCAAGATGAATAAGCCCGAGCGCGAGCGGATCGACGATCCGTTGCTGTCGGCGCATGACTTCTTCGAAGTTGTCTCGTACGTCCTGAAGATGCGTAAGAACCCGTCGGAATTCCAGTCCGACGACATCGATCACCTCGGCAACCGCCGCGTGCGTGCTGTTGGTGAGTTGTTGGAGAACCAGTTCCGCATCGGTCTTGAGCGCATGGAGCGTGCGATCAAGGAGAAGATGTCGATCCATCAGGAAATGCAGACCACGATGCCGCGCGACTTGATTAACGCGAAGCCCGTGACCGCTGCAGTCCGCGAGTTCTTTGGCTCGAGCCAGCTCTCGCAGTTTATGGATCAGACCAATCCGCTTTCGGAAATCACGCATAAGCGGCGCTTGTCGGCTCTGGGACCGGGGGGCCTGTCGCGTGAGCGCGCGGGATTCGAAGTTCGCGACGTGCATCCGACGCACTACGGACGCATCTGTCCTATCGAGACTCCTGAGGGTCCCAATATCGGACTGATCTCGAGCCTCTCCTGCTTTGCTCGCATCAACGAGTTCGGCTTTATCGAAGCGCCTTATCGCAAGGTCATCGAGGGCCGCGTGGTTGAGTTCGTGCGGATCGTCAACGGTGGCGACACGAAGCTGAAGCCGGGCCAGCATCTCTCGCAAGAGGAAGTCGACAAGGCGAACAAGAAGATTCCGGCTGATGGTCGCAAGGCGGAGTTTGAACCGTGGCCGTTTTACCTGACCGCGTGGGAAGAAGATAAGCATGTCGTCGGACAGGCCAACATTGAGCTGGATGAGACTGGCTACATCGTCAACGAGCGCAATGCGGCTCGAAAGGCGGGCGAGTTCATCCTGGCGCTGCGCAAGGATATCGAGTACGTGGACGTTTCACCGAAACAATTGGTCTCGGTGGCGGCCTCGCTGATTCCTTTCCTTGAGAACGACGACGCGAACCGAGCGCTAATGGGCTCGAACATGCAACGCCAGTCTGTGCCTTTGCTGCGGGCCGAAGCGCCTTACATTGGCACCGGCATGGAAAAGACAACCGCGCGCGATTCGGGCGCAGTGGTGGTCGCTCGTCGCGACGGTGTCGTCGACTACGTCGATTCCGAGCGCATCATCGTCAAGGCCGATCACAACGTCGACGGCACGATCTCGCGCGAGGTGACCGCCGACATCTACACGCTGATCAAATTCAAGCGTTCGAACCAGAACACCTGCATCAATCAGCGAGCCATCGTTCACGTTGGCGAGCGCGTCTCGAAGGGGCAGGTAATTGCCGACGGACCGTGTACGGATCGTGGCGAACTGGCTCTGGGACGAAATGTGCTGGTCGCGTTCATGCCATGGCGCGGCTACAACTTTGAAGACGCAATCCTGGTTTCAGAGCGTCTCGTGAAGGAAGACTATTACACCTCGATTCACATCGAGGAGCTCGAAATCGAAGCTCGGGATACGAAGCTGGGTCCCGAAGAGATTACTCGCGACATTCCTAACGTCGGCGAGAATATGCTTCGCGATCTGGACGAGAGCGGCATCATCCGTATCGGCGCCCAGGTCAAGCCCGGCTCGATCCTGGTTGGCAAAGTGACGCCCAAGGGTGAGACACAGCTGACCGCAGAAGAAAAATTGCTGCGCGCAATCTTCGGCGAGAAAGCCGGCGACGTTAAGGATGCTTCGCTGGTAAGCCCGCCGGGAATCGACGGCACTGTGGTTGATGTTCAAGTCTTTACGCGCAAGGGCCAGGAGAAAGATGCGCGGTCACTGGCGATCGAGGAAGAGGAAGAGAGCCGCCTGCGGCGCGACCTGGAGGACGAGATTCGTATTTTGCAGGAGCAGCGCGATGCTCGAATTTACGAATTGCTCGAAGGCCGGAAACTTTCGGCGGACCTGATGATCAATCGCGAGGTGGTGATTCCAAAGAACGAGCCTATCACTCGCGAAATGCTGCAAAACGTCGAGTCCAAAGCGCTGCGCAAAGTGCAGCTGGTATCGTCTCGAGTCGATATCCCCGGGGAGATCAAAGAATACGAAGATCGCACGGAACGGCAGATCAAAATTCTCTCTGACATCTACGAAGAGAAGATTGCCAAGCTGCGTCAGGGCGACGAGCTTTCACCCGGCGTAATCAAGATGGTCAAGGTTTTCATTGCCATGAAGCGCAAGCTTTCAGTGGGCGACAAGATGGCAGGCCGTCATGGTAACAAGGGCGTGATTGCGCGGATTCTGCCTGAGGAAGATATGCCTTATCTTCCGGACGGTACTCCCGTGGAGATCGTTCTAAACCCGCTCGGCGTGCCTTCGCGTATGAACGTGGGCCAGATTCTCGAGACCCACCTTGGCTGGGCCGCTCGCGTCCTCGGCCTGCACTTCGCAACACCGGTCTTCGATGGCGCAACTGAGAACGAAATTAAGAACAAGTTGCGTGAAACCGGAGCCCGGGCGCGTGACCTCGGATTACCGGAGATCGTGAGCGAATCCGGCAAAGCCATTCTTTATGACGGGCTTTCTGGTGATCCGTTCGAACAGAAGGTGACGGTTGGCTACATCTATATGTTGAAACTGTCGCACCTGGTTGATGACAAGATCCACGCGCGCTCGATTGGACCGTACAGCTTGATCACGCAACAGCCGTTGGGTGGAAAAGCGCAGTTCGGTGGACAGCGTTTCGGAGAAATGGAGGTATGGGCGCTGGAAGCCTATGGTGCGGCGCATATCCTTCAGGAACTGCTGACGGCAAAATCCGACGACGTTGCCGGGCGCTCGAAGATCTATGAGGCCATCGTTAAAGGCGAAGCCGATTTTGATCCGGGGCTGCCTGAATCATTTAACGTGCTGGTTCGCGAACTGCAATCACTCTGTCTCGATGTCGAGTTGATTGACAAGAAAGCGGCAGGGAACGGCACCGGCAAGGAAGACGGCGTCGGTGAGGCACTTATCACCAGCGCTGTGGAAGCCTAAAAAAATTCGGATTTCGGATTGCGAACTGCGGATTACCGAAATCCTCGAACTGAATTAAAGGTCGCGAATTGGAAGATTGAAGATCCGCAATCCGAAATTCGCAATCCGAAATTTGGAGAGTTATGTTTCGATTCCAACAAGAAAAACAGCAACTGGCACCCGACTTTGAAGCTATTCGAATCTCGTTGGCCTCACCGGAAAAGATCCGGCACTGGTCCCACGGTGAGGTGACCAAGCCCGAGACAATTAACTATCGAACCTTCAAGCCCGAACGCGACGGACTCTTCTGCGCGCGCATCTTCGGCCCCGTCGCGGACTGGGAATGCTTGTGCGGTAAGTACAAACGCATGAAACACCGCGGCGTGATCTGCGATAAGTGCGGTGTCGAAGTAACGCAGGCGAAAGTGCGCCGTGAGCGCCTGGGCCACATCGACCTTGCCAGCCCCTGCTCGCACGTTTGGTTCTTTAAAGGACTGCCTTCTCGCATAGGTCATCTGCTGGATATTCCCCTGCGTGAACTAGAGAAGGTGCTTTACTTCGAGTCCTACATCGTCATCGATCCCGGTGATGTATCCGGATTGAAAGAGCGTGAGCTGCTTTCGGACGAAAGATATCGCGAGCTCGTTCGCGATAATCCGGGTCAGTTCGTTGCCAAGATGGGCGCCGAAGCAATCAAGGAATTGCTCGCTTCCGTCAATGTTGAAGAACTGGCCATTGAGCTGCGCAAGAAGATGCGCGAAGAGACTTCGCAGCAGAAGAAGCTCAAGTATTCAAAGCGCCTCAAGGTGGCGACCAGCTTCCTGAAGTCTGGCAATCGTCCCGAGTGGATGATCCTGGACGTGATCCCGGTCATTCCACCTGAGTTGCGTCCGCTGGTGCCGCTCGATGGCGGCCGCTTCGCTACTTCCGACTTGAACGATCTCTATCGCCGAGTTATCAACCGCAATAACCGCTTGAAGAAGCTGATGGAGCTGCGTGCTCCCGAAGTCATCGTCCGCAATGAAAAGCGCATGTTGCAGGAAGCAGTCGATGCTTTGTTCGACAACGGGCGTCGTGGTCGTGTGCTTCGCGGCGTAAACAACCGGCCTCTGAAGTCTCTGAGCGGGACGCTCAAAGGCAAGCAGGGCCGCTTTCGCCAGAACCTTCTGGGCAAGCGTGTTGACTACTCCGGTCGTTCCGTGATCGTTGTTGGTCCGGAGCTCAAGCTGCATCAATGCGGGTTACCCAAGAAGATGGCGCTGGAGTTGTTCAAGCCATTTATCTACAACCAACTTGAAAAACAGGGACATGCCGCCACCATCAAGCAAGCGCGCGAAATGGTGGAGCGCCAGGAACCAGTCGTTTGGGACATTCTCGAAGAAGTGATTCGCGAGCATCCGGTGCTTCTGAACCGC
>Ga0126384_10003144_pt1 | contig 10031 bp, 8 predicted proteins | sample PanSoiMetPlot_36_FD_92543 | JGI IMG/M metagenome (GOLD analysis project Ga0126384, IMG submission 92543) | Tropical forest soil microbial communities from Panama - MetaG Plot_36 | ecosystem: Environmental > Terrestrial > Soil > Tropical forest > Bulk soil | place: Panama | collected 2016-02-17 | reverse complement strand
CCTCGTAACTGCGCAAGGAGGGCTGTACGTGCCCGATCGTATAATGCCCGGCGCGCTTCGCCGGTACTCTTGTCGAGCCCGGAAACGGCCTTGGCGATCAACGGATAGTAATCGGCCATCGGTTCTCCAGCCGCCCCCGCGCCGCAGCGCACATCCTATTACATTTCGAACGGATTACGCAGGAGGATTGTGTCCTCCCGTTCCGGACTTGTCGACAGCAACGCCAGAGGGCAACCCACCAGTTCTTCAATCCGCCGCACATATTTTATTGCAGGTGCGGGCAACTCCGCAAAGGATCTTGCTCCCGCTGTGGGCTCCTGCCAGCCTGCTATTGTCTCATAAACCGGCTCGACCCGTGCTTGAGCGTGTTCGCTGGCTGGCAAATAATCAACCTGCCGGTCGTCAAATCTATAACTAATACAAATCTTTATTTCATGAAATCCATCCAAAATATCAAGCTTCGTCAAAGCCAACCCGTTGATGCCGCCGGTGCGGACAGTTTGCCGCACCAGCACCGCATCGAACCAGCCGCAACGCCGTGGCCGCCCGGTTACGGTTCCAAACTCGCGGCCGCGATCTCCGATGGTCCGTCCGATCTCGTTGTCCTGCTCGGTTGGGAATGGACCCGCCCCGACTCGAGTCGTATAGGCCTTGCAGATTCCAAGCACATAGCCCACTGCGGACGGACCGAGGCCCGATCCGGTCGCCGCCTGGGACGCAACCGTATTGGATGACGTTACATAAGGATAAGTGCCGTGATCGACATCCAGCAGCGCCCCCTGGGCGCCTTCGAAGAGGATTCGTTTTCCGTCGCGCCATTTCCGGTCGAGCAGCGCCCAAACCGAATCCATATAGGGCAGGACGCGCGGCGCCACTGCAGCAAGCACATCGTAAATCGCCTTAGGTTCAAGCTCCGGCAGATTCATCCCGCGTCGTAACGTGTTGTGATGAGCGAGCAGCCGGTCAATCTTGTCGCCGAGGACCGAAAGATCGGCGAGGTCCATCAGCCGGATCGCCCGCCGCCCGACCTTGTCTTCATAAGCGGGTCCGATGCCGCGTCGCGTGGTACCGATTCGGGTGCTGGAATTGGAGGACTCGCGGAAGACATCGAGTTCCTGATGCAGGGGCAATATCAAAGTCACGTTTTCGGCAATGCGCAGAGAGTCAGGAGTGACCTCCACGCCCTGACCCTTGAGCCTCGATATTTCCTCGATCAGGGCGGTGGGATCGAGCACGACCCCATTCCCGATGACCGATAGCTTGCCGGGACGCAAGACGCCGGACGGGAGCAGCGACAGTTTGTACGTGACGCCGTCGATGACGAGCGTATGGCCTGCATTATGGCCGCCCTGGAAACGCACGACGATGTCGGCCTGCTCGGAGAGCCAATCGACAATCTTCCCCTTGCCTTCGTCCCCCCATTGGGAGCCGACGACTACCACATTCGCCATGGCGCACCCTTAAAGATTCACGCCTTCGTTAGAGGTAGCGTGGCATCTGACTGATTCGGACCTCTTGCCGCTGTCCGGTTCTTACGACCAGCCCGCGCCTTGAGGAGAAACCTCTGCGAACTGTGCCCGAAAGCGCTTTTACCACAAGGCGCTAACCACCAATGCCCCCTGATTTTTATCGGATACCGGATGATTGTGCTCTAGGCAAGGTGCAAGAAGGGAGGCCCGCGCCGCCCGAACGACGGCGCAAGCTGTTGATAGGATTTCATTTTATGTAGCGAGAAACTTGGCCTCGATGGTCCGAGAGGAAACCCACGTTTCTCGTCAGTCCTCGCCACGTTACTCGGACCGGCTGCCGAAAATAGCTGTTCCCAGCCGCACGTGGGTGGCGCCGAATCGGATCGCGAGGGCAAAATCGGCGCTCATGCCCATAGACAGCAGTTTCAATCCATTGCGGCTGGCGATTTTGGCTGTCAAAGCGAAGTGAGGTGCCGGCGCTTCGTCCATTGGCGGAATACACATAAGGCCGGAAATCTCAAGGTCGTAGGTCTCACGGCAGGCGGCTACGAAAATATCGGCGTGTTCAGGCAACACCCCGGCCTTCTGGGGCTCGGCGCCGGTGTTGACTTGCACGAACATCAACGGGGCCCTCCCCTGCTTTTGGATTTCCTTAGCCAGCGCAGCGCACAAGCTGGGCCGATCCACCGAATGGATCGCGTCGAAAAACGCGAGCGCCTCCCTGACCTTGTTCGACTGCAGAGCGCCAACGAGATGCAGCTCCAGACCTTGGTACCGTTCGCGCAGCGCCGGCCATTTGGCGTTGGCTTCCTGAACTCGGTTTTCCCCGAAAACTCTTTGTCCAGCCGCGATGACGGGCTCAATCGCATTCCCACCATAAGTCTTGGAAACCGCCACCAAAGTCACGCTTTGCAAGGGGCGCCCCGCGGCCCGGCAGGCGACATCAATGTCGTGGCGGACGCCTTCCAGGGCGTGGGCAGGGTCTGGCGGCGGCGCAAACATGGCCGGTCGTTCGCTTCCCGATTTGTTAGACTGATCGTTCATTCATTGCGTGTGGTTGACCTGTCCGTCACAATCATGTCCTAGTTCAGTTGTGTTTCAACGGCCGGACCATCATGACCATCGAGCGATACAACGCCCGCGCGGCTGAAATCCACTGGCAGAGGGTGTGGGACACGGAAAATGTCTTCGCCACCCGCAATGATGACCCGCACCCCAAGTATTACGTCCTGGAGATGTTCCCCTACCCGTCCGGGCGCATCCATATGGGGCATGTGCGCAATTACACCATGGGCGATGTGGTCGCGCGGTATAAACGGGCCCGCGGCTTCAATGTGCTGCATCCGATGGGATGGGACGCATTCGGGTTGCCGGCAGAGAATGCGGCGACGGCGAACCGGGTGCATCCGCGAACCTGGACATACGAAAACATTGCCACCATGAAGGCGCAACTCAAATCCATGGGGCTGTCGCTCGATTGGAGCCGCGAGATCGCCACCTGCGATCCAAAATACTACAAGCATCAGCAGAAGATGTTCCTCGACTTCCTGGCCGCCGGCTTGGTCGAGCGCAAGCAATCCAAGGTGAATTGGGACCCCGTCGACCAAACTGTGCTCGCCAACGAGCAAGTGATCGATGGACGCGGATGGCGCTCCGGTGCGCCCGTGGAGCAGCGCGAACTGACGCAGTGGTTCTTCAAGATCACGAAATTCTCGGAGGAGCTGCTGACGGCAATTGACCAGCTGGACCGTTGGCCCGAAAAGGTCCGCCTGATGCAGCGCAATTGGATCGGACGATCCGAAGGCTTGCACATCCGGTTCGCCCTCGATGGGGCGACGACCCCCGCTGGCGAAACTGAGCTCGAGGTGTTCACCACCCGCCCCGACACGATTTTCGGGGTGAAATTCATGGCGCTGTCGCCGGATCATCCGTTGGCGCTGTCTGCTGCCGCCAAGAACCCAGCTGTTGCAGCCTTCATCGCCGAATGCAAGCGCACTGGCACGGCCCAAGAGCTGATCGACAAGGCCGAGAAGCTTGGCTTTGACACCGGGATCAGGGCGATCCATCCGTTCGACCCGAGCTGGAAGCTGCCGGTCTTTGTGGCGAATTTTATTTTGATGGAATACGGCACCGGCGCCATTTACGGCACCCCGGCCCATGACCAGCGCGACCTTGATTTTGCCAACAAATATGGCCTCGGAAACACCCCGGTGGTATGCCCCGAGGGACAGGATCCTCAAACCTTCATTATCACCGACGCCGCATATGATGGCGACGGCCGGATAATCAATTCGCGCTTTCTCGACGGGCTAACGATACCGCAGGCGAAGGAGGAGGTTGCCAAGCGCCTGGAACGCAAGCGCCGCGGCAATCGGCCCGTTGCTCAGCGCCAGGTCAATTACCGCCTGCGTGACTGGGGAATATCACGCCAGCGCTATTGGGGCTGCCCGATACCAATTCTCCATTGCACGTCATGTGAAGTCGTACCGGTCCCGGATGATGAGTTGCCAGTGACGTTGCCTGATGACGTCGAATTCGATCGTCCCGGTAACCCGCTCGATCGCCATCCGACCTGGAAGCACGTGGTCTGCCCGCGCTGCGGCGGGATGGCGACCCGGGAAACCGACACCATGGACACCTTCGTTGATTCGTCCTGGTATTTTGCGCGGTTCACCGACCCCTGGCTTGAATCACGCCCGACCGACCGCAGCATGGTCGATGCGTGGCTGCCGGTCAACCAGTACATCGGCGGCATCGAGCATGCGATTCTTCACCTGCTCTACAGCCGCTTTTTCAGCCGCGCCATGCATGCGACCGGCCATTCCGGGATCGATGAACCGTTCGCCGGCCTGTTCACCCAAGGCATGGTCGTGCACGAGAGCTACCGCACCGCGAGCGGCGCCCTCGCGTCGCCCGCAGAGGTGAAAATTGAGGTGATCGGCGATGCCCGCCGGGCGACACTGGTGGAAACCGGCGAGCCGGTCGAGATCGGGCCCATCGAGAAGATGTCGAAAGCCAAGCGCAATACGGTCGATCCGGACGACATCATTGGCACCTTCGGAGCCGACACTGCGCGATGGTTCATGCTTTCCGATTCGCCGCCAGAACGCGACGTAATCTGGACCGAAGAGGGGGTTCAAGGTGCGTGGCGTTTTGTTCAGAGACTCTCGCGACTCATCAACGAGGCCGCCCAATTTTCGCAGGGAGCGCCGACGGCGAGGCCGCCTGCATTCTCGGAGATTCCTCTGCAAGTCCGCAAGATGGCCCATCGGGCACTGGCGAGGGTGTCCGAGGACGTGGAAAGACTGCGCTTCAACGTATGCGTGGCCCACATTTATGAATTTGCGCGATCGCTGCAGGCCGTTATGGCAGATTCCCCAAAAGCGATCACGCCCGACCTCAAATTTGCCGTACGCGAGGCGGCAGAAATTCTCGTTCAGCTGTTCCACCCCATGATGCCGCACTTAGCCGAGGAGTGCTGGGTGGCGCTGGGTCACGAAACCCTGGTCGCTAATCAAACTTGGCCAGTGCTTGAAACCGATCTCCTCGTGGAGGACACCATTACGCTTCCGGTGCAAGTGAATGGCAAGAAACGGGCAGACGTAACCGTTGCGCGCGACGCCCGAAACGTCGATATTGAGGCCTCCGTTCTGGCGCTCGATCCGATCAAACGGGCGCTTGACGGCAAGCCGCCAAGGAAAGTGATCATTGTTCCGCAGAGGATCGTCAATGTGGTTGCTTGAACGACATGTGGATCGTCGCCTGACCTGCAGGCTGGCTTGCATAGCCTGCCTTGGTGGCTTGGTGGCAGGTTGTTTCCAGCCGCTTTACGGCGAGCATTCCCTGACGAATTCGCCGGCCGTGGGCCCGGCTTTGGCGGGCGTGGACGTCAACCAAATCCCCGCGCCGAACGGCACCTCGGAAGCGCGGGTCGCCGTCGAGGTCCGCAATCAGTTGCTATTCAACCTCACCGGCGGCGCTGAGCCCCCGCCTCCGACCCATCGGCTCGCGATCAGGATGTCGTCGAACCGGATGTCGGTCATCGTGGATATCACCAGCGGCCGTCCGGACGTCGAGGATTATGGCCTCAACGCCTATTACACCCTGACGGAAATCAAGAGCGGCAAGCAGGTGGTCACCGGCACCACGTTTGCCCGTGTGTCCTATGACATTCCGGGGCAGGCCCAACGATTTGCACGGTCGCGTGGTCTCCGCGACGCTGAAAATCGTGCTGCCAAGCAGATAGCCGACAATATCAAGGCGCGACTCGCGTCCTATTTCGTCGCCGGGACCTGAGAGCGTGACAGAGAATTCTGACCTCATTCCCGGCAGGCCGCCCCCGTTGGGCGGCCGTCTCGAAGGGTGTCCTCGGGCACGGCGGGGCACCTTCGAGTCGCACGCATCTATCGACAAGTGCTCAAGAGCGGGCTTGTCAGGATGAAGTCCGAAATGTCTAACACGCTCTGAACGGCAAAGCCGCGGGCAAACAAACTCAAGCCATGGTCGCGTTCAAGGCTGCCGAAGTCGAAAGCTTCATGGCACGGCCTGATCCCGACAAGCCGATCGTCCTGGTCTATGGACCCGATGCCGGCTTGGTACGCGAGCGCGCAGCCGCGCTCGTTCGCGCCTCCGTCGACGACACGAGCGACCCGTTTGGGCTTGCCATCCTCGCGGGGGAAACTCTCGCGGAAACGCCCGAAAGGCTCATCGAGGAAGCCCATACGGTTCCATTGTTCGGCGGCCGTCGAGCCATCCTGGTCAAGGCTGGTGGGCGGAATTTCCTTGCCGCCATGGAGCGCCTGGTGGCTGCTCCACCGGGCATAGATTGCCGAGTCATTATCGAGGCCGGTGATCTGAAACGCGGCGCACCGCTGCGCACGCTGTGTGAGCGCACGCCGATTGTGGCCGCGCTGCCGTGCTATGCAGATTCCGCCCGCGATCTTGTTCGCCTAATCGATGAGGAGATGCGCCGCAGCGGAATGGCGATAACGCCCAATGCTCGCGCATTACTGGCATCGCTCATCGGCAGCGATCGTTGTGCCTCTCGCTCGGAGATCGAAAAGCTCACACTTTATGCTTGGGGCCGGAACAGCGTCGACGTTCCAGACGTCATGGCGATAGTGGCCGACGCCACCATTCCGGCCTTGGACAGCCTCATCGATGCGGCGTTCGCCGGCTGGTCGAACGACGTCGAGATCAATTTTGGGAAGGTCCAATCGAGCGGCGTTTCGGCGAGCACGATCGCGTCTGCATCGGTCCGGCAGGCAACGGCCCTCGACATATTCCGGCTCGCCGTAGAATCCGGAACCTCGATCGACGACGTCATCAGGCGTGCGACGCCGGCAGTACACTTCAGTCGGATGAAAGCCGTGAGAACGGCCTTGGAGATTTGGACGTCCAGGCGGCTTGAGGTATCGATCTCGCAACTTGGCGAGACATCGCTGGAAGTGCGCAGGAATTCGAAGTTGGCCTACCCGATTATACAGCGGGCACTGATGTCGATTGCGGTGGCGGCGCGGCGCAAGCAGTGACGGCGCCCAAGTGCTGCGCAAATCACGCGGAGTTCACACGGGCAGACTGCGCATGCCACTTGCGAGCTGCGTCCCCCCCGCCCTCCCTTGGCCGCCGCCTTCCGTTATGACGGTGCACGGACAAGCGGATACAGAGAGCAGGCGTCTTACGGTGCGTGCAAGCCATTGATTCAAATCTATTTTTTTTGGGTATTTCGTTTTGCTTGAACGCACCGGGCCGAAGTCAGGAACCCGACTCACGCCAGCCAGCGTAGCGGCAGGAATAAAGTCTCTCCGCGCGGCAACCGAAGGGGCGTTCCGCCCATTTCAGCGAAGCATGGCCGCGCGAGAAAGGGCGCGGTCGCCTGAAGGGCGTGCGCCTTACGACGCGCGCACGAGCCTGCGGACGATATCGCGGAGTTGGTCGAGGCTGCGATACTTGATGTGAACCGCCCCCCCGCTAGAGCGATGATCGACGGTGACGGCGAGACCGAGCGCGTCCGACACGTGCTTTTCCATCGCGATCGTGTCAGCGTCCTTTTGACGGGGCGGCCGTTCGTGGGCCTTTCCTTGGTCGCGAGCCAGCGCCTCAACCTGGCGCACATTTAGACCGCGCTCGATGATCTGCCGGGCAATCCGCTCCGGTTCGGCGTGGCCGATCAGCGCCCTCGCATGACCTGCCGACAATTGCCCCGCGCGGATGGCGGACTTGACGAATTCCGGAAGCTTCAGCAGCCGCAAGGTGTTGGCCACGTGGCTGCGGCTCTTGCCCACGACCTTGGCAATTTCATCCTGATGATATTTGAACTCGTCGATGAGCGAGTGGTAGCCCGCAGCCTCTTCGAGCGGATTGAGGTCCTCGCGCTGCACGTTTTCAACGATGGCGAGTTCGAGCGCTTCGACATCACTGACATCGAGAACAACCACCGGAACGTCATGCAGGCCTGCCCGCTGCGCGGCCTGCCACCGCCGCTCGCCCGCGATGATCTCATAAGCATCGCTGGCGCCCCGCACCGGTCGAACGGCGATTGGCTGAATGATGCCGCGTTCCTTGATCGAATTGGCAAGCTCGTCAAGCTGTGTGCCGGTAAAATCACGGCGTGGATTGCGCGGATTGGGACGAAGAAACTCGATGGGCACCCGTCGCTGGCTGCGCACCCGCTCGGAGGCGGCGGCATTGGTTTCGGCGCCCATATCACCGATCAGGGATGCCAAGCCGCGCCCCAGCCGCGACCGCGTCGTCTCTTCCGCCATGGCGGATTCTCCTGAGAAATCGTTCACGTCTGTCTCATCGCTTCACGATTGCGGCACCTATCCGCCCCGGCCTGCGCCGGAGGCCTCGATCAGCTTGGCTCAGCTGCAGTCAATTCCCGCTCACGTTTGATGATCTCGGTGGCGAGACGCAGATAGGCCTCGCTGCCCACGCATTTGAGGTCGTAGACCAGCACCGGCTTGCCGTAGGAGGGTGCCTCCGATATCCGGACGTTGCGCGGAATGATCGTATCGTAGACCTTTTTACCCATGAACTCGCGGACATCTGCCACGACTTGTCCGGAGAGATTATTGCGCGCATCGAACATGGTCAGAACGATACCGTGGATGGTCAGTTCCGGATTAAGTGTCTGCTTGACCTGTTCGACGGTTTTTAAGAGCTGCGACAATCCTTCCAGCGCGAAGAACTCGCATTGCAGCGGCACAAGGATGGCGTTCGCGGCCGCCATGGCATTGACGGTCAGCAGATTCAAAGACGGCGGGCAGTCAACCAGAATGTAAGTGAATCCAACCTCGTCTGGCCGCGGCGATGCAAACGCCGCCAGTGCGTTGCGAAGCCGGAACGCCCGGTCCCGCGCATGTCCGACCTCGAGCTCGAAACCCGAAAGATCAAGCGTAGAGGACGCGATGGAAAGCCGGGGAACCGAAGTCGGCATTACGGCCGACCGGAGCGGCGTCTCGCCGATCAGCACATCGTAGGTCGAGCAGCGCCGGTTGGCGCGATCGATACCGAGGCCCGTGGAAGCGTTGCCTTGGGGGTCAAGATCCACGATCAGGACGTTTTCCCCAACCGCAGCGAGTGCTGTACCGAGATTGATCGCTGTGGTAGTTTTCCCGACCCCTCCCTTCTGATTGGCAATCGCCAAAACGCGCGGCGCTCGGCGAACGTCACGCGAAGGCTCAGGAGAATCGATGCTCGCTGGTTCTGACATGATCAACAGCCTCCTAGTGGTATCTGCACAGCTCGACCGCTTCGCCCTCCCCCGTTTACGGGGGTGGGTCGCCCTCGCTTAGACAGCGCGTGAACGATCAGGATTCTCCCGCCTCTGCTTGTTTTGCTGGGTATGATTTCGGCTTCGATATTCCAATGTTTAGTGGCCTCGGTCAATTCTGTATCTAGATGTTGTCCTTTCAGTAGCAGAGCTTTTGCACCCTTTTTTAACAGCGGCGCAATCATCGCAAGCAAATCAGGCAGCGGCGCCACGGCGCGCGCCGTCACGTAGTCCGCTATAGCGCCGAGCGTTGCGTCCAACGTCTCGATCCGTGCCGCGTGCACGATTCCCGGCACTCCTGTTTCACGAACCGCCTCACGCAAAAAGGCAGCCTTCTTCAAATTGCTTTCGGTCAAATGGACCCAAGTTCCGGGAACATCCGCGAGCGCGCACGCAATCACGATTCCAGGAAACCCACCTCCGGATCCGAGGTCAAGCCAAACACGCCCCTCGCGATGCCCCTCGGCCTTTCCTCCCTGTCTGTCCCCCACAAGTGGTGGCGAGTGGGCTACAGGTGAAGGGGCTGCTTCGATCAAGTTCAGCAGCTGCAACGAATCCGCCACGTGGCGCGTCCACAACGTTGGAATTGTTGAAGGCGCGATTAGATTTGTACGACGCTGCCAGGCCAGGAGCAGAGCGACAAACCGGTCAAGACGCGCGATCGTTTCACGTGAAACATCGCACATCGCCAGGGCCTTCTCACGATCTTCATTAACGCCGATTGGGGGGCTGGGCACCGCGTTCATTGCGCGACACACTCCGAATCTGTCACCCGAGGCCGCTCAGTT
>Ga0126384_10003143_pt1 | contig 10032 bp, 9 predicted proteins | sample PanSoiMetPlot_36_FD_92543 | JGI IMG/M metagenome (GOLD analysis project Ga0126384, IMG submission 92543) | Tropical forest soil microbial communities from Panama - MetaG Plot_36 | ecosystem: Environmental > Terrestrial > Soil > Tropical forest > Bulk soil | place: Panama | collected 2016-02-17 | reverse complement strand
GAGATACTCGGCGTCGCGCATGGTCGCATCGAATGCCTGGCGCAGCGCCTGGGCGCGGTCGACGGGCAGATCGGGCGGCGCCAGGAACGGCCAGCCCATCTGCTGGCGGGCGAGCACGAGCCTGAGGATCTGGCGGTCGCGGTCGTCGCGGGCGAGGTCGAGGATCAGCGGCACCTCCGGCAGGTCGCGGCTCTTGTGCAGCGCCATCTGCAGCAGGAGGTTGATCTTCTTGCCGGCGAGCCACTCGGGCTTGGTGATCTTGATGCTCGACCACGACCAGCCGCAGCGGCCGTCGACCTCGCCGCGTTCCATCGCAAGATTGATCTCAGGCCCGCCCGGGTAGCCAGAGACGAGTCTCACCTTAACGCCGAACAGGTTGCGGATCATGGTCGTGAACATGTCGGGGTCGGAGCCTGAGCCTTCGCCGCCGACCGTGAACGGCGTTGCCAGCATGTCCTGCCAGCTTTTCACCGGCGAGGTGTGCCACGTGGCGCACAGGCTCACCTGGTCGCTGACGCTGCCGATCCAGGTGAAGCGGCGGGCGTCGTATTGCGGCGAGCTTGCGCCGATCAGGGGCTCCATCGCCATGCCGCGGCCGATCATACCGAGCGCGGTGCCGTCCTTGGGCGCCACGCTATAGAGGAAGTTCGCGAGCCGCAGGCTGCCGGCGCCCGGCATGTTCTGCGGCACGACCGCCGGACTGCCGGGAATGTGCCGGCCCATGTGCTTGGCCAGTACCCGCGCGTTGAGGTCATACCCGCCGCCGCTGGTGTAGCCGATCGACAGATTGATGGTCTTGCCGCGGAAAAAGTCGGCGGCCGATTGCGCCTGCGCCCGAGGAGCGGCGCCGATCGCGAGCACCGATAAGGCAAGGACAATGCGGATGCCCATCATGATTTTCCCAGTTGCGAGCCCCGCATTCTGGCCTACGTCGGCCGCGATGCAAAATGCGCGCCGGTGTCGCGGCGATCCTGGTTGTGAATCGGAGCGGGAGTGGCCCCACCAGCCCCTGGAGTTTCAGGCGCTCGCTAGGTTGGCGTTGAAGTATCGTTTCTCGTCGGTCACTTCCCGGCCCAGCCATTTCGGCCGGTCGAACCGGGCGCTAGCTTTGGCGAGTTCGATCTCGGCGATGACCAGGCCACGGTGGCTGCCTTTGAACACGTCGACCTCGAAGCGCGCCTTGCCGGCCTTGACCACGTGTCGCCGCTTCTCGATCAGGCGGCCGGTTCGCAGTTTTATCAATGCGCGGGCGTCCTTGAGCGAGATTGGATATTCGAACTCGGAGCGCGTGGCGCCTGCGTCACTGCTCTTGATGGTGAGATAGGCCCTTGTCTTGCCGACGATGCGAACGCGCAGCGATATCGTGTTGGTCAGCGCCAGGTAGGCTTGGCGGATCGCTTTGCCGCGGCCGGCGCCTTTGCGCCACCCGTCGCCCGACACCAGAAACTTGCGCTCGATTTCCTTTACCATGGCCGGGACCGTGCACGATGCCTCAGGCCGCGAGCGCCGCCTCATGCGGTTCATGCTCGCGCCAGACGTCCCAATATGACTGCCACCGGCGCGTCAAGCTCGCAGCCCGTTCGGCAAGCAGGCGGGCTCCGATCGAGAAGGCTCTTTCCAGGAGCGTGTTCTGGCGAAGCCGCACCAGGCCGGCGAGGACGTCAAGGTCGGCCTTATCGACGAGATCGTCGTCTTGAAGTCGCTGCCGGAACACTTCCAGATCATGATACTTGCCAAGCGCGTCGCCGAGGCGGTCGGCAACCTCGCCGTGCGCCCGCATGGGGATCTGCCAGATCGGCGACAGCAGACGGGCATGATACCAGTGATCCTTGATGCGCTTGCGCCACTCGTGGATCGCCTCGGTGGTCGGCTCCTTGGCGGCCGCGTGCATCGCACGCTGCGCGCCTTTGTAGGATTTTCGAAGGCCGTGCCCGACCGCCTCGAATCCGTCCGCCGCAATGCGCCACCTGCACGCGCGCTCGCGCGCCTGCAGCATGGTTTCGCGGAAGCGTTCGAGGATGTCGCCGATGTCGTCGCGCTCCGTCGATTCCTTCTTAATCAGGATGAGACGTCGGCGTATCGGAGCGAATCGCGAGCGGTCGATCTGGTCCTTGTGGGCGTCGAGCAAGCTGTCATAGGTTTCGACCAGCACGCCGCCATCCCGCAGCAGCGAAAAGTCCTGCCCGGCATTGCGGAACGCCGCATTCTCGACCCGGTAATCGTCGAACACGGGCCGGACCAGGCGGACGAGACCGCGCAGCTTCTTGCAGGACTTGCGCAGCGAATGCACGGTTTCGTTCTTGTCACGGCCCTTGCCGCCCGCGCACTCGACCGCATCGTCGATCAGTTCCACCGCGAGTCTGCGCACGCCGTCCTGAACCGTCGCAAAATCGCGCTCGAAACGGTAAGCCATGACGATTTTCCGTGGTTGCAGGCCCCCCTATGAGAAAACGACCAGGGGCGCAAGCGGTTCCTGCGGGTCGGTGCATCGTGAACGTCCCGTTGAAGCGGCGTACAGTGGCTTGCGGCCGGTCCAGGCGTTGGACCGGCCGCTGCCGATCGCTGTCGGCGTCTCGCGCGCGAACTACGCGCGAGATTCGCTTGCTCAGCTATGCTGCGGCACCGCCACGGCGGACTTGCGCGGCAGCCAGTACAGGAAAGACAAGGCGAGCGCGAGCCCGAGGAGCAGGAGCGGCCCCATAACGACCACATCCGAGAGCTGCCCCGCCTGGCGCAGGCCGACAGGGAAATCGATTGCCGCGTGCACCAGCACGGCGAGCCCTACCCAGGCCAGCCGACGCGTCTCGACAGCTCGCCATACCAGGAACGACAGACCGATTTGGCCCAGGATCGCGGTCAAAGTTTCCAACGCCGGACCCGCCATGGCGGTAAACGACAGGGCCTGAAGGTCGGCGCGGATCTGTTCAACAAGTTCGGGACCAAGGCTGGCGATGAGCTGCGCATCCTGTCCGAGTTTGAGCATGACTGCGTAGACGAGAGCCTGCACCAAGGCAATGCTGCCGAGCAGGATCGCCTCGATCCCGCCATGGCCCAGCCCGTAGGCAACCGCGGTGCCCGGGTTGCCGGTGTTTCTGAGCACGAAGCGCATGGCCAGATAGCGGCCCACCTCCTCGAACACTCCGGCGGCAAGAGATGCATAGAGGGCGTAGCCCGCCGGATGGAGCCGCAGCCACGCGACCGTCACCGGATTGTCCCTCAGCACATAGTCGTGGAGGATCTGTTCAAGCACTTGGCTGAACAGGAAGAACACGCCGGCACCGACGACGATATTCCAGAACGAAAGCGTCATCCGGCCGCGGCAGACGAGCACGATCGCCACCATGAACACCACTGGCAGGATCGCGTAGAACGCAAGACTTACGATCACCGAAGTCAAAATCATGGAAGACCTCCTTGGGTTATGGATTCGACTGCGGGCCGTCTAACGTCCGCACGCAACGGTTGCTGTGATGTCCAGCACACAAATGCCGATGCGTGCGCTAGCGGCGGGAGGTGCGCCGCGGCGCGCAACATCGCGCCAGACGCAGGCGTGCACCGGCCGGCCATTGCGCCATGCCGCGGACAATGCTCAATCGCGAACGTCCAGTGGCACCTGATGAGACGCCTTGCCCCTTCGGTACTTTAGGGAGCTTGCAGCAACGCCAGCGGGAAAGAAGTGGCAGGGGCGGTAGTTGTCTCCCGCACTAGCAAACGCAAGAACTTAGAGTGGCCAACCTGCACAAAACCATCGCTTGACGCTCAAAGGGAATCTTCCGCGACTGGCAAACCACCGCGGCGGGGCCGCATGGGCTGCCAAGCGGTCGCAAATCGTCCTTATGTGGATAGCCGCGCTCGCGCAGCTCACGTTCTTCATTGCGGCGGCGCTGGGATGTGCCCTGACCACGTCAAGCCAAGTTCGCGCGCCTTCGCGCTCACCGAACGGCCGCTGCCGGATGCGCGGCGGCCCCTCCCCGGGCGCACCGAAGGGAAATAAGAACGCGTACAAGCACGGCGCTACACGGCAGACGCCATTGCAAACCGCAAGGCTATTGCGGCGTTGATCCGCGTCGCGCGACAAGCGATGAAATGAGGGTCAGCCGGCTAATCGGCACGAGCGCTCATGTCGGCTTTTGCGGTCGCATCTCATGCCCGCCAAAACGGCTTGCGGCATTCAGCTTCGACATCGGCTCTGGTCCAGCGGACATCGCGCAGATCGCCGTCGCTGAGCGTCATCAGTTCACTGCGGATGCGGACACGTCGTTGCCATTGCGCCATGATCTCACACGCACTGATGAACGTCGCACGGATGCGCGATCCACGGACCGGAATCCGTTGTTCGGGCCTCGGCCAGGCGCCGGAAATCGCTGCCGCCACGCTTTTCCCGTGGGAAGGCAGATAAAATTGCTCCCTTCGCTCAGGCATGGCTACAGGGGCGTATGCGCAGAGGCCGTAATAGGCGCGGCTCGGAGTGCTCTGATTGATCATGGCCAACTCCCGTTGAGTTGATGCGGACATCAATTACCCCACGTGCCTGCTGGGCGCGTGTGACGCATTTCACAGGAGTGTCAAAATATTTCGATCTGCCGAGCCGGTTGGCGTGGCCCAGTGGTGATATGGCTGAGCGACTTGGGCTACGGCAGTGACACGAGCGCCGGCAGATCAGTCGGACGTTTCGCGATGTGCCATCAGGCGGTTCCGCAATGCCTCGGGAACTTCAAAACTCTCGATGCAGAACACCGCAAACTGCGCCCCAGATGAAGGGGCCGTGCTCGATCTGGCGGCTCGGGCAATGCTCAATCGCGAACGTCCAGTGGCACCTGATGAGACGCCTTGCCCCTTTGGTACTTTAGGGGGCTTGCAGCAACGGCAAGGGAAAGAAGTGGCAGGGGCGGTAGGATTTGAACCCACGATCCCGGTTTTGGAGCCCGTCGCTTTGAGCCGGGCTAAGCTACGCCCCTGTGGCTTATGGAACGCGGATTGCTGTCGGCATGCCCGCTTTCGGCACCGACAAGACTCACCATAAGGATGACCAGTCCGTCTATCCCTCAAGAGCCGACGTCGAGCGGACATCGCCTCGCTCCGCTGTGGGCGGCCAGCGGACCGTTGCAAGCGCCGGGCCGGCTATGCACAAGGCTTGAATTTAAACTGAAGCAGCACGAGGCTTGTTCTTCTCTAACCTGCCTCACGGTTCAATTGGCCGCGAGTGCGGAACCCATGGGACATGACTTGAGCCTTCTTGTCGGCCGAACGAGCGCGACAAGCGCATGGCCGACAAGCCTGGAAGGTCCGAACTTTGTAGTCGAATTCTCAAAAAGTCCTTGTTTAGGCTGAACTGATGTTGTTCGACGCCACATGTTTGAAAGCGATCGAAAACGACAGTGAGGGCGATAAGTCCGGTCGTGACCCGCTGGCCAAGGAATGTATCGCGACCGGAACGCCCTTCTACCATCCGAACGAATGGGCGCGGTTGCTGGCAGCGCACCTTCGGGCGGCTGGATTTAGCTAATCTCTAAGCGGGTGAATTGAATCCTGCTCATGCCCGTCGTCGCGACCGCCGCTTAGGGTCAATCTCCTTGCGTGCCGCAGAGCAAGTTGCACCAATTGCACGCATGCGAGGTGCGCACAATTAAGCAGCACTTGAATGCTGGAGCCGCACTTTGGTACCCGCAGGCGCGCATTCCACACGGTTCCGCCCGTTGGCCTTCGCGTGGTAGAGCGCCTGATCGGCAGCCAGCATTAGTAGCGTCAAAGCTTGATCCGGAGCGCCTGAGACTGCGACCCCGACGCAGACGGTCACTGCGATGGTGTTCCCCGCCACTTTCAGCAGCATGCCCTCGCATTTTGCGCGAATCCGTTCGGCGATATCGTGGCCCTCCTTGAGCGACGCTTGCGGAATAAAGCAGCCAAACTCCTCGCCTCCTAGCCTGCCGAAGGTGTCGTTGAGGCGCAACTCGGATGCGACGACGCGCGAAAACTCCACCAGCACTTGGTCTCCAACGTAATGACCATAGGTGTCGTTGATCGATTTGAAGTTGTCGATATCCAGCAGCAACAACACCGAGGGGCGCAGCTTGAAGTTGCTCGCGCTCAACGCCGCCTCGCATCGATTGAGGAAATCACGACGGTTAGCGATGCCAGTCAGCGGGTCGGTCAGCGAAGCTTGCCTGTAGAGTTGGCCGATTCGCTCTCTCGCCATGCTCCCGAACATGTAGGCGAGACCGAACGCATAGAAGGTGGTCTCGAAAACGATAAAACTGAACAAGTCGACGTTGATTTCCTCAGGGAGGACGTGTGAAGGCATCGCGCCTAGGAGCGGGATACGGATGACCAGGAACACCACGTTGCCCAGCAAGATGACCATGATCGCACGGCGCGAAATCAGCTTCTCACCGCGACCCCGCCAGATTTCCACTGCGCTCAGCACGGAGTATGCGATGAAAATCGTAGACGTCAGCGCAGTCTTGGCAATCAGGGAGCCGTAGAATGCCTCGAATTGACACGCGACGAGCCAAACGAGTGTCCCTGCCAGCATCAAGGGCACCGACGTGGGACGTCCTTCAAAACTGCGCACCCCGGTCCACATGATGCCGTAGGCAGCGGTGAGGATGGTGTAGGCGATCAGGACTGACCAGAACTCGGGAATTCTTCCTTGGGCAGCAACCAGCGCGACGCCCAAGGCACCGAAGGCGAATGCCGCCGCCCACAGGGCGAGAGCGCGCGTGGCTGGGCTCTGCAGCCAGGACACAACGAGGAAGCACGCGCCAACGCTCAACGCAGATGCAGACGTGATCAAGAGCGTAGAGAGATTATGCGTCATAATGGCCAGAGGAAATGCGCCATGGATCAGCCCCTTGTGGGGCGCGAGGTGAGGCGCGAGCGGTCTTATTGTCTGGCTTGGTATCGGGGAGATTACGCAATTGAATAAAAATTGAACGACATTGTATTCGATCCAGGCCGAGCTTAGGGCCCGAAGCTCGCTTTTCGATCCCACGCGCACCGTCTCGCGCCGGGCTCCAGGCGGTTCCCGGGGCGGAACTTGAACCCACGATCCCGGTTTGGAGACCCGGCGCTTTGAGCCGGGCTAGGCTTCGCCGCTGTTGGCTGTGCAGAATTGGTCCCTGGGGACGGAGTCGAACCGCCGTCACCTGATCCACAGTTAGGTGACTGCCGTTTTGTTCTGTCCTAGGCCATGCCGCTCAGTCCGCAAAACCTGCGGATTCGAGCGGCCTTTTCGTCTCGTCATGTCGGCCAGTCCTAGCCAGTGCCACCCAGTCCGGTAGCAAATGGTAGCAAAGCGATAGCAAAACCATTCGCCATGCGTTCGCTTGCCACAATTTTCTAGCGCGCGACCGACGCGGCTCGAGGCCGAGACACTTTCAAGTTTTTCGCCAAGGAAAATCGTGGAGAAGGGAGCTTGAATGCGCCTGACGCCGATGGGCAATGGCCTTTGCGGTCGAGTTTCAGATGTAGATGATAAGACCTTGGCCTTCTTCGGCTTTCACCTCGTTGAGCAAAATGAGGAATTCAAGGTCCACAGAGATAAATTCTTAGAGGACCATGTCGTCCTCATTTCCAAGCCCATGCTCTACGTGCTCTACGTTGAGGACTTCAACGACGCCAAATGTATTGCAGCCGGGAATATCATCGGCCTCGGCCATGATGATTGAGCGCGGCACTCTCTGAGTGGCCTAATTTCTTTGGATCTTCGACTGGCATATTTCGGCCAGCACCGCCTACGGCGCCGTGGGTGCTGCAATTGCGCTGCCTAGGCAGTATCCTGGATGTCGAAGCAAGCCACCTTTCCCTCTCGAAGACGGAAAACGTGTCCGACCGTCTTGTCTTTAAGCCCGTGCGTCTGCCCCTGGAGCGGTTTGCCTTCGAGATCGCGGACGGTCTGCCAGACTTCCGCGATGATCGCGCCATCCGCAGTTCGATGAAAGCCCACAGGCTCGACGTGCGGACTGACCACGGCCCACTGGCGCGTCCAGTACTCGCGTACGGCCTCGCGGCCATGGACGTGGCCACCATCCATACCGTTGGCCCAGGCGACATCATCGGTGAGCGCGGTCAGCACGCCGTCTATGTCCCGCGCGTTAAAGCGATCGTAGATGTGTTCAAGAACTTTGACGTCATCGTCCATTGGGTCTCTCCTTGTATGGTACAAACGATGCCGCCGTGCCTGCCACTGCAAGAGAATCAACGCTTGAAGGGTGGGCTTGGCGGCGGGCTGACAATCACGCGGTCAATAACCAGCATGTCACGAGTGATCGCCCCGTCGTAGCCGCCGACGATCTTGCCGTCTTCCCAAATACGCTGGACAACCTTGCGTCTTCGCACCGCAGTATGCCGTTCGATCGCTTCTATTCGCTTGACCAAGCTGGCTAGTTTGGCACTCAAGCTTGGCTATCCGGTTCTCTTGACGGATCATATTCGGGCCTCGTCTTCCAGGAGACGAAATGTACCCGCTGTCCTGGCTTAAGCTTCCCCAAGGCGCGCAGCTTGGCCTCGCGCTGCTCGGCGTCATCGCGGGGCTCTAACCAAACGAGCACCGGCTGCCGTGCGCCAATCTGGCCCTCAATGGCGGCCGCTTCAGGATCTGCTGGACGGTCGGCTTCATAGACGGGTGCCTCTAGCTTATTTAGTCGTTCGCCAAGATCCTCAAGTTTTGCCGTCTCAAGCGACATCCGCAGAATGCCAAGACCGTTACAGATACGGGAGCCCTTTGAGAGTCGATTTCATCCGCCGCCATTGCCCGTATGGTCTTTCCCAGGGTCTTGATCACCTGGTTGATCGTGCCCAAGGGGCCTAGGTTGAATTTCGGCCTTGTGAGGCACCGAGCGGGGACCCAGCGCTGTCGAACACTCAGAGGAGATTGAACCATGTCGCCATACGCACGGTACCTTGAACTATTGCGGAAGGCGCACGCTAGGCAGGTCATAGCGCTAATCCGAAACCTCATTGATCATTGGGAGAAGATACCGAACGACGTGCGCGGCGATCTTGAACTTCAATGCCCCGCGTTCTGCAAGGCGGTCAACGAAATCCATTCCGCGATGGATAGCGAATCGCTGCGGCACCTCAGCGAAAGCCTTCTGCCAGGGCAGAAGGTTCCGACGATCGTCCAGCTTTGGCCCCGGCTCATGACCTCCTTGCCGTCGAAAGACTAGGACCATGATCCCCGAGGCAAGTGTCGAGGTCAGCTTCGGACCGGGACGGCCATCGCGAGCGGACTACCATCGCACCTAGAAGTTTTGTCATGGGGCGTTTCTCTCCCGGGTTGGGATAACGGTGCGACAAGCTTAAAGTTCATTGTGCGGTACGGAGCGGCGGCCGGACCACCGATGGCAGACATTTTCATCAGCTATTCGAAGCAGGACCAGGACGAGGCGCGGCTGCTCGCCGCATTCCTGGAGGCTGAGGGCTATTCGGTCTGGTGGGATACAAGCTTGCTTAGCGGCGAAAATTTTCGCAAAACCATCATGACGGAACTTGGTCGCGCGCGGGCCGCGATCGTGATCTGGACCGAACATTCGATCCATTCCGACTGGGTCCAATCGGAGGCGGGGCGAGCGCACGCCGACCGTAAGCTGATCCCGGTCAAGGCGAAGGGTCTCGCCGACAAAGACATCCCGCCGCCGTTCGACAACATGCACATCGGAAATCTCGCTGAGCGGGACAAGATTCTTGGCGCCGTTGTCGCACATCTCGCCAAGCCGGAGGTGGAACCTTCCACCATCTGGATCGCCACGCGAACGCTTCGCCTGCAATTGTTGACTTGGGCTGGCGTTGTCGGCGGCGCTATCACTCTGTTCTCAAATTTGCGGGGATTCGTAGATTTGACGGACTTCGCAAGCTGGATCGTCACTCATTGGCACGAATGGACCCAACAATTTTGGGACTTAGTTTTGGGATGGCTTGGAATTAAATTGCCTCCCTTTGTCACTCCCATCTTCTCATTCGCGTGGTTTGTGTTGCTGCTCATACTTGGAGCAACGTTTAGATCGGGAGATCGAATTTCGTCCGAGCGCGTTG
>Ga0126384_10003142_pt1 | contig 10033 bp, 12 predicted proteins | sample PanSoiMetPlot_36_FD_92543 | JGI IMG/M metagenome (GOLD analysis project Ga0126384, IMG submission 92543) | Tropical forest soil microbial communities from Panama - MetaG Plot_36 | ecosystem: Environmental > Terrestrial > Soil > Tropical forest > Bulk soil | place: Panama | collected 2016-02-17 | reverse complement strand
TGAGCGGGCTCGTAAGCGCGTTCTGGATGGTATGACGGAAGAAGAGCTGGATCGGAGGATCAGAGCACTTGAAGACGAACTCGGTATTGTCAGAGGCAAAGTTCGATTGGTGATTCAGTTACTACCGCAAAGACCACTCACATTCAGCCGCCTGAAGGGCATCGAAGCGCAGCATGTCTTTCCGTTGACATTTAGGCTGCTTTCGAGCTTTAGCAATAACTTCTATCACCACCCTTCACCAGCGTCCAAGTCTAGCTCGGTTCAGCCTCGGAGTGGGTGTCCCTCAGGTTGGCCCCACGTCACGCCCCACTCCTGCAACTGTGCCCTGTCATACTTCGTCAACCGCTGTGGCTGCGTCAGCACTGCCCAGGCGTAGAACACGGCATTACAGGAGATGCACCAATCCTCGTGCCCGTTGAACTTCCCGCAGAACTCGCAGGATACTGCCATTCGTGTTGCCTGCACGTAACAGCGAATAGCTTGGTACGTTAAGGTGGCAAAGTCCATAGGCCCTTTTACCTGTGTTGTTGTAAGCGACATCCTCAGTAATGATCACCAGGTTAAGGTGCGGAGTTCCGTGCTGCTGGAGTCGCTGCTGCTTCGATCGCGCGCGACAGCAGCCGCATGGTTGCCGAGCTTCACGGCGATCGGCTGCCCTTTTTGTGACATTGAAGCGCATGGTGGAGGCGAGAAAGAATTTCGGCAAGTGGCGGAAATGATTGCGCGTAATCTCTTGCGTTGGGGCGAGGAGTGGAATCGTAGACCTCATGAGTTTGCATGTTAAGCATTTTTGCTAGCTGCCGACACCTCAACATCCTCGGCCAATGAGATGACATCGCCAGGAGCCCAGCGCCTTTCCATCTGGCGCTCAAACTTGAAGTGCCGCGCATTATCTGGCGCAACTATCACATTTGTCAGCAACTTCCAGGGATTGGCGTTGCCCGCGAAAGTTCCCCCACGCGAGATTCTGACGTTGTAGCGCTCAAGTTCCTTCTGAAGTTCCCCGAGCGTCACCCTCTTGGCATTGTTGCGAGCCCAGCGCAGGTATTTTTGGATGGCATCGAAGATGGGAACCCGTCAAGGTTGGGGCGGAGGATCCGGAACTATGGAAGTCCATTTCCGTTCATTTACTTTGTCGGGCAACCAAACCAAATGATCATGGGTATGATCGCAGTGAGCGACAGTGGCACCCCATTTACCTTTAGCTCCATAGATCTTTACTCGAGTGTCACAACAATCCCGTACACTTTCACCGGATGTCTGGCGAACAATCAGGTGTTCACGGTGTCTGGCACGGTCCCCAACACTTATGGGAATTTCGCGACAGTCCTGAACCCCTACCCTTGACATTACGCTGACAGATCCCACACCCCCGTGCTGCAGTAATCCAATGGGCCTTGACAATATCGTTATCGTTGTGGGCACGGGAGGGAGTACACCAGAGCCCGCGAGCCTGCTACTGCTAGGCTCTCGTATCACTGTTCTCAACAGTTTACGTTGGAGGAGAAAGTGTAGAGATATAGCGGCTGTGAACATGCCATTACACCACCAATCCCGAAAAACGCGAAGCCCGAAAAACAGGTCTACCCGCCCCGATGGTTTGGGATTGAAATTAAGAACCAAAAGCCAATTTAAGCCGTGGCACACTTTGGCGCGTGATTTTTTTGGAACCAGTGTGTAACTTCGTATTTCCAAAGTACGAGAGTATGGACGACAAGGTTACAACTGTGACCTGTTGGATATGCGGCAAACCCGTTCCGCTATCAGACAGTATGACCGACGACCGCCAGCGTCCGGTTCACGAAGACTGTTACGTCGAAGCGACGCTGTCGGCAAACTCGAAGCCACCTAGCTAGGTGCGCCCGCTTCGGCCCGCAGCGGGTTACTTGTTCTGATGGCGTCCGACCGATAGTGCACTGAGAAGGTGCCAAAAAGAGCCCGCAAAGCATGTGGTCGCCCAACCTCCCCTTGTGTTGCGCGACCTCTGCTCTGCGGGTAGCCCGCCAACCATTCGATACGTCGTGGACGCAAGCGAAAAGCGGGCAGGAAACGACGTCAAACTTATGGTTGCAAAAGTATCTGCGATTCGCGGCACACGGCGATGCGCCAGATAGCGCCACTACACCATTAGGCTATACAACTCAGACGGTGACTGAGTTCATTGGCTGGACGGAGAAGACAGGCAGATCACTCCCGCTTGAAACGCAGGTGCGCCCGCCTCGACGGTCTGGGGTTGCGATTAAGAACCAAAAGCCGATTAAGATCGCAAAAAATTTTGACCGGAAGGATGGTTTGGATTCGGTCGGCAGCCGCAGGCGGGCGGCACCGAAGCCGCCCTGATGGGTTAATGCCGCGCCAGTTAGTTTGGGCATACTTCGGGCATATTCGACTAGAAGCAATTGATTACACGTGGCTTGAAGCGGCGCAGCGGAGTAGGCGCGATCACTCAATGCTTTGAACACATAAGCATTGCCGCGCAACAGCGCCTTTGAAAATGCTGTATACAGCGCATCGGCATTGTTCTCGAAGCAAGCTTTCGCGATTTCGCTAGCTAAATCGTGCTTCGGACAACCACCCGGCCGTGCCGGCCCACACATCGGCGCGCATCTGTGATGCTATTCATCACCAGCAAGGCGAAGTGGGCGTGCGCCGCATCCTGGGCGTTCTCGCCTTGACCAAAAAGTACGGCACGGCAGCCGTCGATGAGGCTTGCACCACGGCCCTGGAAATGGGCGTGCAAGAATATCGCTTTGTTCGTCGCTTCCTCGAACGCTGTCCTCAAGCCCCACTGAGCTTGTGCCAAGTTGATCCCCTGATTCGCGAGCTCGTGCACTATCGCGATCTCATCAACCGCCGAATTAAGGAGAACGCATGAGAGTGCTCTGGGCTCACCACCAAGAATCAGATGCTGCCTCAGTCTTGCGCCCTACACAAGACCAAACCTCAACCCCTGTGAACCTCAACCGTATAGGAGTGGAGGAATGAACCTGATTGCACTGAATCGTGCTCTTCGGCAGTTGCGCCTGGGTGGCATGGCGGCCGTCCTGGAGACACGCTTGCTTCAGGCACAAGCCGAAGCCATGGCTCCCATCGATCTGCTCTCTTGCCTGGTTTCCGACGAGCTAACCAGACGAAATGAGCGATTGTTGGAGCGCCGCCGCAAGCAGGCGCAATTTCGTGATCCGCAAAAGACGCTAGACAACTTCGATTTCGACTTCAATCGCAAGATGAATCGCAGCCTGGTCTTTGATCTCGCTACCGGTGCCTTCATCGCTCGCCATGATGATGCCTTGTTCATCGGTCCACCCGGAACCGGTAAGAGCCACTTAGCACAGGCCATCGGACGGGCTGTGATCCAACAGGGTTATCGCGTGCTCTACCGTGAGACTCACGTCTTGCTCGATGAACTCGCCGAAGCTGCCATCGACGGCACCCGCAGAGAACTAATGGAGTCGCTGATGACCGTGCCCCTGCTCATCATCGATGACTTAGGCATGCGCAAACTACCCTTGTTAGCCGCCGAAGAACTCCTTGAAATCATCCTGCGTCGCTATGAACGGACTAGCACTCTGCTGCCTTCTAATCGCCCCGTGGAAGACTGGGGCAAGCTATTGGGAGATTCGGCCGCAGTTACCGCCATGCTCGACCGACTTCTCCATCATGGACAGGTGCTCAAATGCGGTCCCCGGAGCTGGCGTACAAAAGCAGCTTGCCAGAACCGCCAGCGGCAGGGTTAAAAAAACTAGTCCCGGACCAACGCCCGTTGGCCGGTTTTGAAGTGATAATCATTGGCCGCTTTTGAAGTGATTACCGAGGCCGAAAACAACTTTCGAACGTATGTACGAGTTGTCAAACGATCCTTCCGGCTGAGCCTAGCAATGCTGTGCTCGAAATCCGGATACGCTGGGGAAGAGCTTGGCAAGCCGCGGCTCTCGGAATCTGTATTCGATTTTCGCAGGTGTCGCTGCTTTTACCAGATCCTCCGCGTGGACCGAACGCAAGCGAGAGGTCTCCAAGGGTGATTATGACGACAATCCGGAGCATCCTCGCCGATGGCCTTTACTGATTCGAAGACTGTTCTTCGAGACCGAGCATTGCGAACAGAGTCCCTCCGTGCCTCCCTAACCGGAGACGGAATCATTCCGAAGGCCTCCTATCCCGATCGATAGACATCAGGCAATCACGATAGAGAGATCCGCATCTTTTCTGAAGTGGTAGTGGTGTGAAGGCTGGTCCTTAGCTTCCTCAGCCAAGAAGTCGTCCAAGCCTTTAGTCAGGTCGGTACCTCTATCACTCAATTGCCGATTTGTCATGTAGATGTCGCAAGCTTCGCCGTTTCTGGCGTTTGACAACCAGCCAAGAACATCCATATGAGGAATTCCATGTTTGCCGTTGCCGGAAATTACATACTTATCTGCGATGACCTGCCGGAGGAACTCTTCGGTAATGCTGTGGTTGCTTCCGTGGTGCTGGATCTTTAGAACATCCACCTTGATCTTCTTATTGTTGTCCAACAGTCCAGCAGAAGCCAATCCTTCGAGGATCTGGTCGCCTCCCGCATCTCCGGTCAGCAATATGCGGGTGGTTTTTCCGGCGTCATCCGTATGCTCGGCTAAAAACACAATGCTGGAAAGGTTGGGAACAGTTCGATTCAGATAGTCCGCCGCCGCTGCTCTTTCGTTCGTGGCATGCTTGGCCTTGGATTTCTGCCACTCTTCCTCCAGGTCCTTCAACTCCGCCTCATGCGGTACGAGGATTGTGAAGGCCAGATTCTTATCAACCTTGATCTGCTTTCTGCCATTTTCGGGTGCCATAACGAGTTTGCCGTTAGTTTCGTTGTTGATCCTGGTCAAGGCTTTGGCGAAAGTCTGTAAATCTTTGCCTTGTTTGACGCTGGCTACTACGGCCACAGCTTTTTCATCGTCCAGCCCGTTCTCCTCGAGTTCGCTCATGTTTACCGTTCCAGCAGCGGCTGCCGCTACCGTCGCTGACGAGGCGGATCGCGCATGACTACCCACAACCTTCTCGAAGGCGTTATGCCACAACGACGCAATTTTCCAGCGAGGCTCACGGCCATCATTAACGGCCTCGCTCATTTTCCGGAACATATCCAGGATTCCGGTGATATGGTCGGCGTCAATATGGCTGACGACAACCAGGCGCAGGTCCAGCACAGGTCTACTGCCCCGTAACTCGTCCAGCCGCCTCTCGATTACATTGCGATAGACTCCAGAAGAGCCGCCGTCGATGAGGATTAGCCCCGGCTTGCCGCTGGTGTTGTAATGGAGCAGAAGGCAGTCGCCATCGTTGGCTTGTAGCGCTTCAAGTTGCAGCATAGCTTCTCCCTAGACTGATTGAAGGGCGCGCAGTACGTCCAGCATGCCGGCGCCTTGGAAACGCGGCTCGCGGCCTAAGTCCGTCGCGCTCTTACACAAAATTTCTTTCACCCTTGTCGGTTGGCCCACCAGCTCACGATGCCGCGCGATGAGCAACACTGCGGCCCCGCTGACGTGGGGTGCAGCCATGCTTGTGCCGTCCATGGTTTCGAAGTTGTTGTTCCTGGAACAGGAATCGATCTTCTCGCCTGGTGCAACCAGGTCCGGCTTGGTCCTGCCATCGCCAGTTGGACCCCGGCTCGAGAAAAAAGAGACTCCGTAGTTATGGGGCATAAAGCGATGGGTCGAACCCACCGTGATCACGCTCTGCGCATTACCCGGGTCAGTGATGCTGATGTAGCGATAGTCGCCCATGGCACCATCGGACGGGCTCGCCAGCTTGTTGAATCCTCGGTTTCCCGCTGCCGTTACAACCACCATACCGCTGCCGACTACACGCTCACATTCCTCGCAGATGGGCGTCCGCCCGCAGGCGTAATTGGCCACCTCATGAACCACCGACATGCTCAGGTTTACGCCGTGAATAGCCATCAAAGACTGTCGACGGCTATTCACATAGCGAAGAAATTGGAGCGCCGAGATAATTGTGAATTCATCGGCAGGATTGCCCTCGCTGTCCTTGCCCAAAACGCGCACATCATAGAGTTCCAGGTTAGGGCAGATACCGTACAGTTCCCTCTCTAGGGCGGTGTCTTTGGCTTCGGGCCACTTGGCGGCCATGATCCCGGCGACGTGCGTACCGTGACTATCCTTGATCTGTGCGTGGTACTTATCGTAGATCGCATGCACATGCGGAATGCGTAGAAACGGTTCGAGAAGGCTCCAGTCCAAGGCCCGCCCGGAGTCCAGGCTTAGCTTCAATTCCGTAATTAGCTTCTCTCGCTCTTCCTCGGGCAACGTCTCGGCGTACGATCCTCTCCATTCCGGATCTGTGGTGCGGTCAACAAGCTGCTTGTAGCGTAGGAAGTCATATGTTCGAACGACTCGGCTGGCAAACTGTGAGGCGCCGTTTTCGTCTGTTTCTGTTTCTAGGATTTCCTCAACAGTGGCCCCTTTGTCGTTCTTAGTCAGCTTTCGGCGCGCAAATGCCGTGTGCCGGGCATCAATTCCCACGTCCAGAATCGCCCAGCAGATGTCGGCTGTATCCACCTCAAAGAGTCTGGTTGCAGCATCTGCCTTGATCGCCATGCGGGACCGCCAGATGCTGGTCTTGGCCTCCCTGTTCTTGGAAATGTTGTACAGCAGTCCACGTTTCTCCTTGGGATGGGAGAGTCCCTCCAGTAAGTCGCAAAAGGCGTCTACCTGCGCCTGGCTGATGTAGGTCCTGTCCTCATCATCCTGCAGACCTGGAAGCTTATCGGCGGAGCCTTCGTAAGTCCCATTGCGGTCGCATTCGATCGCGCCAACGATGGAGATCAGCTTTGCCAGTAGACGGGGATCGCCTCCGGGAAGATTTTCGCGGCTGTTGGATTTGGTGACTAGGCGCACGAAGTCCCGAATTGCCTCCCTGCTCCACGACTTTTCATCGACCGCGTCCGCCACATTCGACTTCCACCAATCAGTGAGAGGCATGGCTAGTCGAATGAGTTCCTCGAAGGTGAAGCTGCCAAAGACAACCGATTCGTTGAACAGAATACGCGGTGGTGACGTGGGTTCTACTGCACCGGCCGAAGAGTGCGACCTGCGATAGTTCTCAACCCAGGTTTTCTCCTCCTCAAATCTTTGCCTGAGCGCCCGCGTAACAGTCGCGGCATCGGAGCGATTGTGCGGCGTAAGTAAGAGCTCTAGGCGATTTTTTCTTTTTGGGTCATTTGGCTTGTTGAAACTCTCGGCGTAGGCAATCCAGACATCCGGCAGTACCGGGAAGTCTTGCGTAAAACGCCGCTGCTGCTCTGGGTTGCCATAGATTAAGGTCTCGATGTCGCGGCGCTCCATATGATGTGTGGCCCTCGTTTCCAGGTGATCTACGCCGCCATCCTAGCCCCGGCCGAGAGGCGGGTCAACGAGGAACTCGATTCAGACTCCTCTCAACTCTGTTAGGAAACGTTCTGTCGCAGAAAGTCTGTGATCAGGTCTCTTGCGAAGCAATAATGGCGGGAATTTTCGGGGCATTCTGCTAAAGAACGGAACGTTCACCTCGATCAATTTTCCAGGTGTGGGAGTCATCTTTCAGGAGCCGACTATGATCGCGGCTGGCCGCTTTGTTGGTGGTTACTTAGATGGCGCCGACCTCCACGGATACCTGCTGAGCAAGGGAATCTTTCAGACGATCGAACTGCCCTGCCGCACCGGGGCTGTCTGCGGGATCGATCCCCTTGGCAGAATGAGTGGTGGAATGACAACCTTAGATGGACATCTTCACGGGTTGGTGGTCAGTGGTGAGACATGTATTCAAATTGATTTTCCGGATTCGACCGCGACCTACGCCGACAGCGTCAGCTCACGGGGCGACATTGCAGATCGCTACACCGACAGTTCTGGCAAGACCCCATGGATTCGTCGCCTATCGGCTGGCGCGAACCTTCTAAACCAGTCTCGGATCATCAGTTCATCGGATGGTTGCTTTGACTTCATTCGAAGCGGGATTCAGACGGGTAGTTTGGGCTGCTTCTTTGCGCCTTCCGTAGCCACTTCTCGCATGATTCCTCGCAACCGCTGAACGGAATCCGAGTACATCGCTAAGTGGCTGCGCTAGTCCGCGCACAAGATGCGGGTGCGCTTTAGCGAAAACTCCTCGTTCGCCGCGATTGTGTACGTGCCTATGGCCACTTCGCTGCCGCGAGGAGCCTCTTGTACTCCGCTAGCCCGCTAAGAATTCTGCGGCGCGAAAGAATCGAGTCATTCATTTCCGAACCGGTCGCTGTGACGACCGCTCGAGTACGGTGCTACTGTGATGACCTCCGCGAAGGCGGCGAGACTGGGCTTAACAAAGTCGAGTCGAGGCACTTACTTCACCCCTTCCGAACGGGGCATAATCATATGAGGCTTATCACCGATGCTCACATTGCAACGGCATCAACTCTCCCTTAGCACTGCTGATGGGCTGATGGTGGCGCTGCGGCGACTGTGTCATGGCTGTTCGCGAGTATGCCTTCGAGTGTGGCACAGAGAAAGTCGGGGCAACCGAGTCGGGGCAAACTTTTGATTTGTGCGATCTAGTCATTCGCCAGAATGCCTGCAGCTACGTAGGGAGACTGATTTTCTTGAGGAAGGAAACGTAGCGCGGGTCGTGCTTCACGTTCTTCAATAATGGGTCGGCTTTCACAAAAGTAGCCCAGGGTCGTGCTGCGAGTAGGCCCGCTCGAACTATTTCGTCTTCCGAAGCGAACGAAGAATGCCTGACACATCCGGGCAGTACGCTAGGCACTGTTGCCTACATGTCGCCGGAGCAAGTACGGGGCGGAGAGCTAGACGGAAATACAGACCTGTTCTCCTTCGGCGTTGTCTTGTACCAGCACGCGGCAGACATTTGCACTGACCTGAAACGGCTGAAATGCGATTTACAGTCGTCGTGTAATCCCGAGCTGAGGTGTATGCCTTCCGTGAGGAAAACGACCGGGCGTTCGTCTGTCGCGTCTGTACATACGGCTGGCGTTCTGGGCTTCAGAACCTTAGCTTGGTGACGAAGAGGCCGCATCCAAGGCGTCGGCAGTTGAATGGCGATGTCGAGCATCGTCTCAGTGTCCAAGGGAGAACCTGAGATGAGATGCTTCAGCGTATTTCCGTCCAGAAACTCCATGACGATGAACGCCAACCCCTCCCACTCACCGATGTCATAGACCGTGCAGATGTTGGGGTCATTGAGGGCCGACGCTGCACACTTCTCGCGGCGAAAACGTTCCACCCACACGGGTCGTGCGCCATTTCAGAGGGCAGAAACTTCAGCGCTACTGGCCGGCCGAGGCGCGAGTCGGCCTTGTAGACCACACCCATGCCGCCGCCACCTAACTTCTCGACAACGCGGTAGTGCGAAATGGTTCTGCCATCATGGAGTCACAGAGATTGTCACTTCGTCGCCAACGCCTATGCCTGTTTACAACAGCACTCTCGGCTTTGTCCGTCAGGGAAGAGCCATTTTTCTATCCTTCGGCTTTCTTGGTCTTTCGCATTGAAGATCTCATAATCAATTTTCTGAGTCTTGCGCTGAGAAGCGCTAGTTCAGATTCGAGCGTGAGAAGTGCTTGTTCGGCAGAACTAAGGTTTCCATTTTTGCCAATACCCTCCATGCTCTGGGCAGCCGCGACTGCCGTTTGGGCCGCGAAGTTGCCGACTGCGCCTTTCAACGCGTGCGCGGCCCGTGCCACGCCGCCGGCATCGCCATTACGGATTGCTTGCTTTATTTCGGCGAGACGCTGGGGATAATCGGCGAGAAAAAGTCGAACAATCTCACGCAGAATTTGTCTGTTGCCATCAATACCTGCCAGGAGTGTTACCTCATCAATCACGTCGGCTCTAGAGTTCGATTGTTCCGACTGCGTCAGCTGATCGATTACGTCCTGGAGCTCTTTGATACGGATCGGTTTGGAGACGTAACCGTCCATACCAGCTGCCAGACAGCGCTCGCGATCGCCCGCCATGGCGTGCGCTGTCATCGCTACGATGAGGGTGTGGCTGCCCGTCATTTTTTCCCAGGAACG
>Ga0126384_10003141_pt1 | contig 10034 bp, 9 predicted proteins | sample PanSoiMetPlot_36_FD_92543 | JGI IMG/M metagenome (GOLD analysis project Ga0126384, IMG submission 92543) | Tropical forest soil microbial communities from Panama - MetaG Plot_36 | ecosystem: Environmental > Terrestrial > Soil > Tropical forest > Bulk soil | place: Panama | collected 2016-02-17 | reverse complement strand
GATGTGGTGTTGCAACTCTCGAAATACCAAAGAGGTCGTCACTGTGCCAATCTCATGCATCTTGGTTTAGACCAATCCTATATGGCAGAAGCGCTGCTGTTGATCCCGTTACAAATGTAGATGCTACCCTGAGCAAGAGTTCGATATGCTATTTCCCCTTAAACACTGGCTTACGCTTTTCCACAAACGCTCGCGCTGCTTCTTTGGCATCCTCGCTGCCGGTGAGTTCGTGCGTCATGTTTTGCTCAAAGCGGTAACCGTTCTTTAAGTCTATGAACTCGATCGTATTCATGGCATGCTTGGCCAGCCTGATAGCGAGCGGACTCTTCTCGACAATGTTCCGGGCCAGAGCGCGCGCCTCGAGCAGGAGCTGGTCAGGAGGCACGACCTTCTCGACAATGCCTAAGCGATAGAGTTCAGCCGCACCGACGCGTTCGCCGGTGTACATGAGCTTCCGCGCCTTGTAGGCGCCGAACAGACGCTGGGCATGGCGACCTCCACCGAGGAGACCAACGTCGATTTCCGGCAAACCTACGATCGCATTCTCTGAGGCGATAAGAATGTCACAGGAAGCGACGAGCGCCAGCCCTCCGCCGAGAGCGGGGCCGTTGATCGCACAGATCACCGGCACCGAGCATTCCAGGATAGCGTTGAACGCCTCACGGGCCGCGCGTGAGTGCGCCCACATGCTACCAGGGCGAGGCGCTTGTTGCCCTTCTAAGGAGGCAGAGCGCGCTTTCATGTCCGCGCCGGCACAAAAGCATTTACCGGCACCGGTAAAAATTGCTACACGCACATCCGGCCGGTTATTGAGTGCGTCGAACGCGGTCTGGATCTCCTCCATCACTTGCCGGTTCACGGCGTTGACCGGTGGCCGGTCGATGGTGACAGTAGCAATGTAGTCGTTAATATCGGTTTTGATGATTTCGGTGTCCATGATGGAACCTCCTTCGGAAGCTGTCAATTATCTAAACAGCGCCCGCGCAATAACCATACGGTGAACTTCTGACGGCCCTTCGCCAATACGGCGACACGAGCCTCGCGGTACCAACGTTCCAGGGGAAATTCTTTCGACACACCGTAGCCGCCGTGGATCTGCACTGCGCTGTCCACTACCCGGCCAAGCACTTCGCTGGAGTATAGCTTCGCAATCGACGCTTCAACTCGTGCATCTTCGCCACGGTCGGCTTTCCAGGCGCCTTCCCAGATCAACCACCGCGTTGCCCGTAACTCGACCTCAGCGTCAGCCAGCATCCACTGAATCGCCTGCCGCTGGCTAAGGGGGACGCCGAAGGTCTGTCGCTGCTTGGCGTGAGCAATGGCCAGGCGATGCGCTGCGACTGCCACACCGAGGTTGCAGGAAGAGTAGGGGAAGCGCTGGCGTGTGAGTAGGTCTAGGCAGAGTTCTAAACCATCGCCTTCCTGACCAATCATGTTCTCAGCCGGGATTTTGCAATCCTCGAAGGCGACTTCATTGGGGAGAGAGACAGTGCGGATCGTGCGGATCGGCCGGGCGGTGAAGCCTGGGATGCCTTTGTCGATAATGAAGCAACTGATCCCCTTTCGCCCTTTGGTAGGATCGGTGCGCACGAACACTACCCCCCACTCGGCTTCGTGCGCGTGCGAGATGAAGATCTTGGTGCCATTGAGCACCCAATAATCGCCCTGTTTCACTCCACGGCACTGAATGGCGCCAGCCGGGTCCGAGCCGCCACTGGGCTCGGTGATGGCAAAGAAGGTGTACAGGCCGTCTCGCAGAGTTGGCACGGCATATTTCTGAATCTGCTCCTCAGTGCCGCCGTAGATCACCGGTGGGGGATAGCGTCCAAACGTGCCACAGCCGGCATTGTACAACCCCATGCGGTGCTGGGACATTTCTTCGAGGAGCGCCGACATAGCAAACGTATTGAGCCCACCGCCGCCATATTTCTCCGGCGTGCCGAGACACCACAGACCTGCTGCCTTAGTTTTGATCATCAGACGGTGGTAATCTTCCTCGGGAAGGTCAGGGGCGTCTGGGTCGAGCCGTTGTTCAAGAGGAATGATCTCCTCACGAATGAAACGGCGAACTTGATTGCGCAAAAGTGCCAGTTCGGCTGGGAGTGTGTAGCCAGGGAAAGAGTCCATAGGTTACCTCACAAGAAGCGATCAGCTATCAGCAGCCAGCTTTCAGTTTTGCGTCCATTGGGTTCGTTGAGTTTATCGTTCGTCTATGCCTCTCTGGACTCTATAGACTCAATAGGCTCAACGGCCCGCTATTTTGGCTGATTGCTGACAGCTGACGGCTATGCGGCTTTTCTAAACTTCGGCAACGTCACTTCTGGCGTGACATCGTCGAACGCGACCTCGACTGGCAAGCCCAGGCGCAACTCTTCATTTGGGACATCCACCAACTCGCTCAATATGCGTACGCCTTCGTCCATTTCGATCACTACCGGGCTGTAAGGCACCCGGTCAGCGAACTGCGGCAACATCGGTTGCATCACTGTTGTCCAGGAGAAGAGTGTACCTTTACCCGACGACTGTGCCCATTCCCAATTGAATGAACCACACTTGGCGCACATATCACGCGGCACATGGCGCCAGGTGTCGCAGCCGGTACAGCGTTGAAAACGCAACTCGTGTTTTTTGCAATATTCGTAGAACTCTCCCGCCATACCACGCCGACGTGGCAGCGGCCGCTTATATGTTGTTTCTGCCACTGTTTTCTACCTCCGTAGAATCGCCAGGCTGCCATCGCCAAAATCGCCCCAGCCAGTCACCAGACCGACCTCGGCATCTTTCACCTGCCGTTCGCCAGCTTCATGTCGCAACTGGCGCGTTGCCTCGACGACGTGGTTCATGCCCCAGACATGAGCTTCAGAATGCAAACCGCCGTGCGTGTTGATCGGCAACTCACCGCCAAGTTCTAGGCGTCCACCTTTGACTAAGTCAGCCACTTCGCCGCGCTTGCAGAAACCTAGGGCTTCGAGCTGCAACAGGACGACGTAAGAAAAGCAGTCATAGATCTCAATGAAGTCGATATCCTTATGCGCTACGCCCGCCATTTGCAGCGCCTTGGGTGTCGCGAAGCTGAGGCCGATAACGAAGGGATCTGGCCGGGCGGGAATGTCGTCGGCCGGGTAGGGGTGTCCTTCGGCGATACCGGAGATGTAGACGGGCGTATGCTGCAGATCTTTCGCGCGCTCCGGGGAGGTGACGACAACTGCAGCGGCGCCATCGGTTTCTAGACAGCAATCAAACAGGCGGAACGGCTTGGCAATCCAGCGGGCGTTAAGGTAGTCCTCCATGGTCAACGGGCGGCCGCGCATATACGCCTTGTCATTCAACTGCGCGTGTTTGCGCGAAGCCACAGCGATGGCCCCCATCGCCTCATCTGGCACGTGGTACATCTCTTTATGGCGGGTCGCGATCCAGGCGTACCACTGCACCGGCACCGACGCGCCATATGGCAGATAGTATTCGCCAATCGTCGTGCCCAGCGCTCCGGGAGCACCGCCGCCGCCTTCGCCGCTGCCCAAGTTACGCACGCGCATGGCTGAATAGCCGTTCCAACCGAGCGGCACGAGAACATTTTTGGCTACACCACAGGCCACAGCCATAGCCGCGCTCTGTAGTGACGTCACTGGACTCGCACCGCCCATGTGTACGGTGACGGAGTACCGCAGGTCTTCGACGCCGAGGTTGGCGGCGAAATGTTCGGCTGTAGAGGGCAGCGGCGGTGGGATAATACCGTCGATGTCGTGCGGCGTGAGTCCGGCGTCGGTGAGCGCCTTCATTGACGCTTCAAGCATCAACGCTAGGTCAGTCTTGCCCGAACCGCGGGTATAAGCGGTCTCGCCGACCCCCACAATACAAGCCTGGTCTTTGAGCGAGTACATAGCACCCTCCTTGAAATCGCGTCAGCTAACCGCGCGGATGGTACACCGGAGAGGGGCGGATTGTAAAGGCGAGCAGTTAGCAATTGACGCGCAGCAGTCAAACAGACTGAGGAAATCTCAGCAAAGGTGCGACTCGACGGAATGGCCTCCAGACGGTATAGTTTCCATATGAACCATGTTGAGATTTGAGGATGTGGCGAGATGAAAATTCGTGACCTGTTTCGCGCACAGGCGCAAACGTTCTCCTTTGAGTTTTTCCCGCCCAAAACTCAGGAAGACGCCGACGAGTTGTTCTTCCGGGCGCAGGAACTTAAGCCCCTTGGTCCGAGTTTTATCTCAGTGACCTATGGGGCCGGCGGCTCGACCCGCCGGAACACGATCGACCTTGTCTGTCGCTTTCAGGCTGAGCTGGGCATGCTCGGCATGGCCCACCTGACCTGTGTCGGTCACAGTCAGACCGAGCTGCGCGACGTACTCACAGAACTCAAGGATCGCGGCATCGAGAACGTGATGTGCCTGCGCGGTGACCCGCCGCGTGGCCAGACCAGTTTCGTGCCAGCTCCTGATGGATTCTCCAACGCCTTCGAGTTAGTGAGACTTGCGCACTCGCTGGATGATTTCTGCATCGGTGTAGCCGGTTACCCAGAATCTCATCCTGAGTGCCCAGATAAACAACTCGACTTGGAGCACCTCAAGACGAAAGTTGGGTGCGGGGCGGACTTTGTCACAACTCAATTATTTTTCGACAACCGTGACTATTTCGACTTCTGCGAGCGCGCACGGCGGATCGGGGTTCAGCTCCGTATCATCCCTGGTATCATGCCGATCACTAACTACCGCCAGATCGTGCGTTTCACGCAGATGTGTGGGGCGACGATTCCCACCGTTCTGCGCGAGCGTCTGGAACCGGTGGCTGATGATCCCCAGGCAATACTGGAAATCGGCGTAGACTGGGCATGGCGGCAGTGTGAGGAACTCTTAGCCGGCGGTGCGCCGGGCGTTCACTTCTACACCATGAATCGCTCGCTGGCGACACAACGCATCTTCGAACGGCTGCGGGAGAGTAGGGTGAAGGAACTGCTCCCACCGTTGACGGCATCCCCTGTCACATCGTGAGCAAGAGCTGTAATAACAGTTGCACAGCCTGACAGTCAGGCAGTCAGACAGTTAAGTAACCTAAGATTGAAAGACAAATGGCGTGAAAGAGCGGTAGGGTGGGTCATGACCTATCCCACCTGGCTGAAAGTTCACGGCTGATTGCTGATAGCTAACGGGAGGTTTCTATGGCACACGCAACGCAGCGCTCTGAAGCGCACGCCAAGGTGGTTGATGATTTCCTGGCGGGCTTATCTCAGTTCAATATTGGCCCTTTGTGGAAGTTCCTCGGTCAGGCACTTACACCTGAGCCCAAAAGTCAGGCCCGGCCGTACCTGTGGCGCTGGCAAGAACTGCGGCCGCAACTCCTGCGCTCCGGCGAACTCGTCTCTGCTGCCGAAGCCGAACGCCGTGTGTTGATGTTGCTTAACCCAGGGCTGGAGGGCAGGATTGCCACTACCCATACACTGTACGGCGGCTTGCAATTGATTCTGCCCGGTGAAGTTGCGCGGACGCATCGCCATACCCCTAATGCCTTACGTTTCATCATGGAAGGCGAGGGTGCCTATACCGTGGTGGATGGGGAGAAGATCACTATGTCGCCCGGCGATTTCGTGTTGACTCCAAATTGGACCTGGCACGACCACGGCAGCGAGTCCACCGAGCCAGTTGTGTGGCTCGACGGCCTTGATATCCCGCTGATCCAGATGTTGGAGGGCATATTTTTCGAACCTTGTTCCGAGGAGTCGCAGCTGCTAACCAAGCCGATCAACGGTTCTGTGGCTGACTACGGCAAGAGCGGTCTACTGCCGACCTGGCAACGCTCGACCAGTGCTCATTCGCCGCTGCTCAAGTATGCCTGGAAGGATGCGCGCGAGGCGTTGATGAGTCTAGGGCTGGACGCGACCAGTCCATTCGATGGTGCCATACTTGAGTATGTGAATCCGGTCACTGGTGGTCCTTCGCTGCCAACCATGGCGAGTTTTCTCCAACGCCTTAAACCTGGCCAACAGACGGAGGCTCACCGCCACAGCCATAGTGCAGTCTATTTGGCCGTCGAAGGACATGGACGCACGATAATCGCAGATAAGCCCTACGAGTGGTTGCCGGGTGATGTATTCGCTCTGCCGACCTGGGCATGGCACAAACATGAAAACCTTTCAGCCAGCGAGGACGCGATTCTGTTCTCGTTTACTGATGCTCCGGTGATGAACTTTTTGCATCTATACCGAGAACAAGCTATGTAGGAGCGCACGGCGTGCGCCCTCTTCTGTAGGAGAAACCTTATGTTGCAAACCATGATTGTCGGCAGCCTCCCCAGACCTACGTGGTTCGCTCCACCTAACCAGATGTATGTGACCCCGAAGCTGGAGGGGGATGTCCTGAAAGAAGGACAGGACGATGCCGTGCTCCTTGCCCTGGCTGACCAAGAAGAAGCCGGCTTAGATATCATCACTGATGGTGAGCAACGCCGGCGGCACTACATCTGGGGCTTTTGCGAAGGAGTAGAAGGGATCGACTTCAGCCGTTTGGTGAAGATTACCACCCGGGGCGGCCGCTACGGCAATCAGTTGGTCGACGCGGCCCGCGTCACTGGACCAGTACGGCGCCGAGGCTCGATTATGCTTGACGCCCTGCGTTTCCTCAAACGCCACACCACCAAGCCGGTGAAAGTCACGCTGCCTGGTCCCATGACGGCCACCGACACCCTTGCCGACGAACATTACGGGGGTCGCCGTGCTCTGGCAGCGGACCTCGCCAAAGCGCTGAACGAGGAGGCGATCGAACTCGCCGAAAATGGGTGTGACATTGTTCAGTTCGACGAGCCTTGCTTCAACATTTATCTTGATGAAGTCGAAGAATGGGGTATCCGCACCCTCGAAGAAGCGGCCAAAGGCGTGCACGCTAAGACCGCGGTGCATATCTGTTATGGGTACGGCACTCCCGTGGTGCTACGATGGAAGACCAAGAATACCGATTGGAGTCATTACTGGCGCACCCTGCCATTACTGCGCACCAGCACGATCAATCAGATCTCGGTCGAGTGCGCCGCTTCGGGCGTGGACCCAGCGGTGCTAGCTCTAGCTAAGGGTAAGGATCTGATGGTGGGCGTCATTGACGTAGGCACAGAGGAGGTTGAGACGCCCGAGACCGTGGCTGCGCGCATTCGCACCGCCTTGCAGTACATCTCGCCCAATCACCTTTATCCGTGCACCGACTGCGGTATGGTGCCACGCTCTCGTACCGCCGCTCGCGGCAAAATGAAGGCACTAGCGGACGGCGCCTGGATCGTGCGGACGGAACTCATGCAGCGCAGCCAACGATCCGCAGTCATGGGGTATCGTCCAGCCGTGCAGTGAGGCTATGCAATGGCCACGGTGAAAATCGAAACTCCGCAGGGCAAAGAGGCGCTCACCGAGTTCATCCAATTCTACGATCAGGTCTACGCATATCGCACTGCCTACTGGCGGACGCCAGCACGGCTGGAGATGGCCATTCTTACCGGCGAAGGCCCCTTCGCCGAAGGGCGAACAGTGCGCCCCTTCCTGGCACGTGACGGGAGTACGATCCTCGCTCGCGTGTTGGCAGTGGTAGATGCACGCTACAACCAGCACTGGCACGAGCGCTTGGGGCACCTCTGTTGGTTTGAAGCACTTCCTGACACCCGCGAGGCAACCAGGCAACTGATAGATGCTGCCTGTGAATGGCTTAAAAGCCAGGGCACCGAAGCGGCGCGTGCCGGGTCCGGCCTATTGGAGTTTCCTTTTGTCATCGACGCCTATGAGTCCCTGCCGCCGAACATCTTGCGTCACAACCCCTCCTACTATCATGCGTTACTCAAGGATGCAGGCTTCGAGTCAGAGAAGGGGTACGTTGATTACAAACTCGAGGTACGCCCAGAGCTAGTGGTTCGCTGGGAGAGTATGCTCGAAGCTGCCCGTCGCGCCGGCTATGAGATCGTGCCGCTGCGCGACATTCCCGAGAGCCGCCGCGTGCAGGAATTTACCGCTACCTTCAATGACACCTTCAAGGCTCATTGGGGCTGGACACCGTATACCGATGCAGAAATGTCGTCCCTCCTTGGCGGGATTGGACGGATCGGCGGGCTGGATACCTCCGTGCTTTCCTATCAGGAGGGGCAACCGGTGGGCATGTTGCTGCTCGTACCGGAACATAGTTCTAGCGTAGCGTTGAAACCAGGACGAACGCTGCAGGACTCGGAGAAGCTCAACATCCTGGCTATCGGTGTCCGTGAAGTGGGGCGCGGGCGCGGGGTGAATCTGGCGATGGCCGGGTACGGGTTCCTCGAACTGGTACGAAAAGGTGCGAAGTATCTGAGCTATACACTCGTCCTGGACGATAACTGGCCCTCGCGCCGGACCGGCGAGAAGTTAGGAGCCTCAATCTGCGCTAATTACCTGGTGTACCGGCGCAGCTTCCAGTGATGAACTTGACGAACGTCTTAAACGTACGCACAGCCCATGCCACGCAGAACTGCATGGATGGGCAAGCCCCCTCTGGCAGCCGCGCGCGCGGCACACGAGCTAACTCAACTCCTTACTTGAATACCCCAGAATCCGACGAGCGATAATCAACAGGTTGATCTGTTGCGTGCCCTCGAAGATGTCGTTGATCTTGGCATCGCGCATCCACTTCTCCAGTAACAGCTTGCGTGAGTAGCCGAGCGGACCAAGGAGTTCGACGGCCTTCTGCGTAACCTGTGTGACTGCGAGCCCTGCCTTGGCCTTGGCCATAGATGCCTCCAAGCTGTTGTGTAGTCCTTGGTCCATCATCCAGGCTGCCCGCCAGGTGAGCAGCCGCGCCGCTTGCAAATTGGCCTCCATCTCCATGAAGTCGCGCTCGATAGTCATCAGCTTGATCGGCGGGACGTGGTAACGGATCGCGATACCTTCCTTTGCCAACGCCTCGCGCACGAAATCAACCGCGGCACGGCCGATGCCGATGGCGCTGGCTGCGACGATAGGGCGCGTAGCGTCGAAGGTTGCCATGACTCCCTTGAAGCCTTCGGTGGACTGCTGCACTTCCGGGCTGCCGAGGATGTTATCGAGAGGAATGCGACAGTCTTCAAATACCAGCATGGCGGTGTCGGAAGCGCGGATACCCAGTTTGTTCTCGACCTTGGCAACCATCATGCCAGGGGTGTGGTGATCAACGATGAACGCCTTGATACCGGCGCGGCCGGCAGATTTATCTACTGTTGCCCAAACGACTACAAACCCTTCCGATTTCTCGACAGCCATGAGGCCACTAGTGCAAAAAATCTTAGTGCCATTCAACACCCAGTGATCTCCATCGCGTACGGCAGTAGTAGTGATAGCGGCAGAGTCAGATCCGCAGCCCGGTTCGGTGATGGCCATAGCGCCCCACTTCGGCTCGCCGCTGCGAAAGCGCGCAAGAAAGCGTTCGCGCTGTGCCGCAGTGCCGGCGGTCATCACGGCAGCGCCACCAAGACCGGAATTCGGAATGCTGAGATATAGGCCGGCATCCCCCCACGAGAGTTCCTCGATGAGGACAGCGGTACGCAATTGCCGCTCAGATGGCTTCTGCTCGCCCTTAGCCGGCTTTTTCTCGCTCTCGCCAAGGCTGACCAGCCCTTTGGAAGCGTTCCATATCATGGTGAACCATTCCATCGGTTTCTCGTGCTCACGCTCGTCGTACTCGCGCGCGATCGGGCGCATGGTGGACTCGGCCATCATGTGGATCATATTCCGCGTATTTTCGGTTTCCGGGGAAAGGCTGAAATCAATCATAAGAGATCTCCAAGAAACAGTTCGCCTTTAACGATTAGCTTTTTAGCTCCGAGTCTATTGAGCTTATTGGGTTTGTTGGGTCTATTGGATTCCTTGAGTCATTTCCTGATTTTTTTATTGAATCAATGAGTCGATGAGCCAATGGATCAATTTCACACCATCGCCACTCCCTCAAAGGTGGCAAACCCGCGACCATTGCGCAGCCACAGTTCAACCGGATGGTCGCGAATATAACCATGGCCGCCGAGGATCTGTACGGCATTGTCTGTCACTTTGAGAACCATGT
>Ga0126384_10003140_pt1 | contig 10036 bp, 7 predicted proteins | sample PanSoiMetPlot_36_FD_92543 | JGI IMG/M metagenome (GOLD analysis project Ga0126384, IMG submission 92543) | Tropical forest soil microbial communities from Panama - MetaG Plot_36 | ecosystem: Environmental > Terrestrial > Soil > Tropical forest > Bulk soil | place: Panama | collected 2016-02-17 | reverse complement strand
ATAGCCGTCAGCATCCTTGCGCATCAGGTCGCCGGTGCGGAACCAGATGTCGCCCTTGGCGAACACATCGTGCACGACCTTCTTCTCGGTCTCCGCCTTTGTCGCATAGCCTTCGAAGCGGGCGCCGGGCTTCGAGGAATCCTTGAGGATTCGGCCGATGACCTCGCCCGGCTCGTCGGGATTGCATTCGATGCAGAAGCCCTGCTCGTTGCGCACCGGCTCTTGGCGCTCCACGTCGAAGCGCACAACCTTGGTTGGAAAACGGTGCGCCAGGAACCAGGGAATGCGGCCGACCGCGCCTTCCTTCCCGTCGAAATTGAAGATTGTGACGTTGCCTTCGGTCGCAGCGTAGAACTCGATGATCCGCGGGATCTGGAACCGCTTCTTGAACTCCGGCCACACATCGGGCCGCAGCCCGTTGCCGCAGGCGAGACGAAGCCTGTGCAATCTTTCCTTGGGATGCGGCGGCGAATTGACGAGATAGCGGCAGAGTTCGCCGATGTACTGGACCAGGTTGCAATCCCAACGGACGATATCGTCCCAGAACTCGCGCACGGAAAACTTCTCGCGGATTACTATCACGCCGCCGTTGATGAGCACCGAACCCGTCGCCAGCAGGCCGCCGGCGGTGTGGTACATCGGCAGGCAGTCGTACATGCTATCGCTGGCATGGGTATCCATGACGCCGGCAAAGGCGTGCGACGCCAGCATCACGCGGTAGTGGTTCATGTTGGCGGCCTTGGGCAATCCGGTAGTACCCGACGTGTAAATGAACAATGCGCGGTCTTCGATTGTGAGCAGGCGCCGCTCGCTGTCGGCGAGCGTCGCTCCGGAAAATCCATCGACGTCGCGGTCGAGCCGCGGAAAGTTGGCATTGGCCTCGCCATGAAGCCACAGCTTGGCGTTGCCGGTGAGCGATGTCCGCGCGCTCTGCAGCGCACCGAGCAGCTCGGCGGCGACGATGATGTGCTTCGGCGTTACGACGTTGATGCAATAGGCGAGCGCCGGGCCAGCAAGGTTGGTGTTGAGGAGTGCAACGACGCCGCCGACCCGGGTCACGCCGAGCCACAACGCGAGGAACTCGGGTCGGTTCGGCATCAGAAGGCAGACGGTGTCGCCCTTGTCGATGCCTTGTGCGAGCGCCCAGCGCGCGTAGCGGTTCGACCGCTCGGCCAGTTCGCGGTAGGTGAAGCGTTCACGGTCCGATAGGAGTGCCGGTGCGTCGCCGAATTTGTCGGCGAGTTCGTCAATCACGGCCGGAAAGATGCGCGTCGGATTCCTGGCGATAGGCGTCGTCAGCTGCAGCGCACGCCAGGCGCCTTGCAGGCATGTCAAGTCAGCCGTGAGCCGCTCGATCATTCTCATGGCGCTTCCCCGTCGATGCGACGGATGCGACGCACAGCCTGGGCCAGCATCAGGCAGGCTGGGCACGGTGGCAAGGCCGTACCACCCGTTCGATAATAGCTTGACGCGCATGGACGGGCTCCTCCCCGCAATCCGCCACGCGGACGATAGAGCCTGAATGGAAAGACGTTCTTGCCATAGGCCTCTTCTCCGCTTTTGTCGCGATCGGTGGTTACCAGCTCTACAACGCGGGGGCCGATGGAAAGGCTCTCTCGCCCTTTGTGCAGGTGTTCTTGTCCTCCCTTCTGTATGGCTGGCATTGGGACGTCAGGCTTGTGGGAATTGGGCTTGCGGCCGGTGATCCAGCGATCCGCCGAACGGGATCGAAGCAGAAATGATACACCTGCCCTAACGATCGATACCGCCGAACGGTACGAGGGGGTTGTCGACGAGGGCAGCGCGATCGGGCGTGTCGGGCGCGGTCCGCTGCAAGAATGCGTCGAACAGGCGCATCACGGCCTGCGGCGCGAGGTCGCGGGTGATCAGCACAAGCCGTGTGCGTTCGTCCGGGTCTGGCCAGTGCTCGAGCCGAACCGGCGGATGCATGACATGCTGGACACCGTGGATCACCAGCGGCCGGTGAGGTTCTTCCTCGAGCTTCACGATGCCCTTGAGGCGCAGCAGCTTGGGGCCGTGCAGAGACCGGATGAGATCGATGAACATCTCGAACGTGCCGGCTGGAATCGGTGTGCTGGCAGCGAGTGTGAAGGCGCGAATGCGCTGGTCATGCCGGTTCGGATCGTGGCGATGATGCTGGTGGTCGTCGTGCGGCGCCGCGTAGGCCTCCTCAGCGAGCCAGCGCCTTACGTCCGGAATCTTGTTCGCCGCGTCATAGAGGCCACAGTCGAGAAGCCGCGCGGCTTTCGCCTCGCCGGCCGCCGCATCGAGGATCGGGGCTGCCGGATTGAGTGCGCGCAAGCGCGCAAGCAGCGCGACCTTGGCACGGGCTCGTTCCGGCGTGTCGATGAGGTCGCTCTTGGTCACAACGATACGGTCGGCGACCGCAACCTGTTTCACCGATTCCAGGTGCTCGTCGAGCGTCGTGGCGCCATTGACTGTATCGACCACCGCGATCACGCCATCGATGCGGTAGCGCATCACGAGATAGGGATGCGCCATCGCGGTCTGCAGCACCGGCGCCGGATCGGCAAGGCCGGTCGTCTCCAAAATGACGCGGCGGAAGCGAAGCCTGCCGTTGTCGAGGTCGCGCAGCAGCGTCTCCAGCGCAGATACCAGGTCGCCGCGCAGCGTGCAGCACACGCAGCCGCTCTGCAGCAGCACCATGTTGTCATCGATGTTGCGCACCAGGAGATGATCGAGCCCGACGTCGCCGAACTCGTTGATGACCGCGACGGTGTCGGACAGCGCCGGATCCGGTAGCAGCCGGTTAAGCAGCGTAGTCTTGCCGGCGCCGAGGAAGCCGGTCAGCACGGTGAGGGGAATGGGCTCGGCCGGTCCTGTTGTCTGCCTTGCGCCGCTTTGGGTCATTTCTTCTGGGTGGCGGGCTTTGACGCCGTGGCGGTCTTGGACGCCGACGACTTAGGTGCCGCCCCCTTGGACGTCGCCTGTTTCTTGGTCCGTGCGGGCGGCGACGGCACCGCCTCTTCCGACCCTTCTTCCGGCTTGGCGGCGAGTTCTGGCGGTGGATTATTGGTGAGAGAGTTCGGGCTCAGGTTCGTCCAAGGCGCACTACTGGCGGCGGCGACCGAAGGGGGCGCCGACTTGGCCGTAATGTTCTTGCCCTTGCCGGCTTTGGTATTGGCGACCCGCGTATCGCCCTGCTTCTTGGGCGGACCGGTGAACACGACAACAGGCTCGCCCATCCGCAAATCCTGCAGCAGGTTGGTCTTGCCGTTGGTCGCGCGCAGGCTCGACAGGAACACCGAATAGGCCGAGTCTGGGGCGAAGCTTGAGACCGCGGCGGAATCGTCCTCATCCTCGGTGGCCTGGCGCTTGCGATGCTTGCCGCACATCTCCTCGCGCAGATTGGGCGGATCGACATTGACTGGTGTTAGCGACTCGACCGTGCCGAGCGCCGGTGTGAGCCACGCCAGCCCGTTTGAGCTGAAGCCGCGCTCCAAGAGCTGCGCCGCCTTGACGGCTCGCGCGGCGGAGGAGGGTGCGCCAAGCACGACGGCGATCAACCGCTTGCCGTCGCGGGTCGCGGTCGCGACCAGGTTGAAGCCGGACGCGCAGATGAAGCCGGTCTTCATGCCGTCGGCGCCCGGATAGCGGCCGATCAGCGTGTTGTAATTGCGCTGTACGTTGTTGCCCATCCGGATACCCGGGAGGTGCCAATAGTAATCGTATTCGGGAAATTCCTTGATCGCCGCGCGCGCGAGGATCGCCATGTCGCGCGCCGAGGTGATCTGCTCATCGGCAGGCAGTCCGTTCGGATTGACGAAATGGGATTGCGTCATGCCGAGTCGTTGGGCGTGTCGGTTCATTACCTCGGCGAAATTTTCGATCGAGCCGGCGACGCCTTCGGCGAGTACGACCGCCATATCGTTGGCGGACTTCACCATCAGCATCTTGAGTGCGTTGTCGACCGTTACAGTGGTGCCTGGCGGAAAGCCCATCTTGACCGGGGACTGCGCCGCCGCGTTGTGCGAAACAGTCAAGAGCTTGTCGAGCTTGATCTTGCCGTCCTTGACGGCACGCAGCGTTGCGTACGTGGTCATGATCTTGGTGATCGAAGCGGGGTACCACGGAGAGGTGGCGTTCTCGGCGTGCAACACCTTGCCGCTTTCTACGTCGACCAGGATGAGCGATTCGGAATGGGCCGGCAGAGTCGCGAGCCAAGTTGCCACGCCGACGCTGGCTACTAGAACCATTGCCCGGGCGGTGGCCGAATGATCCATAACCATCAGAATGCGGGTCCGGTCGTCTTGTGGCCCCGGAACCCCATACGTTCCACGGCCGGATAAGGAGAATAACCAAGAACCACTCTAAGCCGAAGACGGGACCAAAAGCAAAAGAAGAGATGATCCCTTCCCCTGCAGTCCACGCGACGCGCTGCGCATGGTAAAAAGCGTCCAAATTCAGCGGTATGGAACATAATCCGGCGATCTCGCGCCGCAGCGTCCAAAGGTTAGCGATGTCTTGCACGGCGGTGAGGAGCCTTACGATGACCACGTCCGCGAGCTACATTGTAGGTGCTGATTGGAGAGGCTGTCGGCCATGAACACGTGCATCGTCGGATGGGCGCATACCCGATTCGGCAAGCTGGAAGGCGAGACCGTCGAAAGTCTCATCGTGCGGGTCGCGACCGATGCGCTCGCCGACGCCGGCGTCGCGCCAGCCGACGTTGACGAGATCGTGCTCGGCCACTTCAATGCCGGCTTCTCGGCGCAAGATTTTACCGCCGCGCTTGTGCTGCAGGCGTCGCCTGATCTGCGCTTCAAGCGCGCGACCCGCGTCGAGAATGCCTGCGCCACCGGTTCCGCCGCCGTGCACCAGGGGCTCAAGGCGATCACGGCCAAGAGCGCGCGTATCGTCCTCGTGGTCGGTGTCGAGCAAATGACGACGACGCCGGCAGCCGAAATCGGAAAGAACCTGCTCAAGGCCTCCTATGTGCGCGACGAGGCCGCCATCGACGGCGGGTTCGCCGGCATCTTTGGACGGATTGCCGCGCTCTACTTTCAGAAATATGGCGACCAATCCGACGCGCTGGCGCGGATCGCGGCCAAGAACCACAAGAACGGGGTGGGCAATCCCTACGCCCAGATGCGGAAAGACCTCGGTTACGAGTTCTGCCGCCGTGAAAGCGAAAAGAACCCGATCGTGGCGGGTCCGCTCAAGCGCACCGACTGTTCGCTGGTCTCCGATGGCGCCGCCGCAGTCGTGCTGGCCGAGGACGAGACGGCGCGCGCGCTCGGCAAGGCGGTCGCGTTTCGCGCCGCCGCGCATGTGCAGGACTTTTTGCCGATGGGTAAGCGCGACATTCTCAAATTCGAGGGCTGCGCGCAGGCGTGGCGCCGCGCGCTCGCCGACGCGGGCGTCGCGCTCGGCGACCTGTCGTTCGTCGAGACCCACGACTGCTTCACCATCGCCGAGCTGATTGAATACGAGGCAATGGGGCTCGCTCCGGAAGGCCGCGGCGCAAGCGCGATCAAGGACGGCCTTACCGAGGCAAACGGGCGGCTGCCGGTCAATCCCTCGGGCGGGCTCAAGGCCAAGGGCCACCCGATCGGCGCCACTGGCGTGTCGATGCACGCCCTCTGCGCGATGCAGCTCACCGGTACCGCCGGCGATTTTCAAGTGAGGGACGCACGGCTTGGCGGTCTGTTCAACATGGGCGGCGCGGCAGTCGCGAATTACGTGAGCATCCTGGAACGGATCCGATAGCAGGGGCGGCGGGGGTTCGGTGCCGAGGTTTAAAGCATTCCTTCTCAATCTGACGACGGTACTGGTGACGATCGCACTCATGCTGATCGTGGCCGAGGTCGTGCTGCGCTTCCTCCCGGTGGCGACGGCGCTGCCGGTCGAGCCGCCAACCGACAAGAACCCGATCCAGCGCTATGTCGCCAACCAGCCGTACACCTGGTCATTTGACTGGAACATGAACAATGTCGTTCACGGCCGCTCGAACGCGCAGGGCTTCCTCGCCGATTACGACTATGACGCCGCCGACCGGCGGCCGCTTGTCGCCGTGGTGGGCGACAGCTACATCGAAGCCTTGCGGGTGCCGTTCGCCCAGAGCCTGACCGGACGACTGCAGGCTGCGCTGGGCAATCGCGGTCGCGCCTATGCGTTCGCGCAGTCGGGCTCACCTCTGACCCAGTACCTCGCCTATGCACAACATGCTTGCACGACCTACCGGCCTGCGCGTCTGATCGTGAACGTGGTCGGCAATGATTTCGACGAGAGCGTCGTGACTCACCGGCGCCGCAACGGCATCTTCCATCTCTATCCGAAGCCAGATGGCGGGTTTGATTTTCGGCTGACGCCCCTGCCGGAGCCTGGGCCATTCCAGCGCGTGGTCCGGCATAGCGCCCTTGCCTTCTATCTCATCCGCAATGTCGGGCTCACCAATGTGCTGATGGATATGGGAATCAACTTGGCGCTCGCGGATCAGGCGATGCCCCGGTATGTCGGGCACACCGACTCCGATGCCAATCCGGTGCGCGTCGAGGAAGGGTATCGGGTGATCGACTGGTTCCTTGGCGCCCTCCCGGAGGCGGCGTGCCTACCGGCAGGCGACATTGTCCTCGTGGTCGATGCCCCGCGGCCACAGGTCTACGACCCCGGCGCGCTGGCCGCCGTGCAATCGAGCTACTTCGTGATGATGCGCAACCGGATTATTGCCAACGCCAGAGCGCGCGGCTTCAAGGTGGTCGATACCGAGCCATATTTCATCGCCGCCTATGCGGCTGACCACCGGCGGTTCGAGCATCCGACCGACGGGCATTGGAACGCCCACGGACACGAGGTGGCGACAGCGGCGGTGCTCGAGGCCTTCTCCGACTGGGCGCCGCTGGCGATCCGGGAGGGTCAGTAAAAAGCGTCGCAGGGCCCAGCGTTTGCGTCGGGTGCCCTATTCCAGCTAGGCTCGACGGGTCGAGCGCACGGGGGACATGATGGCGACCGTCCTGGAACCGAAGATCGAGCGCGGCCCCGCGCCGGAGAGCTCCGACCGGAGCTTCGGCTTCGTGTTCGCGACAGTCTTTGCACTCATCGGCTGCTGGCCGCTCCTGCGCTGGCAGCCGCCACGCTTGTGGGCGCTGGCGATCGCCGCAGCTTTTGCCCTCCTTGCCCTCATTCGGCCGCAGATACTGCGTCCGCTCAACCGGGTGTGGCTGGCGCTCGGGCGCCTCTTACACAAAATCGTGAGCCCATTGGTCATGGGAATCATCTTCTTCACGGTCGTGACACCGACCGGCTGGATGATGCGCTTGCGCGGCAAGGATGTGTTGTCACTCAAGCGCCGGCCCGACCTCGACAGCTATTGGATCAAGCGTGGACCGCCGCGGTCTGAACCCGAGACAATGAAACACCAGTTTTGACCCATCGAGCAGCCGAGTTCAGTCATGTCGATCCTTGCCGAGTTGTGGGCGTTCCTGAAGGTTCGCAAGAAATATTGGCTGGCGCCGATCCTGCTCATGCTGCTGGTGTTCGGCGGCCTGATCATCCTGGCCCAAGGGTCGGCGGTGGCACCTTTCATCTACACGTTGTTCTGAACCGGTGCGCATTCTCGGCATATCAGCGTTCTACCACGACAGCGCGGCTGCGCTGCTGGTCGACGGGCGCATCATCGCTGCCGCGCAGGAGGAGCGGTTCACGCGAAAGAAGCAGGACGCTCGTTTCCCTGCCCATGCGATTGCCTATTGCCTGGACGAGGCCGACTGCAGGCTCGCCGACGTCGATCATGTTGTGTTCTACGAGAAGCCGTTTCTGAAATTCGAGCGGCTGCTCGAGACCTACGTGGCGTTCGCACCACGCGGATTCCAATCGTTCTCGATGGCGATCCCGCTGTGGCTGCGCGAGAAGCTGTTCCAGAAGGATATCATCCGCCGCGAACTGCAGAAGTTCGCCCCCGATTTCGATTGGCAGAAGCGGCTCCTGTTCACCGAGCACCACATGAGCCATGCGGCGAGCGCGTTCTATGCCTCGCCCTATCAGGAGGCGGCGGTGCTTACCATGGACGGGGTCGGCGAGTGGTGCACGGCCTCCTCGGCGATCGGACGCGGCAAGGATCTGACCATCCTGAGCGAGATGCATTTTCCGCATTCGCTCGGCCTCCTCTATTCCGCCTTCACCTATTACGCCGGCTTCAAGGTCAATTCCGGGGAATACAAGCTGATGGGGCTCGCGCCCTATGGCCAGCCGAATTACACCGACGTCATTCTCGACAACCTGATCGATCTCAAGGAGGACGGCTCGTTCCGGCTCGATCTCGACTACTTCGACTATTGTACCGGGCTGACGATGACCAACCAGAAATTCGCCGACCTGTTCGGCGTGCCGGTGCGCGATTGGAAGAAGGATCTGCTCACGCCGTTCCACATGGACATCGCCGCCTCGATCCAGAAGGTGACCGAGGAGGTGATGTTGCGGCTTTCGCGCTCGCTCGCGCGCGAGCATGGCTTCGACAATCTGTGTCTCGCGGGCGGCGTGGCATTGAACTGTGTCGCCAACGGAAAGATCCTCCGCGACGGCGCCTTCAAGAACATCTGGATCCAGCCTGCGGCGGGCGATGCCGGCGGCGCGGTCGGCGCCGCGCTCGCCTGCTGGCACCAGTTTCTCGGTAAGGAGCGCAGCGCCGACGGCAAGCACGACATGATGCAGGGCGCATTCCTCGGCCCCGCCTTTGTGCAGGTCGACGTCGAACGCCGACTCAAGGACGCAGGCGCCCGCTTCGCGGTGGCCTCCGATGCCGACGTGATCGAGAACGCCGCGACCTCACTCGCCCAGGGCGAGGCGGTTGGCTGGATGCAGGGCCGCATGGAGTTCGGTCCGCGCGCGCTCGGTGCACGGTCGGTGCTCGGCGACCCGCGCTCGCCGGTGATGCAGAAGACCCTTAATCTGCGGGTCAAATACCGCGAGAGCTTCCGCCCGTTCGCCCCCGCCGTATTGCGCGAGGATGTTGCCGAATGGTTCGAGATGGATTGCGATTCGCCCTACATGTTGCTGGTCGCCGACGTGAAAAAGGCGCGGCGACGGCGAATGACCAACGAGGAAGAACAACTGTTCGGCATCGACAAGCTCAACGTGGTGCGCTCCGACATTCCGGCGGTCACCCACGTCGACTATTCGGCGCGTGTGCAGACCGTGCATGCCGACACCAATCCGCGCTTTCACGCGCTGATCTCCAGGTTCAAGGAGAAGACCGGCTGCGGCGCGCTGGTGAACACGAGCTTCAACGTGCGCAGCGAGCCGATCGTCTGCACGCCGGAGGACGCGTTCCGTTGCTTCATGGGTAACGAGATCGAGTTGCTCGTGGTTGGCAATTGCATGCTGCGCAAATCCGAGCAGAACGCCGCGCTCAAAATCGTCTACAAGGACGAGTTCGAGCCGGATTAGACCAGTCATCGCTTCTCGGCTTCGAGCGCCTCGCTGCGCGGGGCGGCCTGGGCCACGTCCACGCTCACGTTCCGGATATGCGCGCATGCTTCGCGAGAGCGAGGGGGCGCATTGTCCGCCCTCCAATGCGAATTCCAGGCGGAAAGCTCCACGACCGAACCGGCGCGACTTCGCCCGAGAGGCGAAAAGATCCTAGACTAGGTCTCGCTGGGAGTGGGGACGGCTTCGCTGTCGCTGGAAGTGGCGACGGCTTCCTCGACCCTGGGCTTGGGGGCTTCAGTGACCATGAACTGGGTGCGCGCCAGCATGGCGAAGTGGCCGCGCTTGCTCACCAGTTCGTCGAAGCTCCCGCTCTCGATGATGCGGCCGGCTTCGAACACCAGAATGCGGGTCGCGTTGCGGATGGTGGCGAGGCGATGCGCGATCACGAACGTGGTGCGGCCCTTCATGACCTCGTCAAGTGCGGCCTGCACCTTGGACTCAGTGAGAGCATCGAGCGAACTCGTCGCCTCGTCGAGAATGAGAATCGGCGGGTCCTTGAGTAGCGCCCGTGCGATCGAAATCCGCTGGCGCTCACCGCCCGACAGGAGCCGCCCGCGCTCGCCGACCT
>Ga0126384_10003139_pt1 | contig 10037 bp, 2 predicted proteins | sample PanSoiMetPlot_36_FD_92543 | JGI IMG/M metagenome (GOLD analysis project Ga0126384, IMG submission 92543) | Tropical forest soil microbial communities from Panama - MetaG Plot_36 | ecosystem: Environmental > Terrestrial > Soil > Tropical forest > Bulk soil | place: Panama | collected 2016-02-17 | reverse complement strand
TGCAACACTCGGGCAGATTGAACCTCCGACCCCCTGGTCCCGAACCAGATTCAAATCCTTATTGAAGGCTGTTGAAGTTTATGGTTCGTAACTGATTGATATTTAATCTGTTGCAAGCTGTTCGTGGAAAGCTGTTGAACTTTGTAGTTCTTTGAGGTTTTGACCGACACAAAATCGCCTACAGTCGAAAGTTAGTGCGGATCATTGTCAGATCGTGCATTGGCCTGTCGCTTTGATCGGCCGCAAAGGTAACGGCTTTCCGATGGGATCGTCAGGACGGTAGGTCGACGCTAACGAATCACATTAGAGGATGTGACCAACGGCTGAAGCTCGATGGTAATATTTTTCTCTTCATCAGGAGCCAAGATGCCAATGTGCATTGTCTTATTTTGTTCGTAGTCGCGCCGTGCCTTCAAATAGTTTTCCACTAGAAGATCGGCACGTTGTTCGGGGTCGGATCTTGCTTACACCAATTGAAGCCCAACGGACCCAACACGTCGACTATATTGTGCAACGCCATCCAGCAAGTGATGCACACCGGCGCAGGGTACGGTGCAATGCTCAAAATAGTTCCCGTGGCCCCGTTCGCTATCTTCCTTTCCGCGTGGTTGGCGCACTGGTCGTTGCCAAAATCCAGCGAGTTATCTAAGCCCCCAAATGCGCCCACAATCCCCAGCAGAAACTGCCATGGGTTTCTGCTTCCACTCAATGCAAAGCGGAAGCCTCCGGGATCGGCTTCAAATTCGGATGCATATCCCAACAGTATCTTGCGCGCTGCAGGAGTGTTACTCGCGCGCAACGCGTAGTTCTCTTCCAGGGTGCCGATGTTTACGTCCAATACGAACCCAAAGGCAACGGTGATCTTGGTTTTCATAAGCCACTCTCCGTATGGAAGGGCGTTTGCAATGGCTTGTACTGCCAGGAAGGCCAGGAAATAGTCGGCCACCCAGGTAAGCCAGGCTTTGTCTGCCCGTCCCACGGTATAAGCATTGATGATGGTATTTTCTTCCTCCGCAGAGATGAGTATGGCTTCCTCCGCGGCATCGGCCTTACCCGTGGGATCGTAATTGTTGATGGGGTCGTCGGCGACATAGCCGTAGCGATTCAAGTCGACTGGATTGTCGAGGACGAAATCGGCCTTGTCCCTTGCGGTAAAGCGGCCGGTTAACGGGTTGTAATAGCGTGCCCTCAAATATACCAGGCCGCTGGCATCATCAACCCGCTGGCTGCGATAGCCGTACGGATTCGTCGACGTCCCAGTCACCCGGGTGAGGTTTCCGTATGCCTCGTAGCGATAGCTATTGGTTTCGTTCCCATTGGGATCCGTCAATCCAATAACGCTGCCCAATCCGTCCTTGAGGAAATAAGTCGGCTGGGCGTTCCCATTGCCGGTCTGCTGAATGAGATCATCCTGGCCGAGCGTGTAACTCGCTGCAACCTGTCCGTTCATGTTGGTTTCGAACAGGATGTCGCCTAGTTGGCTGATCTCGTTCCAGAAGTAGTTACGATTCACGCCGCCAATGGTGCGCTGAACCAGCCTGCCGTCGCCATCGTACGAATAGAATGCGGTTACGCCCGTAGGCATGCCCGCTGAAGCCATACGGTTGGCCGCGTCGTAGGTGTAGGAAGTGATTCCCACCGCCGGGTCGTTTACCTGAATCAGGTTGCCTCGACCGTCGTAGCCATACTGTACTGCGCCGGCGCTCGTGAGTTGGTCCAGAGCGTTGTACTGATAGCGGGTGGTGGTTCCATTGAGCGTTACAGCCGTGCGATTGCCGGCGGCGTCATAAGCGAAAGACGTTGTCGAAACCGGATTGCCTGAACCATTGGAGACGTCTTCTTCTGTCAGTCGGTAAGCCGGATCATAGGTCCACGTGGTCTTCGTGCCGCTTGCCTCCAGCACGCTCAGGCGCTTGCCGCTGGGGCCAAGAGTGTATTGGAACGACTCAAACGGAGCATTCGTTCCTACAGAATGAGTTACTCCAATCAGGCGGTTGCGTACGTCATAGCTGTACTTCGTGACAACCCCGTTTGGAAGCGCACGTTGGGATACGCGGCCGGCCGCGTTGTAGCTGTAGGTAGTGATGCCACCGAGCCGATCAGTTACTTGAGTCAACCGGTTGATCGCGTCATACGCATAGTGGATCGTACCGGCGGGGTCGGAAATGGAGGTGATATTGTCAGCGCCGTCGTAGGTATAAGCAATCACCTGACCGCCCGGCTCCGTGATGCTGATCAGCCGGTCTAGAGTGTCATAGGCGTATTTTGTGGTACCCAAGCTGGTGGTAACACTTTGTCGCTTACTAGTCAGGGTATACGAGAAAGAAACCGTTTTTCCATCGAAGTACTGAATTCCAGTGAGCCGATCCCTCTGGTCGTAGGTGAATTTATTCACATTTCCGTCGGTCAGCCGCTTGGCAATCAAATTGTCGTTGCCATCATAGGTATAAGCTTCAAAGCTGCCATCCGGAAAAGTCTTTCTGGTCATGCGGTCGGCGGTGTCGTACTGGTATGTGGTGGTGTTTCCATTGGCGTCGATCACACCGGTAAGATTCCCAACTTGATCTCGAACATACTGCACGGCGTACCCGTTGGCATTCGTTACGGAGGACAGTTGCATTCGCGAGTCGCGGGTATACTTTCTGGTACTGCCCGCTTCATCAGTAACCGAGGCCAGCCCTGCGCTGGAGTATGTATTCGTAATCTTCGTGTTGTCCGGTTGAAGGACCTGGGTCATCCTCCCGCGTGCGTCGTAGGTATAGGTTGTGGTTGCGCCTCCGGGCACGGTTTGCGAGATTAAGTGCCCGTTCCCGTCATAGGTCATGGATGTGACGCGGCCCAGAGCATCCTTCGTAGCTGTGATCCTGCCGTCGGCGTCACGTGTAAGCTGCGTCACATTGTTGCGCTCGTCGGTAATGCTGGAAATCCTGCCTCCCGCATCGTAGGCGAAGGAGACGGCTGCTGCCGCGGATGTCCCGCTTCCTTCCGTGACCGAGGTCAGCTCGCCTGCCTTGTCATAGGTGTAGGTTGTAGTGTTCCCCAACTCATCTTTTCGCGTGAGCATCCTGCCGGCGAAGTCGTAGGTGTTTTGTACGGTCGTGCCGTCGGCGTACGTGGTGCTGGTCAGGTTGCTGTTTCCGTCATAGGTGTACGTCACCTTATTTCCATTCTGATCAACCGTGGAGGTCAAATTCCCGTTGCCATCGAAGGTGCGATTGATCACCCTGCCAAGCGGGTCGCGCACCTGAGTCGTATTGCCAAGAGCGTCGAATTGAAACGCGATTTGCGAACCATGATGAGCGTCGGATTCGGCGATCAAGTGTCCGTTCGCATCGAATTTGTTGTTGATGGTGAAATTGCCATGATCGGAAATGCTGGTGGGATTCCCAAAGGCATTGTAGGTCACATTGGACGTTGCTCCGTTCGGCAGCGTCTGAGATATACGGTTTCCCTGGGCGTCATACGAAGCGCTCATGACAGGACCCAGGGCGTCGCTGAGCGCGGTCGCGTGTCCCTTGCCGTCATGTTGCCATTGGCTCACATGCTGCAGCGCATCCGTGGTCTGGATCAATTCGCCGATGTTCGAATAGGTGTTTGTGACCGTATTACCGAGCGCATCCCTGGTCGAAGTCGTGTTGCCATTGGCATCGTACGTGTATGTCGTTGTGTGTCCGAGCGCATCAGTGCGCGTGAGCAGGTTCTGGTTGCCGTCGTAGGTGAAGGTTGTCGTGCGATTTAGAGGGTCGGTAATGCTGATGGGCTTTCCAAAGTTGTTGTTGACCTGGACTACCACGCCCCCATCAGGGTTCGTGGTTGTTGTGGTGTTCGTGGCCAGATTGTACGAATATTGTGTCACATTGCCGAGTGCATCGGTTGAGCTCTGTAATCGTCCATCGGGATAATAAGTGGCAGAGCTTGTGTTGCCCTGAGGACCGGTTTGCGTCAACAGGAAGTGGTCGGGCGTGTAGGTGTAGGTCACAGGAGTCGCCACGCCTGGTTTACTTACCGAGGCCAGGTTACCGTTGGTGTCGTAGGAATAGCCGTACACGTTGCCGTTCGGGTCGGTGATCGTGGTAATTCTGCCGCTGGTATCGCGTAGAAAAGGCACCGTTACGCCGCCAGCGCTACTGGTGATGCCGGACGCCGTGAAACTCAAGGTATTGCCGGTGGGATCGGTGATCGATTTCATCGTGCCATTGGCTCCGAATACATAAAACCGGCCGGTGGGATCGGTGTAAGTGTAGGTAGTGGGCTGGTAGTTCCCGGTGACGAAACAGCCCAACTGACCCTGGATTCGAATCAGGGCTGAGCATCCGTCCGAGGTCAGTGTGCCAAACACGCCTGGCTGAGGGACGTAGGTTGGCAGCAACAGCCATGGGAACAGGAACGATGAAGGCTGAGCCTGGAAGAAGAATGTCTCCCGTTTTCCATTGAGCTTGAAAGTAACATCGAAGCTCGAATCCACCTGCAGATTAACGTTCACGGAGAGCGCCCAACCGAAGCCGAAATCGCCTACCGTGCTGCGGTTCAGACTGTCGTAGGTTCGAGTAATGGCAATAGGCAGACCGGATAGAGGTACTTGCAGGTCGGTGACGGTCTTGGTAATTCTCCCCGGCTTGTTTTCTCCGATGACGGTCACTTGCACTATGTTGGTCTGCTGGTTGCCGCTGCTGTCTGTTCCCTGCACCTGGATGATGTAGGATCCGTTGGCCAGAATGGTGGGATCGAATGTGGCCAGGGTGGTTCCGGCCGAGCCCGAGGCATTGGGATTGAGCACCGTAACTGCCGATGGATTGGATACCGGCCAGAAGCTCACAGTTCCACTCTGTAAAGTCACTGTTGGAAGAGAAATTGTGATCGGCCTCTGGACCACGGCGCCATTCGCGGGTGATCCAATCCAGCCGCCAACTACGGCAACGGGAGCAATCCAGGCAATCTGCGACGAGTTGGAAATTGCGGTGTTCCCGTTGCTCGTGGCCATAGCCACCACCTGGTCATTGCCAGGATTGGCGCCGGTGTAGGTAAACGAGGCATTCCCATTGGCGTCAGTGGTTGCTGAGCCGCTGGTGGGATTGGCGCCGAAGACCGTGAATTGAACGGCGACCCCGCTCAGAGGATTACTGTTATTGTCTTTCAAAGTTGCCGTGACGGTCTGCTGTCTGCCGGTGTTGTTGGGGCCGGCGGTGAGGGGTAGCAATTGCAGAGTTGCCCCGTTACCCGTGGGCGGCGGTGGCGGGTTCTGGGGGACTGTATTTGCCGTTGCCGCAGTGGAGGACAATGGGCCGTAAGAATCCTGGCTTGCGTCTTTCCAGTTTACGGTTGCCGTCGCGGTGAGAGTAGATGCAGGCGCAGACCTGGGGACGGTGAAGGGGACGAACTGTTGGAAGGTGCCTTGCACAGGTATTGCCGTCGAAAGCAGTTGTTGTTTGGAACCATCCGGGAAAGTGATCGTGGCAATGGCGTTTGACGCATCCGCATGTCCTGCATTTGCGCCGCTGACGGAGTAGGTGATGGTTGCGCCCGATTGCGAAATGGGCGGCGCGGTCAGCGATATGGTCACGATGGGCACCACCAGACTGGTCGTTGCCGCCGCGCTGGTTGGCCCATAAGAATCTCCTGCGACATCATTCCAACTCAGGTTCACCTGGAAATTGAAAGGCTTGCCATCCTGAGCAACCAGACGCGCCTGATAAGCGGCATCGGTTTCACCGGCCTGGCGGGCGGGAACTACAGGCATGGTGAAGCCTGAACTCACAACGTTCGCCTGTCCGCCCTGGAGCGCGAACGGAGCTATGCTGGAAGTTGATCCATCCGGACTGATCACCTTCAACAGCACCTGCGAGGCATTGCCGCCCCCAAGGTTCTGCACGCTTAAATTCAACGTAACTTGCTGCCCTGGCGATGCTGCTAGAGGCGCCTGCGGAGTGACCACGATGATCGGCACGCGTTCTGTGGTAGTGACGATTTTCTGTTCGATGACTCCGTAGTTGCTCCCAAGAGTGTCCTGCCAATTGACCTTTGCCGAAGCTACAAGCGAGGACCCATCAATCGCCGCAAGACGCGCGCGGTATTGCTGGTCTGTTTCATTGGGCTGTTTGGCGCTGACGGCCGGCACCACAAAGTTGATCTGCGTAGTCACGCTGCCATTCACTGGAATGCTGGCAATGGTCGCGGTGGTGTTTGAGCCATCAGGGAAATTCATCAAAATGGAAACATTTCTCGCCTCTGCTGTGCCCTGATTGCCCACCGTCACCTTGTAAGGAATGCTGCTGCCGGGCCCCACGCATGATGGCCCGGAGATTCCCAGCGTGAGCTCAGGAAGTTGGAGTTGGCTGGACGATGAAACCGTGATCGGCAGCAACTGCTGCCCGACGGAATCGGTAAACGTAATCGTCCCGGTGGAGGTAAACACGCGGCCATCTGTATTCGCCAGGCGTGTCTGGTAATCGACGCTGGATTCACTACTTTGGCGCAGTGGAATGGCCGGAGACGTTACCTGGAAAGTTGCCGTTTGCTGGGCTCCGCTCAAAATGGAACTGAAGCTGCTGTTGCCGGTGGCCGGAGTAACTCCATCAAAGCTTTCGTTCAGGGCTACGGAATCGGCCACTGAGCCGGAGTTATTGGCAATGGCAGCTGTGACATTGAAGCTTTGCTGCTGCAAAACTTTGGCCGGCTGCGTTTGGGTGGCGGTAAGCGCTGGAGGTGTGGGGAAAATGTTGCCGCCATCCTGGAGTACAGCCACAAGTTTGCAGAATCCCGGCTTGCCCGGATCGTTTCCGTATACGGGCTTGGGATCCACCTGGCATACCGCAGTGGAAGCGATGTTGCCAAAGATCTCCCCGGTGCTGCCCGACATGGTAATTGCCGTTGAAACAATGACCCGAATGAATGGCGGAAGCGTGGCCGGGGGAAAGCTGTTACCGGGCTTGGAACTCCAGCAACTGTCATCCAAAGGCCCGCCGCTTCCGGCGCTAACTTCGCAAACATTCACCTGGCTCCCTGGATCGGCAAAGCCTTTAAAACTTGGATTCGCGGTAAACGCGGTAAAGTTCCCGCCCGTGACCTGGTTTGTCCAGGAATGGCCCCAGAAATTTACGTCTTGCCCGAGTTGCAGTCCCCCGCTGTTGCCTCCCCAGACAACGAACGAAGTCGGGAGATAGACAGTGACAGGAACAGAAGTGCGGGAGGCTTTGTACAAATTGTCCCCGGCAAAAGAAACCTGCAAAGCGGTCTGACCACTGGCCGGGCTGCTGGCCAGAGTCAGGGTCGCAGTAGCAACACCTTGGGCGTTGGTGGTCCCTTGTGCCTGTGCTGAACCTTCCTGAAACAAGACTGTCTCGTTGGCGATGGGCTGGCCACTGAGGCCATCGACTAGAACCGCAGTGACCTGTTGGGGAACGCCGGTTCCCAACAGAGTAGGGCCTGTATATCTGAGAGCCGTTTCTTCGCGGCCAATGGTCACGACAGTATTGAGTTGCGCCGGTTGAAAGTTTGTCTCTCCCGCGAAACTGACATTAAGCGCCAGAACCCCCGGAGACGGCGCCGCGCCAATATTAACGGTGGCCACCCCATTCCCGTCTGTCGTTGCCTGGAACGGTTGCTGTGCCAAAGTGAAGTTCAGTGAACGTCCGGCAAGGGCATTGCCATCGCCGTCCGTCAATTGTGCCGCCAGCGTAAGAGGATCGTTGAACTCTCCGGTTCCCTGCCCGGCAAAAGTCAAGGTCGTGGCGCTCGCGTTGGATGATTGACTTGAGGAAGGTGAGCATGGATTCGAGGACGTCCAGGTTGTCGTTACCTGGTCTGATTGGATTGAGCCTCCCGCTGCATTCGTAACCGTTGCCTGCAGAATGTCTGTACCAACAACCAGGCTGGTGTAAGTAAACGGCGCAGAACCCGTAGCATCCGTCGTTGCCTGTCCGGTCTTGCCGGCATTCGGACCGCTGAGCACCTTGAAGTCCACAACCACATTGGCGATCGGCTGATTTCCGGCGTCGGTAACCACTGCAGTTGCGGTGTAAGAAGCGCCAGTGGCTTGAACCGATGTGGCCGGACCCAGCGTAACGTGAGCAGAAGTATTTTGGATTCCCGTGGTCCCAATCGGCCTCCACCCCAACGACTCGTTACCCTGGCAGACAAGATCAAAGCCGCCGGTATCGAGGATATGTCCAGTGTCCAGAAAAGTCGTGGGAGTTCCAGCGATCGTTATCGTGATCTTGGGTATGCGCGTTTCATTGGGGCTTAATGCCTGGCCGCAACCAACAATAGGAAAATCACTGGTGTCAAAATTGAATTCTCCTGTCTGGGTCAGGATGGCCGAATTCTGCGCCGGAATGGTGAACGTGCCCCAGAGATTGAAAGTTGGTCCGGGCCGGCCCAGATCAACCACCACGCTGTCGATCGTAAGCGGAGAACTGCTGAGATTGTCCAGGCGAATTGCGCCTGCGTCAAAAGTGGGGCCTGCACCCCGGAACACGATATTCGGAGAGCCCTGCCATGGTACCGGGAAGTTTGGGTTGGCCCGAAGGTTGTCAGCATAACCAACGGAGACGGCCAGTGTGTTGGACTGCATCGTTGCCGCTGCTGCAGCGGCATGCATTCGCGAAGATGGGCGGTTAATCGCCGACGAGGATGGAGGCGTAGCTGCGGCTGCCAGGCGCGCCGGATCTGCCGTCCACAGCATCCCAGATTGTTCCATGCCGGCTCTTGCCCGTTGTTCTGCAGCCGCCTGCATCAAAGGCAATATCGCCATGATCCAAACCAGGAACAAAGACAAGAACTTTTTTGAGACGGATACGACCGGCATGGCACTCCCCCTCACACGATTTCTCTTAATAATGAGTTCCGATTTCTAAAACAGCTCTGAGACGGAATCTGTGATGCAGATCACAATAGGGATGTGTGGACATTTACGTTCCTCGTCCCGAATCAGAACCCGAACTGGAATTGGAAGGCGGCACTCTACCGCAGGCGGGTTTGAAAGATCAAGAAAATTATTTTCATAATAATACAAATTAACCAACTATTTACTTTCAGACACTTATCGAACCAGATTTAAAATTTTTAAGGCTTGCGACTCAATGGAGGCTGCCCGACATTACTTGCTGAACAAAACTGTCTAATGGTTAGGGCCTGAACGAGGAAAAGCGTTTCCGATTTGTGAGGCAGAACTCCTGGCACTTCTGATGCAACACCAGAGGGCCGGGCCGGCAGATTGCCCGAGCTGTTCCTTTAAAATGAAGCAGTTCCAAAAGCGGTCGCGGCGATCTGGCGGGCATTGCAGTCGATTTTGTGTCGGTCAAAGCCCCAAAGATCAACATGGTTCGACAAGGCGAAAAATTTTCAGTGATGAATCTAGAGGACTTCCGAGAGGGGGGCCGGGTAGACCTCCTGGTCCCGAACCACATTCCAAACCTTGTTGAAGCCTGTTGAAATTTGCTGTTCTTAAGCGATTGATATTGAACCTGTTGCAGGCAGCTCGTTGAATGCTGTTGAATTCTGTGGTTCTTTGAGGCTTTGACCGACACAAAATCGCCTACAGTTGATATTTCAAGCGATGGTTCGGATAAGATTATTTCTGGTTGGCCGCCCATCCAGGCGCAACTTCCCAAAGCCCGTTTCGGGAGCAGCTTCCGGATCGCGGAAGGTTGACTCGCGTTCAGCAATCTGGAACGTCAGTGGTTCAAAATCGAGCCCGCAACGGAAAAATAGGCTCAAGGCATTTAATAGCGCAAGCGTGCTTCTACCGCCTTAAGAACACAATCCCTTAGCCCTCACGCTAGTTGATGAAGCTCCGGAATCCGTAGACTTGGCGTTGGAGGACTTCCATTGGTGTTTTGAAGCCGGTCCTCCACAGCCTATCGCGACATCTCCAGCGCGCGCCCCGGACCCACTACTACGAACCCGGCCCATCGCCGGATCAGTTCTTCCGGAATCTCGGCGTTCAGGTTAATGATCCAGCCGGAGTTCCCTGCTGATTCGGCCGGAATACGCATTCCTTCCTGCGACTCCGGCCCGGGAATGCCACGGCCATCGAGGAG
>Ga0126384_10003138_pt1 | contig 10043 bp, 10 predicted proteins | sample PanSoiMetPlot_36_FD_92543 | JGI IMG/M metagenome (GOLD analysis project Ga0126384, IMG submission 92543) | Tropical forest soil microbial communities from Panama - MetaG Plot_36 | ecosystem: Environmental > Terrestrial > Soil > Tropical forest > Bulk soil | place: Panama | collected 2016-02-17 | reverse complement strand
TTCGATAGAAAGTCCCTCCGATCTGCCGTATAATTTCTTAGCGATTTTTAAGGTTCAGTGCATATTTAGAAGGAAAGGGCCCCCAGGGACTGAAATGCTATTTACTGACAAGCGCCCATCTTCGTCAGATAAATGCCAATTACTACACTTGTAGTGGATGACTTTGAGCCTTTTCGGCGCTACGTTAAGGTGACGCTGGCGCAAAGGGCCGAGGTTCAGGTCATCGGTGAAGCAGCGGATGGATTGGAAGCAATTCAAAAAGCGCAAGAGCTGCAACCGGATTTGATTCTTCTTGATCTTGGCCTCCCGAAGATGAACGGACTGCAGGCTGCGTTGCGGTTACGTAAAGTCGCGCCCAATGCAAAAATTCTATTTCTCAGCCAGGAGTTTGCTTTTGACCTGGTGGAGGCAGCTTTGCGATCGGGGGCAGTAGGCTACCTCCATAAAACGCGCGCCCACAGCGAATTACCGGTCGCAATTGAAGCTGTTCTTCAGGGTAAGTACTTTGTAAGTGGGATTCTTAGCGGAGACCGTGGCGACGTTCGGAATGAGAAACGTCGTATTCGGCACGAGGTCCAGTTTTATTCTGATGATACGGTGCTTGTTGAGAGTTTTTCCAATTTTATTGCCGCCGCGCTAAGGGCCGGTAAGGCCGCAATCGTGGTGGCAACTGAGTCACATCGGGCCGGTATTCTTCAGGGGTTGACTGGCAAGGGCGTAGATGTTGATGCTGCTGTGAAGACGGGAACTTTAGTCCCGTTGGATGTTATGGAAACGTTGTCGGCGTTCAAGACAACGGAGATGCCTGACCCCAATCGATTTTTTGATATTGCGTCTGGTCTGGTTGAAGCAGCGGCCAAAGTGGCGACGACAGAGGGGGCCGCTCGCGTCGCGGTCTGTGGAGAGTGCGCACCGCTTTTGTTGATGGGGGGCAACGTGACTGAGGCGTTGCGGGTGGAACAGCTTTGGCACTTGCTGGCTCACCGCTTCATCGTTGATAGGTTGTGCGGGTATCCATCAGCCGCCTTTGAGAAGGACAGCGAGATCTTCCGCAGCATCTGCGCGGAGCATTCAGCTATTCACTCCTTTAGAACGGATTAGCTGTGATCGGGCCGGCGCTGAGGCAATTCTTTTTGCAGTCTCATCTCCGGGTTTCTAATTTGCACGGGTTGTGAATAGGTAGTTGATCGCGGCGTGGGGGTCACCAATCCGTCGGTCGCATTATTTCCCGACCCTAACACGTGATTTTCGACCGCAAAACGGATCAGTTCCGCGTTACTGCGTGCCCCAAGAACCTCCATGATGCGATATTTATGAAAGGCCACGGTGCGCGGCGTTAGCCCCAATACATCTGCAACCTCTTTCATGATCCGACCTTCGGCCAGGAGCTGCAAGACTTCAACTTGTCTGGGTGTGAGTTTTTTTCCGGCAATCTTCGGTTTGGGAGAGCGTATGAATGATTCCTCCATGGCCTGCTTAATGAGCGGAGTTACATATTTGCCCCCCCGTAACACTTCATGAATCGCCTTGAGCAACTCGGAGCCGGCGGAACTCTTGAGCAAGTAGGCCGATGCGCCGCTGCGCAAGGCTTCCGATGCCAGATCACCGTCTTCATTCATGGTGACGTAAATGATCCTGGTCTTTGGCATTATTTGCCTGAGCCGTTGCCCGGCTGCCAGACCGTTCAGGCGCGGCATTCCGATATCAATAATGATCACATCGGGCCTTAGTACTGGAGCTTTCTCCAGTAGCGTCCGACCATCGGCAACAGTAAAAACAATCTCATAGTGGGGTTCGAGCAGCTTGCGAAAGGCATCGACAATCATGGTATGGTCGTCGGCAATAAGAATCGTGGGCTTCTGCATCGAATTGTCCTTCGGCTTTCTGATGCTGGATCCCCGAAAAACTCGTTGGTGGAGCTTACGATTGTTGCCAGGGATGCGACATCCGGAAAGATGATTTTTGAGGGCGAGAGCCTAGACCGGCAACACGCCAACTTACGCCAAGAGGCTAGTTAAGCGAGCGAAATTTGACCTTAGCACTATAATCACCGCTATATAGCAGCACACAGTGCCCGGGTTGAAAAGTTTATCCTGCCGATCATTTTTTCCCATTTGTGGAAAACGGGAAGTTGTAGTCACATGAAGCACAGTAATTCATTATATAACAACGCAAGGGCACGTCCATTGCATCGTGCAGTCGCCTACGTGAGCTGGAGCGTTAACATTCCTACTCGCCTTCACCTGGAACCCACAACTGTCGGTTTTAACAGTCGCAGCCTGCACTCTCTGCAGACCATGGTTCACCACCCTGAAGACCAGGCCGGCCGGCGAATTGTGCTCACCTTACCTCTCTGAGGGGGTATTCCTATGGCAAGCACAACTGCTCCGGCAAAATCGATGCCAGTAAGACCTCTGGGGACGAAGCTGCGGATTGTGGTGGCTGATGACAATGCCAGGATACTTGTCGTATTGGTATCAGTCCTGGCATCAGACTTTGAGATTATTGCCACGGCCATTGATGGCCGTTCCGTTCTGAATCATATTCAGCAGTTAAAACCTTCAGTAGCAGTCCTCGATCTCAATATGCCGGGCCTGAATGGAATTGAGATTATCGGCGAGATGAGGCGCCTGCAGCTTACCCCGAGCGTAGTCATTTGTTCCGTCGAGGGCGATCCTGATGTGATTGAGGCTGTGCGGCAGGCCGGAGCTTTGGGCTATGTGCTCAAGCGGAAGGTTAGCAGGGACCTTGTGCCTGCAGTGAAGTGCGCGGCACGCGGCGAGTCCTTTGTCTCCACTTTTTAATATTTCTTTATACCAATATTCACATCCCAATTCGGCGCTCTAGCTTAATACTACAAAAGCTCGTGCATGCCAGATCATATGTTTAGTACATGGCTAAAAGGACAATAGAGTACATTAGTAATATATAAAGAAGGACAGTGCTCTTTTATAGGAAGTTTACATGCGGGTATCATTTTTATCCCATTGAGGTTGTTCCTCTCATGATGTAATCCCAACGTCTGACAGATCGGTTCAACGCGGGAAATGTCTACTTCTGGTGTGATCGCTCTAATTGGAGTGTCTCTGGCGCTGGCGGCCTCGATCATCTTGTTGGTTGTCCAGTATGGAAAACGCAAGACATCGGAGTCTCAGCTAAGGAGGTTGAGTCGGCATCTGATCAGCGTCCAGGAAGAGGAGCGCAAACAGATCGCGCGCGAGTTGCACGATAATTTAGGACAGCGTATTGCGCTGGCAAGAATCAATTTTGAAATGGCGTTGCAGGACGACGTCAAACTTAGCGACGGAAAAACGCAAGCCCGATTCGAGAGTATCCTCACCGAATTAGAGGAACTGGGCGACGATACTCAACACCTATCGCATACGCTGCTTTCCTCGAAACTGCAATACATGGGACTGACAGCAGGCTTAAAAGAACTGTGCAGACAGGTTGAGCCTCCGCCGGCTATCGACTTGGAGGCGGATGATTTTGCCAGAGCTGTTCCCAAGGAGATTGAGTTGTGCATTTATCGCGTCGCCCAGGAGGCACTCCACAATATCGCGAAACACAGCGGCGCCGATCGGGTCGTGTTCAGGTTAATTGCCGGCGGCACCGTGCTGCGTCTGGAGATCAGTGACAACGGGAAGGGTTTTGATCCAAGAGAACCCTCGCAAGAACTGGCGCTTGGGGCCATGCGCGAGAGACTAAGTATTGTCAGCGGGGATCTTCAGATCACATCCAGGCCAGGACAAGGAACCGTTTTGTCAGTGCGCGTCCCCTACGCCGAGGCGACGAACCACGAGTCGCTGAAATCCTGACGAGAGAGCCTTTTTCCCAAACTGAACATGCACTTCTGCTGCAATTCAGAGTCTGCTTAGCGTTTTCTCCTGCGCTGCAACTATTGACAGTATGTCTTGGCCAGTGTCCCGCCTAGGATAGCGCTCTGATGGCAGCGACTCTGAATACCCGGGAGCAATCGCCCGGGCTCGATGAATTGTGGCCGGCGGATCAAGGCGGAGCTGTGTTGGAGTAACCTCATGAGATTTATCTGGACGGCAGCTTTGAGCATCCTGTTGATTGTCGTCGCCGGGTCAACAATTGCAAGGGGCCAGGACGAAGAAGGAGAGTTCGGGGAAGACAGCAAGCTCAATAGTAATCTGGCCATGACCTTGACTGTGCCGCTGAATCCCATTGCGAGATTTGCCAACTTCGGCTGGGGTACAGCCGTGGGAGTGGGTTATAACATGACTCCGCGCAATGGATTCATCGGTGAATTCATGTGGAACAGGATATATCCTTCCAGCTCAGCCCTGGCGCCGCTGCGCCTCGCCCTGCACTCACGCGACTTGAACGGGCACAGCAACCTGATTGCAATAACTGGAAATTATCGTTTTGAGTTGCGGGGAAGGACCTTCGGCACGTACTTCATTGGCGGAGGAGGCTTTTACTACCGCTCTACAAGTCTCAGCCGCGAAGTTGTGACCGGCACAACGACTACGTGTACCAGGGAGTGGCTATTTTGGGGTTTTACCTGCGTAAACGGCACTGTGAGCAGTGACCAGACGCTGGCCAGTTCCGCTTCCGGAGCATTTGGGGGCAATGGAGGAATAGGTATTACGATCAAAGTCGGCGAACCACGTTACCGTTTTTATATCGAGGCCCGCTATCACTATGCGCTGACCACGCCAATCAACACGCAGTTGATACCAATTACTCTGGGCGTGCGATTCTAGTAACGATCAAAAGCCCTCCACCTGCTGTAGCAACGCCTCCAAACTATATTGAGACTCGCGCTGGCAGTTCTGCCAGTTGTTGACGAGCTCCTCCCCGACAAGAATCTAGCTGCACCGGAACTGCAGGATGGAGTGTGAGTCGCGGAACTTGATGCTGAATACCCAGCGCGCCTTCGTGCCTCTCCTGAATTGCTTCGGATCGACACTTGGTAAGGTTCGATAAAAGCGGAGCGCAAAACCAAGAGATGATCGAGAAAGGAGCGTTCATTATGAATCCGAAACAAACTCGATCAAGAGTTCCAATCCAGATCGCTCGAACGCCCATGGCCGTTATATGTGCGCTTCTCATTTTGCCAGGAGACACAGTGATGTGGGCAATGCAGACGCAGCCGGCAACGCCCTCCGCCAGTCAAGGGCAGCAAGCGGCGACGCCGTCAAATCAAGGCGCGAAAATCCCGAACGATCAACTGGATTCTCTGGTGGCCCCGATCGCACTCTATCCGGATCCCTTGCTCAGCCAGACGCTGGTTGCGTCCACCTATCCACTGGAAATCGTCCAACTGCAACAATTTCTTGAACAGAACAAAAGTTTGAAAGACAAAGCCCTGACTGATGCAGTTATGAAACAGAGTTGGGACCCGAGTGTTCAGGCAATGGCTGCGTTTCCTGATCTTGTAAAACAAATGGCGCAAAACATCGCGTGGACTGACGAATTGGGGAATGCTTTTCTGGCGCAGCAGAGCGACATAATGGACGCAGTGCAGCGCATGCGTGCCAAGGCCGTGGAAAAAGGCGCTCTCAAAACCACAGAACAGCAGAAAGTTGAGACCAAGACTGTTGATAACAAGACTGTGGTGGTGGTTGAGCCTGCCAAAACGGAAGTGGTCTACGTACCCAGTTATGACCCGGTTGCAGTATGGGGAGCACCGTACTACCCATACCCGCCCATTGCTTATCCGGCCTATCCCGCCGGAGGAATGCTTCTCGGGTTCGGCGTGGGGGTTGCAATGGGGGCGGCATGGGGCGGAGGAGGCTGGGGCTGGAATGCCGGATGGGGCGGCAATAACAACGTTTACGTCAACCGCAACAATAACTACGTGAACCACTATAACCGCACCAACGCAGGAAACAGGTATGGCGGCGTAAACGGCAACTGGCAACACAATCCACAGCACCGTGGTGGAGCGCCTTATGGGAACCAGTCTGTAGCAAATAGATATGGCGGCACCGCGCGTGGAAACAACATGGCGCAGAGACAAACGGCGGCCCGGCAGGGGCAGACGCGGCAAGGCGCAGGCCAGTTCGGAGGAAGCCAGTTCAGAAGTGGAAACGCAAGCGGGCAAGGTTTCAATCGCGGAGCAGCGGGCGGAGCAGGTGGTGGCGGTGACCGTATTGGTAATCGCCAAGTCTCAAATGGGAGCACGGGTTCCCGGAACAGCAGTGCCTTTTCCAGCGGCGGCAATCGGAGTGCAGCTCGAGCCAGTAGCTCCCGAGGGGCTTCCAGTATGGGATCTCGGGGCGGCGGTTTTCGTGGTGGCGGTGGAAGACGGAGATAGCCTGAGAAGAACGCAAACCATGAAAATAAGGAGAGGACATATGAAACCGCAGCTATTCAGCATCAGCCCACGCTCAATTTTTGTTGCGCTCCTGGTAGTGGTAGTGTCCAGCACGTCAAATGCACGGTGGCAGTCTCAGGAAGCGACTCAAGAAAAAGATCAGGCCCAGTCCGCCGCGTCCTCTTCTGTGCCAGGAGGCAAGGCATTCGCAACACCACAGCTTGCAGCGCAAGAATTGCTCAAGGCAGCAGAGAGCTATGACGTACCTGCATTGTTGGAGATCTTTGGTCCGGACGGTAAAGACTTTGTCGCCTCCGCGGACGCTGTACACGATAAGGACATTGCCAGGAAGTTTGCGGAGAAAGCTCACCAAAAGTATTCGGTAAGTGTTAACCAGAACAAAGCCGTCATGCTAGTGGGTGAAGACAACTGGCCGATGCCCATTCCCATGATCAAGAGAGAAGGCAAGTGGTACTTCGATTCCAAAGCGGGCCATGATGAGATATTGTTTCGGCGGATTGGGGCCAATGAACTGGATGCCATACAAATATGCCGTGGATATGTCGACGCGCAGCAAGAATATGCGCTTACACCCCATGGCAATCCTCCAGTTCATCAATACGCGCAAAAAATCATTAGTACTCCCGGCAAGCAAGATGGGCTGTTCTGGAGAAACCCGGACGGTTCTCCGGGCGGACCCATCAGCGAAGGGATAGCGCGGGCACTTGAGGAGGGCTATTCAGAGAAAGCAAGTCCTTATCACGGTTACTATTTCAAAATTTTGAAGGCCCAGGGACCTAACGCTACGTTTGGCAAAATCGATTTCGTCTTCAATAACGTAATGATTGGTGGTTTTGCTCTGGTCGCAGTTCCCGCGGAGTACCGGGTTACCGGCGTCAAGACGTTCATGGTGAGCCATTGGGGCGTCGTTTATGAGAAGGACCTGGGACCTGACTCTCTCAAAATTGCGAAAGAGATGACTGAATTCAACCCCGACAAAACCTGGCTGAAAACTAAAGAAACCGTGCTGATGTCGCGGCGTTAAAGACCTCCAGAGAACCAAATCTGAGAGTGGAAAACCGCGCTTCAAAGTGATGGAACTCTGCGCCAGGAAGTTCCAGCATACTTATCCCAAACTGCAATGATCCCGACTGCAATTTCTGCCAGTTGAGGCCACTTGTGAAATGCACGATATTCGGGTTCAAAGCCGGCACGGTGAGGAAGATGAAACCGCGCGTTCTCTACTTCGTTGCACTAGTTTTATCCGTCGGGTATCTGCTTATCCTTGCAGGGAAATCCAGTTCACAGGACCTTGGCAGCCTTGGAAAACAGGCTGAGGGCATGGGAGCAGCGGCAAAAATTGCAGAGAAGCTGCATCTGAGTCCTCACCAGTTACAACAGGTTTTACCTATTCTGGGGAAAGAAGTGCCGAAGCTGCGGGCCATAACAGGCAATATGGGAATTTCGAATACACAGAAGGAGTCGCAAATTAAAGCAGTGCAACATCAATCAGACTCGAAACTGAAGACGATACTCTCGCCTGAACAATTCTTGTCGTTGAAGAATATCCGTGTGCAACAGCTCCAGGATTTGCTGCACGCGGGTATGCCTCACTAAGCCCCGGAGTCGTTTGTCCATGGATCAAGCGGAAGAAAAGAGGAAGTCATGATAATCCGTTCAATTCGTTTTTTTGTTGCCACATTCCTTTTCATCGCGGGTCTGGATGTTTCTATTGCACAAGATGCACCGTCCGACCATTCCGCCCCGGACACGGGCAAAGTGCATGTGGACGTGAGCCCGGAGGAAGCTTACATCTGGGTTGACGGAAAACCTATGGTCCATCGCAGCAGTTACTTGAAATTGACTCCGGGTGAACACAAGGTTGCTGTCTACAACTATGGCTATAAGCCTGAGGTACGCACCATCAATGTGATTGCAGGCGAGGCCATGGAAGTCAGCGCGCATTTAATACCGGTGGATGAAAAAGTCTCCGGACCGTGGGGACGAATCCAGATTGAAGGTGTACCGGGAACTGCCCTGGTATTTTTGAACGGCACTACACCGGAGTTCTTTGTCGGTCACGCCGACGAAATGAACAACCACATCATTGGTGACCAGCAACTCATCGTTCCCGTAGGAACACACCAGGTGCATGTACTGGCGAAGAAGACGGAACAGGAGATTTGGACGGGGCCGGTGGAAGTAAAGGAAAACCAAAGAGTGATCATCTATACCAAGAATCGGCCGGATAAGCAGCTTGTCTATAAGCGCTGGTCGGAAGGGGCGAAATTAAACGCACTGCAACGCTTTGAAGCTGGCACAGCCACCGCGCGGATCGTTGTGGCACCGGTAAGAGGCAGCTTTGTGGTGGACCGGCAGGAGATCAAGTGTGGCGAACCGGTTAAGGTGAGCTGGGAATCGACGGACGCCGCTCATGCGAGCGTCAAAGCAAATGGCCAAGTGCTGGGCTATGGCCAAACCGGCTACCTGAACACACAGCCGAAGGAAAACACGAAGTATGAGTTTCGCGCTGCCGGTCCGGGTGGAATCGTAACTGCAGACGCCAACGTGAATGTTGACACCACCGTCAAAACCTCTTTGACCCCTACAAATCCGGAGATTCGTTACGTGAAGGAGGGCGAGACGGTCAAAGAGCAGGGTTCGACCGAACTGAAATGGACCGCTTCTAATGCAGATTCCGTCACACTTGATCCAATTGGGCCGGTTAAGGGCAGTAGCGGCAGCCAGAACGTCCAGGCATCGCCCAGTCAAAGCGGCCCAGGCCCGATCGACGAAACCGTTACCTATAAGATTTCTGCGACGAACGTTTGCGGAGGCTCCGACACAACCACCGCGTCAGTTCATGTCATAGGTTCAATCGCGCCTGAACAGGTGGCGGCCGTAGAGACGCCGGCGTTACCGACTACCGCATCCCCGCTGCCATTGCTCGCCCTGCTGGGCACAATCTTCCTGGGAACAGGCAGCATTCTAAGGAGAACCAGGGGTAAGTAGAGCGGAGTTCCCCAATGGACCTGTGCTGAAGGCAAAATCCCAGCAGTCTTATTTGCAGTGTACGTTGTCATCGAAAATGGCTGTCATATCTGACAGAAGACATCTACTTCACACCACCCTATCCTCCTTTTCGTAACTTCTGCCTCGTTGAACTTACTGACCACAGAAGTTACCTGTCCTGATGATGTCACCCGTTTTCATGGAAGGAGGAGACCATGGACATAGGATCATGGTTTGCTGCGACTCTTCGCCAATATCCGGAAATCGCCATCTTCCTCGTGCTGGCTCTTGGATACTTTTTCGGGAAGTTCACATTCCGCGGCATTGGCCTGGGATCGGTCACAGCTACCTTGCTCTCCGGCGTCATCATTGGACAGATTGGCATCACCATTTCGCAGCCCCTCAAGGCATTTGCTTTTCTCATGTTTCTGTTCGCCGTGGGTTATGGAGTCGGGCCGCAATTCGTGCGCGGTATCGCCAAGGACGGAGTACCGCAAGCAGTCTTTGCGGCCATCCAGTGCGTATTTTGCCTAGCAGTTCCAGTGGTGATCGCCAAGATAGCTGGATACGACTTCGGCTATGCTGCTGGGCTTTACTCAGGATCGCAGACCATCTCCGCCGCGATGGGACTCTCCACGGATGCCATCAACCGCCTGGGTCTGCCCGCCGATCAAGTTAAAGGATTGCTCGACTCCATGCCGATCGCGTACGCCGTGACCTATATGTTTGGCACTGTAGGCTC
>Ga0126384_10003137_pt1 | contig 10046 bp, 8 predicted proteins | sample PanSoiMetPlot_36_FD_92543 | JGI IMG/M metagenome (GOLD analysis project Ga0126384, IMG submission 92543) | Tropical forest soil microbial communities from Panama - MetaG Plot_36 | ecosystem: Environmental > Terrestrial > Soil > Tropical forest > Bulk soil | place: Panama | collected 2016-02-17 | reverse complement strand
GCTCCGCAACCAACTCAACATATTCCGGTTGACTGTCCGGTTCAGCTTGCACAGTGCGAATCGCCTTTCCTTGAGAGATCAAGGATAACCTTACCGGACGAGAAAGACCGTTTACGACAAAGTTGAATCGCAAGCGACTTGGTTTGGGAAGGTCAATCACGTCTCCGATGCCATAGGCTCTGTGATCCGCGACACTTTGCGCAGTAAAACTAATCGCTGGCGCACTGGCTGTACTCGTCAGGTATGCTCGTCCCGCGCGAATTGATTGCAGCACACCTGCCGTGGTCAGAGACCTGTCGATCTCCAGATGCGTTGTCGGTTGACCAACAGGGTTGGCGGGCCGGTGCGAATCGCTCGAAGCGATCGCGGTAATCCGTCTTCCGTTCTGTAATAAGCTGTCCCACCATGATAGTGCGCGCTCGTCCGCGCTGTCCCACGTGCCATTCCAAACCTCAAAGGCATCAAACCCGGATGCATCCTGTCCATAGCTCCAGTCACAACCTGGGCAGGGAGCAAAAGGATGGTTGATGGAAATCAAAGCACCACGATCGTGCGCCTGAGAAACGATGCGCGACATGGATTCCTGTACGCCCGGTTGGATCCGAAAATCTATCAAGGCGTTCTTTGGCAGTCCCCACGCGTTCGCATGACCGCCGTACGTTGTGATCTCCTCCCCGCGCAGCACCAGCAAATCACTTATCCGTTCCATCTCGGCGTGATGACTGTAGGTGTTGTGATCGGTGATGCAGATGAAATCCAGACCGGCAGTCTTAGCAGCCGCTACTAATTCAGCGATGCTCCAATCTCCATCGCTGTGAACTGTATGGAGATGCAAATCGCCGCTCACCCACCGGGGAAGAACTTTCGGTTTCTCGAGTGCGGCCTGATCGCGTACCGCCACACTACTACTGAGTGAAACTGGTATACCCATCGATACCTGACTTGCTTCTGCCGGAGTGGCCAAATTCGCCGTTTTGCCTTCATCTATCTCCTCGTCTATTTTGAGCGTGACATCAACACCGCCGGGTTCAATACGATAAAGCCCGAGTATGATCCGCCACGTACCTGAGCTTAGCTCGCCGGGGATATAACCCGGCGTCGCGCTATCTCGCGAAACGAAAAAGTCCGCACGCCGGCCACCACTCCAACCACGGAAACCGTTGACGTCTCCCACCTGTTCGCTTGAACGTGAGTCGAAGAGACCTATGTCCAACGCGTTCGAGCCGTTGGCGTGGTCGTAGTTGTAACTGATGCTGATTTTGTTGGTGTCAGGTAGGACCGGAAAGGGAACGTAGTGATAGCGCGACTCACCTGTCTGGGGCGGGTCGACATGAATAGTTCTAGAGATCGCCTGCGTCCTCGTCGTTTTGGACCCAACTTTTGTAGCGGAACTGCCGCACAAAAGGAAAACGAGGACGCCGGCGATCAAAAGCCTGACCATTCGAAGTTTCAAGTATTAATCAGGACCCCTTGATCTGTGTTTGGTCTCTAGAAGTTCAAGCGCAACGCGAACTGCATTACGCGTGGGTCGCCTGCCAGCGTAGTGATCGTACCAATGTTGGAACTGTTTATAGTCCGATTCGGTAATCCGAAGTTCGCATGGTTCAGAGCATTGAAGACTTCCCAGCGGAAGTCCAGGTATCGACTTTCCTTTCCCAGACCGAATTTGCGGTGGACACTGAAATCCAGCGAAGCGAAGCCCGGTCCGATCAAGACATTTCGACCTTCTGTACCAAACCGGTTTGAAGTAGCTGTTAACAATTGGAAAGCCGCTGGATTAAACCAACGATCGATTGTCTGATTCGACACACGTGGATCAGCAATAAGATCAGGCAGCGTAGTTGAAAGACTGCCCAGCGATAACGGATCGCCCGACTGCGTAACCGTGAAGGGCTTGCCGCTGCGCACATTGAAGTCACCGGCCAACTCCCAACCCCCAAGCAGCTTCGCTGCTGCGCCTTGCTGGAAATACTTACGACCGCGACCGAACGGCAACTCCCAAATGCCATTCGCCACAAAACGATGTCGCACGTCAAAATCAGACAAGCCGTACCACGAATGCACATCACGAGCATTCTGAGGGAAGGAATTTGAGCCGCCGCTGGTCAGGTGCTCGAATGAGTTGTCCAGGGACTTTGAAAAGGTGTAAACCGCACGAAGCGTGTAGCCTTGCTTGAAACGCCTGTCGAGCGTAGCCTCCATCGAGTTGTAATTCGAAATACCATTGTCGTCTCGATACTCGACCAGCCCAAATGCCGGAAATGGAAAGCGCTGCGCTCGTGGGAGATTTGTCTGTCCCGGCAACGCCTGATTGAAATCCCTAAGCGTCGGCAGATGAGTTCCTCTACTGCCGACATAAGCAATCTCAGCCAACCAGTCGCCTGCAAGTTCTCGTTGCAAGGCGATGCTGTATTGCTGAATGTAAGAAGTGCTTGCGTTAGGATTTGCGGCTCGCAACTGCACCTGAGACAGGTTAACTGTAGCCGGATCCAAGGTGCTTGGAGGGAAGCCCGTGGTGAATGTGGCTGCTGGGGTTATGGTGTTGCTTGTGAAATTAAAGTTCACGAGGAAAGGTGGGTTGAGAGAAAGTTGATCCTCTGAGCCCATTCGATCCAGGAGGTTGTAGTAAATGCCGTACCCGCCCCTGACTACCCACTTATCAGTGGGTGAGTACGAGAAACCAATGCGCGGTGCAAAGTTGGTGCGATCGGGTCGTACCAACGCTCGACTAGCAAGGCTACCGTCCGCGGCCAGTCGTAGAGACGCCATCGCCTGAGCGTTGTTAGTTGCGCTCGCAGCTGCGACCGGATCGAAGTTTGTGAGCCGGTTGTTTGCTTCGTATGCGGGTGAGCCAAAGTCGTAGCGCAGGCCGAGATTCAGGGTCAGATTTCTTCTGACTTTCCAATCGTCCTGTCCGAAGAAGGCGTACATGTAGCGCCGCTGGTTAACGATATTCAGATTTGAGAGTGCAGCGTTGCGAGCTGTGCCAACCAGGAAATCAGCGACGGCCGATCCCGTGCCTGACAATCCGCCAGCGAACTGTGTGTAACTGCCATCGTAGGTAAGCCGGCCACGGGTGTTGGGAACATCAAGGTAATTTAGTCTCATTGGCCACATTACGTCAGCCCCAAATCGAAACGCATGCACACCGCGAGTCCACGACAGCGTGTCCGTGTATTGAAACTGCTCTGAATGTTGAAACTTCGGCAGAAAATCAGGTGAACCAAGTCGCGGACTGAAGCCAGATATCAGGATTGCAGGAAGACCACCCTGAACTGCTTCGTTGTTTGGGACGCCTGGAACAAAGTCACTGCTTGACCCCTGTCCAAATGGATCTTGAACTGTATCTGCCTTCGAACGCGAATAACCGAAGCGAAACTCGTTCACGATCGCTGCATTAATAATTCGGTTCCAGCCGATGGAAATGAAGTGACTCTTGATATCACTTCGCCCCCAAGCTGAAGTATCTGTGCCGTCCGGGACGCCACCAAAGAAACCGGGAACGAACCGATTGCGTTTGGTGAAGGCATAGCGGCCAAAGACGTCGTTAGCCTGATTAAGACGATAGTCAATGCGGGTAATTAATCGATCCTGGTCATCCGACAATGAAGGCGTACGAACAAAATTATTTGCACGTCCTGCAAGCGTAGGTGACGGGTACTGGGCCGCGAGCTTAGCCGCCACCGGATCTATATTGGAAATGATGTTGCCAACGAAAGGCTGGCGAATGAATTGCGGATTGAACGGCGAGGCTGGTAGCGAAGAGTTGAATAATGGATTCGCAACCTGGGTTCGCGGATCGAATATTTGACCCTGTCTTACGAATTGATCTGACGGGGTGCCATCGGGATTCAGAATCGGAACTCGCTGACCGCCTACCAGAATCTCAGGTCCGAGATTTGCTGAAAAATTGCCCGCTTTCTCAATTGCCAACGGCACGGTGGCAATTCGCAGCACACCCTGTCTGATTCGCGTCCCCTCATAATCGGCGAAGAAGAAAGCCCGGTCGTGAATGATGGGACCGCCAAGATTGCCTCCGAATTGGTTCTGCACTCTTTGTGGCTTTGCTCGACCTAGTCGATTAGAGAAGAAATCGTTAGCATCGAACACCTTGTTCCGCAGGTACTCATACGCAATACCATGAAACTGATTGCCGCCTGACTTAGTAGTAACACTCACCACACCGCCGGCTGAACGGCCCGTGTCGGCAGAGTATTGCGACGTAATTACCTTGAACTCGCTGATGGCATCGACTGACGGTCGTGCCACCTGAGTGGATAACTCCTGAACGTTCTCAGAAATCGAGTTGTTGTCCTGGCCGTCAAGAATGAAGTTATTTGTTAAGGAACGTGCGCCATGGATATTTACCGCACCAGTCCGGCCCGAAGCTGTACCGCCTGATTGTTCCGTATAAGGATCGCCTTGAGTGCCGGCGACCTGAGTTAAGAGATCGTCCCATGAACGCTGTAGCAATGGCAGCCTGGTAATGCGTTGATTATCGACGACGTTGCCGAGCGAAGCATCGTCTCGTTGCAGGATCAACGAATCGGAAGTCACTGTGACTGCTTCGGAAACCTGACCGATCGTCAAAGCGAAGTCGAGGCGGGCTCGCTGTCCGACAGAGAGTTGCAACTCACTCCGAGTTTCGCGTTTGAAGCCTTGTTGCTCAACCGTGATTTCATAAACTCCAGGGCGCAGGTTGGAAATCGTGTAGTAACCGTCTTCTCCGGATTTGGTTTCCAAAGAAAGATTGGTAGCCTGATTCACAACCACAACACGGGCGCCAGCGATTACGGCGCCATTTACGTCCTTAATCAATCCGGTCAGAGAAGCGTTGTCTACCTGAGCTGTGACTGTAAGCGAGACACAAAGTGAAAACAGTATAGCGACGATCAGAGAGGCGTTTGAACGCAGAGTACTATTAACCTGTTCCATGTCTTGAATGCTTCCTCCCTTGAAGCGGTTTTACGACGAGGTGGACTTAGGCAAAAAGTTTACGAGTTGTGTAATTCAGTTTTCGTCGGAAAGGATGAGCGTAAAGGCTGGTGATTACAGTTAGGCTAAGAGAGGATTTCAGAACTGTTAAATTTGCGAGCAGCTCAGCAGATCGCGGGTCCGCGGAAAGTGCTTAGCCACAGATCTACACAGAGGACACGGCCAGAAATGTTTTTCTGACCCAGTTGTTTCCGTGTTTATCTGTGGCTTATCTTTTCGTAAGTCATCGACAATCTTTCGTTTCGTCCGGCACGACGCCACGTTTTTCTTCGGCTAATAATTTCTTGATCACTTGTTCGGTTTCGTCGTATGCGCCTTCCCCGACGTGCGTCCATCGCACGCGTCCCTGTTTGTCGAGTACGAACAGAGTCGGCCAGGCTTCGACTCCGTATGCCTTCCAGGTGGCGTAATCATTGTCCGCAACGACCGGATACTGAATGTCTAACGCTGCAACCTCGCGGCGCAAACTGTCGTTGTTTCTTTCGCTATCTAATTCCGGAGTGTGCACGCCAATAATTGTTAGCCCTTTGCCGCGATAGCGCGCGTCCCAGGTCTTGATTGAAGGCAATGTGTTGCGGCAGTTGTAGCAAGCGAACGTCCAGAAATCGACCAGCACTACCCGGCCCTGCAATCTCTTCAATGTAAGTGGTTCGGAGTTGATCCAGAGATCACCGGAGATTTCAGGTGCCGTTTGCGCTTTTGTTTCCGCAACAAGACTCTGACCCGGGACCATTTGGCCGCCAGATGTCAGATGTAAAATGCCGATACTCACGACTCCAAGCGGTCCCCGCCCCGTTGCGCGACCAGCCGCTATGATCGCAACCGCCAAAATCATTACCAGCGCGAAGAAAATCATATTTTGCCGATGCATATTCCTTGCCTCTGGTTAAATACGGATAGGATGGGCCTTTCGGATTTATCGCGAACGATATACCGGGATCCAAAGTTGCTTTGAACAAATTCGCCTTAGTTCAGAGGAGTTTGTGAGTTCATTTTTCTCCAAGAGTGTACTCAAAGTTGTAGGAGTGTTTGCTACCCTCGATAATGATGGTCATTGTGCCGGTAATTCCGGACAATTCGTCCGTTCCCGAATCCGGTACCACGGTAACGTGGATCATATAGGTGCCCTTGCTCATCGTTCCTTTGTGCTGCAGGATGAAGCTGCCTCGCCTGCCGTTCAACTTGCCTGTTACCAATTCCAGCGCGACATACCCTCCCGAGCCTTCGACTGCCATTGTGGTTGCCAACATCTGACCCCTGCTTGTGCCCTCAAGCTCGCCGTGGAACTGTTTGTCGAGAAACAGTCGGTCAAAAGGGCCCCCGGCACTGTCATCCCGCGGCTGTGGCGTTGCTTTTACTTCGAATGTTCCTCGAGCAGTCATAGTCACCTCTTTCAGGGTAGATTTGCCAGCTGTCTGATCGCATCGAACGCTGATGGCCAGGCTTGCGAGAGTCAATCCGAAAAGAATCACAAGCTGTTTCATGGTGCTCCCCAATTCAGTACAATCGTAGCGTCACCACCCACCACATGTATTGAAGAAACGCGACACGACATGATCCGACGCAAGACCAATCCACCCAGAGGAGTACTGAAGACCACCGTTTCAGATCGGAAGCGCTACCGGCACGCGCGCTATCACCCTTCGCAAGATCTGGATCTATACGTCGAGCATTATTGGGTAGTCGAGTGGGACCTTCGCGGAGAGGCGCCCGAGCGAGCGGAGACGTTGCCGCATCCCAGCGTGCACATGATTTTTGAAAGGGACGGCAGGAGCAGGATCAGGGGCCCAGCGCGGGAGAAGTTTTCGACGTTACTCGAGGACAAGGGCGGTGTCTTCGCAGTGAAGTTTACGCCGGGAGGGTTCTATCCGTTTGTGAGTGTCCCGTTGTCGCGGTTTTCTGACAAGACGCTTCGACTTCGCGAGGTCTTCGGTGCCGCGGGCGATGAGTTGGACCAGTCGATCCTCTTACAGAGCACGGACCTTTCCCGTATTAATGTCGTTGAGAGTTTTCTCCGCACCCGCCGGCCCGAGATAGACGAGAACATCCTCAAGGTATCTAACATAGTCTATGAGGTAGCAAAGGAACGAGGAATTGTGAAGGTTCAGGATCTCGTAGACCGTCATGGCCTGAATACGCGAATGCTGCAGCGGCTATTTGCGAGGTATGTCGGTGTCAGCCCTAAGTGGGTAATTCAGCGCTACCGCTTGCACGAGGCCGCGGAACAACTGGCGAGTGGTGAATCGATTAGTCAGACAGAGTTAGCTCTGAATCTGGGCTACAGCGACCAGGCTCATTTCATCCGGGATTTCAGGGCGATAGTGGGATTGTCGCCGGCTGCTTACGCAAGAGCAACGCGCCAGAATTAGCCGGGCCACCTTTAACACAGTCTGAATTAATTGAAAGGACGTCACAACTCGTGCGACGTCCCAATAGCAGTTTTACATTTTGGCTAGACTGATAGCAGTCTGTCGAAAAACGAGCGGTATCTCTGAAGGGCTATTCTCAAGTCCTCCGTTGATACGTCGTCTCCGCGGTCCCAGTTTTTTTCAAGGCCCTCACGCTCATTGGCAAACATCTCCGCCAATCGTTTCATGGCGACGGCAACGAGTTCATCCGCAGCCTCGACTGAACTCCTTGGTTCATCGACAAACTGCGTCTGAATGGCCGCCCAGCGCGATCTCAATGACTCCGCTTCGCCAGTCTCGAACAGCGGCGTCGAATCACTGTCCCCGTTAGTTTGGCGATCTTTAGCGGCGGTATCCCTGGCTTGCTCGTTCGCTCGGGCAGGTTTCGCTGCTGCGCCACGCGCTAAGTCCCGAGTGCTAAGCCCTTGTTCTGGTTGATCGTCGACTCGTTCCAGCTGCGCATCCGGTCGTGGTGCCTCTCTCATGTCCTGGTTCCGGTTCATTTGCTGTTGCTCGTTCAGATTCATCGGCCTGCCTCCCGTGCTAAATTCCTTGTATCCGTTCGCTTATCCGTTCGCACATCTCTTGCAGGTGCCCTTCCACCATCACCAAGAAGATCAGCAAACAGTGCGCGATAATGAATCATCGCTTGCCTGAGTTCTTCGGTGCTTACCGGTTCCCGGCGGTCTCTGATCGCAATATCGTGTGCGATTCGGTAGTTCTGTACCACCACTGGATGATCGACGGAAACGTCCGCCACTCGTTGCTCGAAATCACTGACTGGATAGCCGCGGGCTCTCATCACATCGCCTACCAACCGATCAGCTGCATCCAAAGCAACTCGAGGTTCGTCGACAAAGTGGGCTTGTTCATTCTCCCAGGCCTCAACGAATCGGGTCCGTTGCTGTTCATTCAAAGGATTAATTCTCAGTTTTTCTACGCGATGTTGTCGTTCCTGCAATACCTTCTCTGCTGCCCCAGCAGTTCCTTCCGAACGAACAGCACGTTGATATTCAGGACCAAAGCGAGACTGAAGTTGCTTTGTTCGTCTTGCTTTGAGAAAAAGCCAAACTGCTACCGCCAAAGCGATAACGACAATGGCGATGATTGCGATTGCCAATGGACTCATATGACCTCCTTGTCCCAAGTTCGGGCCTGAAAATGCTCAAGCAAGCTGAGGGCCTAAAGCGATAAAGAGCGAAATCAGAGTTAGTCTTAATTGGAAACTCGTTACAAATATTTAATTTAGTATCAAATTGCGACGGTCTGTATCGGAGTAGATCTACTTGCGAACGAACAGTCAAAACTGCCAGCCCGTTGATCAAACTGCTGGCGCGGATGGGTTATGCGGCCAAAGGCTCCATCTACTTGTTGATCGGTGTAACCGCAATTCTCATAGCCATCGGCCGTAGAAGCCAGACTCCAGATTTTGGCGGTGCGATCATTCAAGTCTTCCAACAACCTTTCGGCAAAACCTTGCTTGCTTTACTGACTCTGGGATTGATTTGGATACGCTTTGTGGTGTCTGGTCCAAGCGGCGATGGATACCGATAACAAAGGGTCCAGCACATTGGGAATCATTACCCGAGTCTTCTATGCAGGAGTTGGCGTTGTCTACGCGAGCATAGCCTGGACGGCTCTTGAACTTCTCAACGGAACGGGCACTGTCAGAGAGGGCGATCGACCAGAACAGGAGTGGACGGCGCGTTTTTTAAGTTTGCCGTACGGGCGATGGATCGTTGGCATTGTCGGAGCAGGTTTTATTGGATTTTGTCTTTATGAATTGCGTCGCGCGTTTGGCGAGAAGTTCAGTATTCTCAAGACGTCAAGAACAAATGCAACGGAAGATCAAGTAGCGACGAGGATCGGGCAGGTGGGAATCACCGCCCGCGCCCTGGTTTTCGCGATCATTGGTTTCTTCTTAATACGGTCCGCCATCACTTTTGATCCTCGAAACGCGCGAGGCATAAGCGGGGCACTCATTGCGTTGTTGCGCCAGACACACGGCCCATGGTTGCTGGCGACGCTCGCGGTCGGATTGATGTCATATGGTCTATACACGTTGTTTCTGTCATGGAAGCGGCGCATTGATCCGATTTAGAGGCGAAATCTGTTTCAGAAATCATTTTCCACGAATTCTCTTGATTTCTGCATATGCCTTTAGGTAATGTATCGCTATGCAACATATGCGCTCGTCCATGCTTGATCGTGAATTGAAGAAGGGAAGTGCTGAGTTATTGATTCTCTCCCTGTTGGAGGCGCGTCAAAGGCACGGTTACGAAATCAATAAACTGATTGAATCCCGTTCTGATGGAGTTCTGCGCTTTAAGGTCGCTTCACTCTACCCGCTTCTCTATCGGCTCGAACGGCGTGGGTGGATCCAGGGTCGGTGGGTGGAGAAGCCCGGGCAACGACGCCGGCGCTATTACAAGCTGTTGCCTGAAGGACGAAAAGTACTCGTCGCACAACGTCGTACCTGGCGTGCATTCGTCGAGGCCATTAATCGAATAACGGAGGCCGAACATGCCTGATTGGAAGGAGACGATCCGCGGCCAGCTGGCCGACGCCCGAATTGAACCAACGCGCGAAGCAGAAATCATAGAGGAGTTGGCCCAGCACCTAGATGACCGCTATGTCGCATTG
>Ga0126384_10003136_pt1 | contig 10047 bp, 10 predicted proteins | sample PanSoiMetPlot_36_FD_92543 | JGI IMG/M metagenome (GOLD analysis project Ga0126384, IMG submission 92543) | Tropical forest soil microbial communities from Panama - MetaG Plot_36 | ecosystem: Environmental > Terrestrial > Soil > Tropical forest > Bulk soil | place: Panama | collected 2016-02-17 | reverse complement strand
CGTGGTGAAGCACATCGCCGACCGCGTCGCCGTCATGTATCTCGGCAAGATCGTTGAGCTTGCCGACAAGCCGAGCCTGTTCGCCCGACCGCGCCACCCCTATACCCAGGCTCTGCTCTCGGCGATTCCGCTGCCGGAGCCCGCGCTCAAGCGGCAGGGCGTCATCCTGCAAGGCGACGTGCCGTCACCGCTGGACCCGCCGGGCGGCTGCCGCTTTCACACGCGCTGCCCTCATGCACGCGCGCGTTGCCGGACCGAGGAGCCGGTCTTGGAAGAGGATGGCTCCGTCGAGGCGCATCGCACCGCATGTCATTTCTGGCGCGAGATCGGGATTGCGGAGGCGGTCCTGCCGCAGGCGAGCCAATCGGGGAGCAACCCCAACCTCGCCAAGCTGCAGGAGTTTTTCCGGCGACCGAGCGATCCGCCGACAGTCGCAGAGGAAACACCGCCGCGATGATCCGATGCTGCGGGACTGAGTGTGTACTCATAAATCGGCTGCCCCAGGCGGGCTTATGTCCGCTTCGCTCCGAGAGCGCGTTCGCGCGACTTGATGCGATGGGCCACAACGGAACACTTGGGGACGTTCGAACGAACAGCAGTACCCACCGAACAGCAAAGCGCCAGTATAATCTCGAACGTCCCCTTCCGGCCCACCGGGCTATGATGCCAAATTCGAAAACCAGCACTTAGGGACGCACCGATCTCCGATGCCAGACAATACATCCGCCCTTCATCTGGTTCTCAGCGGCGACCCTGGGCTGTTTGCCATTGTGCGCCTGTCTTTGCTCGTTAGCCTGAGCGCGGTGCTGTTCGCCGGGCTGATCGGCGTGCCGTTCGGTGCGCTGATCGCGCTCACGCGGTTTCGAGCGCGTGAGATTGTGATTGTCGTTCTCAACGCGCTGATGGGCTTGCCGCCGGTCGTCGTGGGGTTGGCAGTGTTCCTATCACTTTCGCGCTCCGGCCCGCTCGGATCATGGGGGCTGCTATTTACCCCCCAGGCGATGATCATTGCGCAGACGATTTTGGTGGCACCAATTATCGCGGCGCTGACGAGGCAGACCATCGAGGATCTATGGGAGGAATATCAGGACGAACTCACCGCAATGGATGTCGGTCCAGCGCGCCGGGTTTCGACGCTGATCTGGGATGCGCGGTTTTCCCTCGTTACCGCACTTCTTGCAGGTTTTGGGCGGGCTGCCGCGGAGGTCGGCGCTATCATCATCGTCGGCGGCAATATCGACGGCTTTACCCGCACCATGACCACGGCGATCGCGCTGGAAACGTCGAAAGGTGACCTGCCGCTCGCGATTGGCCTCGGAATGGTGCTGATTTTCATCATCGTTATGATCAACGCGCTGGCCTGGGGCGCCCGCCGTGTCGGCGAACGCTACGCGGGATGACAATGTGCGCGCCTGCGACCGACCTGCCGATCATTTTCGACGAGGTCTCAATCGTCGCCGGCGAGATGACAATCCTTGACCGAATTTCACTCGTGTTCGAGCCCGGCGCACCGACTGTTTTGATCGGACCGAACGGTTCGGGGAAAACGACTTTGCTGCGAGCGGCCATGGGACTGGTACCCATCTCACGCGGTCGCATCACCTGGGCCGGAGGCGGGGCGTCGCCACCGACGCGGCGAGCGATCTTGCTGCAGCGCCCCGTCATGCTCCGACGCACCGCAGCCGGCAATATCCGCTATGCGCTTGGCGCGGCGGGCGTACCACGCAGCAAACACGACCAGCGCGTGACGGAGTTGCTGTCGCTCGTTGGGCTCAAAGAACTGCCGGGCCGGCCCGCCCGGCGCCTCTCGGGAGGCGAGCAGCAACGTCTCGCCCTGGCGCGAGCCTTAGCACGCGATCCGGCGGTGCTATTTCTCGATGAACCGACTGCGAGCCTCGACCCTTACGCTACGAAAGCGATCGAGGACGTTGTGCGCGCAGTTGCCGCGTGTGGTGTCAAGGTGGTGATGTCGACACACGACCTCGGTCAGGCTAAGCGTGTCGGCGGCACGATCGTATTGCTCCATCGAGGTCGCCTGGTGGAAACGGGCCCGACGGCGGAATTCCTTGCAAATCCCCGCACCCACGAAGCCAGACAGTTCATCGCTGGCGAGCTGCTGGTTTGATGCGCAAAAGCTGGAGGATTCAACATGCTCTATCGCCGCTGTCTTATAGCCGCAATGGCGCTTATCGCCACTACGTCCGCCGCGCATATCGCGAGTGCGCAGGACAAGTCGATCGTCGTCGCTTCTACCACCTCGACACAGGACTCCGGCTTATTTGAATATCTGCTGCCGCTCTACAAAAAGAAGACTGGCGTCACCGTCAAAGTCATCGCACAGGGCACTGGCCAGGCACTCGACACCGGTCGGCGCGGCGATGCCGACGTGGTCTTCGTCCATGCCAAGTCGGCGGAAGAGAAGTTCCTCGCCGAAGGCCAAAGCGCAAAGCGCTATCCAGTGATGTACAACGACTTCGTGCTGATCGGGCCGAGGACTGATCCCGCCGGTATCAAGGCCATGAAGGACGTCGCCAAGGCGATGCAGAGTATCAAGGACCACCAAGCTTCATTCATTTCGCGCGGTGACCGATCCGGCACCCATATCGCCGAACTGCAGCTTTGGAAGGATGCCGGGATCGACCTCGAGAAGGACAAAGGCTCTTGGTACAAATCGATCGGCCAAGGTATGGGGGCAGCGCTCAATACGGCTGCCGCGAGCAGCGCCTACGTGTTATCGGATCGCGGGACGTGGATAAACTTCAAGGGCAAGGGTGATCTCGCGATCCAGGTCGAAGGGGATAAGCGCATGTTCAATCAGTACGGCGTCATGCTTGTGAGTCCTGCCAAACATCCGAATGTAAAGGCTGACCTGGGGCAACAATTCATCGACTTTTTGGTGTCGCCTGAAGGACAGAAAGATATCGCGGACTACAAGATCAATGGCCAGCAGTTGTTCTATCCGAACGCTAATGACCCGAATGCGTAGCATTGGTTAAGTTAGATCGGGAAAGCAAAATACCTGCTGTCGGTTTGGGGGCGCCTGCTGAGAATGTTGCATCACGCCGGCTGTACCCGATGGTGGCGAAGTGCACGAAACATAGACACGCGCCTTGAACTTCTCCCTTCGTACTCGCGGGCTCAGCCGCCGAAGCGCTGCCGGTAGTCCTGTGGGCTGACGCCCTGCAGCCGAGCAAAGCTGCGCCGCATCGTCTCTTCCGAGCCGAAGCCGCAACGCGCCGCAATCCGCTTGGCCGGCAGGCGGGTCTCCACCAGCAACTGGCGCGCCGCTTCGACGCGCAACCGCTCGACCGCACGTGCCGGCGTCATGCCGGTCGCCTCGCGGTAGCGGCGCAGAAAGCTGCGCTCGCTCATACCCGCCTGCGCTGCGAGGCTGGAGAGTGACAGGTGGTCAGCGAGATGTCCGGCAAGCCAGCTGTGCAGGTCGGCAAAGCGGTCGTCGGCCGATTGCAGCGAGAGCGCTGCACTGAACTGCGCCTGTCCGCCCGGCCGCTTGAGAAACACCACGAGATTGCGGGCGACGCCGAGCGCGAGCCCACGGCCGAGATCCTCCTCCACCAGCGCCAGCGACAGGTCGATGCCGGCGGTCACTCCGGCCGAGCTCCATACATCACCGTCTTTGACGAAGATCGGATCGGGTTCGACCTTGACGGCGGGATAGCGACGGCCAAGCAAGTCGCAATATTCCCAATGCGTGACGGCACGGCGGCGGTCGAGCAGGCCCGCCGCGGCAAGCAGGAAGGCACCGGTGCAGACCGACGCGATCCGTCGCGCCCCGCTGGCGCGCGACCGCAGCCAGTCGAGCAGCCTCGGGTCGCCGGCGGCGCTCATAACGCCCTGGCCGCCGGCCACGATCAGCGTATCGAGCGGCTCGGCCGGATCTGGCAGCGGCGCGGTCGCGAACATAAGCCCCGAGGTGGCCCGCACTTGGGCACCTTCCGGCGCGACTACCCGGATCGCGTAGGGAGCGCGCGCCGCGGCCGTTGCGGCCAGCTCGTTGGCAGCCGTGAACACTTGAAGCGGCCCGGCCACGTCGAGCAGCTGAACCTCCGGGAAGGCCAGGACTTCGGTCAGTCGCGGCGGGGTTGGCGGGATTCGTGGGTTCTTTGGCGGCATCGCCAAACGGTGCCGCACTACATGGCGGATGTCGAGTTCAACTAGGAGCGAGAAGATGTCGGTCTTTCAAATCCAAACCATCGAATCAGCCCCTGAAGGCTCCAAGGCGCCGCTTGAGAAGCTGCAGCAGGCCTTCGGTATGGTGCCGAACATCGCAGGTGTGATCGCCAATTCGCCGGTTCTGGCCAATATCTTTGTCGAGCTATTCCAGGGCGTGCATGGCGGAACGCTCACAGAAGCCGAGATCCAGACGCTGCTTCTGACCAACGCGGTCACCAATGCCTGCACCTGGGCGGTGGCCTTCCACAGCGTTCTCGCCCTAAAACAAGGCCTCAGCCCCGACGACGTGCGGGCGATTCGCGAGCGCCGCACGCCCCGAGAGCCGCGTCACGCCGCTCTCTCCATCTTCGCACGGGCTCTGATTGAGAATCGGGGCCACCTCGGCGAGGAGGCGATCGCGGCGTTCCAGTCCGCCGGCTTCAGACCGGAGCAAGCGCTGGAGGCGCTGGCGGCGAGCGCCGCCTCGACCATCACCAACTACGCCGGCAGCATCGCCAAGCCGCCAGTCGAGCCCCTGTTCCAGGAGCAGGCCTGGCGCGTCTGACGGCCGGTCGTCGATTTACCGCAACCGCTCTCGCCGACGAGCGCCAGTGTCTCGCCGCGGGCGACGGTGAAGCTGAGATCGTCGACCGCCTTGACCGCACCTCGGCTGCGTCCGAAGAAGCCCGATTTGACCTGGAAGTGCTTGACCAGCTTCTCGACGCGCAGGCAGCGGGCCGTCCGTCTTGGCCATTGACGCAGGGGCGCCTGCTTCTCCGTCTTATCGAGCCGAGTTCAGGCGCGGTTTACTTCCAGGACAGGAACATCTTCGAGCTCGGCGGGAAGGACATGCGCGCCCTGCGCGCTCGGATCAGCGACCCATTGCTTGTGTGACCCAAATCACACCCTTCACACGAGCAGATGGTGTATATGCTGAACAACGAGCTGCCAAGGAGGTCGGCATGGGCGCCGTTACTCGCCTGTTGGTATTTGTTATCGCGACCGCGGTCTTGGTTGGTTCGCCGGTCGCGCGTGCTGCCGAGGAAGTCGACCTGCTCCTCGTTCTCTCCTCCGATGTTTCGCGCAGCATCGCCGCGCCGAACTTCCAGTTGCAACGCGACGGCTATGCGGCGGCCATCGTCAATCCACGCGTCATTCAGGCGATCCGCTCCGGAGCAGCAGGCAAGATCGCAATCAGCTTCGTGGAGTGGTCGGGCGTCAGGCAACAGGAGATCGTCGTCGACTGGACCGTCATTCGTGACGAGGCCACCGCCAAGGATTTTTCCGCGCAGATCATCCAGGCACCGCGCGCCTTCCGGGACCGAACCTCGATCAGCGGCGGTATCGACTTTGCCATGGCGCAACTCGCCCGTGCGCCGTTCCACAGCAACCGCCACACCATCGACGTATCCGGTGACGGCATCCACAATGACGGGCGCGCCGTCACCGACGCCCGCGACGAGGCGCTTGCCAAAGGGGTCACCATCAACGGGCTCGTCATTCTGGGCGAACAGCGGATACCGAACCTTCACACCAATCCGCCGGGTGGCCTTGATGCCTATTACCGCAACAACGTGATCGGCGGCCCGGAGCCTTTGTGATGGTGGCGGAGAATTTCAGCTCGTTCGGCCAGACAATCCTCAACAAATTGAGCGCCGAGATCACCTCGAAACCGACGAGGTGATCGAATAGACCGCGAGGGTTAAAGAGTCGTGGCCCAAGCGCTTGGAACTCGACGCCTGGACGAATGGCAGCGCATCGCTTGGATCCCGAAAAGCCTGGGCTGCAACGGCTGTCAAGTGAGCGCAGGGCGCAATAAGCGCACCGCATTGCGCCACCAGCGTAGCCTATTGCACGCCGCAAGCGCAGCGTGTTGGGCCGCCTCATCACAAGCACAGCCGCCGAGGCGGCCGTGTCGGCACGTCGCTCGCCTTTCGCCCCGAGAAGGCGCAATGCGCTGCGCTTATCGCGCCTTACGTCTGCGATATCGTTTGCCGAGACACGAGAGTTAGTCAGGAGGAATCGCCGATCTGATGATCGCCCTCCTGCGGGGGTGCGAGGGGCGTGAACAGTGTCCGATCAGGTTTGAGGTCAAGCAGCGGCGTCTCGTCCACACAGTCGAGGCCGCGGACCAATACGGTGTCGACTTTGATTCCGACCAAGCGTGCTATCGACGTGCCGATCGGGTTGGGCCGCGCCGGGGAGCGGAGTGAGAACGTACCGCGGGCGGTTCGGTCATTCGCCGGGCTCTGGAGAATCAGATCGCGGCGGGAGAGATGCAGCCAGTAGAGCACCTCGATCTGGGAATACCCCTCAAGGCCGCTCAATGCCGGCACCCATGGTTCAAAAACTTTGATTTGGCACACAGGTCCGTCGAGGCGGCCTTGCCGCGGCGTCACAAGGCGTGAGGTCCACGGTGTGCGGATGCAGCCGATGAACACCAGGCCCGCGTTGATTTCTGCGGGCATTTGGATAGCGACTTCGGCCTCGCGAATCTCATTCTCGCGAACCATCTCGATTACTCGATATCGATTCGTACGACGTCACGAACGGAGCGACCGCCAAGGTGATCGCCAGGCACGATCAAGCGCAATGCTCGATTCGGAAGCGGCGCTCCGTTCATTTGATTAGCCAGTTGAACCTGCCGGCCCGCAAATTGCGGTGCGATCTCGGCAAGCGCCACAGCGGCGGTATAGCCGTCTACTCCTGTTATGCGCACTACCAAAGGCACTTGTTCGCGCGGCTTCCCAGTATCAATCAGGCCTGATGCAGCGAGGACGTCCCACAACAAAGGTCCGGTCCATTCGTTCTGTTGTTCACCTTGGCCACTCGCAAAGCTGACGCGCTGGGTCACCGTCTTGAGTCCGGCGAGACGCTCCGTGGAAAGCACTTGCGAAGATTGCCCGGCGCGTTGCACCAGAAGGCCGCGCTGCGGGGCTGGTTCGACAAAGGCGACCGGATCGAATCCATGGGTCTTCAGCACGGCTTGGCCGGCTTCAGACATCACGAAAGCCGCAAAGCGCGACGTCAAGGGTTTGGCGTTGAGCAGGACCATTCCATATGCGGGACCGACCGTCAGTTCTGGTGGCAGCAAGACGGTGACCAGGTCCGGCACTTCGTGCGTCACTGCGGGAGCCCCGCTGCAATAGGCGAGTGCAACGTCGGCACGGTCTGCTAAAAAGATTCCCTCGACAGCACCCTTGCCGGGCACGAGCAACGGCGTCGCAGCGCCGCCACCGACGAGTTGCTGCGCCTTGGCTTCCAGGGTAACGCGTGCACCGGCGCGGACTGCGTCAGCGCGGGCGAACACCGCCCAGGTGTAATCGCCGGACGGATCGGCGCCAGGGGTGGAAGTCGCGAGGCGCACAGCCGGGTCTAGAAGACGATCCAGCATATTTGCCGACGTAAGTCCGACACTAGCGCGCGCCAGAGCGCACAGACGGTTGCGGGTGAAGTGGATCACCAGCCGCTCCGGGTGGCCAACAGCGAGGCGACGAGCCTGCTCCATGTCGGCAGAGGCAAAAAGGTCAACGCCCGCTCCCGCCTCTATCTTTTGGCGCATCAACCCTGAAGGGCCAAATTCAGGCGCTGCAACGGTATCGGCGCCCGCCGGAAAGCTTCGGAGGAGATCGGTAAATGCGGCGGTGAGGCTGCCGGCACCCATTACCCGAAGGGTCTCTGCCGACGCCGGAGGCACAAGTGCGGGAAAGAAGCTTAACAATGCGGCGAGGCAGTAACGCATGATTAACCCTCCGACGATGCCGATCGAACACGTGATTGGTTAGACGGCAGGACGCTCCAATGCAACGGCGAGGTAGCCCGTTGTAGCAGCTCGAATACAGCGAGACCAGCGCCCCTGCGGACCCGGACTTCGAGGCACCTGCCGCGAACCGTGATCACCACAGCAGTTCCGGTTGTCACCATGCGATGTATATGATTGGATACAACCCGCTGTGGAGGAGCGGCATGTTCGACGCCCAATGCGATTTCGCGGCGCTCGTGTATGGGGAGGAAGATCGCCCAGATTCACTCCTCGTTGATTTTGCGAGGGACCTTCGCCGTTCCGGGTTTCATCCGGCGGGGATCATTCAGCTTGGTCGTAATTGCCAGCTCATCGATCGCCGGCTTGATGTGGTCGTTTTCCCGCGTGACGAGGTTGTTGCTGTGATCCACGTCCCCGCTTGCAAATCGACGGGGTGCCGGCTTGACACAAGGCACCTAGCGAGCGTCGCGACTGAGATTGCGACCGCCGTTCAAAAGGACGCCGATCTCGTAATCATTAATCGATTCGGAAAACTTGAAGCCGAAGGTCAGGGCCTGATCGCGCTCATTAAGCAGGCGGTGAGTGCGGAGGTTCCGGTCTTGGCGGCGGTGCCGGTACGCCACTTTGCAAAGTTGCTCAAATTTTCCGCGGGTATGAATGTCCGGCTACCGTGTTGTCGGCCGGCTCTCGATCGATGGTGGTGTTCAGTCGCCCGCGGACCGGCCACGCGAAAGTACATGAACACCTTCTGCGAGATCGCGAAGTGACTGCATGCAGCAGAAATTCCTGGTAACGAGCACGAGCAGCGCGTGATCGGCAAACCACTTATTGTGCTTCATGTGGACGGCGGAATTGCGGAGAACCGAGAAGTCATAGGCTTGCGCAAGGCTAGTGCAGTATTTCGACCGCAAAGGGTGCCGAGACTATTCCGGATTCGGAATACTCCCGGAATGGTCCCAGCTGGCCTCTTACCGGTCGAATACGGCGGCTATCAGGATGCCCTCAGTTAAGGCGGAATTCCGGAGTCATCACGACTTCCGGGATGGCCTTCTTGAATCCGTTTGCGATCGTCCACATCTTCGTCGTGAAGTGCCGCCTTCCCGGAAGACCCATGATCTCCACCAGCTCCTCGTGCGACCCGGCCGAGATGTTGATGTCCGGATACCAATTATCGATCATGTCGTAGTAGTTACGGATTGGAACGATGTTCCTGGCGGGCAATACAGCCCCGGAATTCGTGGAATCCGGGAACGATCGGGTGAAGTTGTTAAAGATATACTCGCAACCGGCCTTGCTGATACCTTCCGGCTCGATCTTCGTGACCAGCAACTCGGTGAGACCCAACTCAAACGGGTTGCTTTGGCGGTGCATGTTCAGGCGCACGAACCGGAAGACCGCCAAGCGCGTCAGAATGTACGTGAAAACATAACGGATGTCTTTTGATTTGTCGGCGACTAAGGCCGGTGGTTGGGCCCACTGGATCGAATTGAAAAAAGGTTCGGCCGCCTTCGCGCCTCGCAGCTGTAGGAACACGTCCCAGAGCCTCATGTTGAGCGCCTTATAGGAATAGAATTGGTCCGAGATGGAGTTTATGGTCGAAATCATGCCCATCGCACCGTTGTGATAGTCCGTGCTCACCTGGGAGGCCGCGTTTTCTGTCGCCCGCTGGAGCGTCGCATCCACAAGCTTCTGGTAACGGCGCATCTCCTCGACTTTTTCCTTCATCTTTTTGGCTCCCTCGACCATGTGGTTGACGAAGGAGTAAAAGGCCTTGCCTTCCGGGAGGGCCACTCCCAGCGCTGCTTCGAGCACCATCCCTGCGAGCGATTCGGCTTCCGGGACGGGTTTGTCAGTGGACTCGAAAATTGTATTGAGATTGCGGGCGGCCTCACCGAGCAATGCTTTGAGATCGTCGCAGTTCGCCACCAGAGTTCTGAAATATATGTCGATTTGCTGTGTCGTTGGAAACATTTTGCATTGCCTCCGTTTCAAAAAATTTTACAAACAGCATCCTTGGTCAAATCGGAAGGAGCAGGGCGGAACATCTTTCTTGTGGGAGCAATCGGCTTACCTACCAATGCGAGCACCGGTACCAGGGAGGTTCGTCCTTG
>Ga0126384_10003135_pt1 | contig 10052 bp, 10 predicted proteins | sample PanSoiMetPlot_36_FD_92543 | JGI IMG/M metagenome (GOLD analysis project Ga0126384, IMG submission 92543) | Tropical forest soil microbial communities from Panama - MetaG Plot_36 | ecosystem: Environmental > Terrestrial > Soil > Tropical forest > Bulk soil | place: Panama | collected 2016-02-17 | reverse complement strand
TGGACACTGCCAGTTAGGAGATCATTTGGTAGAAGTTTGAGGAGTCGTAAAAATGCGCACGACATCGCGTCGAGAAATTATTTTATCGGCGGCTGTGGCGGGGACTTGGCTTGGTCTGGACAAGAGCTTGGCCATGGTCGCACCAGAAAGCCAGCAGACACCGGGCGCGCCGGTGCGAAGCCAGCACAAGCCAATGGCGCCGGTGCGACATGCAAAGACGCCGGACCCGAAGCCGGGTTTTCTGCGCTACAAGATCGGCCAAGCCGAAATCACCGCCTTGTATGACGGCATTTGGGAAAAAGTGCATGACGGGAAGTACTTCGGCAACGCGTCCGTTGACGAAGTCAAACATGCACTGGCCGAAGCCGGGCTCACCACCGCATTCGTGCCGATTCCAATCACGGTGTTCGCCATCAAACTGAACGGCAAGCTCATTCTTTGCGACGCCGGAGGCGGCAACCAGGTGCAGGCCTTCAATCCAAATTCGGTATTCGTTTCCGGTAAGATGATGGCCAACATGAAATCCGCTGGGATTGATCCCAAAGCGGTTGAGACGATCCTGATCTCCCACTTCCATCCCGATCACATCTTTGGACTGCTGGAGAAGAAGACCAACGCACCCGTGTTTCCCAATGCGGAAATCATTGTGCCGGCCGCCGAATATAGGTTTTGGACCGATGCATCGCTCATCACCCGCCTACCCGAGGCGCGTCGACCGCTCGCCCGACGCATTCAAGCCGTCATTCCGAACTGGAAGAACGTGCTTCCGGTCGAAGGGGAAGACGAAGTGGTGCCGGGGATCTTCTTCGTCGAAGCACCCGGACACACGGCCGGCCATACCGCCTTCCACCTTGCCTCCGGGAATGCCCAGTTGATGATTTCCAACGATGCCGCTTACGTGCCGGCGCTGTGCGCTCGCCATCCGGAGTGGCACGGAGCTTTCGATCAGAATGGTGAGTTGGCCGAGGCTTCCCGCCGCAAGCTGCTCGATCGGGTCGTTGCCGATCGGATGATGATCTGCGGCTCTCACTTTCCGTGGCCCGGACTTGCCAGAATAACAAAGGACGGCGGCAGCTACGCGTACACAACCTTGGAAAGCACATAGCGAATATGGCGCTCATTCTTATTTCGCCCGCGCGCCGGATGGATACGCGCGCGATCCGAACCCTTGACTTAGTGGAAATCAGTCATTGCACACCTTTGGTATGCTGAAAGCATGCAGGTGTTTTTTGCCGCTTCCATCTTAACAGGCCGCCGTTTGCGAGCGTTCCGATGAACTCACTCTACGATCTCCTTGGTGCTCATGCTGACGACGACGCTGAAGCTATCAAGAAAGCGTTTTACAGAGCCGTTAAGGCGCATCATCCCGACCTTCACCCGGACGATCCAGACGCGCCGTTACGGTTCATGCAGATCGTCGCCGCCAATGCCCTCCTGCGCGATCCGAAGCGGCGAGCCCGTTACGATCGGGCGCTGCAGCTCGAGCGTCAGCAATATCAGTTTAAGCTTGAGTATCCGCAAGCCCGGTCGCAGTTCGAACGTCGGCGACTGCGGTCGAAGAGGATGCGCATCGCCGCCGCAGTTGTTGGCGTCGCGGCGCTGGCCGGTGCATATGAGCTCTTTTCGCCCGTATCGACAACCGCCATCCTGGCAATCCAGAAAGATGACCATGCTACGACGGCCGCTGAGACGACTGAAAACCACCGGGATGCTGCGACCGCCGTCGCGGCTGTAAAGGCGGATGACAATACTCCGGCAGCGAGCGCGACCGCCAAGGCGGGCGACAATACTCCGGCAACGAGCGCGACCGCCAAGGCGGGCGACAATACTCCGGCAGCGAGCGCGACCGCCAAGGCGGACGACAATACTCCGGCAGCGAACGCGACCGCCAAGGCGGACGACAATACTCCGGCAGCGAGCGCGACCGCCAAGGCGGACGACAATACTCCAGCAGCGAGCGCCACGGCCAAAGCGGATGCTGTGGGAAACCGCACGGATGTCGTCGGAACGCCGGTCGAGCCCGCAGTCGCTCAACTGGTCGAGCGCCCCGCAGGGCGAGGCGAACCACGCGGCAAGGAGGACGGTGCGGAGGTTCCCGACGGGGTCATCCGGCCGACCACCGACGCATCCGCGACGGATAGCGCCAAGGCCCTGGTCGTCACCGAGGCTGAACCGGTGCTCACCCCTTTGTCGAATGATCCCAATTTCTATAGAGAACGGGGAATCGCCGCGTACCGCAGTGGCGATTTTCTGGGAGCTGTCGGCAACTTTGATGAGGCGATTCGGCTCGACCCCGGTGACGCGCAATCCTACAATTTCCGCGGCAACGTCTGGGACGAACTAGGCATCGTCGAGCGTGCGCTCGCCGACTACGACGAGGCGATCCGAATTGATCCAAATAATCCCGCGATATTTCTTGACAGGGCTATCCTGTGGCAACGCAGAGGGGAGCTTGACAAGGCACTCATCGATTTAGATCGGGCGATCCGATTCAGTTTCTCCGACGTCGCTATGTACTGTGGCCGTGGCCTGGTCTGGTATGAAAAAGGTCGCCACGATCGAGCGCTGGCCGATTTCAATCACGCCATCAGGCTTGATCCGGACGCTGCCGCTGCTTGCATCAAGCGTGGCCTCATCTTGCATCGCCACGGTGGGTTCAATGCTGCGTTCGCCGGCGCTAAAGCGATCCGCGTCGATCCGAGCATATTTGATGCTCTTGGACAGGCCAATTCGCGTCCCTGAACTGCACCGCCATTTCGCGGGGCGCCGTCGTCCGAATCCCTCGGCACGAGTAGGCATAAACCCCATCCCCCAATTGGTCGACGCCGGCGAGCAGCACCGGCGGACGCCTTGACGCCTCGTGTCGCGGTCTTGAGAATGACTGCCAGCTCAAAACTGGAGCGGCTGTTGCAAGCGGCTAGCCAACAGTTTCCAGTGCCTTATGCATGCGTAGTCGGACAATGCAACGGAGCACGAGCAGCACGATTCTCACGACCCATGTCGGTAGCCTGCCACGCCCCGATGGCACCGAACGGCCGGACCGGGCAGACAATGCCAACTTGCGCGACGTGATCGCCGATGTGGTTGCGCGTCAGCGTGCAATCGGGATCGCGATGTCATCAATGAAGGCGAATACACCAAGGGCGGAGACTAGGCTCTCTTATGTGAGCACGTAGGTCGGGGTCTTCGGCAGAATGATAGTTCCGACGGAGCCGGCCCTACGTCCAAGCAGTTGGCCGTCGGGGACACTTGCGCATTGACCGGCAACGTCAATTGAAATCGTGAACCGCAGATACCGCCGTCGCTATCATCAACGCTAGCCAACTTCCCTCCTTCCCCCGGAGGGGCTTTTTTTCTTGGGAGGGCGGCCGATCTGTTTGAAATAGTTGCCAAGTGCTCGGCTTCATCGTTCTCGGTGGTTTGGTATCACTTATCGCCGGGCCCGTTCGCTGGCCGGTGAAGGTACACGTACCCCAAGACGAGGGATACTGGCGAACAACAGAGCAGCAGCGCGAGGGCTATCGTAGACGCGGCGTCAGACATGTTACTCCCGATAGGGTGGGTGCTTGTCCCCTGACCTGTGGCACAGGAACCCGAGGACGCAGAGGATAGCTACAAAGCCCAGGTGCGCCTGGACCATCGCCGTGAAACGTAAGATAAACTCGACCATCACACCCACGCTCACCGCCCATATAGGGCCCTGCGGGGCGTTCAGAACCCCCTGGGTCAGAATGTCAGGGAGGCGGTGATGTGGTGGCCGCCCCGATCCCAGTAAATCGCCCTGCGGACGTCTCCGGCCCACAGGCCCTCCGGCCATACCGGTCGGGTTCAGGAGCCCCGACACGAACGGGGCGGCCTTTCCCAGTGCATCAGATCAACCCGTGCGCCGTGTTGACCACGCTGTGCTTCACAGGCGCTTATCTGGGTTGGCGATGCAGTAGCCGCGCTCGCCGCGCACGTATCCATGCACTTGTTCATAGGTGTTGAAGGCGCACGAGGTGCCTGGTGCCCCGGACGGAGCACCACGCTGCCGCGTGATACCGCAGGGTCAACACAGCGATGATGGCGATCACTTGCCGCGCTTTTCGCTGGCTCTAATGGCAGCGCTTGGTGTCTTGTTGTGCCGGCAGGTTCGCCGATTCCAATGGGCCGCAGATGGGTTGCGCCGGTCCTTCGGGTGCCAAACAGGGCCCACGCACCCGGACAGATCGTCTAGGGCGGCGGACCCCAGCGTAACCAGACTGAAGCCCGAGGTTGACATCATCCCCGTCTCCGACGTCGAGCGATCCAAGCAATTCCACCAACGCTTGGGTTGGCGGTTCGACAGACGACGTCGCCCCGGCAAACGACATTCGAATCGTCCAGTTTACGCCCACGGGCTCAGGGTCTCGGTCACATTCGGCAAATGAATAAACTGCGGCCGCACCTGGCTCGGCAGGCAGTGTGCGGCTGATCGTCTCTGACATCAGAGCGATGCACGCCCACAGACCGCTGCCGTTCACCGCATTCGTCGGGCATCACGCCTCTGTATCGATCTTCCCGCTGGCCGCCCGATGCGCGTCCAGACGAAGATAAGCAGATGAGCGATCTGCCTCCGTGACGCACTCATTCGGCACTGGAAGGCATCATAGGCCAACGTGATTAGTTGTTTTTTAAAATCCATATTTTATGTTTTTCGTCAGTTGATAGATTTCAAATACTTTTTCTCCCCTATGTTTGATCTCAAACAAATCCAATGCACATTTGAGCGTTGTGCACTCAGAACTATCACCCAGATTGCGGCATGGCGCCTCTTGGCAACCTCATTGAGTCCAAAGTCCGTTCATTCTTCGCGAATTGAATTCCAACCAGCCCTTTTCTGCCCCAAAACGCCACCGAGTTGGCGGTGCCACGCCTCTTAGTGGTCTTGCAATCTCCAATCTCAATTCATTTTTTAAGCTCCGACGGATTTCAAAAAATCGAAACGTCGCGAGATTGCCGCACTGCATTTCTTGTTTGGCCTCACAAAAATCCATTCTTAGCGCTAGCGATTCTGACAGAGTCGATGTGGTCATCGGCTCATCTCGCCATTGGTGGATACTGCGCCGCGTTGTTTCCGCGAGGGGCAAATTGTGGCCATCGGGTTCACCGCTCACCGGCAAGTGGCAAGGGGTGTGGTTGCCGGAGTGATCTCACTCGTGTGATGGGGGGTATGACAAAATGGTACGAAGATGGTCCCTTGCGTCATCAGCTGGCGGTATCATGATGGCTGCGCTACTTGCGACGTGCGCGCCTCCAGGCTCAACTGTGCCGATCGCATTGTCGCATCCGAACAGCGGCACGACGGGGTCGACGCACTCGTCGATGCACCCGTCGGGCTCGAATGCATCGCCGAGATCGGGGCAGTTGGCAGCGAAGTTGCCGGCCTCGGCGTTGGTCGATGATGTCAATCCGTCACGTCAGCAGTTCGACCGTCAGCAGTTTGCGAAGTTGCCGGCCTCGGCGTTGGCCGATGATGTCAATCCGCCACGTCAGCAGCTCGAGCGTCAGCAGATTGAGAAGTCGCTGGCCGCGGCATTTGGTGATGATGTCAATCTGCCGCGTCAGAGGCTTGAACTCGTCGCGCCGCCGCTGGTGCATCCTCACGAGCAGGTGGCAACCGGCGGCCCGAAAATCTACGAGGTGCGGCTCGTCGCCGAAGAAAAGAAGATGGTCATCGATGACGATGGGACGACGCTGCAGGCGATGACCTTCAACGGGACGATCCCGGCTCCCGCAATTGTCATCCACGAGGGCGACTATCTCGAGGTCACCCTCGTCAGCCTCCCAAGCAACACGATGCCGCACAATATCGACTTCCACGCCGCCACCGGGGCATCGGGCGGCGGCGATCTGACTCTGATCAGCCCCGGGGAGCAGGCGGTGCTGCGCTGGAAGGCGACCCGCGCCGGCGTGTTCGTCTATCACTGCATCCCGGGCGGCCCGATGATCCCGTGGCACATCGCTTCCGGTATGAGCGGCGTCGTCATGGTGCTCCCGCGTGACGGCCTCAAGGACGGCAACGGCAGGCCGATCCATTACGATCGGGCCTACTACATCGGCGAGCAAGACATGTACGTGCCGCGCGATGAGAAGGGCAAGTTCAAGACCTACGCATCGCATGCCGATGCGTTTGCCGACACGCTCGATACCATGCACAAGCTGGTCCCGAGCCACGTCGTATTCAACGGCCGCGTCAGCGCTTTGACCGGCAAGAACGCGCTCGTCGCCAAGGTTGGCGAGAACGTGCTGTTCTTACATTCTCAGGCCGATCGCGATTCGCGAATCCATATCGTCGGCGGCCACGGCGACTACGTCTGGGAGACCGGCAAGTTCTCGAACCCTCCGCAGAAAGATGGCGAGACGTGGTTCGTGCGCGGCGGCTCGGCGACTGCGGTGGTGTACCGCTTTCTTCAGCCCGGCATCTACCCGTACGTGAACCACAACATGACCGAAGCGCTCGAACTTGGTGCCTTCGCGCATATCAAAGTTGAGGGGAAGTGGGACAACAATCTTATGACTCAGGTGAAGGCGCCTGGACCAGTCGTGTCAGCACAACGCAGTGCTGGCCAATAGCAGACATCACCCAAAGTTTTAACCGCGCGCACGTCCCGTCTGTGCGGCTGTGCCGATGGGACGGCCCGCCCTGGGGGGAGGGTTCCAAATGCCACGCTTCTGGAGGCAATGGCTGCTGACTGCATCAATCATCGTGTACGCCGTCGTTTGTATTGTTATGGTCGCGTTGGCGAATGCCATCTTGCCCGGCCCCGCGGGCCCTGCGATTTCCGATCTAGTGGAGGTGCGGGCGGCCTCCTTCACCCACCGCAGTAGCGGCGAGTTCACCCGCGACGGCCGCGTCGTCACGGCGCCGCTGGTGACGGTGACGATTCCGCATACCCTCGCCATCATGCGCCACCAAGTCTCAGCCGCCGAATATCGGCGCTGCGTCGAGGCCGGCGCCTGCGAACGCGACCGCATCGACAACGACTTGGCCGCGGCCAATCGCCCGATCGTCAAGGTCAGCTGGCGGGATGCCGAGGCCTATGCTGCGTGGCTGTCGCGCGAGACCGGCGAGCATTATCGGCTGCCGACCGACGAAGAGTGGGCCTACGCCGCCGCAAGCCGGTTCAAGGACGACGCCATACCCGACACGGACGATCCGGGCCAGCGGGCGTTGGGGATCTATGCCCGCGATCGTGACGGCGACGTCGATCGCGAGCCACAGCCGATCGGGACATTCGGCGCTAACGAGAACGGTCTCGTCGACGTTGCCGGAAACGTTTGGGAATGGACCGAAACCTGCTTCACCCGCAGCGCGGTCGATGGGCGCGGCGAGACGGTGGCTAGCACGGTCCATTGCGGCGTGCGCGTCGTCGAGGGCCGTCACCGTGCCTACATGACCGATTTTGTGCGCGATGCGCGCTCGGGCGGCTGCTCGGCCGGCGTGCCGCCGACCAATCTCGGTTTTCGGCTTGTGCGCGATGATGATGACAGCCGCTGGCGCCCGCTGGGCCGCCTGATAGTCCAGGCACAGCGACTAGCGACACGATAGATCGCCCTACAGCAGACAATGTTGGAGGATGCCGCTGATGCCCGCCCCCGCGCGCTGCAGCAAATTCGGTGGGGTCTGGGATGGCGCCGGCGCAGCCGCGCGACGGGCCAGCGGAGTGGACCGGGGAGCCTCCGATATTGCAGCCGACGGCCTAGCTTTGGGTTCCTTGCGCAACGTGACGGACGCCGGGCGACTGCGCTCGCAGCCGAGGTTGCCCCGCTTGCAGGTCTGCTCCGACCGCAGCGTCGCCTCGTCTTCCGCGTGCGGTCGTTCAAGCTCGGCAATCTGAGAGCGGTCGTCTTGTTCGCTCCTGGCAGCGGCCTCGTTCTGGCGCCCCTTCGGTTCGCGCCCGAGACCTGCTTCGCGCTCGGCCGCTGCCAATTGCTCACTCATGGCGGCGACCGCGAGGCCTTGCTCAAGCCTGCCGCGCTCAACGCCTCCGCTTGCCGGCCCGACGCGCGGCGTTCCTTGTTCTTCCCCTGTCGCGACCGGCCATGGCACCGCATTGTCTTCGGCTTCACGCGCCATCGTGGATGCTGCGATCGTGGAAGTCGAGAAAGCGGGCTCGACCGGCGCATATCCTGTCGCTAGCACGACAATAACCACGGCAGGTGCAAATATGTGGGCCATGATGATGCGGGTCCGCCCCAACTGGCGCTGCCGACGTTCGCGCTCCAACAATCGGTCGTAAGCCGCACGCTCCTTCGCGTCGCGCAGGATTTCAATAGCAGTTGTGATCTGCCTGAACCGCCGTGATGCATTCGGATCGCCGGCGTTGAGGTCAGGATGGTGCGCCTTGGCTGCTTTGCGATACGCCCTGTTGAGGGCCTCATCGTCCGCATCACGAGCAACACCGAGCAGGTCATAAAGTGTCTTCATCGCCACGCCTTCGGATAGCAGGTCGTCGGAAAAAGCACCGCTTCCTACCTTCAGGCTCGGCGCTACCCGCGCGCCTAGCCTATTGAGGTCCCTGGTGCCTTGTGCGCGGACAAATGAAGGACTTCGACCGCGAGGACAGCAGCTTCGTCAGGGGAGCAAAAATAATCAAATTACTTATATGTCAGTTTCTGACTAATAAGTCAGTTATCTATAGGTTGCCTCCCGTCCCCAAGATTCGTCGAAAGAATTTGAATTAATCGCCACTTGCGTGACGCCGAACGTCCCGATCCGTTGCGACCCGCGATCGACGTCGCCGTCAAAAAATGACTAAACCTTGGAGCTAGCAAGACCAATAGGGGGCCTGACGCCCCAATCTTGCGGCGTTTTGGAGTGGAAAGCGCTTATTGAATTTTTTCGTTTGCGAAAAATGAATGGACTTTGGATTTAATGAGATCGCCAAGAGGCGTCGCGCCCTAATCGGCGGCGATGTTTCTGCGTGTATAACTCTTTCGGACGATCAAAATAAATTGGACATCGCACTGGTTTGAGACCAAACAAACGCCGAAACCACATCAAAGCAACTTCGCGCGCCAAATAGTAGGCGAGTTGACCGTCGCCGTGATAATCGCAGAACATTGTCATAATCGCCCACGATCAGCGCCACAATGACGTCAATCGCGTCGTGCACATGACGGTTGAGGGGGGGCAGTGAAATCTGGCAGTGGTGGTGCCGCTGACGCGGCGAGGCGATCCGGTGTCACACCCGGATGTACCAAGCGTTCATTTGTTTCGCGCGACAACAACGAGTTCTTCGAGCGAGGAACCAGACTGTGTCGAGGTGATCGACACAGCAGTGGCGTGGTTTGACTCGCAGCGAGAGTCCCAAAATTGGAACGCGGTTGGATCCCACATCGCCTCGGGTCGCATCGAGGTCTTCTGATGGATTGAGTCGCGTTCCCGAGCACCAAAAAGGCAAGGGCAGGAGGTCAAGGTATGTATTATCTGTCGAGGAAAGCATCGCGGATACGGCAAAGAGAGGCGCAGGATGCACGCAACAATCGTGCCGAGATCGTAAAGGCGCTTTCGATCGGCCAAATCACGAGGCGCGACCTCTATAAATGGGGGCTTCTCACTTTCGGCGGATTGGCTGTGAAGAACGGCCTCAGTCCGTTTGCTCGCAGTGCCTTTGCCGCGGTTCCGACCGGCACGCCGCGGAGCCCCCTGTTCAACGCGCAGAAATTCACCCAGCCGCTACCCCGACTGAGACTTCAGACGCCGCAACCCTTGATCCGTCAGACGAGCGGGGATCCGGCCTCATTCGGTGACGCCGCCTTCCCGGCCGCTGCCGGCGAGACGCTGCCGGCGAGACGGTTGTCGTACCATACCGACTTCACCGCCAATCCTGCCGACCAGCGATTCATCAATCCTATCACCGGAAGAGGGCCGGTCGAGGGCCGCCCACCCGGCGAGATCTTTGCCCATCAGCGGTGGAACGAGTTCTTCCCCCAGGTCGGGTATGTGATGTCATGGGGACAGATCGCACCGAACAGCAGGTTTCACCCGAATTTCCCGGCCCAGAATCCAAACAGCGTGTGGACCTATG
>Ga0126384_10003134_pt1 | contig 10053 bp, 6 predicted proteins | sample PanSoiMetPlot_36_FD_92543 | JGI IMG/M metagenome (GOLD analysis project Ga0126384, IMG submission 92543) | Tropical forest soil microbial communities from Panama - MetaG Plot_36 | ecosystem: Environmental > Terrestrial > Soil > Tropical forest > Bulk soil | place: Panama | collected 2016-02-17 | reverse complement strand
GCGTTCCGCCGCCGCTACACCGCCGTGCGGCTCGACGACAGCAGGACGCTGGCCCGCGATGGGCGGATTACTACCGCGGGCGCCGCGTTCGCGCACATCGACCTGGCCCTGTCAATTGTGGCCCAGGAGAGCCCCGCGCTGGCCGAGCTGGTCGCCCGTTACCTGGTGATCGGCGACCGCCCATCCCAGGCCGTCTTCGCTGTCCCCTCGCACCTGGCCGGCACCGACCCGATCGTGACCGCCTTCGAGCGGTGGGTCCGCGGCCACGTCGCCGAGCCCTTGCAGATCAGCGGGGTGGCCGCCGCGATCGGCGTCAGTGAGCGCACCCTGCAGCGCACCACCGCGGCCGTGCTCGGCATGTCGCCGACCGAGTTCCTGCAGGAGATCCGGCTGGATGAGGCGACCTTCCTGCTCCGCACGACCGGCCAGACGGTCGATGCCGTGGCCGCGGCGATCGGCTACCAGAACACCAGCACGCTGCGTGCCCTGGTCCGGCGGCGGCGCGGCACCACCATCAGCGCGCTGCGCGGGGTCCATCGCGCCGCCTGGCCAACGGGCCGCGACCCGGAACATCACCCGGCCGACGTGGTAATGCCCGTGTCGGAGCTGGCCGCTAAATGAGCTGCATCCCGCCGTTAGAGTGGCGTGCCTAACACCCAGATATGCATGAGCCAAAGCCCTGATTGGCATCAAGCCCAGATCCAGGCCGAACGGCGGCTACGCACACGGCCTCCAGGCCGCTGGGCAATGCGTCACGTCCGCTTGGCTCGCTGCGGCTATCGCGCCGTGCCGTTCATTGCTGAACGGTCGCGAACTCGGCGCTGATCGCGATGGAGCCACCGATGCTGCGCGCGACCGGGCACTTGCCGGTGTGGAAGGAGTGCACGCGCTCGGTGAGGGTGAAGTGACTGGTCATCTCCACCACCGGCGCCAGTGAGGTCAGCGGCTTGGTGTTGTCTGCGGCGAGCACGGCCAGAAGGTGATGCCGCCGGCGGGACCCGGTGAAGGTCTCAGCCATCGATGAAGTCCCGGGCTTCGGCGAGCAGCGCTCGCCATTCGCCGGGGCCGGCGGCTGGGAACGCAGCCCACTCGCTAAAGCTGCGGCCGTTGGGCGCGAAGGGCAGTGCCTCGCCGGTGGCGACCAGCTTGCTGACCCGGTGGGCGGGAAGCTTGACGATAAGGTGCCCAGTGGTTCGTTCGACGCAGGCGAAGAAGGCGCCGTCCGCACGCAGGCAGGGGTACCCCATCATGGTGCCCTGGGTGACGCCGGGTTCGGCGAGGAACTGCTGTGCGAGCTCCCAGAACAGGGTCTCGCGGGCGTTGAAGTCGGCGCTGTTCACGGCTGTCTCTCTGGGGTTCCGTCAACGGTGATGTGTACACCGGGATGTTCCCCGGCGGCGGCGACGTGGCCGGCGATGGCGGCGACCTCGGGGTCAGGATGGCGATAGGCCCAGAGCCGGACGTCGCTGGCGCGCACCCGGAAGTAGCTGGCCTCGCCCTTGTACTGGCAGGTGGTGCGGGCCGGGACGGGTTCGAGTTCCGCCCAGACGACATCACTGGGTGGGACATACCAGCGTGGCGGGACGCCGGTCTCGATGAGCAGCACCGGCCGGTCGGTCTCCGCCACGACCGTCTGGTCAACCAGGATCTGGACGTGGCGCGACGACGGGAGGGTGTCAACGCGGTGGTAGGGGTTGCGGGGTGCGCCGTAGGTCTGGCGGTCCTCTTCGACCCAGATGTCGGCGTCATCGGGAGAAAGCACCACGAGCCGTTCATAGGTTAACGCGCCGGGCGCCGGCACGAGCAGATCGTCGGTGGGTACCGCCCAGCGAGGGTGCCGATCGTCGGGGAAATACAGGTGAGCGCGGCAGGTGTCGACCAGGAGTCGCCCCGCTCGCCAGGCACGCAGACGCTGGTGGACGGGCTGCACCCCTGGTGTGGTGAATTCAGGCATGGTCGGGCTCCGGGTCGTAGGCGAGCAGGTAACCGGTCGCTGCCAGCCAGATGTCCCAGTTGCGGTCCGGGCCTTCGACGGCGACCTCGCCGCTGGTACGGCCGTCGTCCCAGCTGGCCGTGCCGGCAGCCCAGCGGCCCATGAACGCGCTCGACGTGTGCACGGTCAGGATCGGATCGGCTGACGCTCCCGCAGTCTGATCGAGATGGCCGCGGGAGAAATGGAGCGTCGTGGGCTTCTCGTCGACAACGAGTCCGAACTCGGCGTCGTGAACGGCGTCGATGCCTTCGACGTAGTGCAGATCGAACTCGTGATACGCCGCACCGTCGGCGGTCGGGTCGGTGAGGTAACTTACCCCCCATCGGCGGAGCGCTTCGAGGGCGTCGCTCAACTCCCTGCCCCGGTTGGTGAGGGCGTACACCACGCCCTCACCGACGGAGCCGGGGACCCGTTCGACGACGCGAGCGGCTTCGAGCTTGCGCAGCCGATCCGCGAGCACGCTGGTGCCGATGCCGGGGAGGCGGCCGGCGAGGTCGCTGTAGCGGCTCGGCCTCTTCAACAGTTCCTGCACAACGTGCAGCGTCCACCGCTCTCCCACCACGTCAAGCGCGCGAGCCAGGGGGCAGAAGCGGCCGTAGCCGGTCCAAGCGTTGCGGGGCATGGCGTTCGGTCTAGCCTGCCGGCATTAGCGCGGTCATCGCCGCTGTGTCGAACAGCAGACGTGACGACACCAGCTTCCGGTTGCGGATCACCGACCACTCGGCCATCGGGATGGCGCCGGTGCCGGCGGGAGTCTCGATCTGGAAGTCGTAGATCGAGCACACGTCATCGCCGTCGGCCCACTGGTGATGGATCGTGCAGCCACGCGCCATCGCTGCAGCGGTCGCCGACCCGGCAAGGAACTCGGCCTTGTCCTTCGCTTGCAGGATGGGCCCGTTGAAGGCGAACTCGTCGGCGAGGAGCTCGGCGGCGCCCTCGATATCGCCGCTCGTGAAGCGCTCGAGATAGGTACGGAAGATGTCAGCGTTGGACACGGCGCCTCCCAATGATCTTAAAATAAGAGAATACTCTCATAATAAGAGGCAAATACTCACTTGTCCAGTGTGCGAGCCGACGGGCGGCAGGTTCTGGGCATGGCCGTGTTCCCGGTGCCCAGGTACCGGCCGGGCCGCGGTGCGAGCCCGGGGTGCGTGAGCGGATCTCCCTGGCGCGCAAGTTCGCGTTCCGGTTCCCCGGCGGGAGGACTGGGACGAGGCAGCTCAAACGGTCGCACGGGCGCGTCCGTGTCTGTCCGCGAGCCAGGCGCTTCCTGCTCCGGCGGCGCGGACAAATGACGGACAGGACCGGATATTCACTCACCGGCGAACAGAACTCGCAGTTCGCATGCTTGTGCGTCCTGGCGCGGTACTGATGAGGCAAACGGCGCGCGAATGGACCGGAGCCCGCCGCCAGATGGGACTGGAGATCCTCACCGAGATCAGCACCCTCACCAGTTCTGACGACGCGAGAGGAACGGCAGATGAACGGCTTCGAGCCAATTAGCGTCTAACATCAGCCACGGATCGTCACGATGCTGTCTCATGCACCAAGATCACGGACGTGCCCCGGGGAAACCCTGGCCATAGGCCGTTTTCGCTGGTGGTGGCCTGTAATGGATTCGAACCATCGTGGGCTGGCACCGCTGGTGAGGGGCTGCGGGCTGAGGCGCGCCGGGAACGCTGAGTGATCCTGGAAGAACTCGACAACAGAGTCAAGAATTGGTGTGATTTGAAGGGGGTTCGACTGGGTAAGCCATTGTTGCAGCGCGGCCGGCCGAGGCGATGGGTATGGCGCGGCATGAGCGCAAGCACATTGGCCAGCAGGGGTAGCAGAAGGAGCGTGCGCCCCACCTGTTACGCCATACGTTCGGCAAGGACGGGAAGATCCGCGGCGAGCATCCCGGCGCTGCCCGGCTCCGTGATCGAGGCGGTATCGGCGGGTAAGGCGCTGATGGTGGCCGGGGAAGGCCCAGCCAAGGCACGTTCGCTGCTGCATGGTGATGTGGCGACGGTCCGGGCGATGGCCAGGCAGTCAGGTCTGCCTGCTCTGCTGGGTCCGGCCCGGCGTGAGCGAGACCCGGCCTTAGCGCGGGTGATCTCGAGGGCGGCCCGGTCGGCCTCGAAGGTGACCACCTGCGCGTTGCGGGCCGACACGATGCGGAGGGTCGGCCTGGACACGGGCGCTTCCAGCGATCAGGTGTACGCCGCGATGGACCGGTGGCTGGCCCGGGGGTCAGCCGGCAACGTCGGCGACCCGGCCGCGTTCGTTCAAGCCGTCGAGGTCGTTCGCCAAGTCCAAGCTCATGGGGATGGCCGGGACGGCGGGACGATCGCAACCGCCCGGATCGCCACTCTTAGGCAGCGGAGTGGGAAGGGGTGGTTGTTGACTGCGTTGCGCGCGCCCGCGGTCGCCAAACTGGCCGCCGATACCAGGCCGCTGCAACTGTCATCGTTCGGCCAGGCCGACTTGGCCGAATTCGCCCACCACGACTGCCCGAACGCACGCTTGGCCGCCTGCCGCAACCCCGCCCTGGCGGTCGAGCGAACCGCAAATGCCAGGCCATTGTTCAGGCTGCCGAAGGCCTCCCGGCCGTCGGTCACCGTCAGCGTCCTGACCGGGTGCCCGCAGGATCGGCCTCAGGCCGGCCAGGTGGTCAACCGGCAGAAGGTGGCAGAACAGTTCGCTATCACGATCACCGACACCACCACCAGCCGTAACCGGCCCGGTATCGGCACCGGAGCCGGACCGGACGGCACTTGCGTCATACACCACCGTGCCCGCCAGCGACCTGGACACCGCCACCGTCGTGACCGCCTGCAAGAACCAGGCCTACCTTCAACGCGACCTCCAGGCCGTCAAGGCCGCTACTACCTTCAATTCGATCATGGCGGCGGTCGGGCACATCCAGCCATGAAAGGGCGTGCCAGATGATCAACGGCGATCGTGCACACGGACACCGGCCGAGGCTCCGACTGAGCGGGCCTAGGCGGAACCATAGGGTGACCAGCCTGGGCGCCGTGCTCGCATTGTTGCTCGGCGCGTTCGCGCCGCTGGGCGCGTCAGTGCCGGCCCGCGCAAGCACAGCCGCGGCCGTTCAGGCCAGCCCAAACCGCTTCGATCCCGCCAGCCGCGCCACATCGCGCGCCATGCCCCCGGCGCTGGCGGCCAAGCTGGCGCGGGCGGCGCGGCAGCCGTCGGCGGCCCGGAAGCGGGTGATCGGCCCGCGCCACCCGCAGCGCCTGGTGCACGGGGCGATGCGGCCGGCGGTGCTGCCGCTGGATCCGTCGAGGCCGACCCATTTCCTCACTCGCGACAAGACCCTCGAGCTGAACGTCGCCCAGGGAGCCGTGAGCGCGGCTGACGTGTCGGCGGCGGGCGGGAAGATGAGCCTGCTGGTACGCCAGGTTCTCCCGGCATCAGGCGGCAACGCGGGCGGTTCCGGGCACTACACGTTCGGGACCTACCTGGTCCAGGTGCTGAACTCCCGGGGCAGGCCCGCCGCGCGGGGGTTGCGCCAGCCAATGACGTTCACGCTGCACTACGGGAGGAGAGGCAGCGCGCTCGACGTCAGGCACGCGACGGCGATCATCAACCGGCCGCTGCCGGCGTGGTTCAACCTGGATCCGGCCGCGGCCGGCGTCGCGGGCCTCCGTGCTCCCGCGGCCGCCGCCTCCCCGTCCACCAGCCCGGGGACCGGCGCATCGCCGGGAACGGGCCGGCGCCCGGTCTCGTTTGTCAAACTGGGCGCCAGCTCGAGGCGGAAGATGACGGCGAACTTCCAGAGCCGGACGCTCTCCGCGAGCGTTTCGAGCGTGGCCGCGGTTGCCACGGTCAGCTTCGTCACTACCGTTCCGGTGTCCACCTTCGGCGCGCCGGACATCTCAGAGACCAATCCCAGCGCCGGCGCGCTACTGATGAACCAGCCGCTTGACCTGCCGCCCGGGCCCGGGGGGCTGACGCCGCCACTGGCCCTGACCTACGACAGCGCCTCGGTGAGCGATCAGCACAACGCGCAGGGGTCGGCCTCCTGGGTCGGCGAGGGCTGGCACCTGTCCCTGGGTGAGATCAGCTGGGCCGAGCGGAACGTGGCGACCGGGTGCACCACCGTCTGCCCGGCTGCGGAGTGGGGCGATGTCTGGCAACTGGTGGACGGGTACGGCACCAAGGCCGAGCTGATACCGCCCAATGTCAACGTCAGCACGTACTACGAGGACTTCAACGGGACCGCGATCTCGCCCAGCCCCAACGTGTGGCGTACCGCACCGGAGACCCACGCCAAGATCGTCTCGTACGTCGGTCCCAACAGCCTGCCCGGAATGGCGGCGAAGCCGCCCTGCTTCCGGGTCTTCCGGCCCAATGGGATCATGGAGGAGTTCGGCTGCACCCCAGACTCGCTCCAGTTCTACCCCGAGCCGATCGGGTTCAACGCCGGGCTCGACTACATCAGCAACTGGCTGCCGGACCTGATCACCGACCCGCAGGGCAACCAGATCCACATCACCTACCAGACCGACACCGAGGCCGGCTTCGGCGGCATCAGCTACCCGCGAGACGCCGTGATGGCGACGGTGGAGTACGACTCGCCAGGCTGCCACAACGCCCAGACGGCGTGCACCGGTGCGGCCTGGGCACCGCTGATGCGGGTGAGCTTCGTGGCCTCGCACTCGGTTGCCCACGCGGCAGGAAGTACCTGCCCCGCCAACGGCAACCAGCGCTGCGACAACCCGGTCGACCTGTCGGCCAGCGGCGGCGTGCCGGCGCCGACGGTGGAGAGCACCTTCGTCCTCAACGACATCCTGGTCCAGATCCGCGCGAGCGCCACCGGCGGCTGGAACACCCTGCGCGACTACCAGCTCGGCTACGACCAGTCGGCCCCGACCACGATCACCGAGCCCTTCGGCGGCATGGCCGAATCGACCGCGGGCCGGCTCACCCTGACCAAGTTCACGAAAATCGGGTCCGATGGGACCACGGCGCTGCCCAGCCGGATCTTCGGGTACACGAAGGAGACTCAATACTACGAGGACTCGGTGTACGCGCCGCTGCCGTCCACCAACTGCGGTCCGTCATGGAACGTGGGGACCGGCTTCGGCTGCAACCTGTGGAGTCAGAGCTACGACGGCAACAGCTTCTACATGACGTCGGCGAGCAACGGGCTGGGCCTGGCCCAGAGCTTCGCCTGGCAGAACGCACGCGACAACTCCTGGAGAGTAGCCACGGGCGCCGACCTGCTCGACCCCTTCGCCTGCGACGGGAGCAGTCAGACAACGGTTCCGGCCTGCGGGGGGGCCGACGACCAGGCCTGGAGCCGGATTGTTCTGACCTCGGAAACCCGCAGCATGCTGCGGCTGAGCCAGGCCGGGCAGGGCGGTGCACAGGCGAGCACTCCGGTGACGGGTACCTACAGCTATGCCTACCGGATGGCGGCGGTCGACTCCTACTGGGGCGACTATTTCGACTTCGACGTCATGGACTTCTACAACGAGCGCTTCATGGGCTTCGCCACGGCCACGGTCACCAACCCCGACGGCTCTTCCGAGGTCTATCACTACCCGCAGACCCTGGGCGTGGGCGTCTTCAACCCCAACGATCCCATCTTCGCGGGAATCTGTACGGGCCCGGGGTCCAGTCCCTGCCCGGCCTCGCCGTGGTGGAATCCGGCCAACGCCGATCACGGCCGCGCGCTCGAGGTGGACCGGTTCAATCCGAACGGGGCCCTGGTCCAGGTCGTGACGAGCCAGTACCGGACACTGTGCCCGCCCAGCGGCGTCACCGGGGACCTGGCCGGCCAGCTCGTCAACGAACTGGACAACGGCAACCCGGTCGCGAACTGCGACATCGCTCCATCGCAAGTTGACCAGTACCGGGTCGACGGTGGCTCCCAGGCGTCCGCGCCGCATCTGACCACCGCCCATACCTACGACGCGTACGGCCGGGTCACGAGTACCACCCAGACCAGCAACGACGGCGGCACCGGCAGCCCGACCACGATCGTGAAGAAGATCGCGTACACGTGGAACGACAACGTCACCGCGACCAGCACCTCGGCCACGGGCACCTACCTCATCAACTTCCCGGCCTTCAGTGACACCGAGGACACCTCCGGCAACCGCTATCAGTGCCACTACACGAGCTATGACGGCCACGCCAACGTCCAGGGATCGACCGCGGCGCTCACGCTCGGCGAGCCGACCAGGTCGGACACCTATACCGCGTGCGGCACGCCGGCCAACGGCTTCACCCCCAGCGGCCCGATCAGCGTCACGCACACCTATGACGCCTCCGGTAACCTGCTGACCACCGACGACGCAGACGCGGTGGCCGGCGACGGCACGCACCTGGGCTGCACGGTGGGCACCACCACCTTCAGCCGCTGCACCGGCTACGACGGAACCTTCGGCGTGCTGCCCACCGCGACGACCAACGCGCTGCACCAGACGGCCTCGACCGGTTACCAGGCACCCGCCAGCGGCACCGCCACCGGCGGCTTCGGCCTCTGGCCGGTGTCCAGCACCGACGCCAACGGCCAGGTGACAACGTTCGGCTACGACGCTCTGGGCCGCCGGACCGGCCTCACCCTGCCCGGCGAGCCGGCCGGCCTGACCACCGAGAGCAAGGCCTACACGGTCTCGTGCTCGGGCGCGAACGCGCAGGGCCCGTGCCTGGAAGTCGACACCACCAAGCGCCTGACCAGCACCACGACGACGACCACGCGTTTCTTCTACGACGGGCTCGGCCACCTGGTAGAGGTCCGTGCCCAGGCACCCGGAGGGCAGGACGTGGTGTCGTACTCCTTCTACGACGCCTCCCAGCGGCTGGCCTTCCAGAGCGTGCCCTACCCGGTCAGCGCGTACACCGGTGGCCCGGGTGCGGCGGCCTACTCCATCCCGGACAGCACAAAGGCCGGGACCACCTACACCTACGACGGGCTGGGCCGCCCGAAGAGCACCACCGACGCCCTGTCCGACGCGAGCAGCACCAGCTACTCGATGGTCTGTAACGCCCCGGGCACCGCCGACGCGGGCTGCTACGAGCAGGTACTCATGACCGACGGTAACCACCACCAGGGCGGCATGCTCATCGACGCCATGGGCCGGATCGCGTACGTACAACGCTACAAGGGCAGCACCGCGGCAACCTACGCCTTGTACGCGACAGCCAAATACACCTACGACTTCGCCGGCGACCTGACCCAGATCCTGCAGCCCGACGGCGTCACCAAGATCACCGCCCAATACGACATGGCCGGCCGTAAGACGGCGATGACCGACCCCGACCGCGGCACGTCCACGTACTCCTACGACCCCAATGGCAACCTAGTCAAGTTCGTGGACGCCCGCGGCGCCGCGGGCACTTACTTCATCGGCTACGACGGCCTGAACCGGCCGATCTGGCGCAACACCACCAACGTCCCGACTGGTGCCTTCAACACCTTCAGCTACGACAGCACGGCCAACGGCAACATGGGCGTCGGCCGGCTGACGGCGGAGACCTTCTCGGGCGTCGGAGCCAACCCGCTGTCAGGCGGCTACAGCTTCACCTACGACGCCCGCGGCCGGCTGGCCACCAAGACGGTGACCGTCGGAACCACCAGTTACCCGGTGCAGAGCACCTTCAATGACGCCGGCAACGTGCTGACCAGGCAGTACCCAGACGGCGAGACCGTTACCAACGCCTACACACCCCAGGGCTGGCTGTCGGACGTGAGCACGACAGCGGGAACAACGACCACCACCCTGCTCAGCAACGCCGCCTACACCGGGATCGGCGGGGCCGTCGGGGACATCACCAGCGCCAACCTGGGCGGCACCACCTACCAGTACAGCACCGCCGCCGACCTGCTCGGGCGGACGACTGACCTCAAGGTGACCAACGGCACGGGCACGTCGACCCTCTTCGAGCAGGCGCGCACCTACGACGCGATGGGCAACACGGCCACCGAGAGCACCACCCTTCCCGGTGGCACCGACAACCAGGCCTTCTGCTACGACGGGCAGAACCGGCTGACCTGGGCCGGTTCCGCCGGCACGCCGCCGTGCACCGGCACCGCGATCGCGCCG